>Ga0302324_100018370_pt1 | contig 13787 bp, 15 predicted proteins | sample Palsa_T0_1_FD_201949 | JGI IMG/M metagenome (GOLD analysis project Ga0302324, IMG submission 201949) | Peat permafrost microbial communities from Stordalen Mire near Abisko, Sweden - Palsa_T0_1 | ecosystem: Environmental > Terrestrial > Soil > Palsa > Peat permafrost | place: Sweden: Abisko... | reverse complement strand
CGACCAAGGGCAGCACGATGGTCACGGGTACGTTGGCGAAGCCGGTGAAAGTGGGAGTTGAGCCGCTACAGTTCGCTCCTGCGCCGAGCCCAGCGTTGAGCGTACAATCGAGAAGCCCAGTCATCGGGATGGACGCGGCTTGAACGGGAATGGTGCCGCTGATGGTGAGGCTGTCGGGGTGTGCGGCCGTCAGCGTGAGCGCAGCGTTGCCGAGCTCGACCTGGACGATGCATTGCCCTGGCCCGGGGCTGTCGCAGATGTCGATCGTCGCGAGCCCGTCGAGGGAGAACGACGTTTTGGGGATCGTGTAGTTGATGGTGGAGCTCGAGCCGAGCACCTTCCCGGCGATCGTGCCGAGATTGGTCTGCATGAAGTTCAGACCCGAGCGTGTGATGCGGATGGCGCCGCTGTTGGTGATCGTACTTGCGATCGGGAACCCTGCTGGCAATGGCGAGACGCCGCAGCTGGTGCAGCCGCTCGAGCAGCCCGCGCCACTACTGCACGCGACGACCAAGAGCACGACGCCGATGACCCCAAGCCTACGGAAAAGACGAAGCCACATGAATTCCTCCAACTCCAAGTCGAACTGGAGTTTACACCATCGCGAGTCTGCAGTCCCCTGCGAAAACAATCCCGGCCGGGATAGACGGCCGCTCAAGAACGGGCGGTCGATTAGTCCGAGGCGGCGTCACTCGCGTCGGTGCCCGCGTCCATGCCGCCATCCGAGACACCCTGACACGTCGGTTCGGTCGAGCCATCGTTGATTGTGACGGCGGAGGCCGCAAACGTCGCGGCCAGCCAAAAGCTGTCAGCGCATCCGCCCGGCATGCCCGTCGTCGAGCAGTAATCGCCCTGCGCAATGATGTTGTTGTTGCCGTCGCGCATGCACCCGTGAGTGACCGGATCGGGCTGCGTGCCCGTGAGGAGGACGCACAGCGAGACGGGCAAGATGGAGAGGGGTACCGAGTCCGCGTCCTCGAGCGTCATGACCGCCCCGAGCAGGCCGGCGGTGTGCCATTTGCTGCACGACGACGGGTCGTTCACGAAACAGGCCTCCCCTTGAGGACCCCCACCATCCGCGACGGCGATGGCGTTGTAGCTGCCGATGCAGTCGTTGTCGTTCGAAATGCTCGCTTGCTTGAGGACGGCATTGCGGAGAGGCAGGATGATGACGTTGCCAGGATCGCCGGCGCCGCCGTCGGGGGAGAGAAAGACGGGAACGTTCAGCAGCGCGATGGGCGAAGTGGTGAAGGCGCCGGCGTCGTCGAAGGTTAGGCTCACCTGCGCGGGCGTGATGTCGTGGTTGCCGCCGCCGTCCGCACCGACGAGCACGTGGTTGTAGAAGCAGTAGCCGACGTTGAACGGATCGCCGGAGGGCGGTGCTCCGCCGGTCGTGAGCGTGGAGCCGGTCGGGTCGACGCGGAGCAGCCAGTTGAACGCCCCCGTTCCCTGGTCCCCACACTGCGTCTGCGCGAGGTCGATGCCCTTTGTGATGACGCCCGTCGAGCCTTCGATGACGCCGCTCGTGAGGTTGGCTGGATCGGTGATCCAGAGGCGCCGCAAGCGGAAGTCCCACGTGGCCTTCGTGCTGTTGTCGCCCATGGCGAGACATGTGCTGGGGTTGCCGCATTGAGTCGCGATGGGACATTGCCCGCAGGTCGGGCACGAAGAACTGGGACCGTTGGGGCAAGTGTTGTCCGACGGATCGCACATCGGGTTGGGGAAGTTGCCCGGACCCCCACTCACGCAAGCGATTGAGGTGCTCATCATGCCGCCGTCGACGACTGGCCGCGCATGCTCATTGATGCACGCAAACAGCGCAGCCACGGCGCCAAGAGACGTAGAAACGAGCAGCAAGACAGCGTTTCTCTTCATGTCACCCTCACTTTACTCCACGAAGCCTAGCGCTCCACCATAGTCCACCATGGCCGTGAAAGCGGCGAGACGCTCATCGAGGTCACCCTTCTTGACGGCCAAGAGGCGCTCGGCGCCGATGCCCTCGACACAAAACGACGCCAGCGCCGAAGCGTAAAACATGCCCTTCCGCACCGCGTGGCTCGACCGATCGCGCGTTCGCGCGAGGTAGCCTGCGAGGCCCCCGGCGAAGGTGTCACCCGCGCCCGTCGGGTCGAGTACCTGCTCCAAGGGGTAACCCGGGACGAAGAAGACGCCCGCATCATCGAAGAGGAGCGCCCCATGCTCGCCGCGCTTGATGATGAGGCGCTTGGGCCCTTGCTTTCGGATCGCTCGGGCAGCTTGCGCGACGCTCTTCACGCCGGCGAGCTGCTGCGCTTCTTCGTCGTTGATGACGAGCAGGTCGACCTTCGCGAGCACGTCGGCGAGCGCGCGTGGCTCTCCGGTGATCCAGAAGTTCATCGTGTCGGCCATGACGAGCGTCTGCGCGTCGCGGTCGACTTGGGCAAGCACCTCGAGCTGGAGCTTCGGATGAATGTTGCCGAGAAGGACGACGGCGTTCTTGCGATAAGCGTCGGGGATCTTCGGGCGAAAATCCGCGAAGACGTTGAGCTGGGTGTCGATGGATTCGCGGCTCGCGAGATCCTGCGAATACCGTCCGTGCCAGCGGAACGTCTTTCCAGCCTTGCGCTCGACGCCCGCCGTGTCGACACCGCGGGCCCGAAGCATGTCGAGATGGGCCTCTGCGAAGTCAGCCCCGACGACGCCGACGAGCCGGCACGTACCCGGCTCCGAAACGAGCGACGCCGCGATGCACGAGTAGGTCGCCGCCCCACCGAGAACGTCCCGGAAGTTGCCGGACGGCATGTCGAGGTCATCGAACGCAACCGACCCCACGACGAGCGCCGCCTTTGACACGAGGGCCTTCTACTACGAAGAAGGGGGTAGGAGCCAGTGAAGGTGCTCGCGCGCCGCGGGAGATACGCGCGCGAGGTCGGTCATGACAGCACCGGCGAGCGCCTTATGGGCGTTGCTCTTGGTCGGGTCTGGAAGGGTATGGGTGAGAGCGGCGATGGCGCGCCTTGCGGTGTCCACGTTGCTCCGCATGACGGCGAGGACCGCTTCAACGGTGACGGGCTCCTCCGATCGCCAGCAGTCGTAATCGGTCGCGAGCGCGAGCGTCGCGAAGGGCAGCTCCGCCTCGCGTGCGAGCTTCGCCTCGGGCATCGACGTCATGCCGATGACCGAAACGCCCCACGATCGATAGATGAGGCTCTCGGCGCGCGTGGAGAATTGAGGACCCTCGATGCACACGTACGCTCCTCCACGATGAACGCCGCTCTCTCCCTTCTCGTGCACGCTCGCTGCCGCGCTCGCGAGCGCGCTCGCGAGGAGACCACACACGGGATCGGCAAAGCTCACATGCGCGACGATCTCGTCGAAGAACGTCGACGTGCGGCGCTTCGTGAGATCGACGTATTGGTCGACGACGACGAAGTCACCCGGTGCGATGGCCTCCTTCATCGACCCTACGGCACTCACGCTGATCAAGTGCGTCGCGCCGAGCTTCTTCAGCGCGCACACGTTCGCGCGGAAATTGATCGCGTGCGGCGGGATGCGGTGCCCACGCCCGTGGCGTGGAAGAAACAGCAGCGTCGTCGCGCCGAGCCGTCCCCGCACGATCATGTCGCTCGGGGGCCCATAGGGGGTGTCGACTGCTACCTCCGTGAGATCCTCGAGCCCTGGAAGGTCGTAGAGGCCGCTTCCTCCGAGCACGGCGAGCACATGAGGCCTCGCGCCTTCGGAGCGACGGGAAGGCGTCATCGCGTCTCGCCGCTCCGCAAGAGGCGCTCGGCGACGTGCGCGACGCGTCCCCGTTTGGCTCGCTCCGCGCGCACGATCCCGCAGAGCGCTTCGGATGCTTGCTCGAGGTCGTCGTTGACGACGACGTAGTCGAAGAGCGCGTAGTGCTCGATCTCGCGCATCGCGACTTGAAAGCGCTTCTGCACGACCTCCTCGTCGTCGCTCGCGCGCCCCCGAAGTCGCTTGAGGAGCTCCGGCATCGAAGGCGGCAGTATGAAGACGCCGACGACGTCGGGCACCTTGGCGCGGATCTGCCGCGCACCCTGATAGTCGATGTCGAAGAGCACGCCTCCGCACTGCGGGTCGGCGCGCGCGCGGTCGATCTCGGCGAGCGACGTTCCGTAGAGGTTGCCATGAACCTCGGCCCACTCCATGAACGCGCCCTGTTTGACGAGCGCCTCGAAACGCCCACGGTCGACGAAGTGGTAGTCCCTCCCGTCCGTTTCGCCTCCCGCTTGCCCCGTCGTTCGCGGCTTGCGCGTCGTGTGCGACACGGAGAAGCGCAAGTCGGGGAAGGCGGCGAGCAGCCTGCGGGTGAGCGTAGTCTTGCCCGCTCCGCTGGGCGACGACAGGATGAGCAGCAAGAAATCAGAAGCGATCATGACTGATTCGTCACTCCACGTTCTGCGCTTGTTCGCGCATCCGTTCAATCTCCACTTTGAGCTCGACGACGGCGCGCGCGATGGCAACGTCGGCGCTCTTGCTGCCGATCGTGTTGGCCTCGCGTGTCATCTCTTGCAGGATGAAGTCCACGCGGCGGCCGACGGGCCCGTCATGGCCGAGGAGCACGCCGAGTTGCTCGGCGTGGCTGCGAAGCCGCGCGATCTCTTCGGCGACGTCGCTGCGGTCGGCGAGGATGGCGATCTCCTGCTCGATCCGCGTGTCGTCGAGCGCGCATTCAGGGGAGGACGCGAGGCGGGCAACACGCTCGCGCAGCCTCGTGTGCGCAGCGTGTAGCGCGCTCGGCGCTCGAGCCTCGACATCATGGACGAGCGCCTGGATGCGCTCGAGGTGGGCGCGCATGTCGCGCTCGAGCGCGGCGCCTTCGCGAGCGCGCATCGCGTCGAGATCGCACGCGGCGACGTCGAACGCTCTCTTGAGCGCGTCGCGTAGGCCCTCCGACGATGCCTCGTGAGGCGTGAAGAGATCGGGAACCGCACCGAGCAGCGAGAGTGGCACGGCTTCACCCGGCGCAAGCTTGTCACGGAGCGCCACGAGCTCACGATACGCGCGCTCCGCTCGCTCATGGTCGAGCGCGGGCGCCGCCGTGGCCATCGCCTCGCCGCGTACGACGAGCTCGATGCGCCCGCGCGTGAACCGCTCGCGCACGGCGATCTCCGCATGGGTCACGACGTCGGCGAGCTCGCGGGATGCCCGCACGCGCACCTCGAGAAACCGGTGGTTGAGCGCGCGAAGCTCGACGACCAACTTGCCTTGGGGCGCGATGGCCGCCTCTCCAAAGCCGAAGCCCGTCATGCTCCGCATCTCAGCCCAGGCCGCGTTTACGCTTCACGATTTCGACCATGCGTCCGTACTCGACGTCCCAGTCGCGCGTGCCCTCCTTCACGTGCCTGAGGTTCGCGCGCACCTCGGAGTCGAGCTTCTCGTCCTCGCCCATGTGCTTCTTGAAGATGGGGGCCATCTTCCGGCGCAGCTCGACGTCCTGCGCATAAATCTCGTCGACGTTGCGGGAGTGTCCGAACATCTCGACGACCTGGTCGAGCAAATAGTCGAGCGTCTCCTCGCCGACCTTGATGCCCTTCGAGTCCGCGATTTGATCGCGCACGCGGCTGTACTGCTCACCACCTCGATTGGTCTTCTCGAGTAGCTCGCGCGTCTGCTCGTTCACGTCCTTCTCCATCTGAAGGTAGTTTTTGAGGACGGCTTCGACGTCGAGCACCACCTCCGTGGGGTGCTCGGCCTCGATGTCGCCGGATGAAACGAGGGCCTTCACCACTTCCTGGGAGATGGGGCTCACACGCCCCGCGAACAGACGCATGACTTCGTTGTACCTGTGTTCTATCGTCGCGTCATGGCCGAGTGCCCTTGGTGCCACGGCCCGGTGCCGGACGTCGGGGCACCGTGCCCGAACTGCGGAAAAGTCGCCTCCGATTTGCGCACGACCGACCCCCCGGAACCCCTCGTTCGCAAGAATGTCGACGTTCCCGACCTGGTAATCCCTGCGGCGCCCGCTCCGAAGCCGGTCGCCAAGCCCGTCGTGTCTGCGCGACCCGCCCCGCTCCCGTCGTCGCTCGAAGACGACTTTGCGGCGGGAGGTGGAGGCGATTTGCAGATCGACCTTTCCGGGGCGGTCAAACCCGGCATCGCGCGTCCGCCCACGCCAGGAGCGGGCTTCAACCCATTCGACGATGACATGTCCGCTGGGCCGTCGCTCGAGCTCGACGTGCAAGGCGGCGGTCTGCCACCGCGCATTTCGTCGCCAAGCCTTCCCATCGCGAGACCCGCGGCTCCTCCTCCCCCGATTTCGCACCGGTCGCTCGCGGCCGATGGAGTTGCTCCAGCCAGATCCACCCACACGGACCCGTTCGAGGCAAAGGCGCTCGCGGACTACGGCCCACCTCCCGACGCTTTTTGGCGCGCGCCATTCTACGCGTACCGCGTGGTGACGAGACGCGCCGAGCTTCGACGCGCGCACGCGCGTACGAAGGAGGAGGCCGACCACATCCTCAAACGCGTCGAGGACGCGCTCGTGGCGCTCGGTGAGCGAGCGCGCTCGCTCGCAAAAGACGGCGCGACGACGCTCACCGAGTCCATGCTCGAGCGTGTTCGCGCCGCCGAGGATCTCCTTCGCAATCGTGACGGCGCGCTCGCCGGAGCGAGGGATGGGCATGAAGCCTCCCTCCGAGAGATCGACGCTCGCCTCGCCACCGGGGAAGCCGAGCTCGGGCAGGCAACCGAAGCAGAGGGCCGCGCGAAGGCAGCCCATGATGCAGCCGAAGCCGCTGCCCAACGCGCCGACGCCAAGCTGAAACGCGTCGACATCGAGCTCCGGGCTCAAGGCAGCGCACCGACGCTGCAAGCCCACACGCCCGAGCACGAGGCCGCCGCGGCCGAGCTCGCCAAGTGCACGCAGCAACGTGGTGCGGCCGAGCAGGCGCTCGCCGAAGCCCGCCGTACGGTGGCGGCCGCGCGGGCTCGAGTGACGACAGTCGCTGCCGAGCGCACGGCGCAAGACGAGCGCTTCGCGCGTCAGGCAAACGCACGAGGCGCAGGCGTCGATGACGCGCAATCGCAGCTTCGCTCGGCGTTGGCGGAGCTAGGTCGTGGCCTCCTCGCCGATGCGAGCCATGCAGGGGCCGCGACGGAAGCTCTCACGCGCGCGCGTGACGAGGTGGCACGGCTCGAGGAGCAAGCGGAGGCGAAGACCAAGTCGGTCGCGATGCACGAATCGGCGATCACCTCGTACGATCCGGGCAAGGTGGTCCTCGGGATCGCGCTCGTCGTGACTGCGCTCGTGCTCCTCGTCGTCCTCGTCTTTTTCCCGTTCATTTATCGGGCGTTCGCGTCTTGACCGGGCCGCGGAGTGGCGGTGCCGGCGGCCGGCTCGAGGGCCGCCGAGAGGGTGGCTTCTTGGCCGAGGCCGGTGGGGGTATCGGCGTCTGTTCGCGGTCATCGCGCAGCGTGATGATGGGCTCGCGCGTCGTCCCCATCTGAAGGCGTCGCATCACCGCGCGCTTCTGGCGCTCCTTGTACTTGGCGTGGGATGCCTCGCCGCGTTCGTTCTTCGCCTCGGTCTCGCGGTCGATGACCTGAAACTCGCAGATGACGAAGACGACCGGCGTGAGCTGCCACGCGGCCTGCGGGGCGCGCTCGAGCTGTTTGGTCGGTATGCGCACCGGCATGTCGACGACGAAGTGAACGACGCGGTACTCGTTCGCCGAGAAGCTGTTGTCGTTCGGGATGAGCGTGTCGTCCTGCTGGCTTTGCATGTCCGGCAGGAGCTTCGCGAAGCGCGGGTGCTTCTTGCAGTAGCTCTTGAACGCGAACATCGAGTTCGTGCTCTGGCCCGGGATGACGTAGTTGAACGGGAAGAGGTGTGTCGTCAGGTATTGCATGATCGGAAAGACGTCGTCGTAGCTGCGCGTGACGATGCGGAAGCGAAGCTTGTCGTAGACCTGCGCGGCGATCGTGTCGTGCTTCGAGAGGAGCTTCGTGTAGAGCGAGTCCTTGTTCTTTCGCCCGCCCACGAACTCGAGGATGGGGAAGCCGTGCGCGAGCATCCCGCCGATGATGCGGTAGACCTTCTCCTCGACCATGTGGAACACCTCCTGGTCGGAGAGCGGCAACATGAAGAGGAGCTCGCGACCCTCGAGGTGGTGGATGATGTGCATGCACTTGAGAATCGTGCACGCGCACGTCTGCCGATGGCCGCGCCCGCACGCGACCATGAGGAGCTCCTCGACGGAGGCTTGCTCGATGGGCTTCGGGATAGGAAACTCGAAGTGACGTCGCAAGTAACCGATCGCCTCTTGTTTGATGATGTCCATGCTGCGGCGGTCGGCGGGTTGCTCCGGGTAGAGCTCCTGCGCGCGTAGAAACTGCCGCGCCTCTTCGTCGTTCTCGAAGTTGAGCCGGTGCCAATCGATGATCGACTCACCGCCCAAGATGAGGCGCACCGCTTCGAGGTCGACGAGGGTGAAGTCCTCGATGCGCTTGAGGCTGTCGGCGCCGTCCATGCGCGGCGGCGTATAGCATGCTGACCGAATACCTTCATGGTACGTATCGCCCCGGTGGCTCAGGCCAAGCTCAAGCGCACGCTCGAGGCGCTCCGCGGCAAGATCGACGTGCGTGCGCGGCTCGAGGTTGACCCAATAGGTGTGGTCAGGCGGTATGGCGATCCGCTGGACCGCGAGATCATCGGGCTCGTCGCCGCGGGCGTCGCCTTCGGAAACGTCAAGACCATCCGCAACAAGCTCGAGGAGATCACGAGGCGGGTAGGGCCGAGCCCGCACGAGAAGGCCGATGATCCACGGGCGCTTCGCACCGCGCTCGCCGGCTTTCGTCATCGCGTCTTCGTCGGCGACGATATCGCGCGGCTGATGATCGGCGCGCGCCTCGTCCAGAAGCGCCACGCCACCCTCGGTCGCCGCTTTGCTTCGCTCTTCCGCGAGGAGAACGACTTGCGCGAGTCACTCGCCACGCTCGCGGACGACATTCGCACCGCCGGCGATCTCGAGGCGCGCGCTGAGGCTCGCTCGCGAGGCTTTGCTCATCTCCTGCCGGATCCACGTGCCGGGAGCGGCGTGAAGCGCTTGCTTCTCTACTTGCGCTGGATGGTGAGGCCCGCCGACGGCGTCGACTTCGGCCAGTGGGACGTTCCGGCGGCCGCGCTCGTCATTCCCGTCGATACCCACATCCATAAGCTCGCGCGAAACCTCGCGCTGACGTCGCGCAAGGATCTCTCGTGGAAGACTGCCCAGGAAATCACGGCTGCCCTGGCCGTGTTCGACCCCAACGACCCCGTGAAGTACGACTTCTCGCTGTGTCACATGGGTATGCTCCAGCGATGCCCGTCGCGGCGTGATCCCAAGCGCTGCGAGGGCTGCGCCGTGATGCCTGTCTGTCGCCACTGGGGGTAAACTGGTACGGTCGGGCTCTACGTGGCAGCGCGCAAACAGGAGTTCTCGCTCGAGGCGGTGCGGACCGATGGTTGGTTCGAGCGCATCGGAGAAGGGATCGGCAGCTTCCAGGCGCTCTGTGAGATCGTCGGAGAGCGGTTCTTCGCGTTTTCGATCATCGTCGGTGCGCGCATCACGGCGCTCACCGTCGATCGCCGGTCACCCGACCAAACGCTCGTGGACTTCGTCGTCGGCGGCAGCGACGCCGATACCGATCTCGAGCCGCAGAGGCTCACGCTCGCTGACTTTCGTCGCCGTCTCGCGGGCGCGCTCCTCGTGGAGGAGGGCCGCGATCTGTTGCCGCCAGCGCGAGAGACCGACACCGAATCCATCCAGCTCTACATCGGCGTGCGCTATCTGCTGCTGGCGCCGCTCTACGGGTATTCGCTGCAGAAGCTCGTTCTCCAGCCCGGTCGAGATGCCAAGCACGACGATGGCGAAGCGCAGCTTTGGCTACGCCGGGACGGTGCGGACGAAGACTACGATCTCGACACCTTTCGCACGCGCATTCGCGCCCACGTTCGCGAAGAGCTCGAGCGCTCGACGAGCGGCCAGCGCAGCGCCATCGACCTCGCGAAGGTCGCCGAGGCCGAAGCCGCGTCGCTGAAGGCCGAGTGGCCGAAGGTCATTCAGCTTCTCGGCGCGTGGCCGGCGCCTCTCTCCATCTTCTTGCGCACGCCCGAAGGTCAGACGCTCGCACCGGATGCGCGGTCGCTCATCTCGAAGGGCCTCGGGCTTCTCGGGTCGGCCTGCGTCCATCTCGGTGAGGTCGAGCAGGCCGAGGAGGTGTTCCGCATCGGCATCCAGTACGCCCAAGAGGGGATGGCCGCGGCCGACCTCTTTCGCCGGCTGGGAGAGGCGCTCCTTCAAAGCTCGCGTTCGGGTGAAGCCGTTGCCCCGCTGCGTCGGGCGGTGGCATTCGGCGCTCCCGCTGCCGAAATCCTTCCGCTCCTCGGCCGTGCCCTCCTCGAACGAAAGCGTTACGTGGCGGCCTTTGCCTGTTTTCGCGACGCCATCGAGGCCGGCGTGCCCGAACGCGACTTGGAGAGCGAGCTTCGCGAGATCGAAAAGGCCCTCGGGCCCGCGTTGACGGCGTGGAAGGCCGCTCGCCTGACCGCGAAGACGGCCTGAGTCATGGCGGTGTCAGAGAGGCTCACCGAGCTCGAGCTCAAATACATGCGTCTCGAGCGCACCGTCGAGGAGCTCTCGGGCGTCGTTGCCGAGCAACAGAAGACCATCGACGCCCTCGTTCGCGAGCTCCAGCAAACGGGCTCCCGGCTTCGCGCGCTCACGCAAAATGACGCGTCCGGCGACGCGAAACCCCCGCATTACTGAGGTTTGGTATATAACCCGCCATCATGCTCGTTTCGACCTACGGACCCGTTTTCATGATGATCGCCATCGCGGTGATCTTGGCGTCCGTCTTCTTCGTCGGTCACAACGTCTTCGGCAAGAAGGCGAAGTTCAGCGAAGAGCGCATGGAGCCCTACGAGTCGGGGTCTCCGAGCGACGGTGGCAAGCACGTCAAGCTGAGCGTGAAGTTCTACCTCACGGCGATTCTCTTCGTCGTCTTCGACATCGAGGTCGTGTTCGTCTACCCGTGGGCGATTCACTTCAAAGAGCTCGGGTGGACGGGGCTCTTCAGCATGTTCGGGTTTCTCTCGGTCATCGTCGTCGCGCTCGTTTACGTCTGGCGCAAAGGCGCGCTCGAGTGGGAGAGCTGACATGACGGCGACGACGACGAAAGTTCTCGAGGGCAGCGAGCAGGGCTTCGCCACGACGAAGCTCGATTCCCTCCTCGGTTGGGCGCGCAAATACTCTCTGTTCAACTATCCGTTCGTGACCGCGTGCTGCGGGATGGAGTTCATGGCGGTCTCGTCGCCGCGGTACGACTTCGCGCGCTTCGGTGCGGAGGCTCCGCGCTTCTCACCGAGGCAGAGCGATCTTCTGTGGGTCGTCGGCACCATCTCGCAACGTCAGGCGCCCATCCTGCGCCGCATCTACGAGCAGATGATGGAGCCGCGCTGGGTGATGGCGTTCGGTACGTGCGCGAGCTGCGGCGGCTTCTACGACAACTACACGACGGTGCCCGGGCTCGACAAAATCATCCCATGCGACGTCTACGTTCCCGGCTGCCCGCCGAGGCCCGAGGCCGTGTTCGATGGCCTCCTGCTCATTCAAGACAAAATCGCGAGCGGCGTGCGCAAGGTCTCTGTCGTGAAGCCGCGCCAGGATCCCGCGACCGACCTCGTTCAGATCAACACTCCGAAAAAGCGAACCAAGCCGTGAGCAAGCTCGTGCTCGAAAAGCTCCAGGCCAAGCTTGGAGACAAGGTCCTCGAGACACATTCGCACGTGGGCGATGACACGGCGCTCGTCGCGCCTGCCGTTTGGCACGAGGCGTGTCTCTTTCTGCGCGATGACTCCGCGCTCGACTTCGACCTGTTCGTCGATCTTTGCGCGGTCGACTATCCGCAGCACACCGACGGCCGCTTCGAGGTCGTGCTTCACCTCTATTCGACCACCAAGCGCCATCGCATTCGCTTGAAGACGCGCGTCGGGGACGAGGAGGGCGAGCACGCCGACCTCGATTCGGTCGTCGACGTGTGGTCGGGCGCCAACTGGTTCGAGCGCGAGACGTTCGACATGATGGGCGTGATCTTTCGCGGTCACCCCGACTTGCGCCGCATCCTCATGTATCCCGAGTTTCAGGGCCATCCGCTCCGCAAGGACTACCCAGCGCAGCTCACGCAGCCGCTCGTCGCGTATCGCACGGAGGAAGACGCCGGCATGATCCTCGACAAGATCGCGCCGTTCGGTGGCGACGAGGGGATGGCGTTCGGCCGCAAGTGGTTCGACCCTCCGGGCGCCAGCCCGGGAACGGGAAACAAGGGCGGCGGGGCGAGCTGATGGAACCGATCGATCTCGAATTGGAAGAAGGCGAGCTCGAGCTTCCGGCCGAGCCCATGCACCTCAACATGGGTCCGTCGCACCCGGCGATGCACGGCACGGTGCGCGTCGTCCTCGAGCTGTCGGGGGAGACCATCCTCAAGGCCGACGTGCAGATCGGCTATCTGCACCGCGGCTTCGAGAAGATGTGCGAGCGCGGCACGTGGACGCAGGTGTTTCCGTACGCTGACCGCCTCAACTACGTCTCGCCGATGCTCAACAACGTCGGCTTCTCGCTCGCGGTCGAGAAGCTCTCGGGGCTCGAAGTGCCCGAGCGCTGCCAGTGGTACCGCATGATCCTCGGGGAGCTCGCGCGCATCAGCGATCACCTGACGTGCACGGGCGCCATGGCCATGGAGCTCGGCGCCATCACACCGTTCCTCTGGTGGATGAAGGCCCGCGAGATGGTCTGGGACATCCTCGAAGAGGAGACCGGCGCGCGTCTCACGCACTCCTTCGGCCGCATCGGTGGCATGGCAAAGCCTCCGAGCCCTCAGCTCAAGGAGCTGATCCACGGCGCGATCCCGACGATCCTCCATTTGGTCGAAGAGGGCGAGAAGCTCCTCTTGAAGAATCGCATCTTCATCGACCGCCTCGAGAACGTCGGCATCATCAGCGCCCACGACGCGAAGGCGCTCGGGTGGACGGGGCCGTGCCTACGCGCGAGCGGCGTCGCGTACGACATTCGCAAGTCCCATCCGTACTTGAAGTACGACGAGGTCGACTTCGAGGTGCCCGTGGGCGCGCGGGGCGACACGATGGATCGCTTCCTCGTCCGTCTCGCGGAGCTTCGGCAGTCGGCGCGTATTCTCCTCCAGTGCGTCGAGCGGATGCCCGACGAGGGGCCGGTCAACTGCGACGATCCGCGGTTCGTGTTGCCCGAGAAGATGGACGTCTACACGACCATCGAGGCGACGATTCAGCACTTCAAGCTCATCATGGAGGGCGCGAAGGTCCCCAAGGGCGAGTGCTACTCGTACACCGAGGGCGGGAATGGGGAGCTTGGCTACTACATCGTGAGCGATGGGAGCGGGACGCCTTGGCGCGTGAGGATTCGTCCGCCGTGTTTTGCGGTGGTTGCGGGGCTCGAGCAGCTGATTACGGGGCGGATGTTGAGCGACATCGTGCCGTGTTTTGGGTCGTTGAACATGATTGGGGGGGAGTGTGATCATTGACTCGTTTTCTCCCCCCGCGAACATGCTCGGCCGACGCTGCGCGTGACGCGGGATAACTGAGCGTCGGCCTGCGCGTGTTCGCGCCCCCTCCGGGCGTCGGCTTCGCCGCCACCGAGGGGGGGTGGGAAGATGGGGTGCGGGGAATTGGGGTTGGAATCCAATTGGGCGCGCGCGCAAAGTGGCGTCGCTTTCGGTCCTGCAGACAAAGCGGAGTGAACGAACGCGAAGGGCCATCGTGTTCGAGCACG
>Ga0302324_100018369_pt1 | contig 13787 bp, 3 predicted proteins | sample Palsa_T0_1_FD_201949 | JGI IMG/M metagenome (GOLD analysis project Ga0302324, IMG submission 201949) | Peat permafrost microbial communities from Stordalen Mire near Abisko, Sweden - Palsa_T0_1 | ecosystem: Environmental > Terrestrial > Soil > Palsa > Peat permafrost | place: Sweden: Abisko... | reverse complement strand
CTCGCCCGCGAATCCCGAGCGCGTATGGGTCATCGTGGAGGCCGCCGAGGGCGGCGTTTACCGCAGCGACGACGGCGGCAAGAAGTGGCAGAAGACTAACTCGGATAATACGCTGCGGCAGCGCGCCTGGTATTACTCGCACATCTTCGCCGATCCCAAGAGCGCCGAGACCGTCTATGTGCTGAACACATCCATGTGGAAGTCGGTGGATGGCGGCCGCAAGTTCGCCATGATCCGCGCGCCGCACGGCGACCGCCACGCTTTGTGGATCGCGCCCAACGATCCAGACCGCATGATCGAAAGCGACGATGGCGGCGCTACGGTCTCCACTAACGGCGGCAAAACCTGGTCGAGCGAGGATAACCAGCCCACCGCGCAGTTCTATCGTGTGGCGCTCGACGGCGATTATCCCTATCACGTCTACGGCGCGCAGCAGGATAACTCCACGGTGCGCATTGCGAGCCGCGCGGATGGCGGCGGCATCGGCGAACGCGACTGGTATTCGGTGGGTGGCGGCGAGAGCGGATGGATTGCGCCCGACCCGCGCAATTCGCAGATCGTCTATGCCGGCTCGTACGACGGCTACCTGACGCGCTACGACCATTCCACCGCGCAATACCGCGGCGTCAACGTCTGGCCCGATAATCCCATGGGCTATGGCGCGGAGGGCATGAAGTATCGTTTCCAGTGGAATTTTCCGCTGCTGTTTTCGGTGCACGATCCCACCAAGCTGTGGGCCGGCGGCAACATCCTGTTCGAAACCACCAACGAAGGCCATAGCTGGACGCCTATCGGTACGGACCTCACGCGCAACGATCGCACCAAGCAGGGGCCTGCCGGTGGCGAGATCACCAAGGACAACAGCGGAGTGGAATACTACGACACCATCTTCACCGTGGCGGAGTCGCCGCTGGAGAAAGGATTGATCTGGGTTGGGTCGGACGACGGGTTGATCCACGTTACGCGCGATGGCGGGAAGCACTGGACCAATGTCACTCCCAAGGAAATGCCCGAGTGGATCCAGATCAACTCCATCGAGGCTTCGCCGCACGATGCGCAGACCGCCTATGCGGCGGCAACCATGTATAAGTGGGACGATTTTCGTCCCTACCTTTTCGTAACTCACGATACCGGCAAGACCTGGATGGCTATCGATCATGGCATTCCGGACCACTCGTTCACGCGCGTCGTGCGCGAAGATCCCAATCACGCGGGGCTGCTGGTGGCCGGCACGGAGACCGGCATGTTCATTTCATTTAACGGCGGCCAGGCGTGGCAGCCATTTCAGCTCAACCTGCCGGTGGTTCCGGTAACCGACCTGGCGTTTCACCAGCGCGAGCGGGAACTGGTAGTCGCCACCCAAGGGCGGGCTTTTTGGATTCTGGACGATGTGCCGCTGCTCTATCAGTTGACTTCTGCCGCACTGAAGGAGGCGCGCCTGTTCCAGCCGAAGGATGTAGTGCGCGGCGTGCGCGGCGGCTTCGAGATTCCGTCGGCACGGCCCCTCGGGCAAAATCCCGCTGCGGGCGCCGCCATCTATTACTCGCTGAGTGAGAAGCCTAAAGAGAAGGAAGAGATCACACTGGAAATCCTCGACGCCGATGGCAAGCCGGTGAAGAAATACTCGAACATCGAAAAGAAAGACGAAGGCCCCGGCGATCCCGAAGAAGAAGCGTTCGGGCCGCCGCGAGGCTCCGAGAAGCTGCCGGCCGAAGCGGGGCTGAACCGCTTCGTGTGGAATCTGCGCTACGAGGATTCCACCAAGTTCCCAGGCCTGATCATGTGGGCTGGCAGCGTCACTGGACCCACCGCCGCGCCGGGCAAGTACACCGCCAAGTTCACCGTGGGAGGCAAGAGCCAGACACAGACCTTTGCCGTTCTGCCCGATCCACGCTTGAAGACGCGCCCCGAAGACTACGCCGCGCAACTGGCGCTGGCGCTGCAGATCCGCGACAAACTCAGCGCCGTAAACCAGGCCGTGATCGAGATTCGCGAGGCCAAGAAGCAGTTGGCCCGCTTCGAGAAGGAAGACAAGGTTAAGGACGCGGCCACGGCTCTCGACAAAAAGCTGACCGAGGTGGAGGAGGCGCTCTATCAAACCAAGCTGAAGGCCGGCGAGGATGCCCTGAACTTCCCCATCAAGCTGAACAACAAGCTGGCGGCTCTGAAGAGCGACATCGAGGAGAGCGATACCGCGCCGGCCCAGCAGGAGCAGATGGTGTATGAGGATCTGGCCACCAGGTCGAACGCGGAGCTGGAGAAGCTGAAAAAGCTGCTGGATGGCGACCTGCCCGCGTTCAACAAGCAGGTGCGTGACGCGAACATCCCGGCGGTGCAGGTGAAGTAAACATTCTCGTTGCACCGTGGGGCGGGCAATCCTGCCCGCAGCCGGCTTTCAGCCGGCTCTTCCTCCTGCGACCCTGGCGTGGCGCACGCTCTCAGCGTGCCGCGACCGCACTCTTGCGGTCGCCGCGGGTGGAGCCCGCGTAACCCTCGAGCTTCGCTCGCGGGAAGAGCCGGCTAACAGCCCAATGTCACTTACTTTTCGCAAAGATGACATGCTGCACAAATAGTGGGGCAGGCCCTCGGCCTGCGGCGGCCTCCCAGGCCGCCATTTTCTCTCCGCAAAGGCTCGATTTCGGACCAAGAAGCGGGTCCAAGGGACCCGCGCAGGCCAAGGGCCTGCCCCACTATTTATGCAGATCCATCGACGACTCTAAAGTAAGTGACATTGGGAAAACAGCCGGCTGCGGCCATGACTGGCCGCCCTGGCATTGAGGTGGGTAGCGTGCGCCAGCGTGCAGCGCGAGGCGGCCCCGGCCGCCTGAGCGGTCGCCGCCATAATCGCGTGCGACGACCGCTTCGCCGAAAACCTACTGCACCGCCACCGTCACCGTCTGGCTGTTGACCCCGTTAATCTGGATCACCACCGGAATGTTCCCCGATGGCGTCCCCGCCGGGATCAACACGTTCACCTGGATGATGCCCGACACCAGCGTGGGCGCCGGACCGTAGTACTGCACCGTGGCCGTTTGCCCGTTCACCGTAGCCGTCACCGGCAGCGCCAGCGAACCCGTGGTTGTATCCGGATTCAGCGCCCCGTCGGTGGAAGGCGGCACCGTAATTCCGCCGCCCGTCCCGAACAGCATCATGTACGTATTGGGAGCGGCCGGATTGCTGAAGCTGTTCACGCTGAAATCCTGATTCAGCGCCGCAGCCTGGCCCGTACCCATGGAATTGGCCGCGAACAGTCCCGGTTCGGCGGCCAACACCGGTAGCGTCACGCCCGCCGAGGTCCCTCCGCCGTACGACACTGTCAGCACCGTGTTGGCCTTGCCGGCCACCTCGAACGGAACCAGCGCATTTACCTGGTCCGCCGAAGCGTAGAGCACCGGCACCGCCGTACCGTCGAACAGCACTTGCGTGCCGCCCAACGTGGTGGCCACCGTGCCGCCCGTCGCCGGATTCGTGAAGCCTACCCCGATTGCCGGTCCCAGGTTGGTCCCGAAGATGGAAACCGCCATTCCGGGCGACACCTTCCCAACCGCGCCGCTGGCCGCGTTGATCACCCCCAGAACGGCGGGAACAGCCGTTACCGGGCCCACCTGCAGGGTGACGATAATCATCTGCGGCACCGCCGACCCGGACTGCGTAATGTTGATGGTGCCGCTATACGTCCCGTTGGCCAGCCCCGTGGGGTTCACCGAAACGGAAAGCGTGGCCGGTGTAGTGCCGCTGGTCGGAGTGACCGACAACCACACGGAACCGGCCGCCGCCGTGAAGTTCAGCGCGCCCGTATTGCTGGTCACCGTCAGCGTTTGCGCCGGCGGCGCGGGCCCGCCCGTGGGAGCCGAGAACGTCAGCGTGCTCGGAGTCACCGTAAGAGCCGGCGGACCGGTAACCGTCAGCGTCACCGTGACTGGCGCCGTGTTGCCTGCGCCGCCGGCGGTTACGTTGATCGTGCCGGTATAAGTCCCGGCGCCCAAGCCCGCGGGATTCACGCTCACCAACACCGTCGCCGGCGTGGTGCCGGTCGTCGGGTTCAACGTCACCCACGTGCCGGGCGAAGTCGCCGTGAAGGCCAACGCCGCATTGCCCGCCGCCGTTACCATGAAGGTCTGCGCCGCCGGAGTAGTGCCGCCAATCTGGTAAGTAAAGGTCAATGCCGGCGGCGTCACAGTCAGTTGCTGCTGCGCCACGATTTGAACCGTCACCGGAACTTCCAGAACATTCGGCGCGCCCACCCCCTTGATGAGCACCGCGCCGTAATACGTTCCGGACGTGGTCAGCCCCGGACCGAGCGTCACCTGCAACGTCGCCGGAGCGCTCGTAGCCGACGTAACCGTCAGCCATGGCACGCTCGTGGTCACCGAGGTCAATGCTACCGTGCCGCCGCCCGTCACCGTCAGCGACAGCGCTTGCGACGGCGGTAGCGGGGTTCCCGGCTGGTAAGTGAAGCTCAACATCGTCGGGCTGGTCGCCAGGTTCGATCCCGAAACGGTCAACTGTGCCGGGATCGTCAGGGTCGCGGCGCCGGACTTCACCGTGATCGGGCTCGGATAAATGCCCGGCAGCAGACCCGCCGGATTTGCCGTAAGCGTAAGAGTCGCCGGCGTCACCCCACTGGTCGGCAAGACCGTCAGCCAGTTGTAGGCGCCCGGCGCAACGCTCACCGTGATCGGCTGCGCCGACCCATCCGACGCCACGATCTTCACCGTGCTGATCGACGGCGCCGAAGTGCTCGCCAGCGTGAATAGGTAATTGGAGGGCTGCCCTATTTGCAATGTCACGCTGCTGATCGCGATCGTCAGCGTCTTGGGCGGCGATGTTGTGTTAGTGCTGTCGTTGACCGTCACCGTAAACGTGAACGGACTGCCCGTCGCCGTAGTAGGCGAGCCGCCGATCGCGCCGCTCGAGGCGGTTAACGTCAGCCCCGGAGGCAGCGCTCCGCTGGTCACCGTCCAGTTGCTGTAAGGCGGCGTACCGCCGGTAGCTGCCAGCGTCTGGTTGTACGCGATCCCGATGCCGCCCGCGGGCAGCGTGGTGGTGGTGATCGTAAGCGGTGTGCCGATGGTGATCGATAAAGCTTGCGCCGGCGACGTATTGCCGGCGCTGTCCTTCACGGTCACGCTGAAGGACGAGGTGCCGCCGGTTGTAGGCGTGCCGCTGATTGTGCCGCTGGAAGCCGCCAGGGACAAGCCCGCGGGCAGCGTCCCGCTGCTTACCGTCCAACTGCTATAAGGTGGTGTGCCCCCGGTGGCCGCCAAAGTTGCGCTATAGGCTGTCCCCACCGAGCCGCTGGGCACAGTAGTCGTAGTGATAGTAACCCCGGCCACTATGGTGATTGACAAGGCCTGTGGCGACGAGGTCGTACCGGTGCTGTCCTTCACCGTGACACTGAACGAAGAAGTCCCGGCCGTGGTGGGCGTGCCGCTGATGACGCCTGTCGAGGCCGCCAGAGACAATCCCGCGGGAAGCGTTCCCGTGGTCACCGTCCAACTGCTGTAGGGTGGCGTGCCTCCGCTGGCCGCCAAGCTCTGGGAATAAGCCAACCCGACAGTTCCGTTGGGCAGAGGGCCGGTGATGACGATGCCTACCGAGATAGTAATCGACAACGGTTGCGCCGGTGAAGTGTTGCCGGCGCTGTCCTTCACCGTGACACTGAACGAAGAGGTGCCGGAGGTGGTGGGCGTCCCACTTATCACGCCGGTGGAAGCCGCCAGCGACAATCCCGCGGGCAGCGTACCGCTGCTCACCGTCCAGTTGCTATAAGGCGGCGTGCCGCCGGTGGCCATCAAAGTCTGGGAGTAGGCCGTCCCAATCGAGCCGTTGGGCAGCGTGGTAGTAGTAATGGTCACGCCCGCGACAATGGTCAGGGACAGCGGTTGCGGCGCCGATGTGTTGCCGGCGCTGTCCTTCACCGTGACGTTGAACGAAGAAGTCCCTGCCGTAGTCGGTGTCCCGCTGAGCACACCGGTGGCGGCGGCCAGCGACAATCCCGCGGGCAGCGTTCCGCTGCTCACCGTCCAACTGCTGTACGGTGGCGTGCCGCCGGAGGCTGCCAGCGTATTGGAGTAAGCCGCCCCTACCGTCCCATTCGGCAAAGTAACGGTAGTGATGGTCACCCCGGCCACCACCGTGATGGATAGCGGCTGCGCGGGCGACGTGTTGCCAGCGCTGTCCTTCACCGTCACGCTGAACGACGATGCACCGGTGGCGGATGGCGTACCGCTGATCGTGCCGCTGCTGGCGCTCAAGCTCAGGCCCGTGGGCAGCGTTCCGCTGCTGACCGTCCAACTGCTGTACGGCGGCGTCCCGCCGCTGGCTGCCAATGTTTGCGCGTAGGCCACTCCCACCGTTGCGTTGGACAGCGAGGTGGTAGTGATCGTCACGCTGTTGACGATAGTGATCGACAGCGGCTGTGCCGGCGAGGTCGCGTGGGTGCTGTCCTGCACAGTGACGCTGAAGGAGAATGTGCCGATGTTGGCGGCGGGTGTGCCGCTGATCACACCGGAAGATGAGTTCAAGGAAAGCCCGCTGGGCAACGCTCCCGAATTCACCGTCCAACTGCTGTACGGCGGCGTGCCGCCCGCGGCCGACAGGGTCTGATTATAACCCACCCCGACCGTCCCGTTCGGCAGCGAGGTGGTGGTAATGGTCAGCCCGGACGCGACGATGATGGATAGCGGTTGCGCTGGCGACGTGTTGCCGGCGCTGTCTTTCACGGTCACGCTGAACGAGGAGGTGCCACCGGTGCTCGGTGTGCCGCTGATCACGCCTGTGGAGGCCGCCAGGCTCAAGCCCGCGGGCAGCGTTCCGCTGCTGACGGTCCAACTGCTGTACGGCGGCGTACCGCCCGTGGCGGCCAAAGTTGCCGAGTAGCCCACCCCCACCTCACCGTTTGGCAGCGAGGTAGTGCTAACGGTCACCGGCGCCACGATGGTGATTGACAATGGCTGTGCCGGCGAGGTATTGCCGGCGCTGTCTTTCACCGTGACATTAAACGAGGAGGCGCCTGCCGCGCTTGGCGTGCCGCTGATGACGCCTGTAGAGGCAGCCAGGCTCAAGCCCGCGGGCAGCGTCCCAGTGCTTACCGTCCAATTGCTGTAAGGCGGAGCGCCGCCGCTGGCCATCAAGGTCTGTGAGTAACTTACTCCTACCGTGCCGTTCGGCAGCGTGGTCGTAACCACGGTGGGTAATGTGACCACCGTGATCGACAGCGGTTGTGCGGGCGAAGTATTCCCCGCGCTGTCCTTCACCGTGACGCTGAACGAGGCCGCGCCCGCCGCGCTTGGCGTACCGCTGATGATGCCTGAGGAGGCGGCCAGGCTCAAACCTGCGGGCAGTGCTCCGCTGCTCACCGTCCAACTGCTGTAAGGCGGCGTGCCGCCGGTGGCCATCAGGGTCTGCGAGTAACCCACTCCCACCGTACCGTTCGGCAGCGAGGTCGTAACCACGGTGGGAAGCGAAACGATGGTGATCGATAGCGGTTGCGCGGGCGATGTGTTCCCGGCGCTGTCCTTCACCGTGACGCTGAACGAGGCTGTGCCCGCAGCCGAAGGCGTGCCGCTGATGACGCCCGTGGAAGCCGCCAGGCTCAAGCCCGCCGGCAGTGCTCCGCTGCTAACCGTCCAACTGCTGTAAGGCGGCGTGCCGCCGGTAGCCATCAGCGTCTGCGAGTAACCCACTCCCACCGTCCCGTTAGGCAGCGACGTAGTGACGATGGTCACGCCGGACACGACCGTGATCGACAGTGGTTTCGCGGGCGATGTGTTCCCCGCGCTGTCTTTCACCGTGACGCTGAACGAGGCTGTGCCGGCAGCCGAAGGCGTGCCGCTGATGACGCCCGTGGATGCCGCCAGGCTCAAGCCCGCGGGCAGTGCTCCGCTGCTGACCGTCCAACTGCTGTACGGCGGTACGCCGCCGCTGGCGGCCAGCGTCTGTGAATAGCCCGCTCCCACCGTGCCATTCGGCAGCGACGAAGTGGTGACCGTCAACGGGTTGATGATAGTGATCGACAACGGCTGTGCGGGCGAAGTATTACCCAAGCTGTCCTTGACCGTAACGCTGAACGAGGCCGTGGCGGCAGTCGTCGGTGTACCGCTGATGACGCCCGTGGATGCCGCCAGGCTCAAGCCCGCGGGCAGCGCACCGCTGCTAACCGTCCAACTGCTGTACGGAGGTGTGCCGCCGCTCGCCACCAGGGTCTGCGAGTAGTTCACTCCCACCGTGCCATTAGGCAGTGACGTGGTGACGATGGTTACGCCCGTGCCGACCGTGATGGACAAGGGTTTCGCGGGCGACACGTCGCCCAAGCTGTCCTTGACCGTGACGCTGAAAGACGCGGTACCGTTGGCGCTGGGCGTGCCGCTGATGACTCCCGTGGAGGCAGCCAGTGACAAGCCCGCGGGCAGCGCTCCGCTGCTTACCGTCCAACTGCTGTAAGGCGGTACGCCGCCGCTCGCGGCCAGCGTCTGCGAATAACCAACTCCCACCGTGCCATTGGGCAACGAGGATGTCGTGACTACCAGGGGAGTGATAATGGTGATCGACAGCGCTTTGGGTGCCGAAGTACTACCGGCGCTATCCTTGACGGTCACATCGAAAGACGCAGTGCCGGCGGCAGTAGGTGTGCCACTGATGACGCCGGTGGATGCCGCCAGGCTCAAACCCGCCGGCAGCGCGCCGCTGCTCACCGTCCAACTGCTGTAGGGCGGTGTCCCGCCGCTGGCCGCCAGGGTCTGCGAATACGCCACTCCCACCGTGCCATTGGGCAAACTGTTGGTCGTGATCACCGGCGGCGCCGCGCTCACGTTCAGCGTCACGTTCACCGTTTCCGTCGTCAGATTAGGGGCAGTGCACGATGTGGTGGGACAAGTGGCGTCGAACACTAAGATCTTGCCCGTGTAGCTCCCCGCGCCCAGCGTCGCCAGCACCGATGGGCTGATCCCCACACTGAACGGCGTCGGCGTATCCGCGCCGCCGGTGGTGCCGGTGGTATTGATGGTCAGCCAGTTGGATCCCGAGGTGACCGAAGTCGTGACCGCGTAAGGCAACACTGCGCCGCCTGAGACACTCGGCGTGACGCTCTGCGTCGGAGGCGCGCTGCCTCCCACCATCGCCCCAAAGGTCAGCGTAGTGGGACTGACGCTTCCCGACGGGCAGTTCGTGCACGTCGACGTGATGCCGCCGCTGATGCCGAGCGTGGTGGATGCGCCCGAAAGCACGTACGTCCCTTCGCTGGCGGTTATGGGCGAGGTAAGAATTCCGGCCTGGAATCCCAGCGGGATCGGTGCGGGAATGCTGTTCGGCGGAAACGCCACCTCGGCAACGAAAGTCGCGCCCAATATGAGGCTGCAGCCGCTCAGCGTGAACGTGTCGTCGCCGTTGTCCGCTGGGTCGTTCGTGACGATAGACCCGGTGGCCCCAGGGCTCGCGCATGGAAGCGAAAGCAGTGCAGTGCCGCACGCGCCGGCATAAAGCGTAACGGGCAAGTCCGTGAAGACGGTGGATGTCGCGGTGCCATTGAAGGGCACGTTGTCCGGGTCTATGTCCGCGGTGGCCACGAAACACTCGCCGTTCAGGCCTATCGGATCGAATGTAGTGGTAACGGCGACGCTGGTACCCGTACACGTTGCCGTTCCGCCCGTGATCACGGTCGCCGTCGTCGGAGTTGTCGTGTAGTTGCTGCCCGGACTTACGATCTTAAGGGCTGTGCCGGTGGCAATCGTGTTGGTGCCGGTAAGGGCCACCGTAGCGGTTCCGCCGGTGCCGCCGCCATTGGTGAAGGAGATCTCGCAAGTCTGAGTCGCGCTGCCGGTCGCCGTGATACCTGAAACATATGTCCCGCCCGCGACGCTAGCATCGATGATCGGGCCCAACTTGCCGTTGATGCAGATATCCACGCCGGCGGGGGGAGTGGGAATATCGGAGCAGGAAGTGACCGCTGGGATCGAGGTGTCTCTGGAGGCGGGATCCTCGCCCGCGAGGAGTTGCCTGATTCGCTCGACAGAGGCGCCCGGCGCCACTTGGGCCATCAGCCCCGCTGCCAGGCTGAGACCGACCGACAGCCCGACCATCGACTTGGTGATGAACGACGAAATTCTATGCACGTTACGATCTCCTGTGCCGGTTATGGCAGATAGCATATTCGATGATAGTCCAAAACAAGCGGCTGTAAAGTGTCGTTTGGCACATTGCAGACAGGACCACCCGAATAGGTTCTAGTACGCACCTTTTGGCGCGATCCGAGTCGTGCGGCTACGGCTAGTCCGGTCTTCGTCGGGCCACGAATTGCCCCATCGCCGAAACGAGGGCTCCTATACGCTTGCCCAGGCGCTGGTCGGCTGCCCTGGATTCCTCGGCTATGGCCTCGATGCGCGCGCCGAGCCGGTCGTCCATTTCGGCCACTTGGACAGTGAGCTTGCTGAGGTTGACCGCAACTTCGTCTATGTGGCGCTGCGTTTCGCGCCACAACTGGCGGTCTGCCTCGCGGTCCCTCCGGCGCTCCTCGGCCATGCCGGCCGTGTACCTCACCCCGCGCCGCCCGGGCGTTCACCACATTACGCGCGGAATATCCCCTTCGCCTTCAACCGCTTCTTCCATTTCCCAGCCGGCCGCCCTGTTCGCATGTGCTGATATGGAAATAAGGAGGCTCATGCCGGCGTCCGGCTGCGGCGCAAATTCATTATTCGTGTTCATTCGTGGCTTCATGTATTTCGCGCCGAGCCCCCGACGGCGCACGAAGCGGACCCAAAAAGCGCCCAGACCAGTTCGTTCGTTCACCGCAATATCGCGCCTGAAATCCCGTCGCCCTTGCACAATTACGCGCAATCGCGCACAAAAAATCAGCCTCCGGCCGCCTTTCTGGCCGTGCGCCGCGGCCCAAAGATCTACCCCACTTGCGCCACCCAAGCTACAAATGCGTTACTGTAGGTCAGTGAATCGCCCTTTTGCCGACGGCCGGCGCCGAAGGGTTCCATTACCCTCGGTACCCGGTCCGCATAGAACCGGTCGGCGCTCCGCAACTCTGCGCCGCCATACCGGTTCGAGTAGTGATAGACTAAGTAACCTAACGAGAAAGGAAAACTCAAACACGTGAAGACTTTTATCGCAATCGTCATGGCGCTGGGAGTGCTGGCGACCGCTGGATTCGCCCAGCCTGTTTGCCCAACCGGGACAACCGCGTCCTTCTGCGTTGCCCAAGTCAGCAATGCGGCCAGCGAAGCGCTTCCCCCGCTGCAGAATTCATCCATCGCCCAAGGGTCGTATTTTTCGATCTACGGCAATGGTTTGGCCGCCAACGTTTCAACCTGCGGGGCAGGCTACGTCAACTGCCTCTGGCCTCCCAGCTTCCCCTTGCCCACCGCCGTACAGGGAACTTCGGTTGCCGTCACCGTAGGCGGAACCACCACTAACGCGTTCGTGGAGTTCGCCGCCCAGGTCACTTCCACTCTCGCGCAGATCAATGCTGTTCTGCCGTCCACCACGCCGGTTGGCACGGGAACGCTCACCGTCTCTTACAATGGCACGCAGAGCAACGCGTTCCCCATCACCGTGGTGCCCAGTTCGTTTGGAACATTCGCCCTTAACCAGGCCGGCACGGGTCCCGGCGTCATCACCGATGCGAGCTACAAAGCGCTGACCCCGTTTCACACGGCTACGCCTGGCGAGGCCGTGATCCTGTGGGGCACCGGCTTGGGTCCGGCGCCGGATCCCGCCACCGAACAAACCGCGGGCCCCTGCCCGAACGGTTGCGACCTGCGTGGCCCCAACCTGTCGGTAACCGTTTGGGTTGGGAATCAACAGGCTAGTGTGGCCTATGCCGGACGCGCTCCGGGCTACACCGCGGAAGACGAAATCGTTTTCACCGTGCCTACCAGCGTCCAGCCCGGTTGCTACGTAAGCGTGGCAGTTCAGGCCGGTCCGCCCAGCGGCACTGAGGTGATCAGCAACTTCACCAGCATGACCGTCGATCCGAATGGCGCACCCTGCCAGGATGCCGACGGCATCAATATGAACGACATCGCCTCTGTGGTTACGAGCAAAGGCCAAGCCAACGTCGCCGCCATCAGCTTGCTCAGCAACTACCTGAACTTATCGGTCGGAGGGGTCCTCTCCTTGCAATGGGATAACGATACGTTGAATGGTGAGATCGGTACCTTCAACACCACCATCCTGGATGAATTCCAAGGCTTCACCTTGGTGCCCTCGGTCGGCGACTGCACCGTTAGCCCGTTTCTGCAGTATCCGCCGCCCGTGGATCCCCTTTTGGCGGCCGTCACCTACCTGGACGCCGGAGCGGACCTGACCATACAAGCCCCCAGTGGATCGCCGGTAAGTGTACCTAAGAATACGAACGGCAAAGGTTATAGCTTCCTGGTAGGCGGCTCCACCATCGCTAATCTCCTCAGCGGCGGCGGCATCAACCCGTACTATTTGAATAGCACCGGCTGGGGCGGCTCCTCTTGGACGTACGCCATTAATTCGGGCACCTACACGGTGGCCGGAACTGGCGGCACCGGCAGCACCGCAGTGGGCGCTTTCTCCACCACTATCCCCGTATCGTCGGCCGCCGCGTCGTTCGTTTGGACCAATCAGGCCGCCGTCACCGGTAGCCCCATACCCCGTACTTCTCCGCTGACCATCTCGTGGACGGGAGGCGATCCCAATGGCTTCGTGGACATCACGGCAATTTCTTCCACGCTCCAATCCGGGATCACACCCCTTGCTTCGACGCCGGGCATTCTGGTGGAGTGCATCGTGCCGGCCCAACTCGGCACGTATACCATTCCCACCTATATACTCCAATCGCTGCCGTCCACCGTTTCTAGCAAGGCGACGGTTCCGCCGGGCGAACTCCTGGTTGGACCTGCCAGCGGTGCGGTACCGTTCAGCACCCTTCCGACCGGTCTGGATGCGGGCTACCTGTTCTATCACTTCATCGAAGGTAGCAACGTAAGCTGGCAGTAGCTGCATTTTGCACCGTGGGGCGGGCAATCATGCCCGCAGCCGGCTGTCAGCCGGCTCTTCCCCACGGGCGAAACTACGAGTGAGGCGCCGGAGCCTTAGGCGGGCTCCGGTGCAAAAATCCGACCCACGATGCTGGAGTAGCTGCATTTTGCACCGTGGGGCGGGCAATTCTGCCCGCAGCCGGCTGTCAGCCGGCTCTTCCCGACGGGCGAAACTACGAGTGAGGCGCCGGAGCCTTAGGCGGGCTCCGGTGCAGAAATCCGTTCGCAAAGAACTTCCTCTGGATGTCGGGCCAGAACTCCGCCGCCACATTCCCAATCGCCCAGCCTCCCACGCTGGTTCCCACGCGCGTAGCCATCACCGTCCCGGTGCGGCTGGCGGACGGATAGTAGAGATTCGAAGTCCCAATGCCCAGCATCATCCCAAAAACGCCGGAAGAGTTGAACGTCGGCCGCCCCGAATCCTGCCGCGCCACCGCGATGCGGCTGAGTGAATAGGCCACCCGCGCCAGGATCCGCGACTGCGGCCCCTTGCGGAAATACCGTGGATCCTGGTGCAGCAGGCAGGCCAGTATGGCATCGCTGAACAGGTTCTGCGAACCAAAGTCGCCCAGCGCCGCCCCGAAACGCTTGGCATAGGCTACTCCTCCCTCGCCATATTTGGGCGTCTGGTTGTCCGCCTGCGAAAGTCCGGCGCTCAACGCCGCGGAGGCGATGTTGAACGGATCGCGGGTTTCCTCGAGAAAAAACAGCCACTTCTGTTTGGGCGTCAAGGGGGGCGTCGCAGGCGTCGGATCCGAAACGGTTTGATAGTTC
>Ga0302324_100018368_pt1 | contig 13788 bp, 11 predicted proteins | sample Palsa_T0_1_FD_201949 | JGI IMG/M metagenome (GOLD analysis project Ga0302324, IMG submission 201949) | Peat permafrost microbial communities from Stordalen Mire near Abisko, Sweden - Palsa_T0_1 | ecosystem: Environmental > Terrestrial > Soil > Palsa > Peat permafrost | place: Sweden: Abisko... | reverse complement strand
GCGTCTGATCGTTTAGCGGAAGCGTGGGATCGTCTTGCATACCAGGCAGCGAATAAATCCAGGATCGGCCCGGGGGAGGCCACTCAAATTTGGATTATAGGACCTTCAGATGATTGGCCTATGTCTATGGCCCTACAACGTAAGCACAGCGATCGCTTCCAGGTTTCTTTCTGCCGCCAGTATCCTGAACGCGTCCGTCAAGTCAGTTGGGCCGCGGCTGAACCCATTCCAAACCACCACCGCCAACGCGCGGCGGTCGCTGCTTTCGGCCCATGCAGTGGCCTCATCGAGAATTCTCGCGTTCGCGGCAGCATAGGCGTCCCTCGTCAGCGGGTTGCAGATTGAGTTCCACGATGTCTGTGGCTGCTAATTCTTCGAGAATCGCGTCAAAGCGCCGGCCCCAGTCTTCGCCCCGATCGGCAACCGAGCTGGCGCGAAATTGTTGGCGCGAGAAGGGAAGCACCACCCGCCGGCTTAGGCCGAGATGTGCAGCCGTCTCCAGGGTGAGAATGTCGGCCCCACACGCAGCCGAACATACCACGGCTTGGCCGTTCGCAGAAACCATAATCTCGCGCAGTCGAGTCGCCACCAAGGCTTCGTTCCCGGCAGGGAATCGGCGCTCCTCCGCGTTTTCCGCATCGATTCGTCTGCCTGCCACGGCAAGCACCGTTCCATTTGGAGTCGGCAAATGTCGGCCCCCCTTGTAGGCCTTGAGCCGCAGCAGTAAAGGCAATTGAAGTATCTTACGCCCCCTCGGCGCGGAGGCGTAAACTCAACCAATCTAAGGAGATTGGTCCTGCACAGTATCTTCATCAGCTATCGCCGTGATGACTCGGAGGGTGAAGCTGGGCGGCTCTCCGACGACCTGGCACAGAATTTCAATCAAGACTCGGTGTTTATGGATGTAAACGCCATTCAGCCGGGGCGCGATTTCAGGAAAGCCATCGACGAGAGCATCCACAAATGCAGTGTGCTGCTGGCGATCATCGGGCAAGGTTGGCTGGAATCGAAGAACGCCCTGGGTCAGAAGCGACTGGAGGATCAAAGCGATTTTGTGCGCCTGGAGATCGCCTCGGCGCTGCAACGGGACATTCCTGTTGTCCCCGTGCTGGTTAGGGGCGCCAAAATGCCAAGGGCGGAGCAGCTTCCCCAAGACCTCCGCGAACTGGCTTACCGCAACGCGGTTGAGTTAACTCATGCTCGCTGGAGGTCGGACCTCCAAGTATTAATCCGGGCACTAAAGCCTTACCTTGAGCAAGCTGGTGACCCTCCGGGAGCGGGTTCGACGCGGCCCGTCCAGGCTGCACCGGCGACGGCCCCCTCAGTGGAAAAAAGCGTCCTCGATCGTGTCAGCCGCGAGCTTGCGGCCTTCATCGGTCCCATCGCTGAAGTCGTGGTCAAGCGCGCCGCTAAGCGCTGTACGTCGCTCGATGATCTTTGCGCCATGGTCGCACAGGAAATTGACTTGGGCGCCGATCGGGCCAAGTTCCTGGCTTCGTGCCGGCGATAACTCATCCGGTCCTATTCCTCTTGAAGCATGGCGAGTGCTTTTGAGAGGCTTACCTGCATGCGATTGAACGAAGCGGTCACGCTGGCAATCTCATCTCTTCCTGATACCACCAGCGGGCGAACGTTCTTGTCTCCCCTGCTGATGCGGTCTCCACTCGCGGAAACAATCCTGAGCGGCCTGATGACAAACCAGTAAACCCCTGCATCGATTGCGGCAATGGCAACCAATAAGGTTAGAACGAGCACGATCAGTAGGGACCGAAAAGCCTGGTTGGCAATCGCAATGGGAACCGATAAGGGAACAGAGATGATCTGTGCGCCGACGATCTCGTTTGGCTTCCAGCCGAAGCCGTTGGCGGAACCATAGACAGCGAGCATGGCCCGGGGTGCGGCAGAGGGCGTGCTGTGACATTCCACACATTCGGCACCCACCTTGATAGGGTGGGCGATAAAGAGCGCCGGGCCGGAAGGAGTTTCACGCTCGCCCACAACCTGCGGCAGTCCGGGGTGATCGCGTAAATCATGAATGACATCGGCCTCCCAGTCACTGGCACGGTCTTCGGGATTGGTGGGGTTCAGGGCCGCTTCCTTGTAGGAATAATCAGGGTAACTCTTGCGCACCTTGTTGAAAGTAGTTGTGGCCGCGTAGAAGGGGATGGTTTCAGCGAGAAATCTCACCTTATGCCGTGGATTCTGCTCCAGCAGTGGCTTAAGATCCTCGGCAGTGTAATCGCGCACGGCGCCGTTGCTGGTCATCATCAGGTCGCCTTGCGCCAGCACTTCGCGGCGAGCATTGCTGATCAGGAAACTATAAGCGAGTTCGCAGATAACAATGCCGCCCGTTCCAAAGACAACCACCAATATCAGATTGAACTTCGCCAATAGTTTCATCTAGACCGCTCCTGCCGCAGTGGCTTCGACAGAGAGTATCACCCATAGCGGGAGGATGAGTTGGGTTAAGATTTTGCGTGAGAACCGGCAAAGAAACCGCAGATCTCTCCACTACGCTGCGCTCCGGTCGAGATGAACAAACCTCAGCGGCAGCTCTACCCCACTCAAGCCAAAGGACGGCTTGAATGGGCCACCCGACGTCTGTTCGGCTCGTCAGGTACAGTGAGCACTGCGCTTCGCATTTTAGAATCCTTATATGAATCAGTCGACCGTGTTTTGTATCGCACTTTTCTCCATGGTTGGTCAGCCTTTCGCCGCGGCCCAGTCCGCGGCCAACGATTCGGTCAGAATGAATCAAATTCAGGTGATGGGTTCCCATAACAGCTATCACCAAGGGATTGCGCCCAGCGAAGTGAAGCTGATGCAGGCGAAGAATCCGAAACTGTATGAGGGATTGGAATATCGCCACCGTCCTCTGGATCGACAGTTCGATTCGGGCATACGCCAGATCGAGCTCGACATCTTTGCCGACAGCCAGGGCGGCCGCTACGCTCATCCCGCTGGTCCGGATGCAGTGGCAGCGGCCGGTCTGCCCAAGGACCCAGACTTTGACCCCCAAAGGGTGATGAGCAAGCCTGGTTTCAAGGTGATGCATATGCAAGACTACGATTACCGCAGTACCTGTCAACCGCTGGTTGCATGTCTGCAGGTGATTCGTACATGGTCGCAGTCACATCCCAAACATCTGCCTATTTACGTACTTCTAGAGACCAAGCAGGAAGACCTGCCGGCTCAATATCACGCCACCACCACGGAGAAATTTACCGCCTCCACCTTCGACGCTCTCGATGCGGAAATTCGTTCGGTATTTTCGCCGGGCGAGTTCATCACCCCGGACCAGGTGCGAGGAAAGCACGCCACCCTCGAAGAAGCTGTTCTTAACAACGAGTGGCCAACCCTGGCGGAAGCGCGGGGAAAAGTTGTGTTTTTGATGGATCAGCGTTCGGTGGGCCCGCTTTACCTGCAGGGGCACCCATCCCTCCGCGGACGTGTGCTCTTTACTAATGCCGCACCTGGTCAGCCTGACGCTGCGTTCACAGAAGAGAACGAGGGCACGCGGGAAGAAATTGCAGCTCTGGTGCGCAAGGGCTACCTGGTGCGCACCCGAACCGACGAAAACACAAAAGAGGCGCGAACCAATGACACTGCGCAGCGGGATGCTGCTTTGGCCAGCGGTGCACAGTTGCTGAGCACAGACTATCCTGCATCGGAACCATCCTCATGGACAACCTACTCGGTCAGTTTTCCTGACGGAGCGGTCGCCAGGTGCAATCCGGTCAACGCGCCTCCCTCCTGTTCGAATAAGGCCTTTGCAAGCGAAGCGAGCCAGTAGCCAAGACTTCGGCAATGTAATATGGGCAGGGTCGCGGCAGCTGTCCATAAGCATCGATGCAAAAGGTTCCCATACCGCTACTATGCTGTGCGATCGTTCTCAGTGTTTGCAGCAGCCGTTGATCGCCCACCATCTGGAGAAAGCCATGGACCTCGATCCGGTCAACCTCGGCGCGGCGTTCCAACTCATCGGCCTGTACAACGCAAATGGCGAAGGCGCAAAAGCGGACCAGCTTTCGCAAAGGCTTGCCGGCATTGTGCAAAAGAAATGACTCGAGGAAAGGGAACAACAGGCGTGGAAGATTATTTATCGCGACGCGGAGTATTAACCGGTATGGCGCTTACGGCGGCGAACCTGCTGTTCAGCCGGGAGATGATCGCCGCGGCGCAGGCTGTTCCGGCCGTCGGCAACAGCCACTTGCTGACCCTGGTTGCGGTGAGCGAAAAAACCCTTCGTCTGCGCATTATTCAGCAGGGAAAACAAGGACCAGCGAGTGAAACGGGCATTGTGCCAAGAACGTGGCCGGACACCTTACCGGCGGATGCCGATGGTTCCGTGGTCTGGGGCAAATACAAAATCTTGTTCAAGGAACGACCCTGGCAGGTAACCATCACCGACGCCGCGGGCAAGACCCGGCAGCGACTTCAACTTGAGCCATCCACAGGCGCGATTCACTTCAACCTCGGCGACGGGCCGATCTTCGGCCTGGGCGAAGGCGGTCATCCGCTGAATCGCCGAGGCACTGTCGATCCCATGCGGAACGGTCAAATCAGCCCCGATCTCGCGACCTACGGCGCACGTGTCCCCATCCCATGGGTAGTCGGCGCGGAGAGTTGGGGAATCTTCTTCGCCCATCCGTGGGGCAGCTTTGACCTGCGAGGCGAGCAGGGAATTTTTCAGCCGGTCGAGCAGACGCCGACGCGAGACATCTTCATTATCCTGGCCGATACGCCTGCGGAGTTGCTGCGCGAATGGGCTGATCTCACCGGCTATCCGCACATGCCGCCTCTCTGGTCGCTCGGCTATCAACAATCACATCGCACATTAGAGAGCCGCGAAACCGTGCTGGCCGAGCTCAAACGATTTCGTGCAGACAAACTGCCCTGTGACGCCATGATCTTTCTCGGCACCGGCTTTTGTCCCTCCGGATGGAATACCGGCCATGGTTCCTTTACATTTAATCCCAATGTCTTCCCCGACCCTGCCGTCATGTTCCGGCAATTCCACGACGAGCATTTCAAAGTTGTGGTGCACGTGACCAGTTGTCCTGAGGACCTGCATGGCGAAGTAGGCGACACCGGTGCAGCACTACAGGATCCAAGCAGTGCGGCCGTGTACTGGCAGAAACATAGGGAGGCGCAGCGTACCGGCGTGGATGGATGGTGGCCCGATGAAGGGGATGAGCTCAACTCTGCATCGCGCCTCAGCAGGAATCGAATGTACTGGGAAGGCTCGCAGGTTTTTCAGCCGGATACCAGGCCGTTCGCGCTGCACCGAAACGGATACGCCGGCCTGCAGCGTTACGGCTGGCTATGGTCGGGCGACACACTCTCCACCTGGGCCACGCTGACGGCGCAGGTAAGCGTGGGCATCAACGCCGGGCTTTGCGGCATTCCTTACTGGGGCACGGATACCGGTGGCTTTGTCCCAACTAAGGAGTTCACTGCCGAGCTCTTCGTGCGTTGGTTTCAGTTCAGCGCCTTCTGCCCATCGTTCCGGTGTCATGGTCGAACGTGGAAGCTGCGTCTGCCCTGGGGTTGGGACCTTGGCAGTTACGAACCGGCAGAATTCGACGGTCAATTCGCCGCCGCGACTCTACCCGGGCCGGAAGCGCTGCACAACACCCAAGTCGAAGCCATCTGTCGAAAATATTTAAATCTGCGCTATCAGCTTCTGCCGTATCTGTATTCCGCGGTGGCCGAAACCCACGCGACCGGTCTGCCGCTGATGCGCTCGCTATGGCTGGCCTATCCCAACGACCCGAAGGCAGCGGCCATCGACAATCAATACCTGTGGGGCGAAAGCATTCTGGTTGCTCCCGTGCTCGAAGCAGGAGCCACTCACCGGACAACTTACTTGCCTGCCGGGCTATGGTGGGACTACTGGACGAACCAGCGCATCGAGGGGGAAAACAGTTCGACGCGGGAAGTAGATCTCGAGACACTTCCGTTGTACGTGAAGGCTGGTACCATTCTCCCGATTGGGCCGGTGAAGCAGCATACCCAGGAAGCGAGCAGCGAACCCTTGACTCTACGGATCTATCCCGGAGCGGATGGAACCACGTCCCTCTACGCGGACGACGGCATCACTTTTGGCTATCTCAAGGGCCAGTTCAGTCGCACCCTCTTCACCTGGAACGACCAGCAACGCGTGCTCACGCTGAAAACCGACGAGCGGGGAAAGCTGTCGAGACGCGAGGCCATAGTGGCGGAGATCGCCGGCGTTCCCGGAAGCAAGCCGATCACCACGCGCAATGGCGCAGTTCAACTGTGATACGTCAGCAGGATGCCTTGCTCAATGGCCACCGTCGAAGCTTCGGTACGATCGCACACTTGGAGCTTTTCCAGTATCCGATTGACATGATTGCGCACGGTAAACTTGCTGATGCCCAAGGCGTGGCCGATCGCTTTATTGGTGAGCCCTTTCGCCATGTCGGTAGTATTCATTGCAGGAAGCGAACACCAGCCGAAGCTCCCCGTAGCAGAGGCTGGAGGAGAGGAATCATGGGCATCTTAAAGGACCTGTCTCGACGCAAATTCATATCCACTGCCGCCGCCGCAACCGCTGCAACCGCTTTACCCGGGTTTGCGCGCCAAGCTACGGCCGGAGGAGGAACTCCCGTTCTCGATCCTGACTGGAGCCACGCCGGCGTCATTGCCACCCGCAACTCTCCTTATGCCAAATTGAAGAGTGTGCCGGTGCAAGCGGTCACCATCGAGACCGGCTTCTGGTCAAAACGCCGCACCATCAATGTGGACTCGAGCATTCCCAGCATGCGCCAGGAGCTTCTCGATCACGGCCGCATGGACAATTTCCTGCGCCTGGAAGGGAAATCGGACAAACCGCAGCATGGGCCCGTCTTCTCCGATTCTGACATCTACAAGTGGGTTGAGGCTGTCGGGTTTGCCCTGCAAACGCAGCCGTTGCCCGAACTGCGCGGTCAAGCCGATGCGATGATTCGCGAAGTGGTGGCTGTGCAGGAGCCCAGCGGCTATCTCAACACCTATTACCAGGGCGATCTCAAAAGCGACCGGATGCAGTGGAAGACCCAGACCACGGGCCACGAACTCTATTGCATCGGCCATCTTCTGCAAGGCGCGATCGCCTACTATCGCGCCACCGGCGATCCTACCCTGCTGCAGGCCGGCATGCGCTTCGTCGATGGTTTCCTGTTACCGGGCTATGGCCCAGGCGCAAACCAGGCGCCCATCGTCGCCGGTCATCCAGAGATCGAGATGTCGCTGATCGAGCTCTACCGCACCACTGGCAGCAAACGTTATCTCGACCTTGCCGGTTACATTCTTCAAGGCGACCCCAGGGTTCCCCTCACACCGCGTCAGATTACCTACATGTTCTGCGGAATTCCGTTCCCTACGCGGACGAAACTCGAAGGCCACGCGGTGCGCGCTATGTACGCCTGCTGCGGCGCGACCGACTATTACCTTGAGACCGGTGACCCTGCCTACTGGAAGGCGCTGAACGTCTTGTGGAGCGACCTCTCGGCGCACCAACTCTATGTCACGGGAGGAGTGGGCGCGCGCAGCGATGGCGAGTCTTTTGGCAACGCCTACGAGCTGCCCAATGATCGTGCCTACGGCGAGAGCTGCGCGGCTATTGGCAACATGATGTGGAACTGGCGCATGCTCTCCGCCAGCGGTGAAGCCAGGTTCACGGATGTCATGGAACGCGCACTTTACAACGGAATAAATTCCGGTATGTCGCTCGATGGCAAACTGTATTGCTATCGAAACCCGCTTGCTTTTAATCCATCCACCGGCGATAAAATTCGCAACCTGTGGTACGACACGACGTGTTGTCCGCCTAATCTGGAGCGTACCTTCGCCTCACTCCCCGGCTACTTCTACAGCACCTCTACGGATGGTGTGTATGTGCACCTCTATGACAATTCCGAGATGAAGTGGCATCTCCCCAGCGGCACCCCTATCGTCCTACGTCAAACCACAAAGTACCCATGGGAGGGCACTGTTGAAATATCCGTCGCCCCTGCGTCAGCCGAGGAGTTCACCATGTTTGTCCGCATCCCGGGCTGGTCGAAGCGAAACAGCGTGCAGGTGAACGGCAAAGAGATCGAGGGCGTGACCGCGGGACAGTATCTGCCCGTGCGGCGCCGCTGGACCTCCGGCGACAAACTGCTGCTCTCCTTCGATATGCGTCCGCAGGTCGTGCATGCCAACCCTGCCGTTGCGGATGATCGTGGCCGCATCGCCTTCCAGCGTGGGCCGATCGTGTATTGCATGGAGCAACTCGATCAGATGGAGGCTGCGCAGGACTCGAGCGCCTTTCCTCGTTTCACGGCGCGCCTGACTGAAACCACGTCCGAGCGCTACGATGCCGGCTTGTTGGACGGGGTCGTGGTTTTGGAGCATCCCGGCTCCGTGCTTCCCGCTGCTGCGCCTGACCTCTATCAGGAGACGCTTCCGCAACCAACTGCGGGAACCGATACCAAACTGAAAATGATTCCGTACTATGCATGGTCGAATCGCGAACTATCGGCCATGCAGGTATGGGTTCCTTACGAAAAGGTGTGACCATGAGCGACTTGACCCGCAGAAAATTCCTAAAAGGGAGCACCGCGGCGGCGGGTTTGGCTGTGTGTGCTCCTGCGCCTTCGTTGTTTGCCGACCCGGTCAAGCCGAAGTTAAGCCAGTTCAACTACTCCCAGGTCACGCTGCTGGAAGGGCCGATGCTCGACCAGTTCAATCGCAACCACAAATTCTTCCTTGCCCTCGATGAGGATGGCCTGCTGAAGCCCTTTCGCGAGCGCGCCGGCCTGCCCGCGCCAGGGCCGGTCATGGGCGGCTGGTACAACGACAGCCCCGACTATGATCCGCCTAAAAACATGACCGGCTACATCGCCGGTCATAGTTTTGGCCAGTATCTGTCTGGCCTTTCCAGGGCCTACGCCGTCACCGGCGACAAGCCGACCCAGGAGAAAGTGCAGAGGCTGGTCAAAGGCTTCTCTGCGACGGTTACCGAGAAGTTCTACACAGATTATCCCTTGCCGGCCTACACCTTTGACAAGACCAATATGGGCCTGCTGGATGCGCACGAGTTTGCACAAGACCCGATGGGTTTGCCGGTGCTGCGTCACGCAACCGATGCGGTGCTGCCACACTTGCCGGCTGGAGCGCAGACGCGGGTTGAGGCTTGCGCATTGCCTCACAAGAATGTTTCTTACTGCTGGGACGAAACCTATACCCTGCCGGAAAACTTCTACATCGCCTACTTGCGCAGCGGCGATCCGCGCTATCGCATGCTGGCGGAGCGCTTCCTGCAGGATCAGGATTATTTTACCCCGCTGTCCAAAGGGGATAACATCCTGCCCGGACTTCATGCTTACAGCCATGTGAACGCGTTATGTTCCGCGGTTCAGGCGTATCTGGTGGACGGAAGCGCCATGCATTTGCGAGCGGCGCAGAATGGCTTCGACATGGTCCGCACCACGCAGAGCTTCGCCACCGGCGGCTGGGGACCGGATGAAAGCTTCCGCAAGCCGGGCAGCCCGGACATGGCCGAGAGCCTAGTCAAAACCCACTCCAGCTTCGAAACCCCTTGCGGCGCCTACGGCCATTTCAAGGTCACCCGCTATCTCATGCGCATCACTGGAGACAGCCTCTACGGCGACAGCATGGAGAGCGTGTTGTACAACACCATCCTGGGGGCGAAGCCGATTCTTCCGGACGGCACAAGCTTTTACTATGCCGACTACAATAACTCGGCAACGAAGTTCTATCACCAGGATAAGTGGCCCTGCTGTTCGGGAACCTTCCCTCAAGTTACCGCTGACTACCACATAAGCTCCTACTTCAGCGCCCCGGACGGCGTGTACGTGAACCTCTATGTGCCCTCGCGGTTGACCTGGAGCCAGAACGGTACCCGTTGCACGCTGGAGCAGAACACGCAATATCCTTACCAGGCAGAAACGACGCTGAGCTTGCAGATGGAGAAACCGGAGATCTTCGTCATCTATCTGCGCGTGCCGGCATGGGCCGGCCCATCCACAAGGTTGACTGTGAACGGAAAGAGCGCCTCGGTAGTTCTAAAGCCTGGTAGCTTCGTCCCGGTACGCCAGACATGGAAGAACGGCGATCGCATCGAGTTTTCCATCGATCGGCCGTTGCGGCTCTCGCCCATTGACCAGCAACATCCAAACCTGGTGGCCGTGCTGCAGGGGCCACTCGCTCTGTTTGCGGTAGGCGATGTCCCCGCCACTCGGACGCGCGCGGATCTGCTCGCCAACGCGCCCAAAATGCTGCCATACCCTGCCATCAAGGACGAAACTTACCGGCTCTACCTGCCAGTAACAACCTAGGACCAAACGGAACCTATCCGGGTGCCCCATGTTCGCACCGGCGTACGTGGGCCGAAGAAGACGGGCGAAGCCCATCGATAGTTTCTGCTCCATACAGAAGATTCCGCTTATGGGATACGAAAAGCATTCGTAGATTTCTTTCTCGGCCCACGTACGCTGGTGCGAACATGGGGCACCCGGACAGATCGCGGTTGCCTATGCCGTGGTTCTGGCTCAGGTCCTAAAAGCCATGGGATAAACTCGGCATAATTGGTTCAACCACATTCATGGATGGTGCCTTTTGCGAAAGGGAGTGCTTTTCACCTCGCTATTATTGGGGATCGCGGCGCTGCCCGTGGCCACCCGCGCAGCCACTGCACCTTCTGAGCCGGTGGAGATTATCAAGGACCGCTGGGGCATCTCCCACATCTATGCCAAGAACGAATCGGACCTCTTTTTCGCGCAAGGCTACAACGTCGCCCGCGATAGGCTGTTCCAGTTAGAGATCTGGAGAAGACAAGCGACAGGCACGGTGGCGGAGATCCTGGGTAAAAGCGAACTCCAGCGCGACATCGGCAATCGCCTCTTCATGTTCCGCGGCGATCTGAGCCAGGAGAGCAACTGGTACCACCCGCACGGCGCCGCCATCATCCAGGCGTTCGTCGACGGTATCAACGCATACATTGCCGAAACCGAGCGAAACCCGGCACTGCTCACGCCGGAGTTCAAGATGCTCGGGATCAAACCCGGAAAGTGGACCCCCGCCGTAGTCATCTCCCGTTTCAACGGTCTCCTGGGAAACGTGGAGCAGGAAGTCAGGCTGGCCTCGGCGATCCACGCGATCGGAGCCGACAAGGTCAAGGACATTATGTATTTCCAACCCGCCGATCCGAATCTGGAAATTGATCCCGCGATTGACGCTTCACTGCTTTCGAGTGACATTCTCGCTCTGTATCACGCCTTTCGGACCCCGTTGAAATTCACGCCGGATGAGCTGTTGCCCGAGTACCGCAACCAGAGAGCCGCTCTTCGGCTGGATGGTGAAATCGAAACCCCAATCGACCCCAGCGACCTGCGACAAGGCATAGGCAGCAACAACTGGGTTGTGAGCGGAAAGCTCACAGTGAGCGGCTATCCAATGATGATGAACGACCCGCATCGCGATCTGAGTGCACCGTCGTTGCGCTACTGGGTCCACTTGGTAGCGCCCGGCTGGAATGTGATCGGCGGCGGTGAGCCGGCTCTGCCCGGCGTGTCAATCGGTCACAATGAATTCGGAGCGTGGGGACTCACCATCTTCGGCACCGACAGTGACGATCTCTATGTTTACGACACGAATCCCGCGGATCCTGCGCAGTACAAATACAAGGGCGCGTGGGAATCGATGAAGGTCATCAAAGAGTCTGTCCCCGTGAAAGGAGAAGCCCCGGTACCGGTCGAGCTGAAATACACCCGGCACGGCCCGGTGGTTTTCGAAGATCCAACCCACCACAAAGCTTATGCGGTGCGCGCGGCGTGGCGCGAGATCGGTGCTGCGCCTTACCTGGCGAGTCTGCGCATAGATCAAGCGCACACGTTCCAGGAGTTTTCGGATGCTTGCACCTACAGCCGCATTCCAGCCGAAAACATGGTTTGGGCTGACCGCGAGGGCAACATCGCCTACCAGGCAGTCGCCATTGCGCCCAGGCGGCCCAACTGGAGCGGGCTGGTGCCTGTACCCGGCGACGGCCGCTATGAATGGAGCGGCTTTCTGCCCATCAAGGAACTGCCGCACGTGCTGAACCCCGAAAAAGGGTTCTACAACACGTCGAATGACTACCAAATTCCGCGCGGCTGGCCGTACAAAGACGCTCTGAATTATGTATGGGCCGATCCGTTTCGCGGGCAGAGCGTGGCTGAATTTCTAAGCTCGGGCCGTAGATTTACCGTTGCGGATATGGTTCAGCTGCAGAACAGCGATCTCTCGATTCCGGCCCGCAGCCTGGTTCCTCTGCTGCGCAATCTCGAGATGCCGGACCCGGTGGCAAAGCAGGCGGCTGAGCGCTTGTTGCACTGGAACGACGTGCTGGACAAGGATTCGATTGCGGCCGGCATCTATGAAATGTGGCAACGGCGCCTGATTGCCAACGTGAGGGAAGTAGTGATTCCGAAGCCCGCTCAACCGTTTTTCGCAACCACGGTGCCCCCGATGTCCCGGATTGTGAGCTGGATGTACGCTCCCGACGGGCGCTTCGGCGCGGACCCGCTAGCAGGCCGCAACGCTCTTCTGGTGAAAAGCCTGGAGGAGGCGCTGACGGAGTTAACCAAGCGCTTTGGTCCGGACATGGAGAAATGGAAACTAGGCGCCTATCACTACGCGCGCATCTTCAGCCCAATGGCAAACGCAGTAAAGCCTGATCTCGAACAGGAGTTTGACGTGGGACACTTTCCACGTGGAGGGGACGGCTTCACCATTACGGCGACTAACGGTCCTGGGGACAACCAGACTGCCGGCGGATCCTTGAAGATCGTGGTGGACACAGACAACTGGGATAATTCGGTGGGGCTGAATAGTCCCGGGCAGTCCGGCGATATCCACGATCCTCATTATCGGGATCTGTATGAACTGTGGGTTCGCGGTGAATATTTTCCGATTTTCTACTCTCGTTCCAAGGTCGAGTCGGTGGGGGAAAGAAAGCTTGTTCTTTCCCCTCAACCTGGGACGGCTGCCGAGTCAAAGCAACACGCAGCCCTTGAGCGATGACTCGGTTGCCCGTTAATTACGCCGCGACTGTGGAAGCGTCTCTGTTAGCGCGATGTGCGATCTGAGAGAGAAGCAGGTCCGCATGCTTCTCCTCCTCCAGCGTTGCTTGGAGAGTCGCCGCATGGTCAGTCAGCCCAAGCTGCATTGCCCATTCGCGGGCGCTGCCGTAAGAAGCGATTTCATAGTGCTCGATCTTCTGGGCAGTAGCAATCAGACCGGCGTCGCGGATCGGACCAGAATCGGTTTCCTTCGTGATGTTGGCGGCTGACCCGGTAATCGCAGTCAAAATCGGATCCTTTTTATCGTCAACGTCGTTATCGACGTCTCCGATAAGCTGTTTCAATCTCGTGACATGAACCTCGCTCTCCTGAAGGTGAGACTGAAAGCCCTGTTTCAACTGTGGGTCGTCCGCATGCTTAATCATGTCCGGAAGTCCCTTGACAATTTGGTTTTCCGTGGACAGCAGATAGCGAAGTTGCGCGGTGTAAAGAGCTTGTAGGCTCGGAAAATCATTGGACGTGATGAGTCCCATAACGAAAACCTCGTGGTGATCTACGTACGTAGCACTTACACATATGAGGTTAAGACCGCCGCTAGAGGTCTTGAAGTGAAGAACTTATTGTAGATGAGTCAAGTTTTCAGGCGGCAAGTTTTGCTTTTTCGATCCAGGCTTTGACTTCGTGATCGAGTTTGTCGAAGCAGCGGCGGAGTGCTGGGTTG
>Ga0302324_100018367_pt1 | contig 13788 bp, 8 predicted proteins | sample Palsa_T0_1_FD_201949 | JGI IMG/M metagenome (GOLD analysis project Ga0302324, IMG submission 201949) | Peat permafrost microbial communities from Stordalen Mire near Abisko, Sweden - Palsa_T0_1 | ecosystem: Environmental > Terrestrial > Soil > Palsa > Peat permafrost | place: Sweden: Abisko... | reverse complement strand
AAGCAAAAGGCCGCCAGCCTGCATGGCCAAGCATTGGCCGCTCCTTCCGGTAATCGCAAAAATCTAATTTGGACAGGTCTGACTTCCAGCCGTCCCTTTGGGACTCGAACAAACCGCCCCGCGCGCCCGGCTTTCTTCAACGAGCTCTGTGCAAATGAGGCGGTCGACCCTTGGGTTTTTCGTGTAACGCTTTACATTCCTGCAATCTCGTAACACCCCGTCCGCAAAAAATAGTTCCTTGACTGTGCTTTGCGCTGCATGATAGCGTCCCTCGGTGTAAATGCAAGCGCACTTGCATAATACGAAACGCTGAATCAAAGACGAGAAGATCAGGGTACAAAAAGACGGCAAAAAAAGAGGTGAGGCTTATGCGGATATTTTCAGGGTCAAAAGGCCGGGCGCGGTGGGCTATCGCAGCGTGTTTCTTCGTGTCTTCACTCGTAGCCGTGAGTCAAACCACTACCGGTTCGATTGTCGGAACCGTGAATGACCCTTCTGGGGCTGCCGTGTCAGGAGTGGCCGTGACCCTGACAAATGATGCAACGGGCGAAGGGCATAGCGCTTCGACGGACTCGTCGGGCGATTATCAGTTTGTCCTGCTGACACCCGGTATCTACAAAATCGACATGCAGGGAACGGGTTTCAAGCACTACTCCCACGATCAGATCGTTGTGCAGGTCGACCAGGTGTTCCGCGTCAACGCGATCATGGAAGTCGGAGCGGTCAACCAGCAGGTAGTGGTGACTTCCCAGGCGCCGATTATGCAAACGGAAACGGCTTCGCTGGGACAAGTGGTTGCGGGCAAGGCGGTCACGAATATTCCCCCGAACGGGCGAAACGTGCTCGCCCTGGTGGGGCTGGTGCCGGGTGTCGTACCCCAGGGTAGCTCGTCGGGCAACCTCACGGGGCAGAATGTGTTCGCCGCAGGCAATTATCAAATTGGCGGCGGCAACGGAAATCAGAGCTCGGTGCTGGTCGACGGTTCTCCCGTCAACACCTCGTATGGAAACACGGTGGAGCTGGTGCCCGACCAGGACGTCATCCAGGAGTTCAAGGTTCAGACCAACAACAACACCGCCGAATTTGGCATGTACACCGGCGGCGTGATCAACATGGCGACGAAGTCGGGAACCAATTCATTCCACGGGACTACCTACGAATACTTTCGCAATACGGTTTTGAATGCGAACGACTTCTTTGCCAAGCGAAACAACACCGGGAAGCAGCCGTTCCACCAAAACCAATTCGGCGGCAACATTGGCGGACCGATCAAGCGAGACAAGATGTTTATTTTTGGGGACTACCAGGGATACCGGCAGGCCCAGGGCAAGGTATATGTCTACAACGTGCCTACTCTGCCCATGCGGACTGGTGATTTCTCGCAGACCGGCACCAAGATCTATGACCCTCTGACTACATGCGGCTATAACGGGAACGCGGCTTGCACGGCGGCGCAGTTGGCCGGAACCGAGCCCACACGGCAACAGTTTGCAAACAACATCATTCCCGCGAGCCGCTTCAGCAACGTCGCCAAGAACCTGATCGCCTTTCCGTATTGGGCCGCGCCCACCGTGAGTTCACAAGCCGGCACGGGCATCAATAATTTCTCGCGGTTCGGCAACGCAGGTGGCATCAACGACCAATACACGATTCGCGGAGATCAGACGCTGAGCGCAAAGCAGAGCCTGTTCGAACGCTACACCTGGTGGCGATCGAAGAACCATGGCGCGGAGCCTTACGACAACGGGTTGATCAGCGGTGACCCAATCTCGCCCGAAGCATTTACTACGCAACAGGCGGTGATCGGCGATACGTACATATTCAACCCCACGACGATCGCCGATCTTCATCTTTCCTTCCTGCGCTGGAACTATAAGAGAACGCCGGGAACGCTGGGCTTCGACGAAACCAAGCTTGGTTTCCCCGGGTATTTTTCGGAGATTGCAGAGTACAACGGCTTCTCTCCGTCAACGACCGTACCTTCGATCACCATGGCGAATCCAACCTATAACGGAGTCGGCACCGGGTTGATCTTCTCTATCAATAACAATTACGTGATTGCGCCGACCTTTACCAAGATCCTGGGGCGGCACACGCTCAAGGGCGGCGCCGATCTGCGCCGGCTGGAGATGGCCTATTTTCAAAACAACGCTCCCGGCGGCGTGTTCACGTTTGACAATGTCTTCACCGGCAGCAGCGCTACCAGCCCGGGCTCCACTGGCAACCCATTCGCCTCTTTCCTGTTGGGATACGTAAGCAATTCAAGTTCGCAGACCGTTCAGATTGCGCCGCCAACGCTGCAGACGATTTACTACCAGGGCTATTACGCGCAGGACACCTGGCAGGCAAACAACAAGCTGACGCTGACGTTAGGCCTGCGTTGGGAGGTTCCCGGAGTGTACGTCGCACGGCACGGCTATGCCGATACCTTCAACCCGACGGAGATGAACCCCATCGTGGGTGTACCCGGAGCATTCGATCTGGTGAATACTCCACAGCATCCGGCGAGTGGCGTCCGGAATGAGAACTTCGACAATTTCTCGCCGCGGCTTGGCCTGGCGTACCGTTTGAATGACGCCACCGTTTTGCGACTGGGGTGGGGCAAATTCGTGATCCCGTCGGATCTGCAGTTTCCGGAGGCGCCGTTGCAGGCCGGGATTAACTTCATCAATAACCTGATGGTGCAATCCACCAACAGCAACCAGACGCCGGCGAACACGTTGGACAATCCTTATCCGAATGGCCTGGTTGGACCACCGCATCGCAACCCGGATTACCAGCAAATCCTGTTGGGTGGAAATCCGCAGGCTCTGTTGGCGAACGAACCGAACGGCAAGACGTATCAATGGAACTTCGCCGTGCAGAGGCAGCTGCCGATGGGCGTCGCTCTCGAGGTGGCCTATGCGGGCCTTCATGGGGCGGATCTCCCCATCAGCCACACCATCAACCAGGTGCCGGATAATACGCTCAACCAGGCACATCTCGATCCAACATGCGCCAGCGGCGATCTCAAAGATTGCTTCTTTACCAAGTCGGTCGCGAACCCCTTCCATGGAAAGATCTCGCAGGGCGTATTGCAGAACGCAACTGTGACAGCGAATCAGCTCGCCAGGCCTTTCCCGCAATATGGAAGCATCTCCAACTCAGGAAATTATGTCGGGGTAAGCAACTACGATGCGTTGCAAATGAAACTCGAAAAGCGCTTCTCGGCCGGCGGGACGTTGTTGGGGGCGTATACCTTTTCCAAGTTAATGACGAATGCGGAATACCTCACAAGCTGGCTGGACTCGACGACCACCGCTGGTTTCCAAGACGTCAATAATCTACAGGGCGAGTATTCGCTTTCGAGTTTCGACTCCAGGCAGCGCCTGGTAGTCAGCTATGTGTATGAGCTGCCTATCGGGAAAGGAAGAACCTATTTATCGAACCTCTCGGGTATTGCCAATGCGGCCGCTGCGGGGTGGGGCGTGAATGGTGTAACGACGTTCCAGTCGGGGTATCCATTGGGATTTACCAATGCGACCAACAACATCGCTACGTATGCTTATGGCAGCAACACCAGGCCGAACATTGTTCCCGGTTGCAACAAGGTGATCGGCGGCGGGATTTTCAACCGTCTGGGCACGGCGGAGAAGTCGGCCAATAATTATTTCAATACCGGCTGCTTCAGCAGTGCTGTGCCGCTCTTCACGTACGGCAACGAATCCAGGACGGACAATCAGCTACGCACGCCTGGCGTCGCGAACTACGACTTTGCGCTCTACAAAGACACGCCGATTCGGGAGAATGTGGTGTTCCAGTTCCGCGTCGAGGCGTTCAACCTGTTTAACCGTGTCCAGTTTGGCAGCCCGAACACGGTTGTAGGGAATTCTCAATTCGGCAACATCACGACCGATCTCAACACTCCAAGGTTGCTGCAGATGGCGGGGAGGATCACGTTTTAACGATGAAACAGAGACTAAACAGTTTGTGCGGACAAGCTGGGAAGGCATATACCTCAGGGGCTAAGGCCCGGCCCATTCTCAGTCATTTACGGCCCGACGAAAGTCGTGCCCTGATACGAAACGCAGCTTTTCTGCAGCCTGTTCAAGCCGGGCCTTCCGTTTCGGAAGGTTTGATTCCGTGTTTTGTGAGACGGTCTAAGGACGAGATTAGTTAATTTCCCACATCTCGCAAAGAACGCGAGATATGGGGCACCCGTATTCGTGGTTACTGGAGATTTAAGACTGGAGAACCGCTCCCTGACGGTAGGTTCGGCGTGGCCTGACGTTTCGCCTTGACTGTACTTTTCCTGCTTTGATATCAATATCCCGGCGTGCGCAAGAATATTTGCACAGTGTGCAAGATAAGCAAGGGCGACGACTTTACGCGACGCGATGGGAACGGCCGAAAAGGATGTGCATGCAGTCCATCCAGAGCAGATGGGGACCGATGAGGAAACACCTCGGCACGGGCATCTTTAGTTGGACAGTTTTATTCGCCACAGTCGTTGTGGCAGGCGTTCACCATCAAGGGGTGGAAGCCGCCGCGAAAGACAGCAAAGCGTACACCACGTGGAGCGACTACGAGGGCAGCGCGGACTCGGCTCAATATTCTGCGCTCACGCAGATCAACAAATCGAACGTGACGCGGCTGCGGCAGGTTTGGTTCTACCCGGGCGGCAACCAGGGCTTTCGCTACGGGTTTAACCCTTTGGTGGTCGACGGAGTTATGTACGTACCTGGAAAAGACAACGTGACCGTAGCTCTTGATGCGGTGACGGGGAAGGAAATCTGGGTCCACGACAATGGCACTCCCCGGAGCATCACCAATCGCGGCTACAACTACTGGGAGAGCAAGGATCGCAGCGACCGGCGCCTGTTCTATGCAACGAACAATTTTTTACACGCACTCGATGCTCGGACCGGCAAGCCGGTTGAGTCGTTTGGCGATCATGGCAACGTTGATCTTCGCGAAGGCCTCGGCCGCGATCCGAAAACGATACGCGCCATTCAATCGGGCGGGCCGGGAAGGATTTTTGAGAACCTCTTGATTCTGGGTTCGTCTACCGGGGAAGAGTACGGATCGCCGCCGGGCGATCTGCGCGCCTATGACGTTCTGACCGGAAAAATGGTGTGGATCTTTCATACGGTTCCGCATCCGGGCGAGTTTGGCTACGACACCTGGCCGAAAGATGCCTGGAAGTATATTGGGGGCACGAACGACTGGGGCGGGATGACGATTGACGAAAAGCGGGGAATCGCATACTTCCCGCTGGGCTCGCCTACCTATGATTTCTACGGCGCCGATCGTACAGGCGCTGGTCTTTTCGGCGATTGCCTGCTGGCGCTTGATGCACGCACGGGCAAATATCTTTGGCACTTTCAGGCCGTTCACCACGATCTTTGGGATTACGATCTGACCACCGCGCCGAAGCTGCTAACAGTGAAGCACAACGGAAAGATGGTGGATATTGTCGCCCAGGCAGGCAAGAACGGGTTCTTATACGTTTTCGACCGGGTGACCGGCGAACCGATTTGGCCGATCGTGGAGCGCCCGGTTCCGCAATCAGACATGCCCGGTGAGCACTCGTGGCCGACGCAGCCGATTCCTACAGCGCCGCCTCCCTTTGCAACGCAGTCGTTCCGCCCGGAGGACATTGATCCCTATATAAGCGATCCGGCGGAGCGGGCAAAGATCAAGGAGGAGCTGCAAAACGCACGCAATGAAGGCATCTATACGCCACCAGGGTTCAGAGATACGGTCGAGATTCCGGGGAACAATGGCGGGGGAAACTGGGGCGGCGGGGCGGTCGATCCGGCGACGGGGACTCTGTATGTCCAGACCAAGAATGCGCCTTCGATGCTGAAGCTCGAGGCGCATCGGCCGAAGCGGGAAATGACCGGAACTCCGGAGACGGAAGGCCGCATTCTCTATATTCAGAATTGCCAGACATGTCACACGGCGGAGTTGAGCGGCCAGCCGCCATCGATTCCGTCATTAGTTGATGTGGCGGCGCGCATCGGCGCCGATCGCGTCAAGAGCACGGTGGAGAACGGGGCCTCGCCCATGCCAGCTTTTACCAGCCTCTCTGAAAAAGAGGTGGATGCGTTGGTGGCCTATCTTGCGGACCCTTCAAAAGCTCATGTGCCAGCGGAAATACTCGCATACCTCTCCAGCCCCCGGCCTCCCCCGCCGCCTCCGGCCCCAGGAGCTCCGTTGACGCGTTACTGGACCGGTTACGGCTACATGAACTCGAGCGAAGGTTTGCCGGCGAACAAACCGCCGTGGTCCACCCTGACTGCGTACGATCTGAACCAGGGAACGATCAAGTGGCAGATCCCGTTGGGCTCAGTCACAGAACTGGCAGCAAAGGGAATCAAGGATACCGGGAGCTTCTGGCCGCGGAGCGGAGTGGTGGTCACGGCCGGCGGCCTCATCTTTTCCGGCACAATCTCTGATGCGACCATGCGGGCGTATGACAAAGATACGGGGAATATTCTGTGGGAGCAGGTGATGCCGGCCGGCCCGGAGGGAATTCCCGCAGTCTTCGAGGTCAATGGGCGAGAATACCTGGCCTTCAGCGCAAGGCCCAGTCTCAAGCCGTTGGGCCCAGCAGGGGAACGCAACACGCTGGAGGCGTCGGGAGGCACACCGCAGACACAAGGGTTTTATGTCTTTGCTCTACCTGAGCTGGGGGCCAAATAACGACCATGAGAACCCTTGCCCCGGAATGCGGAAACCATTGGATTCACTTGACTTGGCGCTTTGCAACTGCTAGCCTGTTTTGGATATTACGCAAACAAAATAGACTACTATACACGTTAGCCGACAGGCCTGCGTTTTTATTCTTGCGGTTTCCCCTGGCTGCCCCACAGCTGATCTCGAGAAGCACCAGAATCGACGTGGTTGAAATCAAAGGACACGGCCGGAGCAACATGGGCTTTGCCGGACCAGGCAGGGGGCCCCGCGCATGGGCGCTGTGAATTCGGAACCAGTCAACTATTCGAGCTTTGGTCTGACGGACAAGGTTGCAGTGGTCACCGGGGCTTCCCAGGGGATCGGCCGTGCGATCGCGCTCGGGCTGGCGCACGCGGGCGCCCATGTGGTTCTGGCGAAATACCCTGACAAGCGCGAGGACGCAATCAAAGCCGTGCAGGCGGAGATTCAGGGGTTGGGGCGCAAGGCATTGATTGTGCCAACCGACGTTGCGCAGGTCGATCAGGTGCGCGCCTTGATGGCGACGACGCAGTCCTCCTTTGGACGGATCGACATCCTGGTCAACAACGCAGGCTGGACGGCGACAACGGCGGCTCTTGACGTGACCGAGGATGAATACGACCGCACCATGGCTGCTTCGTTAAAGAGCGTGTTCTTCGCCAGCCAGGCTGCAGCGCGGGTAATGATCCCACAAGGCGGGGGCAAGATCATCCATATTGGTTCCAATTTTGGAGAGATTGCATTCAAGTCGCGAGCGGTTTATGCAGCGGCCAAAGCGGGTGTTCACCATCTTGCCCGAGCCCTTTCGCTGGAGTGGGCGAAAGACGGCGTGCTGGTGAACGTGGTCGCTCCATGTATTACGGAGACCGAATCGCGAAAGAATATTCTGGAACGGCCGGGGTACAAAGAATGGGCAACCAAGGAGATGATTCCGCGGGGACGGTGGAATCAGCCCGAGGACCTGGTGGGCGCGGTGTTGTTTCTCTCCAGTTCCCTTTCCGATATGGTGGTGGGCCACGTTCTGATGGTCGATGGTGGCTGGACGATTCACTAGCAGGCTGCGGAAGCAATATCTCAGGGGCGAAAGCCCGACGTATTATCACCAATTTGCGGCACGACTGAAGTCGTGCCCTGATACAAAATAGAGTTTTTCCGCAGCCCCCTGGAGCACCGAGTGGGTTTGTAGTGCAGACGGAATGCCAATCCAATGGGGTGAACATGAAGCTCCGCAATAAAGTAGCGCTCATTACCGGAGCCAGCCAGGGAATCGGCAAAGGGGTAGCCGAGGTTTTCGCGGCAGAGGGCGCGGACGTGGCCATCAATCACATCGGCCCGTGCGAGAAGGCGTGCGCGGTCGCGGATTGGGTTCGGAGCCAGGGACGGCGGGCGCTGGTGGTGGAGGCGGACGTTAGCCAGCGAGAGCAGGTTGAGGCCATGTTCGAGCAGGTGGAGAAGGAACTTGGGCCAGTCGATGTGCTGGTGAACAATGCGGGAATCGAAACCATCGTACCCTTCCTGGAGCTGACAGACCGGCAGTGGAGCGATGTGGTGGATGTGAACCTGCGCGGAGAATGGCTTTGCTGCCAGGTTTTTTGCCGCCAGGCGGTTGCGGCTGGCCGCGGCGGCTCCATCATCAATATTGGCTCCATCCAGGCGGGCAAGGTTTTGCCTGGGCGCACGCATTACGCGCCATCCAAATTGGCGATCGAGGCGCTGACGCGCAATGTTTCCGCGGAGATGGGCGCTTTCGGTATCCGCGTCAATTGCATCCACCCGGGTTTGATCGAGACACCGATGATCGAGTGGGTGCTGAAGCATCCCGACCACACCGTGCTGGACGGCGTGCTCGGCCAGATCTCATTGGGCCGCACCGGTCAGCCGTGCGAGATTGGAACCGTGGCTGCGTTTTTTGCCTCCGACGAGGCCAGATATGTGACCGGTCAGTCTCTCTACGTCGATGGTGGCTGGGTTGGGAAATGAACTGACCGGCGGCAAGTCGGATGCTCTGAAAGTTGACGATCAGGTACGATGACGAATCCTTCCTTCAGCACCGTTCGGCGTGAACGATTACGCTCCGAGTTGTTCGGCAACGAGAATTACGCCGTGCGTCACGGCATCCTGCTGCTGCTCGCCATCAAGGATTCCGACATCCGCCTGCTGACCCTGGAGCAATGCCGCGATGCGGTGGATAAGGGCCTGCATGCAGGGGGCGCCTTCTCTTCCATCATCCCACTGGTTGCCCTGTTCTATGGGGGCTTCCTGCATTTGGAGATTGAAGACCCAACCCGGCGCGGGCAGGATATTTTTACCCTGAGCAAAGGGCACGCGGTCGCTGCGATGGCCTCTGTGTATGCGGAACTCGGTTACTTCGACCGGATGACGCTGAAGAACTCGCGTTCGTTCGCCAGCATCCTGAATGGACACCCTGGTCCGATTTTGCCGGGAGTGCACATCGCCACTGGACCGATGGGCCAGGGTTTTGGGGTCGCCCAGGGTTTCGCGATCGCGGGGCGGACCAGCCCGCGATTCGATTCTTATTGCATGACCGGTGACGGGGAGCTGCAGGAAGGACCGATCTGGGAAGCGGTGATGTATGCCGGGCAAAACCATCTCGACAATCTTTGCCTGCTGGTTGATCGCAATAACGGACAGCTTGACCTGCACACCCGCATGGTTTTTCCCATGCCTGAGTTGGAGCCGGTGTTCCGTTCCTTTGGATGGCAGGCGTATACCGTGGACGCGACACAATTCGATGGCGTGGTTGCGGCGCTGGAGAGATTTCGCTTCGGCCCTCGCAATGGGATGCCGACGGCGATTATTTGTAACAGTCGAAAGGGCTTTGGCTCCTTTTCCGATTTTCTGAACAAGCACAAGGTGACCATGCCGGATAGCCTGATCGCTCAGGAAGAAGCCCTGCAGTCAGCGCAACGCCAGTTGCGGATTGATGAATTTGTTCTCTACTGCGAACGGCTGGGCAGCAGCGCCGAAGGCGAGGCGGCTCGCGACTCCCTGCTGGAAGCAGCGCATGGAATGCATCTGGAGATCGATTGGGATTCGCCCGCACGGCGAACTGTAACCACGGTTGTTGGCCCGGTGCTCACGCGACGGGCGCCGGTTCGCAACAAGCGCATCTCGTACGAGGCCGGGCTTTTGCCGCAACTGGATCGCAAGAAGGAATATGCCGCCTCCGATATCGTGACGGCGGCCATGAAAACCTTTGCCCGGGACGCGGCTGTGGTCTCGATCGACGCTGACCTTGCGTCGACCAGTGGGCTCGAGGCAGGCGTCGCCGCGGTCGACCAGAAGCGGGCGCTGAATGTGGGCGTCGCTGAGGCCAACATGATGCTGATCGGCGAAGCGTTTGCGGCACTGGGTTGCAATACCTGGGTTAGCACTTTCTGTCCATTCTTCGACTGGAAAGTATTGCGTCGCATTGCGGTGGGCGCCCAGGAACGGCAGGAAGCGATGGATGCACCGGATGGTTGGTTGAGCGAAGGCCACGGTCTCGATCTGACTTTTCTCGCGACCGCCGCAAACTTCGAAACGCGCACCAACGGCGCCACCCACATGGGCAACGACGACAGCACAACGTTCGACGCGGTCGCACATTTGAAGATTATCGACGTTTCGTGCCCGCAACAGATGCTTTCCATCATGCGCTGGATTATGGAAGGTGGCCGCGGCCTGGTTTACCTTCGCGTGATGCGAACCGGCTCGGCAGTGCTCTACGGCAGCGACTATGTATTTGGCTTTGGTACCGGGCATCGTCTGCTAGCGAGCCCGGCGGACCGTGCGACCATTCTCAGCAGTGGCCGTGGGGTGCACGAGGCTCTGGCTGCCGCCCGGAAATGCTCGGCGGAGGGCCTGTCGGTCGGCGTTGTGGATATGCCGTCGATCGACGAGGAGCTGTTGTTGGAGCTATACAACTCTGGACAGCTACTGATTCTGGCGGAACAGAACAACGGGTATATCTGGCAGAATTTTCTTAAGGTTCTGTATCGCCATCGCGACCGGCTGAAGGCGGACGGTTGGGACAGGATTATCACTATCAACACACTTAAGAGCGATGGCCGACCGCAGTTCATTCATTCTGGGACCTACGAAGAACTGATTGCGGCCTTTGACTTGAGCCCCGACGCCATTGCTCATACGATTCGAAAGCACCTGTGATTGTTGTTGAAGGGAGGAACGGTGACCTTACCAATCGTCGACGAGAATTCGATTGAGGCGCTTGATCTTCCGGGCCGGCATCTGCGCTGGTTGATGACCCGGGAGAATGTCGATGCCCGCCACTGTTCGATGTGCATGATCCTGGTGGCTCCGGGAGAAACTGTAAGGCCTGCGCACTCCCACCCGAATGGCGAGGAGATCATCTACATCGTGCATGGATCGGGCAAAGTGATGATCGAGGGGGTGGTGGAACCGGTTAAGGAGGGAAGCGCAGTGTTGTTTCCCCAGGGGAAAGTGCACATGCTGCGGAATACAGGCACGGAGGAGATGAAGGTTGTGTGTTTCTTCGCTCCGGCAACGAATCTTGACAACTATAGGTTCTTCGATGACGTGGAGTTTCCGGAGTAGGGGGGCTTAGTCGAATTGCGCTCAGGGGCTAAGAGGGTGCGCTTGGGAGTTTAGCGGATGAAAGTCCCCGGTTTGATTGACCGTTTGCTTGAAGACCACCCGGGACTGGCGTCCCTGGAAATTTTCAGCCGTCCCTACGGGACTTGTCATCCGTTCGGAATCGTACCCAGCACTTCGTGCTGGGCTACTCTCAGCCGTCCCTGCGGGACTGAGTTCGGCCCCTCCGCTTCTGTTCGGCCGGGAGCCTTGGCCGTTACTGGACTTTTAAGTAAGCGATCAGGTCGTTGATTTGCGCATCGGTCAGAATGCCGGCAAAGGCGGGCATGGGAGCTGCGCCCTTCTTGATGAAGTCTGTTGCCTGCGCCGGTGTGATCGCCGGGTGCACCATGGGTTTGCTGCTGAAGATGCCGTGCAGGTTCGGGGGACCAAAGGGGGTTGCATCGTCGGGCTGCTTGTTGTGGCAGCTCACGCAATTTTGCTGGAAAATTGCCTCGCCGCGCTTGGCCCTCACACTCATGACCGGCTTCGCCGTGTCGGCAAAACCAATCAAATTGGCAGCCAGAAGCGCAGCGGCGGTGACCGAGGTAAAGAGACCGATCCGAATCCATTTTCCAGACAATACCGCACTTGCCATCTTCGTTCACTGCCTCCGGTATCTATGAACCCGCCGGGCCGCGTAGAGGTTGCTGCTTCCCGCCAACAAAATGATAAACCATGCCGACCGGAGCGCCGCACCGTCCTTATGGAAGCTTCCTTGCGTATTATGCAAAGATTCTGGACAATGGGGCGCCCTAAACAGTACTCTCTTTAGCGACTGGAGAACACGCTTGTCGAAACAGACGATCACTCGTCGCAGCCTGATGAAATTGGCAGCCCTGAGCGCGGCAGCCGGCGCGCTGCCCGCTATCGGAAAAAAGAAACGAAGCATCGAGATAGGCCATACCGGCATTACCTGGCCAACTGATGTCGCCCAGGCCATCACCGACACCGGAAATCTCGGCTTCTACGGTTTCGAGACGTTTGGCGATGTCCTGACGAAGTGGGAGTCACAGGGTGGTCTGGAGCCGATGCTCGAACAGCATCACTTACCCCTCATCTCCGGCTACTGTACAGTCAACCTGACCGATTCCGCCAAGCGGAAAGACGAGATGGAAAAAGCGCTTGGCTGGGCCAAACTCATCAAGAAATACAACGGTCGCATTTTTGTGCTCGGACCTAACCAGGTGAAGCGGGCCGAGTACGACTTCGCCGCGAACAAGGCGAACATCGTCAGCACCCTCGGTGAAGCTGCCAAGGTCGTGAGCGACCAGGGTCTGACAGTGGTGCTGCATCAGCACACCGGGACCTGCGTGGAATCGCGCGACGAAACCTACGCGGTGCTGGATGCGGTGGATACCAAATATCTGAAGTTTGGGCCGGATATCGGGCAGCTCACCAAGGGCGGCTCCGATGCCGTCCAGGTGGTGAAGGACTATCTCCCGCTGGTGCAGCACATGCACTTGAAAGACTACAACGGTGTAGACCCTCATCTTCTCGGCTACTGTCCTTTGGGCGAGGGAAAGGTGAATATTCCCGCCATTCTGGACATTATGGCGGGGCGAAAAATTCATGGTATGGTTATGGGTGAACTCGACAACGATCCCAAGGACCCATCCCCCACTGCCCCGGTGGAATTGGTCAAAACCAGTAAAAGTTATCTGGAAACTCTGGGAGTAACGTTCCGCGTTTAGTACCGGACCCGTCTCTATGCCTGAGGACAAAGTTCGCCAGATCCCATTTATACAAAGTCTTGATCGCGGTCTTACGATCCTGCAGGCGGTTGCCCTTTCCAAGCAACCGGTGTCCCTGGGCGAGCTCACCGAGTTACTTGGAATTGATCGCAGCAGTGCGTTCCGGCTGGCGAACACGTTACGAAGGCGTGGTTTTTTGGCGTGTCCGGCGGGCAGGAAGGATTACATCCTTGGCTCCTCGATGTGGCGCCTCTCGCACAGATATGACTGGGGCAACATGTTGATCCGGGTCGCCAATAAACAGCTGAAGCTGCTCGCAACGCAGATCAACGAAACTGCGCACCTCGCCATCCGCGAAGGAAAGTATGCACTCTTTATCGACCACGCGGCTGCCAGCAACGTAATCGCCGTGGCGGGGCAAGTGGGGGAACTGGTGCCTCTCTACTGCACCGCGCATGGCAAGGCTTTATTGGCAGATGCGGATGAACGGGAACTGCGGGCCCTTTTTGGTTCGGGTCAGTTGCGCCGGTACACCAAGAACTCAATGACCTCGATCCAGGAGTTGAGCAAAGACTGCGCGCTGATCAAAAAGCGCGGCTTTGCGACAGACGAGGCGGAATATACCGAAGATCTGCGTTGCGTGGCGGCTCCGATTCGCGTCGACAACGATGTGATTGTGGGGTCGATTGGGGTTTCGGCGCCCCTGGTCCGGTTCTCCAAGGAACGTTATCGCGTCGCTGCCGGGCAAGTGTGCAAGGTGGCGCAGGCGATTGGCCTGTTG
>Ga0302324_100018366_pt1 | contig 13788 bp, 13 predicted proteins | sample Palsa_T0_1_FD_201949 | JGI IMG/M metagenome (GOLD analysis project Ga0302324, IMG submission 201949) | Peat permafrost microbial communities from Stordalen Mire near Abisko, Sweden - Palsa_T0_1 | ecosystem: Environmental > Terrestrial > Soil > Palsa > Peat permafrost | place: Sweden: Abisko... | reverse complement strand
GTAAGGCGATTCGGCGGGCGGCCGCCGGTGGCGCTGTGGCCGGGGAGGTGCGCAATGAGCACGATTAGCACGGCCAACGTACCGAAAGTTTCCGGCTCGAATCGTCGAGAGTTTATCGCTGCGGGAATCGCCGGGGGCGTAGGTCTTGTGGTCGGATTTTATTTGCCGCATCGCGGCCGGACGAGCAAGCAGGTCTTCTCCCCGAATGCTTATGTGCGGATCACTCGGGATAACAAAATAACCATCGTCGTAGCCCGGTCGGAGATGGGGCAGGGCGTGCGCACCGCGCTGCCCATGATTCTGGCCGAGGAACTGGAGGCTGACTGGAAGCAGATTGAAATCGAGCAGGCCGGCGCCAGCACTTTGTTTGGCGACCAGACCACGGGAGGAAGCGCGAGCATCCGCACTACGTGGGATCCGATGCGCAAGGCCGGCGCAGCGGCACGCGAGATGCTGATTTCGGCGGCGGCGCTGACATGGAATGTTCCGCGATCAGCGTGCACGGCGGAACGCGGCGAGATCAAGCACGCGGCTTCGAGCCGCAGTCTGAGTTACGGCGAACTCGCCGGCAAGGCGGCGACGCTGCCCATTCCGACCGACGTGCCGTTGAAGCAGAGCAAAGACTACAAGATTGTCGGGCAGCGCCTGGCGCGGCTTGACTCGCCCGCCAAGGTGAAGGGCGAAGCGATTTTCGGGATTGACTACCGCGTGCCGGGGATGAAGTTCGCGGTGCTCTCGCGCTGCCCGACGATTGGCGGGAAGGTTTCCGGATTCGATGATAAGGAATTGAAGAAGATTTCCGGCGTGAGTTATGTGGGCAAGATCGGCGACTCGGCCGTGGCGGTGGTCGCGGACAGCGTCTGGTCAGCGATGGAAGGCCGGCGCGTGCTGAACGTGACCTGGGACGATGGCCCGAACAAAGACCTGAACAGCGCGGCGGTCATGGCGTCGTTGAAACAGGGCGCGTCGAAGAAGGGCGCGAGCTTATATTCGGCGGGAGATGTCACGAAAGCGGCGGGACGGCGCGTCTCCGCCGAATACAGCTTGCCTTTTATGGCGCATGCGCCGATGGAGCCGGGCAATTGCACGGCGCACTATCAGGGCACGAAGTGCGAACTGTGGGCGCCGACGCAGGTCCCGCAGGATTGCCGCGACTCGGTGGCGACGGCCGTCGGACTCGATCCCGATCAGGTGAAGGTCAACGTCACGCTGATGGGCGGAGGATTTGGCCGGCGGCTGGAACACGACTATGCGGTTGAAGCCGCGCTGGTGTCGAAGGCGATCAGTGCTCCGGTGAAAGTGATCTGGACGCGCGAAGACGACATGCGATTTTCGACTTACCGCCCGGCGAGCCTGCATCAACTGAGCGCGGTGGTGGATGGATCGGGATTTCCCGTTGCGCTGACTCATCGCATTGTCGCGCCGTCGATCAGCGGACAGAAGGGACAACCCACTCCGGGCAACGTTGATCCTGATCTGCCAGACGAGGCTGGACCGGTTTACGGAGTTCCCAACTACTCGCTGGAATACGTGATGACCGAAACGCCGGTGCCGCTGGGCTGGATGCGGTCGGTCTACGCGCTGCAGGCGGCGTTTGCGCTGGAAAGTTTCATCGACGAACTCGCGGTCACAGCGGGGAAAGATCCATTGCAGTACCGGCTGAAACTTCTGGCGAAAGATCAGGACTTGCCGTATTTCTCGACGACCTGGAAAACGGCGCGGATGCGCGGCGTGCTGCAGATTGCCGCTGAGAAGGCGGAATGGGACAAGCCACTTCCGGCGGGGCGTTATCGCGGCATCGCCTGCTTCGGCTGCTTCGCGTCGTACATGGCTGAGGTGGTCGAGATCACGATGGAGAACGATCAGCCGAAAGTGCATCGCGTCGTGGCCGTGGTGGACTGCGGGCAGGTGGTGAATCCGAGCATTCTGGAGCAGCAGATTCAGGGCGGAATCGTGTACGGGCTGGCCAATGCACTGCGCGCCAAGATCACGATTGAAAAGGGGCGCGTGATGCAGGGCAACTTTGACGACTACGCGCCGCTGCGCATGAACGAAACGCCGGTGGTTGAGGTCTACGCGGCGCCCAGCACCGAGGTTCCGACGGGGATTGGTGAGCCGTCTGTGCCGCCGATCGCTCCGGCGTTGTGCAACGCGATTTATGCGGCGACGAAGAAGCGGATTCGCGCGCTGCCGATTTTGAACGTGTGACGGCGCTGCAGCGCCGCTCAGCAATTATGGGTTGTCATCCTGAGCGAAGCGAAGGATGACAAGACTTAGATGATGACAATTCCTGGGGCGCAAATTCTAAAAGGAGTCATCAAATGATTCGCAATTCGGTTGCTGCGTTCTTATTTCTTGCTGCCGTGGCGCTGGCGCAGACGGCGGCGCCTTCCTCGGTGCCAGCGGCGCGGCTGGCGCACATTCGGCACGGGATTAATCTGAGCGCGTGGTTTGCGCAGGTTCACGATCCCCTGGGATACACGAAGGAGCATCTGCAGACCTGGACCACGGCGGCCGACATTGCGCTCATCAAGTCGGCGGGCTTCGACCATGTGCGGCTGAGCGTGAACCCGCAACCGCTGATGGATGCCGCGCGGCATCACGACAGCAACGCGGAAGATCTTTCCGATCTCGACGCCGCGGTGAAAATGATCCTGGATGCGGGACTGGCGGTCGAAATTGACATGCATCCCCAGTCTGACTTCAAGGCGCGGCTCGCGAAGGAAGACGACTTCGTCGCGCGCTTCGCCGATTTCTGGAACATGATTGCGCAGCGTTATGCGCCGTTGGATCCGGACCGCGTGTTCTTCGAAATTCTGAACGAACCGGAGATGCAGGACGCCTATCGCTGGTACGGGGTGCAGGCAAAGCTGGCGGCAGCGATTCGACGGGGCGCGCCGGCGAATACGATCATCGCCGCGGGCGCGCGCTGGGACGACGACGACGATCTGGTGTTCCTGGAACCGCTGGCCGATACCAACGTGGTCTACGTTTTCCATTTTTACGAGCCGCACATTTTCACCCATCAGGGCGCGACCTGGGGCGCGTATTACTGGCACTGGCTAAAGGGACTGCATTATCCGTCATCGCAGGAGAATGCGGCGCAGGTGGCGGCACTGGTGCCGGAGGCGCGTGATCGCTTGCAGGTGATCCGCTACGGGCAGGATCATTGGGATGCGGCACGCATCGAAGCAGAAATCAATCAGGCGGCGGACTGGGCGGCAAAGCACGGTGTCCCGCTAGTCTGCAATGAGTTCGGCGTGTTCCGCGATCACTCGGAACCGCAGGACCGCAACGCGTGGATCAAGGACGTGCGCGTCGCGCTGGAGCGTCACAACATTGGCTGGGCCATGTGGGATTATTCTGACAATTTCGGAGTCGCCACCAAGAAAGACGGCAAGGCCACGCTGGATGAGATGACGGTGAAAGCGCTCGGGCTGAAAATGCCGGCGGGACAATGAGCGCGATCGATCTGCCTAACGGCACGGCTCAGAATGCGCCCAGCCACTTCACAGGCAGGTGTGCAGCAAGTGCGTTGGCCAAGCGCTCGTCGGCGGTGATCAGCTCTGCTTTCACGCGCAGTGCCAGTGCGACATAGATTGAGTCGTAGACCGTTCGCCCATATTCTACGGCCAACTGCAGGGCCTGAGGCACGAGATCGAAGGAGGGAATAGTGGGGATTTTGAGATCGCTGATCGTGCGAAAGTTCCTCGCTGCGGTTTCTGGATCGATCTTCTGCTTTCTGGCGGCTTTCCAAAGAGCGTTTCCCACCTCCAGCCAAAACAGGTCTGGAACCAGCAGCAACTCCGCCCCGGTGCGATAGGAAGCCAGTAATTCTTCCGCCTGCGGGAGCAAATCTTCGTTGTTGGCAGGCAAGCACCATTTGACTGCAACGCTGGCGTCGACGACGATGGGTGTCACCGATCGCGGTCCTCACGAATCATTTCTTGCGCAGAGGGGAACGGGCCTGGGGCCAGAGGTGGCATCGCACGAAGCTTGGCCAGTTCGTCCCAAACCTTTTGACGCCGCTTGAGTTCTTGCGCCGTGGGCACAAAATGCTCCAACAGCGAAATAACCTCAGCCGCAATCGAAGTACGGTTGGCGTGGGCGCGCTTGCGCAGGGCCTTGTAAATATCCTCGGGAACGTTCTCGACGTAGAGGGTTGCCATAGGAATCTCCTAGGGATAGTCTAGCACTTCCCAAGGGATGCGATCCAGCTGATTATCTTGACACCCTGGCGTCCTCGCCTTTATCCTAAGTCTTGCTCCTTGCGGTACTTACGCCTCTCGGCGTGCTTCCGCGGGCCCGGGTTGACGGTAGGTTGACAACACTGGGTTAGCGACGTTGACGCGGAGGTTTCGCCATGTTCCTGGACATCAAAGAATTGGAACTTCATCCTCTGGATTTTGAGGAGGAGTTTCAGCCCGGTGTCATTGACCTGGGGGGCGAAGCCCGGCAGCGCACGCCGCTGAAGGCGGGCGGGCGTGCCGAGGTGGTCGAAGAACATCACGGCAAGCATGAGATCATCAAGGACATACGGCTGCGCGGGCGGCTGACGGCTGGCCTCGAATTGGAGTGCGCGCGGTGCGTGGAGCCGGTGGCCCGGGACATTGCCCGCGAGTTCGAGTTGCTCTACCGGCCGCTGGGGGCCGACGCCGGCCGCGACGAGCTTTCGGTGACCGACGCAGAGGCCGAGATCGGCTATTATCAAGGCGACGGCATTCTGCTGGAAGACGTTTTGCGCGAGCAGGTGCTGCTGGCGCTGCCCCTGAAAGTCACGTGCCGCGAAGACTGCAAGGGCCTGTGCCCGCACTGTGGGACTAACTTGAACGAGGAGCAGTGTTCCTGCACCGTGGCGATGGAAGATCCGCGGTGGACGGCGCTGCGGGAGATTCGCAGCAAGCTGGAACACTGAAGACAGCAGTCGGCATTCAGCACTCAGTTTCAAGGGCTGAATGCAGAGTGCTGAATGCTGAATGCTAATTTTCGGCGGCTGGCCTGAAGGCCCCGCGAGAGGATTTAATACCATGCCTAATCCAAAACGGCGACACTCCCAGAAGCGCACCTCAACCCGGCGCGCCCACGACGCACTGAAAAGCCACAGCCTTTCCGAGTGCCCCAACTGTCACGAAAAGAAGATGCCGCACCGCGCCTGCGCCAAGTGCGGCTATTACAAAGGGCGGGAAGTCCTCGACATTAGAGAAGCCAGCTAACGATTGACACCATGCCTAGCGTGATTGCGCTGGATGCGATGGGTTCGGACCGCGCTCCCAAGCCTGAGATTGAGGGCGCCATGCTCGCGGCGCGTCAATACGGCTTGCGGGTACTGCTGGTTGGCCCGGAGGAAGTGGTCAAGACGGAATTGGGCCGCCACCCGGCGGCCGCGCGCCTGCCCATTGAAGTGGTCCACGCCGGCGAAGTCATCACCATGGAAGACAAGGTCGAGGCGATTCGCGCCAAGCGCGATTCGTCGATGCGCGTCGGCTTGCGCCTGGTGCGCGAGGGACAAGCCGCGGGATTTGTAACGGCCGGCAACACCGGCGCAGCCATGGCCACGGCGAAAGTGGTGCTGGGCGCGGTGCCGGGCGTGGACCGGCCGGCGCTGGCCGCCGTTTTTCCGACCGCTCCGGGAAATCCTGCCATGCTGCTGGATGTGGGCGCGAACGTCGACTGCACGCCGCAGAATCTCGAACAGTTTGCCGTGATGGGCGACGTTTATTTTCGGGCCATGTATCGAAATATGTTTGGAAATATGTATGGAAAACGGCCCGGTACGCCGGGACCGCGCGTCGGACTGCTCTCCATTGGCGAAGAGGAGAGCAAAGGGAACGAACTCACGCGCGAGGCGTTTGTTCTGCTGAAGCAACTGCCGCTGAACTTTGTGGGCAACGTGGAAGGCCGCGACCTTTATAACGGCAAGGTGGACGTGATTGTGGCCGACGGATTTGTGGGCAACGTGGCGCTGAAAATCTCAGAGGGCGTGGCCAACCTGGTGCGCACAGTGTTGAAGGAATCACTGAAGGCGACCATCACCAGCCAGGTCGGAGCGCTGCTTTCGCGCAGCGCCTTCATCGACTTCAAGAAGCGGCTCGACCATACTGAGTACGGCGGCGCGCCCCTGCTGGGGGTGAAGGGCGCGTGCATCATCACGCATGGGTCGTCGAACGCGAATGCCATCAAGAATGCGGTGCGCGTAGCGGCGGAATTCTCCGAGCGCGGCATCAACGGATCGATCGAGCGCGGGCTGGCCGCGGTGCGGCCGGCAACGGCCGTGTTGTAATTGGGTGATTGTGTAATTGAGTAATTGGGTAATTGGGTAATTGAAAAACCATCAAGGGCCGCTCTTGAAATTACACAATTACTAAATTTCCCAATTGCTCAATTTCTTTATGGCTTATCAAATCATTGCATTGCTGTTTCCCGGGCAGGGCTCGCAGGCTGTCGCCATGGGCAAGGATCTGGCCGAGAAGTACCCTGTGGCGCGGCAGACCTTTGAAGAGGCCGATGACGCGCTCGGCTACAAGCTGTCGGCTCTGTGCTTCGACGGGCCGGAAGATCAGCTTCGGCTGACGGAGATCACGCAGCCGGCGATTCTGACGGCATCGATCGCGGCGCTGCGCGTGCTGGAGACGCGCATTCCCAAGCCCTGCTACGTCGCGGGACACAGTCTGGGGGAATATTCGGCGCACGTCGCTTCAGGAACGTTCAGTTTTCCCGACGCCGTCCGCACGGTGCGCAACCGCGGCAAGTATATGCAGGAAGCCGTGCCGGTGGGCGCGGGCGCGATGGCCGCGATTCTGGGCATGGATCTCGATAAGGTCACAGGCGTGTGCCACGACGCGGCGCAGGGCGAAGTCTGCGAACCGGCCAACATTAATTCGCCGGAGCAGATCGTCATCTCGGGCAACACCGCTGCGGTCGAACGCGCGGCGAAGCTGGCGGACGGACGCGGCGCCAAGCGCGCCAAACTGTTGGCCGTAAGCGCTCCTTTCCATTGTTCACTGATGAAGCCGGCACAGGAGCGACTGGAAGCTGACCTGAACGCGCTCAAGATGCAGCCACCGGCCTATCCGGTGGCGTGCAATGTGGAAGCCGAACTGGTGACCGACGATGTGCGCGCCCGCAACACGCTGGTCCGGCAGGTCACGGGATCGGTGAAGTGGGAGCAGTGTATTCGTCTGCTCATCGCGCAAGGGGTGCAGACGTTCATTGAGGTCGGGCCGGGAAAAGTTTTGTGCGGGCTGATGCGGCAGATTGACCGCTCGAAAACCTGCATGAACGCCGGGGACGAAGCGTCGCTCACGAAAACCGCGGAGTCGCTGGCGAACCCGACTGACTAACCGCGCCGGTCTTTGATTCTGCCGCTCAGTGAAAAATTAATTCGCAAGGCGGGTAGCTGAGCGTCTTGTCGGATTTTTCCACCCAGACCTGCGCGTGCTCGGTGCGGTCGTTCACTACCACGTCCACAACCACGCCGCTGCCGCCACCGGGGCAGTTGCTTGCGCCAAAGACTTTCACCGTCTTGACGAGACCCCACTCGCCGCCCGGACCCCAGTCGCGATAGAAATCGTTGAACAGATATTTCGGATGCTCCTGCGGATGCTGCTGCCATTGCGGATCGTGCATCCAGATGGCATAGGCAGTGTTGTAGTCCTGCCTCTGCAGAGCGTCGAAGAAATGGCCGACGACGCGCTCCTGGGGCCAGTAGCGGTTCCACCAGAGAAAGCCGGCAGCGATCAGCACGATCGTGATCGCAGAAATGATCCACCGCATGCGTTTGCGGGATTTTTCCGGGTCGTACGCTTGAGCGTCCAGTAGTGTCATACCTCTCTAGCATAACGGACACGGCGGACAAGTCAAAAGTTCCCGAGAAAGATTGAGTAATTGGGAAATTTGGTAATTGAGTAATTGTCGAGGAAGAGTGCGCTCTGGGTCTTTCAATTTCCCAATTACCAAATTCCCCAGTTACTCAATCGCCTTACAGGGTTCGCTTGAACAACGGGATGGCGATGCCCAGCGTGACTGCAGCGAAGATGGAGAGGAAGAGCATGTCTCCCCAGACGGCGGAGAGCGAGGTTTCCTTGAGCAGCAGGCATTTGAAGCCGTCGACCGCGTAGGTGAAGGGATCGCACCTGGCGATCACGCGCAGCCAGGGTGGAAATGCCTGGATGGGATAGACCGCGCCGCTGGGGAAAAACAGCAGCGTGTTCAGAATGCCGAACATAGCCCGCGGCACCAGCGGATCTTCGATGCGCACCATGAGCAGAAACATCATGGTGTTGAAAGCGAGCGAGGTCAGCAGGATCATGATGAGCAGCCCGAGATCAGTTACGGGATTGAAAATCGTTCCCACGCCCGCGATCATGGAGCCGATGACCACGATGATCACGCCCGTCATGACGGCTTTGATCGCACCGGCGAGGTTCAAGCCCAGCACGAGTTCCAGCTTCGTAATCGGCGTGACCAGATAGCCCTCGTGCACGCCGCGCGCCTTGTCGTCAATGTAAAGCATGCCGCCACCGATCATGACCGACACAAACATGGCCAGCGCCAGCGAACCGGGCAGCAGATATTTCATGTACTCGATGTAGGGATAGAGCTCAACGATATCGAGCGCCGTTTGCTGCAAAATGCGCGGCGAAACGGTGGGCTGGTTGAGCGCGTTGGTCAGGTCCGACAACTCCGACTCGACCGCCGAACTCATGAAGTTGTCGCTGTTGTCCACCACCAGCGCGATGCGGGGATGGTTCTCTTCGTAGACGCGGCGCGAAAACTGCGGCGGAATAATGACTGCGCCTTCCAGTTTGCCGTTGCGCACGTCTTCCATGGCCTGCTTGTCGCTGTCGTAAGTGATCGGCACGAAGGTGCGAATATTCGCGCGGACCGAGTCGAACGCCTCGCGCACGCGCAACGCCTGCGGGCCGCCGTCCTGATCGACGATGGCGACCCGGGCATCCCGAATCTTTCCCCCGAAGGCGCTGCCCAGAATGATCAGCTGGACCAGAGGAAAAATCATGGATGCCAGCATGAGCGCCGGCGATCGGAAGAACTTGCGCATTTCGCGCTCGACAATGGCCATCATTCGATTCATAAATTCAACCCCGCAATTCGGCTTCCGGCTGCCGGCTGCCGGCCACAACGACTTTCCGGAAGCCGAAAGCCGGAAACCGGAAGCCGCGTCATGGTTGCAACCCCGGCCGCTGCGGCATCACGAAGGCATAGGCTTTCTGCAGTTCGTCGCGCAGCTGCCTTCCGGTGTAATGCACGAAGACGTCGTCGAGCGTGGTGTTCTGCACCGACAGCGACTTAACCTGCACTTTGTTGTGCACCGCCATCTCGACCAGTTCAGTGGTGGTGCGCGAGCCGTTGGCGGTGAGCACACGAAACATGCCAGCCCCCTCGTGCTGCACCGACGTGACTTCATTGAGCGCGTGCAAGCGCTGCTCCCAGTCAGCGGGAGGATTCTCGAACTGCGCTTCGATCACGTTCGATCCTGGCACGCTGGCTTTGAGGGCGCTGGGCGCGTCCAGCGCAACCAGTTTGCCGTGGTCGACAATGGCAATGCGGTCGCACAGGCGGTCGGCTTCATCCATGTAGTGGGTCGTGATCAAGATGGTCAGCTGGCGGTGCTGCTTGATGTTGCCCAGCATTTCCCAGACCGCGACGCGTGAAACCGGGTCGAGACCGGTGGTGGGCTCGTCGAGAAAGAAAATCTTGGGATGGTGCACCAGGCCGCGCGCAATTTCGAGCCGGCGCCGCATGCCGCCGGAGAGCGTTTTCGTCGCGGCATCGCGCCACTTCGTCAGATCGACCAGCTCCAGAAGCTCGTCAATCGATTTCTTACGCTCCTTCGCCGGCACGTCGTAGAGCTTGGCGTAAATGTTCATGTTCTCTTCGACGGTCAGGTCGAGATCGCTGGTGAGCGCCTGCGGAATCACGCCAATCATGCGCCGCGCGGCGTTCGGCTCCTTGGCGACATCGTGTCCGCCAATGCGCGCGTACCCGGAAGTAATGGGGATCAGCGTGGTCATCATGCGAATCAGCGTGGACTTCCCCGCTCCATTCGGACCGAGCAGTCCGAAGATCTCGCCCTCCTTCACGCTGAACGAAACGTCATCCACCGCGGTAAAGTCGCCGTATTTCTTGACGATGTGGTCAACCTCAATGGCGGAGAGCGCCGTGGGATCGTAGACCGGCTTCTCCAGCGTGGGTCTGTCCGGCATGGAGCCGGCCACGCTTGCTGCGGCCGCGTTCAGGTTCGCGTCGGCCATCATCGTTGCTCCGCCGTGGTCGCGCTCTGCGGCGTGCCCTTCAGTTGTTCCGGCGAGACCAGCACTTCCGCGGTCATGCCCGGCACCCAATCGCCCTTGGGATTATCGAGGCGGACTTTCAGGACGATGGTCTTGATGTCGCGCTTGCGGCGGCTGACGTCGCGCTGCGTGGCGAAGTCGCCTTCCACGCTCTTGAAGAATACTTTGCCGCTTAGAACAGTTCCACCGGGCAGGCGCACGCGCAACACGTCGCCGTAACCGATGTGGTCGGCATAGGTTTCTGGAATGGCGGCTCGCGCCCAGGTATCGCTCAAGTCAACGATGGTGACGATGGGCGCGCCGATGTTGACCACTTCTCCCTGGCGCGCGGCGCGTACTGAAACCGTGCCGTTCACCGGAGAGTAAACGTTGGTATAGCCCAGGCGAACCGCGGCCTGATCTTTCAGCGCGACCGCATTCTTGAGATCAGCTTCGGTCGACGCCACGGTGCTCTTCGCCGCGTTCGCCTGATTGGTGCGCGCGATGGCGGAGTTTAAGTCCGCATCCGCGGCCTTCACCAGCTCTTGTTGCGCCTGCACGGTTGCCTGCGCCGCCTGCAAATTGGTCTCGGCCTGCACGCGCTCCTGATCCGACGTGATTCCGGCTTTGGCCAGTTCGATGGCGCGGCGGCTGTCGCTCGCGGTGCGGTCCAGCGCGGCCTGCGCCTGAAGGAGTTGCGCCCTCGCCGACGACAGTTTCGCTTGTGCATTGGCCACGTCGCTCGAAGTGGAGCCCGAAGTCGAAGCTTCCGTGTGCTGCATCTCAGAAACTTTGTTCTGCAGACTGGTAGTCGTCGCGGTGGCTGCGGCCTCCTGCGCCTGCAGTTCCGAGGGATCGAGCACGGCAATCAGATCGCCGGCTTTTACCGGAGTGCCTTCATCCACTAGCAGCTTCTGGATGCGGCCTTCGACCTGCGCACTCACGATCACCTGGTTGGCGTCCACCGTGCCGATCAGCACCAGGTCGCGGGAGTGGTCAGTGGAGAAAAAATAGTAGGTCGCGGCAATCACGAAAATGATGCTGAGTAGGATGAAGAAACGGTTACGCGCGCTCATGGGCGTGCTCCTTGCGTGGCGTGGCGTTTGGGCTGAAACAGCGCGGCGGAAATGAAATCCAGAACTGCCGCGCGCCGCTCGGCAATCCGCTCCGGGGTCAGGGGATTAAATCCCACGATTCTCTGCATCATGGGTGCGCTGCTGAAATAAAACACGATCATCGCCACCATCGAGGGCACGAATTGGGCGGGGTTGACGGGCCGAAACTCGCCGTCCGCGACTCCCTGGCGCATGACTTCGCTCACCCGTGCAAAGATCGGCTGAAAGTAGTTTTTGATGATTTTGTCGATGTGCGGCGACTGGCCCTCGCGCGCCCGCATCATCTCGCTCTGCATCAGCCGGGGATAGTGCTGATTGGACGCGATGAAATCGAAATATGCGCCGACGTAGGCCATCATCTTCTCGCGCGGGGCCCGTTCGCCGTCAAGCACACTGAACACGGTCGATTTCAGGCCGGAGAAAACGTCGTCAAGCACCGCGCCGTAAAGCGTCTCTTTGTCTTTGAAGTAGTAATAGAGCAGAGCCTTGTTCACCCGGGCCTCGCGGGCAATGGCTTCGGTGCGGGCCCCGGCAATGCCGTGCTCGGCGAACTCTTGCGCGGCGGCCTGCAGAATGGCGGAACGGCTCTCCACGGGCTGGCCACGGGAACCCATGCGGCGAAACTCGTGCCGCTGCTCGCGCAGCGCACGCTGCTGCTGCTTGATCTGGTCGCGGTTCTCGCGGAGCTTCTGGCGCAGCAGCCGAAGTTGGTCGCGTTGCTCTTGGCGAGGGTGCATGGCTTAATTAACTAGTTAGTTAGATTATACACAAACCCACGGGATGCACAACTTTTTTAAATCCTGCCGCGGCCTCCAAAGCCTCCTTCCCAGTTCATGTTCTAATACCACTTCCGCTATCTGCTTGCGAGGATCTCTATGAAGATCAACTCTTTAAAAGTAAGACCGGTGTTCCTCTTCGCCATTCTTCTGACCTGCCTGTTTACGCTTCCCGCCGGCGCACAAACCGCCAAACCTGACCGCCTGGTCGCGGTTACGATTGACGATCTTCCGGCGGGCATGGCTGACCGCTTGCCCGCGGCGGACATCACGGCGATGACCACGAAGCTGCTGACCACGCTGCGCGACCAGAAAATTCCCGTGATCGGCTTCGTCAACGAGAAAAAACTGTACAAGCCGGGAGAAGTCGACGAACGCATCAAGGTGTTGCAGATGTGGCTCGACTACGGATTTGAACTGGGCAACCACACCTTCAGCCACGCGTCGCTCAACCAGGTTGGACTGAAGGCGTGGGAAGACGACGTGATTCAGGGTGAGAGTGTAACCAAGATGCTGCTGGCGCAGCGCAAGATGAAGCTGCGCTATTTCCGCCACCCTTATCTCGACGCCGGCCGCGATCTGCTCACCCGGCAACAGGCGGACGCATTCCTGACAGAGCGCGGATACCGCATCGCTCCCATCACGCTCGACGGCTGGGACTGGATGTTCGCCGGACTCTACGAAGACGCCAAAGAACGCAACGACACAGACCTGCAGCAACGAATCGTGAAAGAGTATCTGGCGCATCACGATGCGGAGTTCGCCTACGCCGAGCAGCTTTCCGTTAAGGTTGTCGGCTACGAGCCGCGGCAGATTCTGCTGCTGCACGCCAGCAACCTGGAGGCCGACCACATCGGCGAGTTGCTCGACGTGTTGCGCAAGCGCGGCTATCGCTTCATCACGCTGGCTGATGCCCTGGAAGATTCCGCCTACAGCCTGCCCGACACTTACGCCGGCGGCGGCACGGGTTGGCTGGAGCACTGGGCAATCACGCAAGGGAAAATTCCGCCTGAGGGCCCGGCATTTCCGCAGTGGGTGATGGACCGGACGAAGGAACTGCATCTGTCGACCGGAACGGTCACGGCGCCGATCGAGCCGTGATATCGAGAAGGCATGAGTCCGCGGAGCAACGTCTAGGGACTGCAAAGTCTCGGAGCACCAGCGTAACATCGGAGCATGGCAGTGCCTCCCGAACTAGGTTCATATCCGCTGGCTAACTATTTGCTTTCTGGATACCTGTCCAAGCGATCAGATGAGGACAACTTCCCTCCCAGCGAGTTTCCCGAGCTTTTTCAAAGGTACGAGAACATTTTTTCGTCTGGGTTAGAGGTCCTCGGTCTAACCAAAGAGGCGTTGAAGAACAAACCTGAATTCAACTTCGATTCCGGTGACGCTGCGAACCTAGAAGGTGGCATCGCAATACTCCGAGCAGTCGAGGTCTTGCGCCTGGGGAAGTTTCTGAACATTGCTCTAGTCAAGCCAACCGCCAATCAGCCCAACGCAGACCTCACATGCGACAAGAACGGTCAGAAGGTCTGCTTAGAGGTCAAGGCGATCACAAAGCAGAGCAGCGGTCGCCAGGGCCGTTATTTCGCGGACCAGCTATAC
>Ga0302324_100018365_pt1 | contig 13788 bp, 7 predicted proteins | sample Palsa_T0_1_FD_201949 | JGI IMG/M metagenome (GOLD analysis project Ga0302324, IMG submission 201949) | Peat permafrost microbial communities from Stordalen Mire near Abisko, Sweden - Palsa_T0_1 | ecosystem: Environmental > Terrestrial > Soil > Palsa > Peat permafrost | place: Sweden: Abisko... | reverse complement strand
CGGACGCAATTCATCCAGCAGCCCACACAGCTCCCGTACCACCGACAAATTATCCCGCTCCTCTCCGCTGCCCACGTTATAAGTCTCGCCCACACGCCCTCGTTCCAACATGCAGCGCAGCGCCGCGCAATGATCGCCCACATACAACCAGTCCCGCACATTGCGGCCATCGCCATACACCGGCAATCGCTTGCCCTCCAATGCATGCAGCAGCATCAGCGGAATCAGCTTCTCTGGAAATTGCCGCGGCCCATAATTATTCGAGCAGTTTGACACCACCACTGGCAGCCCATAGGTATGGTGATACGCCCGCGCCAGGTGGTCGCTCGCCGCCTTGCTCGCCGCATAGGGAGAATTCGGCGCATACGCCGTCGCCTCAGTAAACGCGGCACCGTCCGGCATAAGCGAGCCGTAAACTTCGTCCGTCGACACATGCAGAAAGCGAAACCGCTCCCGCTCCCCGCCGCGCAACTCCGCCCAGTACTCCCGCGCCGCCTCCAGCATCACAAACGTGCCACGCACATTCGTATCCAGAAAAGCCTCGGGGCTGACAATGCTGCGATCGACATGGCTCTCCGCGGCAAAATGCACCACCGCCTGCACGCGATGCTCCCGCAGCAGCTTCGCCACTAGCGCACCATCACGGATATCGCCACGCACAAATTTGTAACCGGAATTGTTACTGATAGCCGCCAGACTCCCCGCATGGCCCGCATAGGTCAGCGCGTCCAGGTTCACCAGCGGCAGCCGCCCGCCTTCCACCCAGTCCAAAACAAATGTGGAGCCGATAAATCCGGCCCCACCCGTTACCAGAATTGCTTCGTCCACCGCGCTCCTGACTTGCCTCGAACAGCTCTACAGCGCCTCGCGAATTTCTTGCATCTTCCGGCTGCCATCCGGCGATTCCTTCATCTTGCGGTAGGAATGTCGTATCGCCGCCGCAATCAATCCCAGTATCCCGCCGACAATAAATCCAACCAGCACCCACACCGGCCGCGGCAGCCCAGTCGGCTTGTCGTCCGGAATCGCAACGTCCACCACCTGCACCATCGGCGCCGTCCGCGCTTCGTCCATCCGCGCGCCTTCCACCTGCTTGGCCAGCGCCTCAAACAAGCCCTCGTGATAACGCAAATCGCGCACCACGCGAATGTAATCCAGCGTCGCCTGCGGCAGGGACTGCGGCCCAACGTCGCCCAGCGACGCCTTGCCTTCCTGCTGCTTCTCCACCTCGCTCAGCTGCGACCGCTCCGCGTCAATCTCCGTCTGCAACCGCTTCATCTCAGGATTTTCTGCCGTCGCCGAAGATCCCAGCGCCTGCATCTCCACCGTTTTCTCCGCAATCTTCGTCCGCAGACTCGAAATCAGCGAGATCGCCTGCGCCGTCTGCCCGCCCAGCGTAATCACGCCCGTCCGTCGCTGCATCTGCTCCAGCGCCAGCTCCGCCTCGTTCAGCTTTTCCTTCTCCTGCGCCAGCTGCGATTCAAAAAACACCCGCCGCTGCGCCGCATCCGTTACCGCCAGCGTGTCCATGCTGGCATGCAGCGCTTCCACAAATCCGTTCGCCAGCACCGCCGCCCGCTTCGGGTCAGGATCGTCCACGCTGATCGTGATCAGCCCCGCCTTGTCGATATCAAACGACGCCCGCCGCCGCAGCTTTTTCTCTGCCGCCGTCCGCAGCTTCACCTTGTATTCTTTGCGAAGATCAAAGTGGTCGATCACGTAGTCGTTGATCGTCCGCCCCTTCAGCACCGACGTCCAGAAATCTTCCGAGCTCTTCAGGTTCACGCCTTCACTTGACGCCAGCGCCGCGCCCAGGTCCGCCATGGAGTTGCCTGTGCTCCGCGATGACGCCTGCTGCGGCGGCAGAATCACCGTCTCCGAGCGATACTTCACGCTCATGAAAAAATACACCGCAATGAACGTCAGCACAGCGCAGCTCACGGCCCACCCCAGCACCATCCGCCGCTCCCGCACCGCCAGCAGCACCAGGTCCAGGATGTGGACCTTGTTGGGCGCCTCTTCCTCCGGTGGCACCAGCCACGCGCCGTCGGTTTCCGGCACTGCTGGTGGCTGTTCCATGGTCGTCATGCTGCTCCCCTCACGCCAGTTCTCCATCTGCCCACTCCACGCGACAGACCTTGTGCCCATACCAGACTATCAAGGTCGCCTCCCGCGTCTTCCCTGCTGCCAATATCACTCGCTGCCGCGGCAAAATGTCAGCTCGCCAAACTTCGATTTCGAAAACCGGTAAGGTGCCACCGCCCGGTCAAATACCGTCTCGCACGCTGGATCATGCAACTCAATCGTGATGTTCCGCACCTTCGGCATCCACGCCTCCGGCTCGGAGCCGAATACCTCTAGCTCGCTCCATTCAATATCCACCTTCAGAAGATCAATCTCTCCTTCCGGAATCATCTTCAGCAGCGACGGCATATCAATGCCCTCCGCCAGCGCCGCTTCGCCCGGCAGCACCTCCCGCACCTTGCTGCCCCATCCGCTCCCGCTCAGCGCCAGCCCCACCGGGCGGGACCACACTCCCGCCTTCACAAAACGCACGCGGTTCAGAAACGGCGCAAGATTGCGCCGGCACATCGCAAGATTGGCCGAGTCCGGCTCCACCACAATCACCCGCAACTCCGGATAGCGTTGCAGAAAGTAGAAGCTCGAATACCCGACATTCGCGCCACAATCCACCATGGTGCGCGGCGGCGGCTGTATCCCATCGAACGGCGAATACTCGCGCTCGATAAAAATCTGCTGCAGCACATAACCATCGCTTGTCCCCAACCGCACGTACAGCGGCTGCGCATAGCCAGCCACCTGCACCCGCACCGCCGGATGCAGATGCCTGACTCCAAGCACTCGCATCCCGCGGCTGAACCATTCCCCGCAGCGCAGCAACAGCGCTTTTCCCATCCCGATCGTCCTCGCCGCCTCGCGCAATGAAGCCACGTCCAGCCGCCGAACGAATAAGGTCTCTGCCATCGCTACTCAGCCCCTTCTATCGCCACGCAGTTGCCGAAATTCCGCCGCCCTTGCGCTCGCAATAAGCCGTCAGCGGGCTTGTCCCCGCTGCGGTCCCGTTGCCGTCCCCGTGGTTGTCACCGCAATCTTCCCCGCACCCGTCCGCGGCCGCACCACCCGCCTCCGCGCCACCATCTTGCCATGCGCCAGCGGCAGAAAGCTGATCGCAAACGCTGACATCAGCCACGGATAGTAAAACGTTACCTGCGCTCCAATCAAAGTCACCACGGGCTGGCACAGCGCCAGCGTAAATACCAGCCGGTGCGCGCCTGTCTTGTTCGCCCAGTACGCCGGGTAGAACATGATCACGTACAAAGCAATCAGAGACGGAATGCCGATCTCCGCCGTCAGCGAAATCAGCCCCAGCCCCGGCAGATCGTAGTACCGCACAGGAAACATCATCCCCAGGTACGTCGGATCATTGCGCATCACCGGATAATTTCCAAACCCGATCCCGGTCAGCGGGTGCTGCTCGATCATCCGCGGCACAATCACGCTCGCCGCCAGCCGTCCATACGCCGTCGACGGGTTGTCACGGTCAAACCGCACCATCACTTCCGCCATCTTGCGCGCCTTCATCAACTTCTCCCACGTGTCCTGCACGTCCAGCAAATAATAGATGGCTGTGCAGACCAGCGCGATCGCGAACAGGCTCGTGATCTTCTGCCGCCAGTTGCTCTTCCAGAAAATTCCCGTCAAGAAGATCAGCAGCGCGCATCCCGCAGACGCCTTCGATCGTGCCACCAGAAACGCCGCCGCCATCGTCACGATCACCAGCACCATCTTCGGCTGCGAAATCTCCTTCCGCGCCGCCAGGATCCGCGCCACGATGCAAGCCGTCACCAGGTACAGTCCCCACGGCCCGCCTTCTGTAAATCCTCCGCGGCCGCGGCCGTCGCCATAAATCAGCAGCTCCAGGTGCGCCAGCCGGAACGCGGGATAGCAGGCAAACGTCAGCCACGCACTCACCATCGCCGACCACAGGTAGACCTTCATCGCATACTCGCGCAGCCGCGCATCCCGCCGCATCAGCTCCGCCGCATACAGTCCGTAGAACACGCACAGCGTGAACTCCAGGTATCGCAGCACCACCGTCAGTGCCGGAACATGCAGAAAGAACGGCCCATACATCGGTGGATAGGCCTGCATCCGCATCGAGCTCAAGCTCACCAGGAACACGCACAGCATCACCCAGCCCTGCCATCTTCCAGGACGATTCCAGATGCCCTCTACCGGAATCGTGAATCCCCGCGCCATCCACCGCAGCGCCAGGTACGTCCCGTGCAGCAGCATGAACATCTCCAGCAGCTGCACGTTCGCAATCTTCAGCAGCGGCCAGCCGGCAAACGCGCACAGCACCCACATCACAAAACGATGGTCCGCCTCCGGCCGCGTCGCTCCAGCCACATCCGCCGGATCGATCGCTGTCGCCGCCGCCGCCATCCGCCGCCTACTTCAGCGCGGCTAGGGTGGCCGCCGCCAGCGACAGGGTGGTGAATACCGACGTGTAATCCAGGAAGATCCGCAGCGCCGACGGGGTAATCAGCTTCTGCGGAACAATCAGCGTGTCGCCCGGGTTCATCGGCTCGGAATCAAAGCTCGACAGCAGCTTGCCCGAGTTAAAGCTCCGGCTCACCACTGACCCATCCGCCCGCACAATAAATTCGTGCTTGGAATCCGCCAGCCGGTTCGGCCCACCCGACTGCCGGAGGTAATCTCCCGCCCGCCGTCCGTACTGGAACTCGAACGAGCTCTGGTTGTACACCGAGCCCATCACGTTCACGCTCGACGGCAGCGCCGGCACCACCAGGCGGTCGCCGTCTTCCAGCGGAACATCGGGCAACGCACTCACATCATGCGCATCCTGCGACAGGTTCAGCACAATCCGCCCCGTCGCCCGCAGGCTCCGCAACTGCGCAATCGCTTCCTGCTGCGACTGCGATTGCACCTGCGCCCCCGCCGTGTCTGAAGCCGAGGTCGAATTCACCGCCGTCTGCGCCGCTGAATGTTGCAGCTCGCTCGCCAGCTCCGTCACATACTCATCCAGGCGCTGCTGCTGTTGCTGGCGCACTGACTCGCGCGTGAACGACGCACCGTAAAGGTACGCATCCGGCGACAGTCCGCCCGCGCGCATCGCCAGCTGCCGCAGCGTCTCACCCGGCTGCACGCTGTATGTTCCCGCATTGCGGACTTCGCCCTCAATCCGTACCAGCCGCGTCTGCTCCTGCCGTGGAATACGAATGTCGGCCTGCGAAAACACAGTCACCACATCGCCTGCCTGCAGCACCAGGTTCTGTCCCGGATCGCCATGCATCACCACATCGCCCAGCCGGAAGGGGAGCAGCTCCGTCTTCATCGTCTGCTTGTTCATCCGCTCCACCACCGCGTAGGACCAGTCAATGTCCGGCGCCGGCAGCTCAACAATATTCTTTGGCGGAAAATTCTGTGGCAGCGGTGGCGACGCTCCGGCCGCCGTCGCATTGCCAATTGAGTTCTGCTCCAGCCGCCCGTTGTTCGCGCCTAGGGTGCTCTCGTTCGACGCGTTGCCCTGCACCGACAATCCCGCCTGGCCGCTGTTCTGCCGGTACTGGTTCGTGTTGTTCCCGTTGCCCTGCCCGCCCTGCGCCTGCGTCTGCGGCTGCGGCGGCGCCGTTCCGTTGCTGTACTGGTTCACGCTGATGCCGTTGTTCAGCTGCGCATACGGATTGTTGCTCCCCGGTGCCGGCGTCCGGTTGCCGTTCTGTCCCTGCTGCCCGCTCGCCCCGCCGTTGGGATCAAACCCCTGCGCCTGCGACGCCCGCTCGCCCTCCTGGTAATTCAGCTCATTGCCGCTCAGGATGCGTTGATAAAACTTCGTCGTCGTGTCCGCGTAAGGATTCGTGATCGGCAGCGGCTGAAAGTCCAGTACCGGCAGCCCCAGCTTCGCCCGCTGCTTCCAATAGTCCCGCGTCAGCAGGCTCTCCTGGTCCGGGATCAGGTCGCTCACCTTCATCCCCGGCTTCCACGCATACCGTCCGGGGTTCGCCACGTTACCGCGCAGCACGATCGCGTTATCAAACCGCGGCACAAAGCTGAACACCCGCAGCACGTCGCCATCCTGCATCTTCACCGCGCGGCCTTCCGTATCCAGCGACACCTCCAACATGTGCCGCAAGGTATGCTCCTGGATCCGCTCCAGCTCCGCCTGCTGCGTCGATGCTACCGCCGTCAATCCGCCCGCCAGCTGCAGCGCCGAATCCACCGTGCCATCTTTCGTCAGCTCATAAATCGCCGGCCGGTCCACCGATCCAAACACCGCCACCCGCGGCCCCGCGCTGGGAAAATAAATCACGTCGCCCGGCAGCAGCTGCGCGTCCTTGCTCTTGTCCCCGCGCAGCAGCAGGTCGTACAAATCGAGCTTCGTCACCACCACGCCTTCGCGCCGCAGCTCCACGTCGCGCATGCTGCCATTCGCCGAAGGCCCACCGACCGCGAACACCGCATTCACCAGCGTCGACAGCGAACTCAGCGTGTAGCTGCCCGGACGCCGCGCCTGTCCTACGACAAATACCTGGATCGTCCGCAGCTGCCCAAGGTTCGCGTTGATGTCAAAGTTGCGGAAGTTCTTGCCGATCTCCGTCTTCAAAAAACTCTGCAGCTGTGAAAACTTCAGCCCCGCCACCCGCACCGCACCCACCCGCGGAATATCAATCTGCCCCGCCCGGTCCACCGTCAGGTGCAAGTCAAAGTTGATCTGCCCCCACGCCTGCAGAAGGATCTCGTCCCCCGGCCCGATCGTGTAATCCGGCGTCACCGGCGCGTTATCAATCGGCGCAAACGTGCTCGGAATCCCCTGGAACAGCTCCGCGCCAAAAATCGGCAGCCAGAATCCTGTCGCTTCTCCGACATAGCGTTGAAACTCCGTCGGCTGCTGTGACCGGAACTGGTACCGCGGCTGCCCGCGCTCAGGGTAATTCCCCTGCCCATTTAAATAGTTGGACCCCGGCGGCTGCTGGAATGAAAACGGCTCCCGCGTCGAGTCCGTGGTGTTCAATCCACCTCCGCCCGCACTCGCCCCCGCGCAATTCGCCGGGTCAGGATCGTTGCACTCAATCTGATTGTTGTTCTGCTGTTGCTGCTGCCCCTGCTGCTGGAACGGATTGTTGTTGCCATTCTGCGAGTTGCTGTTCTGAATCCCCAGCTCCTCCAACTGCCCCCACGCCCGGCCGCCAAGGCAGCTCATCAGCGCCAGCACTACCGCCGCCACTCCCAGGCAACGCGCGACTCGGCCAAACGCAAGCCCACAGCCAGCTGGAAAAACGGAATTCGAAGTCAAAGGAAGGACGGAATGAGAGTGCAACTCGGAAAGCTTCATCAACTGGAAATCACCACGACCGGGTACCCATCAAAACTGGGAATTACCGCAAGGATTGCACCACTGTCAGCAACCCTGAATCTATCACAGCAACCCCACAAATCCGCCGCTTTCATGCCTTTGCGTGGCATCGAATTCCCGCCCCCGGCGCCGTTTGTATTCGGCAACTCCCGGCAGTACGATTGGTCGCGTTCCAGCCTCTGCAGTCAGTGCTGCTGGCCGGCCCCCGCGGCCGGCCAGGCACCGCCAAGCAATGAAGGAGAGCTACCTCATGCCTCGTCTCAGCAGAATCCCCCAACTCTGCACCGTCCTGGCCACATCATTCTGCCTCTGCATCAGCACCGCACCACCCCTGGCCGCCTGCACAAGAGCCGTCTACCTGGGCGCAAACGGCGATGTCTTCACCGCCCGCTCCATGGACTGGTCCGTAGATGTCCAGACAAATCTATGGATCTTCCCCCAGGGCATGCACCGCAATGGTGAAGCCGGCCCCAACTCGTTTGAATGGACATCAAAATTCGGCAGCGTCATCGCCTCCGGGTACGACCTCTCGACCACCGATGGCATGAACGAAAAAGGCCTCGTCGCCAACGCGCTCTGGCTGGTCGAATCCGCATACCCGCAGCCAGAAACCGGCAAGCCCGGCCTGGCTCTTTCCATGTGGGCGCAATATCTCCTCGACAGCTTCGCCACCGTAGACGAAGCCGTCGCCGCACTCGATAAAAATCCCTTCGTCGTCGTCACCGCAAACGTCCCCGGCCAGGACCGCTTGGCCACGCTGCACTTCTCAATCTCCGATTCCACCGGCGACAGCGCCATCGTCGAGTATCTCGACGGCAAGCAGGTCATCCACCACGGCCGCCAATATCAGGTCATGACAAATTCGCCCACCTACGACGAGCAGCTCGCTCTGGACTCCTATTGGAAGCAAATCGGCGGCACCATCATGCTGCCCGGAACCAACCGCGCAGCCGACAGGTTCGCCCGCGCCTCCTTCTACATCAACGCCATCCCAAAAGCAGAAGACCCCGTCGTCGCCACCGCCAGCGTCTTCAGCGTCATCCGCAACGCATCCGTCCCCTACGGAATCACCACGCCCGACCAGCCAAACATCTCCTCCACCCGCTGGCGCACAGTCAGCGACCAGAAGCGCCTCATCTATTACTTCGAATCCGCGCTCACCCCAAACACCTTCTGGGTAGATTTAAAGGACATCGACTTCTCCCCGCGGTCCGGCAAAGTCCGCAAACTCGACCTCGGCAAAGACCAGCGCAATCTCTACTCCGGAAACACCGCGAAGGATTTCAAAGTAGCGGAACCCTTCCACTTTCTGGGCCTGCCGCAACCGAAGTAACGTTTTACAACGCCGCGTACTCCTTCTTAGCCGTCGCCATCACTGCCAGGTCAGGATCGGCATCCTTCCAGATCGCGAAAAACTTGTCATACGCCGCCTTCGCATTCGCCTTGTCCCCCGCCATCGCATACGCCCGTCCCAGCCCGAGCAGTGACAGCGCATACGGCGACGAGCCAAACTCCCGAGCCGTCGCGATCTTAAAAGAGGCAATCGCATTTTGTGCGTCTTTCAGTTGCAAATAAGTAATGCCACGCAGATACGGCCCGGGCGACACCAGGTCAAACCCCTGGGACTTCTGCAGCAGATCCAGCGCCCTCTGCGGTTGATTTGCCTGCGGCGCAAGAGCTGCACGCCCCATCGGCACGTCGAGTTGCTGGATCAATGTGTCCTCAGGATATTTTTTCTCCAGCGCGTCCAACGCTTCGGTCGCCGGCTTCGTCCGCTCGCACGACGACAGCGCGATGGCAACGGCCACCTGTATCGGCTTCGTCTTGTTCAACTCCAACGCACGCTTCGCCACGCCCTCCACGTCCTGGCAAAGCCCCATCTCCCAGCCCACGGACGCCGCGCTCAGCAGCAATTGCGCCTGCGCATCCGTCGCCTTCATTCCACCCGCCGTCTCCGCCGCGCGCGCGAAGGTTGCTCGCGCCTCCTGCAGCTGGCCCCACCGCTCCTCCGCCGTTGCCGCGGTCCTCAACAGTAGAAACTGATCCGGCCGGCCGGCTCCCGCGGCCAATATCTTCTGCATGCCGGCCTTGTCTCCTTTGGTCGCGTCCAGAATCATCTCGTAGACCAGGATGTCCGTGCCAGTCAGCTTCAACTGCTTGGCCCTTTCGAGATATTTCTGCGCCTCCGCCGGCTGCCCGTTTGTTGCGTAAGCCACGATCAAATTGCCCAGCAATACCGCGTCATCCGGCGCGATCTGCGCCCCCTTCAACATCAGCTCCAGGTCTTTGTCCAGGTTTCCCTGCTTCCGGTAAAGCACCGCAAGGTTGATGTAGTTGTCGATCTGCAGCGGATATTCCTGGACCGCCACCTCCAGCGTCTCGACCCCTTTGTTCAAGTCGCCGATCACCTCGGCGTAGTAATGCCCCTCGATATAAAATCGCTCCCGCTCGCTCACGTCCGCGCTCAACTCATGCGCCTTCGTGAAATATTCCATCGCCTTGCCCGTCTGCCCGCTGTTCAGGCAGATCACGCCCAGCCGCGCCCACGCCATCGCCAGCTTCGGGTCGAGAGTCAGCGCCCGCTTGTAATGTCCCTCAGCCTCAGGAATATCGTCGCCTCTCGCATGCGCGGCATCGCCCAATGCATACGCGCGAAACGCCTCAAGCGACGGCGTCGTCGCCTGCCCGAACGGCGTGTTCAGTTTTTGAATGCTGTCCAGGCTCTCGCCCAGCTTGGCCCGCATCTGCGACGCCGCCTGGTTCAGTGCGTCCAGCACTTTGTCTTTGCTCGCAGCCTGCGTCTGGATGCTCGCAATCTGGTCGCCCGTCGCCGTGTTCTGCGCCGCGAGGGTGATCACATAGTCGCCGCCCAGGTTGCTGATCGTTCCCGTCAGGATCGCCTTGATGCCCTCACGCTCGCCAATTTCGCGCGCAATCTCCGGCGTGATCACGTCATCCGATTTCTTGCCGAGAAATTTCAAGCTCTGCCGCAAATGCCGCTGGCTGACAATCGTCATCACCGGAGATTGCCCCAGCTGCACCACCAGCGCCTGGTTCAGCGTCGCGTCAAACACCGGGTCGCCCGTCTGGTTCACAAAGTCGGCAACGATGATCGCATTCTTCGCCGCAGCCGCCACCGGCGCAGTTGATTTCTCGGTCACGATTCCCGGTGCGGGAGCGGCTTTGTGCTTCCACCACGCAAATCCACCGCCCGCCAGCAGCAAAACAATCACTCCCGCCGCAATCAGCCTGCCGGCGCCGCCAGATGTTTTCTCCGCAACCGGATGCACACCACTCGCGGCCGCAAATGTTCCGCTCGCCGCAGCATGCATCCCACTGCCTCCCGCGCCCAACTCCTCAAGATCGCGCTCTACATCCGTCGCTCGCTGATACCGCTGCGCCTTGTCCTTCACCAGCAGCTTCGCCACAATCTCATCGAACCCCGCAGGCATCGGCGGACGCCCCTCGCTCGCTCGAACCGAACTCACCGCCGGAACCGGGTCCTTCAGCAGCGCAGCAAAAATGCCAGCAGGACTCGCCCCCGCAAACGGCTGCCGTCCAGTCGCCATCTCAAACATCACGCTACCGAGAGAGAACAAATCCGTCCGCGCATCCAGCGCCTGCCCCTCAGCCTGCTCGGGAGACATATAAGCCACCGTCCCCAGCGTCGACCCGGGACTAGTCAGCTCAGGATTAAATCGCGTCGCCGTCCCGCCTATCGTCTCGATCCCGGCCGTGGCCTGCCCGGCAAACGTAGCCGTAGCATCGCCCGACTCCGCCAAATCGCCGACCCCATGTTGCTTCGCCAGCCCAAAATCCAGAATCTTGACCTGCCGCTTGCCTTCAGCGCCAACGACAAAAATATTCGCCGGCTTGATATCCCGATGCACAATCCCCTGCGCATGCGCCGCCGCCAGCGCGCTAGCCATCTGCTTCGAGAACGTAACCACCTCGGTTACAGATAGCGCTCCATGCCGCAGCGCGTCTTTCAGCGTCTCCCCACGCAGCAGCTCCATCACCAGATAAGGCCGCCCGCCCTCCTCGCCAATGTCATAAATTGTGCAGATATTGGAGTGGTTCAGCATGCTGGCCGATTGCGCCTCGCGCAAAAACCGCCGGTGCGACACTGTCCCAGGCGTGCCCGGTGTCCCGCTGCCGGCATTTGCGGCCGGCGGGCTGCCGCTGCCAAACGCCTCCGTCAAATACCGGTCCGACACCAGCTTGATCGCAACCTCACGACCCAGCCGCGTATCCTGCGCCCGGTAGACCTCGCCCATCCCGCCCGAGCCAATCAGCTCCCCGATCCGGTACGGCCCAAACTGTGTGCCCTGCGATATCGTCATGCGCCTCTAGCCGACCACGACAACTGAGAGATAAAAAGCTGGCCCCTGAACTGCCCGCAAGTCTATCAGCGTCTCTCACCCGTCGCCTAAACAACTCGCGGAACCCCCGCGCCCCCGCCAACGTAATCTGTCCGTGTGCAGCCCGACGAAATAAATCCCCCGCAGCATTCCTCCGCGGAAAAACACAATTCCCTCGTCTGGATCCTCGCCGTATCCGCCGTCCTCCTGCATCTGCTCACCGCTAACCGGTACGGCATCTTTCGCGACGAGCTCTACTACATCGCCTGCGCCCGCCACCTCGCCTTCGGCTACGTCGATCACCCGCCGCTCATCGCACTCACTACCTGGGCCGTCCTCCACTCGCTCGGCTCCTCGCTGCTCGCCCTCCGCTTGCTGCCCGCGCTCGCCAGCGGCGCCCTCGTCTGCATCACCGCGCAAATCTCCCGCGACCTCGGCGGCGGCCGCTTCGCCCAAACACTCGCCGCCCTTGCCATCCTCCCCGTCCCCATCTACCTCATCCTCGACCACTGGCTCACCATGAACGCCTTTGAGCCACTCCTCTGGAGCGCCGCGCTCTGGGCCGCCATCCGCCTCGTCCAGCGTCAAAAGCCGTGCTACTGGATCGTCATCGGCGCACTTATCGGCCTCGGCCTCGAAAACAAATATTCCATCGCACTCCTCGCTGTCGCACTCGTCCTCGGACTACTCCTCACACCCGAGCGCCGCTGGCTAAAGAGCTGGTGGGTCGCCGCCGCCGTCGCACTCGCGCTCGTGCTCTTCCTCCCAAATCTCCTCTGGCTCGCGCATCACAACTTCCCCTTCCTCGAATTCGAACGCAACTCGCGCGCCAGTGGCTCGCGCATCCTTCGCGGCCCAATTTCTTTTCTGGCCGACCAGGCCCTCATCATGAATCCGCTGCTGGCCCCGCTCGCACTCGCCGGCATCCTCTGGCTTCTTCGCGCAAAAAGCGCCCGCCCCTTCCGTTTCGCTGGATGGGCCGCCCTCTTCGTCATCACCTCGCTGCTCGCCATCCAGGCGAAGAACTACTACGTCACCCCCATCTATCCCATCCTCTTCGCCGCCGGTGCCATCACCTTCGAACGCATCACCGCAGTCAACTTCCGCTGGGCACGACCGATGTACGTTTCCCTCGCCCTTATCTCCGGTCTCGCACTCGCTCCCTTGGTCATGCCGATTCTTTCTGTCCCCCGCTTCCTCGCCTATCAACGCGCCTGGCACGGCTTCACCCCCGTGCGCTTCGAAGCGCTGCCAGCGGATCCGCTCCCGCAATATTTCTCCGACGAATTCGGCTGGGAGGACATGGCCCGCAGCACCGCCCAGGCCTACGCCCAAATCCCCCAGCCCGAGCGCGCCCACACCGCCATCTTCGCCAACAACTACGGTGAGGCCGCCGCCATAGATTTCTTCGGCCCCCGCTACGGTCTGCCCCCATCCATCAGCAAGAATGAAACCTACTGGCTCTGGGGTCCGCGAAATTACACCGGAGCCACTGTGCCAGTCCTCGGCAGCAATGGCAAAGGCGACCGCCGGCACTTCAAATCCGTCGACCCAGTCGGTCGAGTAGAAAATCCCTACAACCGCGCGAACGAACACTTCCAGATCTTCCTCTGCCGCGACCTCTCGCCCGATCTCCAGACCCTCTGGCCACAACTCAAAGCCTGGTGAAATCGTCCATCACTGCACCACCAAAACCACCGGCATCGAACTCGACATCCCACCCCCAGCCGCCGTCACCGTAAACGTATAACTCCCCGCAGCAGTCCGCGAAGCAGGTGTTACCTGCGAGCCCCCACACCCGGCCAGCAACGCCACCATCGCCACCGCCGCCCACTGCCGCCGCCGCCGCGCGATTCCGATGAAAGGCAGGCAAAATCCCAGCACCATCCCCAGCCCATTTCCCAACCCTCGTCCGGCAACAACATCCGGCCCCGTCGCCACAGAAAACATCACGCTCTGCGCCTGCATCGACGGCACCGCCGTAACATTCTGCGGCAGCTGGCACGTCGCGGCCGCCGGCAACCCGCT
>Ga0302324_100018364_pt1 | contig 13789 bp, 9 predicted proteins | sample Palsa_T0_1_FD_201949 | JGI IMG/M metagenome (GOLD analysis project Ga0302324, IMG submission 201949) | Peat permafrost microbial communities from Stordalen Mire near Abisko, Sweden - Palsa_T0_1 | ecosystem: Environmental > Terrestrial > Soil > Palsa > Peat permafrost | place: Sweden: Abisko... | reverse complement strand
AAGGCGCAGGCGCAAGCCGAGGGGCTGGATCAGATTTTCCGCGACGCGGGCGCGGACTGGCGCGAGGCCGGCTGCTCCATGTGCATCGCGATGAACGGCGATCAGTTGCAGCCCGGCGAATACAGCGTCTCGACCAGCAATCGCAATTTCGAAGGGCGGCAGGGCAAGGGTGCGCGGACGTTCCTGGCGAGTCCGATGACAGCGGCGGCCTCGGCCATCGCGGGCAAGGTCAGCGATGTAAGGGAACTCTTGTAATGGAAAAGTTCACTCCGTTTGAAAGCCGGCTCGTGGTAATTGCGCGCGACAACATCGACACCGATCAGATCATCCCGGCGCGTTTCTTGAAGACGATCTCGAAGGACGGCCTGGGCGACCAGCTTTTCTTCGATTGGCGCTACGACGCCGAGGGCCAGCCGAGGCCGGATTTCGTGCTGAACAAACCCGCATCGAAAGCGTGCCAGATTTTGCTGGCTGGCGATAATTTTGGGTGCGGCAGTTCGCGTGAACATGCGCCCTGGGCGCTGACGCAGTATGGCTTCCGCGCGGTGATCAGCACTTCGTTCGCCGACATTTTCAAGGGCAACTCGTTGAAGAATTCGCTCCTGCCGATCGTGGTCCCGGCGGATGTGCATGCCGAGTTGCTGAAGGATCCCTCTGGCGCGGTGAAGGTGGACCTTCCATCGCAGACGTTGACCCTCCCGAGCGGGCGGAAGGCGCAATTCCCGGTGGACGATTTCGCCAAGCACTGCTTGCTCGAAGGCATCGACGAGCTGGGTTATATACTCAAGCAGGAGCCGGCCATCGCGGCGTTTGAGGCGGCGCATCCGGCGGGGATCGATACGCGGGCTTGATCGCTTCAGCGCGGAAATAGCCGCAGATAAACACAGATCAACGCCGATCTGCGGCAAATATTTTATCGGTGTTCATCTGCGTTCATCTGTGGCCTGCTATAGGTCCGCAACCTTGGCGATGCCCGCCTTCGCGCAGGCGTCATCTTGCTCCTGATTGGACCCCGCGCTGGCCACGCCTCCGACGATCTCCTTGTCAACGCGGATGGGCGCGCCCCCGCCTAGCGCCAGAATGTCGGCTACCTGGCGTTGCGGCGCCAGCGCCGGGTCTTCGGCTGTACGTTTCTGAAACTCGAGCGTCGTGCTGCGGAACATCACGGCGGTATAAGCCTTGCGCCGCGCCATTTCGGCGGTCTGCGGCGTGGCCATTTCGTCGCGCAGCATCACCAACACTTGGCCGCCGCGATCCACCACCACCGCCGATGTATGGAAGCCGCCGGACTTGCACGCGTTGAGCGTCGCTTCCGCGATTGTCATCGCCATGCCCAGCGACATGGTACGTTGCGTGACCAGACCCTGTGCACCCGCGCGGGCGCAAAGGATCACCGTGATCAAAAAGACGTTCCGAAGTAAGCCCATTACACCTCCGTTCCGCCGACAATTATACTGATTCGCGGAATTGAAGGAGCCGTGGGGCGGCCAGAGGATCGACCCAGAGGATCGAGCGCACGACTAGAGATTTTTTGATTCGGGACGATAACACATGCGGGAGCCTCACCGAGGCTGGTGGCGTCGGAGTCCGAGACTTGCGCTAGTCACCGAGGAGAGCAGGGATGAGCCGCGGAGTCAGGCCGATAGGCCTTCAATCTCGCGAAGGGCTTGCTTTGCTGTCCGCTCTTGCGGTGGTCCTATCGATCGCATTTTTCTCGTACCGCGGCTGGGCCGCCTTCGGCCGTGACGCGGACGCGGTGGAAGAGGCGCAGCGAATTCTATCCGGAACCGACGCACTTCTAGGCTCGCTTAAGGATGCGGAAACGGGACAGCGCGGGTTTCTGCTGACCGGCCAGGATCGCTACCTCGATCCGTACCGCCAAGCACGCACGGCCATCCCGCTGCTAATGAAGTCACTCGGAGCGGATGCCACGGCTGGCCCGGACCAGGCCCAGCGCGTCGCAAGATTAGTCCCGCTGGTCAACGAAAAACTGGAGGAATTAACGCGGACCATTGAGCTCCGTAGGACTAAGGGCCTGGATGCCGCTCTGGTCGTGGTTCGTAGCGATCGCGGGAGAATGCTGATGGACCGAATGCGGGAGATCTGCTCGGACATCCAAAGTGCCGCCGCCGGACGGATCGGCTATTACGCTCAGCTGGCGCGGTCCAGCGGAAACGAAGGTTCGCTGATCTCTATCCTGGGGGGCGCCAGTCTCTTCTCCCTCTTGACGGTCGCATTCATCACCATTCAACGGCAGGCTGCGCGCCGGCAGTCCCTGATTATGGAACTTCAGCAAACCGAGCGGCGGCTGGAAGACGCAGCCGCGGAGGCTACGGCCGCCAACCGGGCCAAGAGCACGTTCCTGTCCACCATGTCGCACGAAATCCGTACCCCGATGAACGCCATCCTCGGGTACACCCAGTTGATGTTGCGCGATCCAACCATGGGGGCCGACGCCAGGGCTAATCTCAAGATCATCGGCCGCAGCGGCGATCACTTGCTCACCCTCATCAATGACGTTCTGGACATGTCCAGGATCGAGGCAGGCCGCACCGAGCTGAAGCCGGTGACCTTCAACCTCTCCGGGCTATTGGACGATCTGGCCGCCATGTTCCGCTTGCGGGCTCAGAACAAGGCGCTGGGATTCGAAATGGTGGTGGATGGCGAAACGGTGCCTTACATCGTGGCCGACGAAGGTAGAATACGCCAGGCGCTGATCAACCTGCTCGGAAACGCCATCAAGTTTACCGAGCTCGGCCAGGTCAAGCTGCACGTCAGTTTGGAGCAAAGGAGCGCCAGTCAACTATGGCTTTCAGCTTGCGTCGAGGACACCGGTTCGGGCATAACTGATGAGGAACAAAAGAAGCTGTTCGAGCCATTTAGCCAAACCAGGAGTGGCCTGAACGATCAAGAGGGAACCGGCCTGGGCTTGGCCATTAGCCGCAAATACGCACGCCTGATGGGGGGCGATGTCACACTGACCAGCAGCTCCGGCAACGGCTCACGATTCCGCTTCGAGATTCCGGTTGAACGCGGCGATGCCGGAGTAGCCGTCAGGGGGAATGCTGCTCGCCGCGTTATCGGCATAAGGGCCGGCACGGAAGCTCCCAGAATCCTGATCGTCGACGATCAGGTTGAGAACCGGGACTGGTTGATGAAATTGCTGAGTTCCATCGGCTTTTCCGTGCGGGATGCGGACAACGGCGAGGAAGCCATTCGCAACTGGGAAGAATGGAGCCCGCGGTTGATCCTGATGGATGTGCATATGCCAGGCATGGACGGGCTGGAGGCCACTCGGAGAATCAAGGCGGATCCTCGCGGAAAGGACACGGCCATCGTTGTTCTTACCGCCAGCGCCATGGAAGAAGACCGTCGATCCATCTCTCAAAGCGGAGCCGACGGTTTTCAGGCCAAGCCCTGTCCCGAAGACGAACTGCTGGATAAGATTAGCGGCATCCTAGGCATCGCGTACGACTATGAGGAGCTGAGCCAGACCACCGCAGCGTCTCTCGCCGGGCTGGCTGCCCTGTCGGCGGACAGACTCAGGCCATTGCCGCGCGAGCTGGCCGAAGAAATTCGCAGCGCGACCTCCGCCGGCAACAAGGAGCTCCTGGACGGTCTGATCCTTCAAGTGCGCGACACCGTGGATTCCGATTTCGCGGACGCTCTACAGGCGCTTGCCGACAACTACGATTACGACGCCCTCACGCGATTGCTCGAACCAACTGGCTCAACCGATAAGGTGTTCAGATGAACGCCGCGATGGAAGCGATCGGCAGCGCGCCGGCCAGTCCGGCCCGGCCTGGTATCCGAGGCACCGTCATGGTGGTGGACGACAATCCCGCCAACCTGAAATTGATGGAGGGAATGCTGCGATCGGGCGGGTATGCTGTGCGCTCCTTTCCAAGGGGTCGAATGGCGCTCGCGTCCGCAACCGAGAAAGTGCCGGACCTGATTCTGCTGGACATCGATATGCCCGATATGAACGGTTACGAAGTATGCGAGCGTCTGAAATCCAGCGTGCAGCTTTCCGAGATCCCGGTTATTTTCCTTAGCGCCATGAATGCTCCGGAGGACCGGCTCCGGTGCTTTCGGGCCGGCGGCGTCGATTACGTCTCCAAACCGTTTCAGTTCGAGGAAGTGCAGGCCCGCGTGGATGCCCACGTTAGACTAAGACGCCTCCAGCAGAGGATCGAAACGGATAACTTTCGCCTGCAAGAACTGGTCGAGATTCAGGTAAGGAAGATCGCCGACGCCCAGATGGAGACGCTCTTTGCGATCGCCAGATTGGCCGAAGCTCGCGACGACGAAACCGGTAGGCACGTGGAACGCGTTCAGGCTTTTTGCAAGCTGCTGGCGATCGGGTTGAGCGAGCGGCCGAACTACAAAACGACGGTCAGTGGCGCCTGGATTGGAAACCTTGTTCACTCCAGTCCCATCCACGACATCGGGAAGGTTGCGATCCCCGATCGGATTCTCTTGAAGCCCGGACGGTTGACCTCCGAGGAGTTCGCGATCATGAAAACCCACGCCGCCCTCGGATCCCAGACCCTGAAGACGGTCCACGAAAGATATCCGGATAACGATTTTATTGAAATGGGCATCCTGATCGCCCGCTCGCACCACGAGTGGTGGGACGGAACCGGGTATCCAGATGGTCTGGCCGGAGACGACATTCCGCTTTGCGCCCGGGTCCTGGCAGTGGCCGACTGCTACGACGCGCTGCGGTCCAAACGGTCTTATAAACCGGCCCTCCCGCACGCGGAGGCTTGCGCGATGATTCTCCAGGAAAGCGGCAGGCACTTCGATCCCGCCGTGACCGCCGTCTTCGCCGAGCTCGCGGAGGGGTTCCGAAACGTATGGGAGCGGATGGAAACAACCCCGGACATCGCCGCCGAAAGGTGAGACGCGGGCGTCTACCCAGCCGATCGCTTAATCGAACGGCAGGTCTTTGGGCGCGATCACCGACCCGGTCAGGCCCGACCTGGCGAGGTATGGATACGGATTCACCGGCGTGCCGCCCATCCGCACTTCGTAATGCAGGTGCGGAGAAGTAACACGGCCGCTCGCGCCGGAGCGCCCGATCACGTCACCGCGCCGCACTTCCTGGCCAGGCACGATATCAAAGCGCGAGAGGTGGCCGTAATAGGTCTGCACTCCATTGCCATGGTCGACAATAATCAGACGGCCGTAGCCGCCTTCCCAGTCGGCATGCACGACGATGCCGTCGGCAGCCACGCGGACGGGCGTTCCCATGGGGGCCTGGAGATCGACGCCGCTGTGGATGGCGCCTTCACCGGAAAAAGGATCGGTGCGGCCGCCGAAGCCGCTGATCAAGCGCCCTTCCACCGGCCAGAGGCTGGGCCGGATATGGGTTTGCCATTGCTTCGGGTAGTTGCGATACAGCGTGGAGATGGTGGCGTTCTGCAGGAAGTTGTAGTTGCTGAGCGACTCGCGGAAGGTGGGCGCCAGCGCGGAACTGCCGGCGATGTCGGTGGAGGTTCCGGGCTTGCGCTTTAAGCCGTAGGCGACCGAGACTTCGCCGGCGAAGTTTTCAAGTGTCGCCAACTGCTCGTTCTTTTGATTGGTGACGCGCTGCAGTTCCTGGTACTTGGCGCGGAGGGAATCCACTTCCTGGCGCAGTGAATTGTAATGCGCTACTTTCCAACTCATGCGCAAATAGCTGGAAAGAAATACCAGCATGGCGACGCAGATTACTAGGGAAAAAACGAACCCAGCGTAGATCACTTTGTGCGGGATTTGTATGCGGCGCAACCGTCCGTGCAGGGAGTGCGCGAGTACCACCACAAAATAAGGCTGATGTGGCATGGATCTCCTTAGATTGATTCGGCACGGCCCGGAAGAATGTTGCAAGACGCGGGCGGGCCGTAGGCCGGAGATTGTCAACTAGGGAACAAGCCCTAGTCTCATGGCAAAGGCTAAGGATAGTTCATGTGACGGAGGAGTGTCAAGGACGAGGAGAGTGCCCTAGATTACTTTCGCCCGGGCGTCCGTCCGAGCGGCGGTCCCGAAGAACGCCCCGAGGAAGCTCGACCTGCGCAGGTGAAAGGGGCGCCGCAAGAGCAGCTTTGCAGGGCTAGGTTATTCGTCCGTCGACAGTTTCATGGATGACCTGCGGGGCCGATGATCCAAGGCTACCCATTTCCGGGCAAGCAGCGTGTGGCGCGCGTATCGGAAGCAAGGAGGTCAACGGACGCGGATACTACCGGACTTCCTCATCGGCGCTCATGCGCCCGTGCAAGCTTCGCGCTTGTCGCGGGACCCATCGCGGGGAACCGACGCCTTGAACTTTAACCACGTCTGGCCGCTGGGATGGAGCTAGCGGGCCGCGGCGGAAGCTCGGCGAGCGATCAACTCAAAACCCCTGTCCCTAGCTGCCTTGGATACTTCCTCCAGGCGCCGGCGGCCCTGGGCCGGTTTTTTTCCCTTGGCCTGAATTTCCGCCAGCGTCAACGAAGCCTCCAAACGAAGCCGGAAGAGATCCTTGGGCGCTTCGGCGAGTACTCGTCGAGCAGTGCGCTGGGCGGCGGCGAGGTCTTTCCTGGCTGCCAGAACGTCGGCATGAGCCAGCGCCAACGACAGCCGAGTGGTTACGTCCGAACTCTTTTCGGTCAGCTTGAGCGGGGTTTCCAGGCTCGCGGCAGCGTCTTGCACCTTGTCTTGCCCGAGGAGCGATCTGGACAGCAAGGTGGCGGCGAAGATCTCGGCATCTGGTTCGTTTTGCGATTGAAACACCTTGATGGCAGCCCGGGCGAGTTGTTCAGCCTCCTTCGGGCGGCCGGAATCACAATCGAGTTCAGCCAGCGCCAGCCGAGTCTCCGCGGAGCTTCCGATTTCACCGAGTTGTTGCTGTGCCGAAAGAGCTTCGTCGAACAACTTCCGGGCTTGCTGCAGGTCGCCCTGCTGCATCAACACCCGGCCCATGTCGCGCTCGGTGTCGGCATAGTTGACCTTCTCGCCGATGTCGCGCTGAATCGCGAGCGCCTGCTGGAACATTTTATAAGCGCCGGCGAGGTCGCCCTGGTCGGCAAGCGCGAGTCCGATGGCCTGCATGGCCTGCCCAGCGGAACTTCGGTGCCCTATTTCATTGGAAATGGACAGAGCTTTCTGGTAATGCGCGAGAGCGTCGCCCAAATTTCCCTGGGCGCGGAGAAGATTTCCCGTATTTCCCGTAACCGCTGCCATCCCGGGCTTGTCGCCAGCCTCCTGATAGCTGCGGAATGATTCATCGTACATCTTCAGTCCGGCTGGGAGGTCTCCCTGCATGGCCGCGATCAAACCCAGGTTGATGAGCTCGCTTCCCATGCCCTGTTGATCGCCGATTTCGCGCAGGATCGCCAAAGATTGACGATAGAGCTTGCCGGCAGTGGCCAGGTCGCCCTGATTCAGCGGGACTTCGGCCATGGAGTGCAGCGCGCGCGCCAACTCGCCGCGATCGCCGGTTTCGGCGAAGATGCGCCGGGCTTCTTCACAAACCACCCCGGCTTTGGCGTTCTCGCCCAAATTCGCCAGAGCGCGGCACTCCAGGTTCCGGGCTCGCGCGAGGAGCAGGCGTGCGCCCTGACGCTCCGCCTTGGATGCGGCTCGCTCGGCGGCATCCCGCCGCAGTTTACTGTCGCCGGTGGCGGAGCCGACTTGCGAGATCGCCAGATCGACGCGGGGATCGCCCTGGGCTTGCGGATTTGATTTGGCCAGTTCGGACAAATCCTTCAGGGCATCCTTTCCCTGCCCGCCTGAAGTCCTCGCACTCGCCAGATCGAGTTTGTATTCCAGGCTATCGGGAAAGAAGCTGACCAAAACCTCATAGGTCTCGATGGCCTTGGGCCAGTTCTTGACCGTCTCGTTATAGCGCGCCTCCACCAGCAGGTGATCTTCGCGGGATAATTTACCGGCGCCATCCAAGGCCTGTTTGGCTTGCTCGCGGGCATCGGGATCGTGGCCGAGGGTGCGCCAGACCGTGGCCAGAGCCGAATGCGACAGCGGATAAGACGGGTCAGCCGCGACGGCGCGCGTGAGCAGGTCCTGCGCGGCCAACGCATCGAAGGTTCGCAGTCTTTCCAAACCCTGCGAATAAAGCCGCAAAGCTTGCACGTTGGAAGGAACCGATGCTCGGATGGCCTGGGACTCGAGCTCGGAGATCTTCGATAGCCCCAAGCGCTCGCGGAGCCGCGCGCCGGTCCTGGAAGCGAGATCCAGCAAATCGTTTTGGGAACCCAGTTCCGAGGCTGCCACCACGGTTTGTCCGGATGCCGTGTCTTCCAGGCGGGCATCCAAACGCACCTGGACGCCGCCTGAGTCTTGATAGGAACCGACCACTGCGTAGCCGCTTCCCAGATTTCCGCGGACTCGTGCCAGCGCGCTGGAGGGGATGCCTTCGGCGTCCGACAAATTGAGATCGATTTTGGTTTGCGCGATGGTGTCGCCCGCTATGGTGCGGAGTTCTTCGCCGGCCGCCAGTTGCGTGGTGAGCATCTCGGAAAGAGCGGTGGAGATCCAACCGGCGTCTGCGCGGCCGGAAAGATTCTTGAAGCCCAAAACGGCCACCGAGGGGCGGACACGCGCGGCTGCCGTTCCCGCGGGCCGAGAGCCTTTCATCCACAGCCAGAAGCCGATCGCGACTCCTACCAAGACAAGACCGACCAAGGCTGTGGCGAATGATTCTTTGTGCCTCCGAAGAAACCTGCCGCTCCGGTAGGTCAGCGTGGGATTGCGCGCTTGGACCGGCAAACCGCTCAAGTGGTTTTGGATATCTTGAGCGAACTCCGCCACGGATGCATAGCGCCGTTGGGCTTCCTTGCGAAGCGCTTTCATGACGATGGTGTCGAGATCGCCATCCAGCGTACGGCGCGTGAGCGGCTCGCCCAGGGCCGCGCTGGGCGGTTCCGGGTCCTGTTCACAAATCATCCGCTCTATTTCCAAACGAGATTTTCCCACGGTGCTATAAGGCCGGCGGCCAGCCAGCAGCTCATACAGCAGGATTCCCAGGGAATAGATATCCGACGAGGCCGTGACCGGCTCTCCGCGCACTTGCTCGGGGCTTGCGTACTCGACCGTCATGGGACGCCACTCGGTCCGCGTGACCAGCGGCGTTTGGAGGAATTCCGGATTCAGCAGCTTGGCAATTCCGAAGTCCAGGAGCCTGGGCACCCCGTCCTTGGTAATCAGAATATTGCCCGGCTTGAGATCGCGATGAATAACCCGATTCTGGTGTGCGTAGCCAACGGCGGCGCAAACACTGAGGAACAGTTGCAAGCGCGCATGAGCGGAAAGCTGGTGCAAGCGGCAATACTCGTCGATCGGCACGCCTTCCACGTAATCCATCACCAGGTAGGGCAGCCCGGCCTCGGTGCTGCCGCCATCCAGCAGTTTCACGATATTGGGGTGATCCAGCGCGGCCAGCGTCTGCCGCTCATTCCGAAAGCGCTGAACGATTTCGGCGGTGTAGAAGCCCGGTCTCAACATCTTGATGGCCACGCGCTTGCTGAACTGCTCGTCATCGCGCTCGCCCAGATACACAACAGCCATCCCGCCATGACCCAGCTCGCGGACGATCTTGTAGGCGCCGATTCGCTTTCCCCTCCAAGCGGCGGGGTCGAAGGAGAGCCAGCGGGCGGCGGGGGAATTTTCGAGCAGGGTGTCGGCCTGGTCGTGGTTCGCCAGGAGCGATTCAACTTCGGCGAACAGAGCCTGGTCGCTTCCGCAGGCTTGGCGGACAAACCCGGTTCGCTCCTCGGGGGGCATCTCCAAGGCAGTGGCCAGGATCTGGCTTACTCGATGCCAGGCACCTTGATCCCAGCCGGCTTGATGCCACGCACCCTGATCCCCGGCGGATGGCATACCAGCTTATTTTCCTCGCAAATCGCGCGCCAGCCAGGCTTTGGCCACATTCCAATTGCGTTTTACCGTGGCCGGCGAGACTTCCAGAACTTCCGCCGTCTCCTCAATACTCAGACCGCCAAAGAAGCGCAACTCGACCACGCGGGCGTGTTGGGCGTCCACCTGAGACAGCCGGGTGAGAGCTTCGTCCAATACGATTACATCGGCGGCCTGCTCCTTGGAAACCAGGGAGGATTCCTCGAGAAACACGCGGTTTACGTTCCCGCCGCGCTTGGCTGACTCGTGCCCACGGCTGTAATCCAGCAGTATCCGCCGCATCATTTGCGCTGCGACGCCGATCACCTGAGTCCGGCTTTGCCACTGCACGTCGCGCTGATCCGACAGCCGAAGATAGGCCTCATGCACCAGAGCAGTCGCTTGCAGGGTGTGATTGGGGCGCTCCTGCTCCAAATAGTATTGCGCCAACCGCCGCAATTCGGAGTAAAGGAAGATCATCCATTCCGATAGCGGCTGCTCGTTTTCGGGGTTGTGCCCCGCAGGAGGAGGCACATCCTTGGGCGGGAGCATTTCATACAGTGTAATCCATCTTCTTGAGAAGTGAGCCCTGTCCAAGGGTGGGTACTGGTACAAAAACTCGTTTAGCGTGAGCCTTTTCAGGCGCGTTTTACGCGCTTACTGGATACACGGAGGAGTTGGCACGTGAATTCAGCGCCGGTCGAAAGGCCGGCTGGGAGTAAATTATGCTACTGAAAACCTTCATACTAGGGGTCGGATTGGCGGGTTTCGCTGGAGCGAGTAACTTAATTCTCAACGGCGACTTTTCGCTAGGGTACACGGATTTTAGCTCGGGCTACACGCAAGTGGCAGCGAACGGGACCGTCTTCACGGGTCCCGGCGATTACGCGTTGACGACGAACCCGAGTACGGGCTTCACAAATGGCTACCAATCCTACACACCCTACGAGAATCCGACCGGTTCTATGTTGCTCGTGGACGGTCTGGGCGCCGGCACCGACGCCTGGAGTGAAGACGATATAAGTGTTGTCTCAGGCACAACATACACGTTCTCCGCTTATGTAGCCGACGCCGACACCAGCGGCTACAGTGGCAACCCAGCCATTCTCGAGCTCTTGGCGAATGGAAGTGTAGTGGGCAGCTCTTATACGGTGCCCAATGCCCCAGGAGATTGGGGGCTGTGGACCTTCAACTATACGCCCACCTCGTCGGGATTGATTACCCTGTCGATTCAAGACATCAACGCAACCCCATACGCGGCTGGGAACGATTTCAGCCTCGACAACCTGTCGTTGAGCAGTCCCAGCGGCAGTGGTTCCCCGGTGCCTGAACCGTCCAGCATAGCGGTGTGCCTGCTTGGCCTGCTCGGCATGGGCGTTGGCGGCGCGCTGCGACAAGGAGCCATGCAAAGAAGCTATAGTGTGCCATTAAATAAATCGGTTCAGACGGCCGCTGCGGGCAGATCGCGGAATCCGATAGGTTTCGCAGTCTTGTTGCTGACGCTGGCGATACCAGCGTTCGGCTCTCCGGTCTACGATGCAGCCGCTGACTTCAGCGCAGCCTCGAATCCCAATGGCCAGTGGAGCTATCTCGTCAATGGCTCGCTATTGACGCAGGGACAAAGCACCTGCAACGGCCACACCGGAATCGCCTGCTGGGACAACAATTCTTCTATACCCACCTACACCTCGGTCTCGGACAATCTGACCGGCAGCCCCATCTGGGAAAACGGCAGCGTGGATCTTCCCCCAGGGGAATTGAACCTGGACCCGGAAGCCAACACCGTGACGGTTGTTTGGACTGCGCCAAGCTCCGGCATGTGGTCCGTCAGCGGATTCTTCTCCGGATTGGATATGGTCTCGCCCTCGCACCCGGCCGAGATTCTCCTCGATTCTTCGACCACGCTTTTTTCCACCACGATTTCCGGTTACGGCGATCTAGCGGACTTCTCGTTCGACCGTTATCTGAGTGCGGGCGACACCCTGGACTTTGAAGTCGGTACCGCCAACGGCGGCTACTATCTGGGCACGGGCTTCGATGCGACTATATCGGCTGCAGCCACGTCAGCCGTTCCGGAACCCGGCGGCTTAGCGCTCTTCGGCGCGGGCCTGCTGCTTCTAGCCGGTTTTGTGCGCCGCAGGCAAACCAACCGCGGAGCCAAAGATTGAACCCTAATTATGTCAATTGAAAAAAGAGCGCTGCCCGGTCATTTCCGCAGACCAAATCAGGGGACAACGAAACTCTCGGCCGTCGTTTTTTGTCTCGTAATTTCAGCGGTCCCGGCCCGGGCGGACGTTTTCCTGGGGGCGATAGGTGTCGAGCCTGACACCCCCATTACCGGCGAGGAAGATATCGTTATCTACGATTTGACAGGGCCGTCGTTTGGCTGCTCCACCCTGGACGGTACGCCGATTTGCACGCCGGTAACGCTCGATGACGTTGTTCTGACGATAAACGGAAAATCGTTGGACTTGGGCGATGTTGGTCCCGGAGAGACCGAGACCTACCCTCTCACGGGTGGAGTCTTCCCCGATGGCGCTATCACATCTATATCTTTAAGCGCGGATCTTTCCACAACGACACTGATAGATGACTTAGCGAATACGTACCACGTCGATTCTTCCATCTCTCTTACGGGTCTTCCTACCGACGGGGCACTGGCATACATTGAAGGCACGCCGGCGACGACGGCTACCCCGGAACCGAATATGCTTCCTGTTCTGGTCCCGTTGTCCTTCCTGTTCGGTTTTGCCCTTATCGTCAGAAGAAAGCCAATCAAAAAGCTTAGCTAGAAAGAGCTTCGTTGAAGTCGATCGGAGAATTGTTGCCATGAAGCTTAACTCGCGCGATTGTCAAATAGCGCTTGCTTTCATCTCGCTTTTCGCGGCGGGGGATTTGGTTGGCTCGATGGGCCAAGTCACGCTTTCATCGGCGGGCCCAAGCACGGCCGAATCGGGCCTGACGACGGTCCGTTTGCTTGGTTCGGGATTCCCCGCAGGCAGCTTCAGCCCCGCGAACATTCAGGTTCAGTTGGCGCCGCAGGGGGGTGGCCCGGCGGTCCTGACGACTGCCACGCAGTACGTGACAGTTATCGGCAGCACCAAAACTGTCGGATTCCTAGTTCCCGCTTCCATTTCCGTCACAACTCCCACTGTCTTCGCAGCCTCAATCTCGGACAGCACAGACGGTTTTTCCAGCAATAACTCCGTCAATTTCACCATCGATCCTGTGGCTTCCGTCGCATCGATTAAACCGACTTCCGGCGCACAGGGCCAAGCCGTAACGTTGACGGTTACCGGAGCGTACAGCAATTTTCTGAGTGGCCTAACCACGCTGACGGCGGGCGCGGGGATCACGGTGGGCTCTCTCACTGTCGCAAGCCCGACGAGTCTGTCGGCCCAACTGGTGATCAGCACGACCGCGGCGACAGGTGCGCGCACGATCACCGTGAGTACCGACGGCGAAGTAGAGAGCCTGGTCAACGGCTTTACCGTGAATGTTGGATCTGTTGCGGTACCGAAGGTTGTGGGCGACATGCAGGCTGCTGCGACGACGGCGATTACGGGCGCCGGTCTGGTTCTGGGTACGGTCACGATGTCGTCCAGCAGCACGGTCACCGCCGGCGATGTGATCAGCGAGAGCCCAGTGGCGGGGACCTCGGTTAATGTCGGCTCGGCGGTCAATCTGACGGTCTCCACTGGACCCGCTACGGTATCCGTGCCGAAGGTTGTGGGCGATACGCAGGCTGCGGCGACGACGGCGATTACCGGCGCCGGTCTGGTTCTGGGAACGGTCACGATGTCGTCCAGCAGCACGGTCGCAGCCGGGGATGTGATCAGCGAGAGCCCCGTGGCGGGGACCTCGGTTAATGTCGGGTCGGCGGTCAATCTGACGGTCTCCACTGGACCAGCTACGG
>Ga0302324_100018360_pt1 | contig 13792 bp, 17 predicted proteins | sample Palsa_T0_1_FD_201949 | JGI IMG/M metagenome (GOLD analysis project Ga0302324, IMG submission 201949) | Peat permafrost microbial communities from Stordalen Mire near Abisko, Sweden - Palsa_T0_1 | ecosystem: Environmental > Terrestrial > Soil > Palsa > Peat permafrost | place: Sweden: Abisko... | reverse complement strand
TCCGTTGCGGCTTGCCGCGCGATGCTGGTCGAGTATCATCTGCCCGATGTTTGCTTGCACAATAAGGGCCAAACGATGAAATGGGATACAAAATGGCGGAGTGGAAGGCCTTGGGCGCCGGGTTTGATTTCAGATTAGAAATGGATGAGAATGGATGCGCCGACACCTCTAACCGCGATACTTAAGCGGTGTGACACCTGTCATTCTACGGAAAACCTTGGTGAAGTGACTCTGATCGGCAAATCCGGATGCAACGGCGGCTTCGCCTATGGTGTATTGCGGATCACGCAGGTATTGCTTCGCGCGCTCAATTCTGCACTTCAGGACATATCGGTACGCAGTCAGGCCGGTGCTCGCCTTGAAAAGCTCGCAGAAATAATGCGCGCTCATTCCTGCAACTGCAGCGAGTTCCTCAAGATGCAAATCTCTCGCGGAGTTCTGGTTTATGAAGTCAAGGACGCGATTGAGGCGGGCCGTAGGCATCCCCCCTCGACGTTGAGAGCCCTTGTCAGTACGAACCGAATATCGACGAATCAAATAGTGGGCTAAGGCTAGGGCGAGAGATTCACCGTAGACAGGCCCAGCCGGCGATCCATCCTCCAGATCGGCATGCAAGGCAAAAATCAACGATTGAATGTGACGGTCTCGCAGATTCCAGTGTGTCGCGAGTTCCACGTTGTCGAGGTGGCCGGTCATCTCGGTCGATCGCGCAAGAAAGCGAGGTTCCATCACCAGAACAATCCGAGTGGAAGTTCCCAACCAGGTCAAACGGTCGCGGGTACCAGCCGGGAGAAGATAGATCGTGCCGGGAGAATTGTCTTCCTTATGGGTCCGTCCCGCCATAGTCCACTGCGCCTTGATGTCCCCGCGCGTAAGAAGGTTGATGAAGTGAGTAGGGTGCTCGTGATCGGGGATCGCGACGCTCGGAACGTCGGTAAAGGACTCCAGCGCTATGCCGTCCCACCCGGCTCCCTTGCTGGTAAGGGAGGAGCGGGTCGGGAAGGGGCACATCGGGCACCCATTTCGGATGACTTCTACGGCACTGACCGGAAGAATGCTAGGGTTGGCCATCGTTGACCCTTCCAACTCGATAGCGAATAGGAAGATCTTACTTCCTTTTCTGACCCGAGGATGTATTGACCATAAATTCCGAAGATTTGACCAATCGCCGGAACATTTGACCAGAACCTCCGATGTACTGTGTCCTCACTGGGCTGAAGAGCCGGCGAAGGCGGTCAAATCAAAAAGGATGGTCTGACCAGGGTTCTCGAGTACATCACCGCACACGAGACGGGGAACGTCAGCTTGTCTGACATGGCCACGGTTGCCGGGGCGACATCGCATCACTTTGTTTCGGTCTTTACGAAGGCAATGGGTCTGAGCCCTCACCAATTCGTTCTCCAGGAGCGAATCGAACGGGCAAAGCTTCATCTGAGGAAGGAAGGTCTCCCCATTGCGGAGGTGAGCAAACTTACGGGTTTCCAGACGCATGAACACTTTTCGAAGGTATTTCGAAGGATCGTTGGGGTGACTCCCAAGCAATTTCGTGAGGAAGGGTTAGCGATAAATAGGAATATCGAGGGTCAATAACAAGTCCGAGCAAGTTTCGATTGCTGTTAACGAGGCTTCGCGCGCGATCGGGCCACTCTCTTTTAGCGAAACTCGGGAAACAGACCCAGCATGGGACTCATAGTGATCTTTCCCAAGGAGAAACCTGTGAAAGGAACAGGCGAGTTGGTTTATCTCATTGAAGATGACCAGGCAGTGAGGGAAGAGCTTCTGGACTTTCTGTCATCCATCGAGATCGAAGCGATAGGTTTTGGCTCTGCAGTCGAGTTTCTCGCCCATGTTCGATCTGACGATTGTTCGTGCCTCATCGTCGAAATGGACATGGAAGAAATCACTGGCTTGGAATTGCAGCGAAGGCTCGATCCACAAACGCATCCACCGATCATCTTCGTGAGCGAAGGCATCAATGTTGAGTCAACGGTCGCAGCAATGAAAGCAGGAGCGGTTGAGTTTTTGATCCGGCCCATCAATACAACCGTGCTGCGGACGGCTATTGAGACTGCGTTAATGCAGGATCGAATCCTCAGGCGAAGACGCGCACGCAGGGCTCAGCTGCAGGAGAGGCTATCGTCGCTGACTCCTAGACAACGAGAGGTGCTTCCGCTCGTCATCGGGGGTCTTCTAAACAAACAAGCCGCTGCACTCCTCCATATCAGCGAAGTCACTTTGCAGATCCATCGAAGCCAAATCATGCAGAAGATGGCTGCGGACTCTTTCGCGGAACTCGTCAGGATGGCGGTAGAACTTCGTATCCCCCATTGGAAAGGACCTTCCGATCGCCAATCGCGAGCGCGTCTGCCTACCAGGCTCCCGTTGGAAGCGGAGGCGCCGTAGTTTAACGACCAAGTGAGCCCTTGAAGTCATTCAGTCCTTTACGGCCGGTTAGCCGATGCACCGGTTGGTCCGCCACAAAGATGAGAAGTAGTGGCCAGCGCACCTCGACGATTGAGGACCGTGTTCGTCGCAGAATAGCCAATGGTCATGGCAAGCACCAAAAGAGCACCTGGGATCACCGGTGGGCTCGGGACCGGAACGTCGAAATACCGGCACCCAGCACCGACAACAAAACTAACGAGTACGCCTATCAACAGCTTCATCGATTCTCCTCGGAGATAAAAGAGTAGCGGCGGCGACACCAAATTGCGGTCATGCGAGATCCAGCGCCAAACATCGACCCTTTCTTTACGTGTGACATTACTGAGGGATGGAGCGCGCCGCAATCACGTGTTTCCATTACCTTCCCTCGGCGCGGGCGCTGTCTTTCTGGAGCTGCAGAGTCGCCGGTCTAATAGGAAGACGTGATAGGCAGAACAGGAGCTGACGGCTATTGTCAATGGCGAGGCGAACTCTTGGTTACGCCCGACGTTTTCTGTAAGGAGCCCGCTATGACTGCTACTGCCGTTTCGCCCGAAATATCCTCGACTGTTCACTACAACACGGTTCGCATCGGGGATGTAGACGTGTTTTACCGTGAAGCCGGTTCGAAGACAGCTCCCGTTCTGCTTCTGCTGCATGGCTTTCCAACTTCCTCAAACATGTTCCGAAACCTTATTCCGCGTCTTGCCGGATCCTTTCGGTTGATCGCCCCGGACTATCCGGGCTACGGATTCAGTGGAATGCCGGACCGCAAGGATTTCTCCTACACATTCGAGAACATGACCACCGTCGTCGAGGGCCTGGTTGAGAAACTCGGGCTTACCGCGTACTCGCTCTATGTGATGGACTACGGCGCTCCGATCGGATACCGGTTGGCCCTTCGCCATCCCGAGCAGGTCAAAGGTCTGATCGTGCAGAATGGTAATGCGTACGACGAGGGACTGCTGAAGTTCTGGGATCCGATCAAAAAGTATTGGGAAGATGCTTCCAGCGAAAATCGCGCTGCGCTTCGCTTTTTAGTGGCGGCGGACGCAACAAAATGGCAATACCAAAACGGAGTGAGCGACCTCACTCAACTTGATCCCACGACCTGGACGCTGGACCAGGCGCTGCTGGACCGTCCGGGAAACGGGGAAATCCAGTTGGACATGCTCTACGACTACCGGACAAATGTGCCTCTCTATCCACAGTTCCAGGAGTACTTCCGCAAATATCAGCCCCCCACCCTGATTGTCTGGGGGAAGAATGACTTTATCTTCCCACCCGAAGGCGCGGTTCCATATAAGCGTGAACTTCCGAATGTAGAGACGCATCTACTCGATACTGGGCACTTCGCACTCGAGACGCACTCCGAGGAGATAGCTTCCCGCATTGAAGGATTCTTCCGCCACCGGAGTTGATGTCCAACAGACCCGCATCGATCTCACGGTGACTGGAAACGTACGATCGGAGCACTGAAGGAGTGATGTGGAAACCCCCGATACGCAGAAACCTCGGCGCTGCCAACGCAGAACCCTCGGACTACCCCGACTTTGCCGCGGCGGTAGGTGGAGCGCTTATGGCATCTACGGCGGAGCGCGGCATTCTTATCTGTGGATCTGGCGTCGGCGTATGCGTAGCGGCAAATAAAATGCCCGGTATTCGAGCAGCGATATGCCATGACACCTATTCAGCGCACCAGGGCGTCGAGCATGATGATATCAACGTGCTCGTTTTGGGATCTAGAATCATCGGTTATGCGCTAGCCTTTGACATCGTCACAGCTTACCTGGTTGCCAGGTTTCAGCCGTCGGAGGAGCGGTTTGTTCGTCGCCTGAATAAGTTAAAGGAGATTGAAAAGCACTACATGCAAACTGGGTTATTGCTCAAGTAGACGATGAGCATCTATCCAGGGTTCTTGTCTCAAATGAGGCCCAATTCGAAAAGGCTGTCGGCACTACTATTGAGTGCCTCAGGTACGGGGCGCGAAGTCCAGCCAAGTTCACGGCTGGCCTTGGCAGAGGTGGTTGGCCGTCGCTTGCCGAGTTGAGGTATTACCTCGCGCAGGTCGGACTTGAACAGAACAAATAAGCGAACGAACCAATCGGGAAGCTGACGCGAAGGCAGTTTTGCACCCCGCGGCCCAAGGTGTTGCCGCAGGATATCTGCGAATTCGATGAATGGGATGGGCTGGCCACTTATCGCAATGTAGCGCTGGTTGTTGGCCTCGGGCCGGGTCATGGCGAGCAGCTCCAGTTCAGCTACGTCACGGACGTCGACCGCGCCAAACGAGATGCGAGGAACACCGGGCTTTTCACCACGGAGCATGCGCTGAATGATCTCGATGGAGGCGGAAAGCTTGGGGCCAAGAGCGGGACCGAAGATGCCAACGGGATTCACGGACGTGAGTTGGAGCTTGCCGCCCTCGCGAGCGAGAAAATGCCAGGCGGCTCGTTCAGCGATAGCTTTGCTCTTGATGTAGGGGCTCACATCGTCGCCACTCAGGTCAGTCCAGTCGGATTCGGTGAAGGGCTGGGCGCGCTCGGAGTGACCATAGCCGATAGCAGCGAAGGAGCTGGTCAGCACAACACGCTGAACTGCTGCATCCCGGGCAGCACGCAGGACGCGAAGGGTGCCTTCGCGGGCAGGGATCACCATATCGTCTTCGTGGCGAACTTTGCCAATGTGGAACGGCGAGGCCACGTGGAGGACGTAGCGACAGCTTTCGACGGCCCCGGGCCAGCCGTCATCATGGGTTAATTCAGCCTCGACAATATCGATTTCGGCATCTGGGAGGCCGGCACGGGTGAGCATGGTGAGGATCTCGCCGGAGCGGTCGAGCGACCGGACTGTGGTGCGGACGCGGTAGCCGCTGCGAAGCAACGCTGCGATGCAATGGATGCCGACAAAACCGCTGCCACCGGTGACGAGGACGAGGTCGGAACTCATGTTTCATTGGATGTGGGACGGCCGGCCCGGTTTCGAGGACTTCGCTTTCGTTTGACGATGGCCAGGATTGGATGGTCAAGAAGAGCGTCCGGCATAGTGATTTCAATAAAATGCGACCACTTTAGCCAAGATCGCTCGAAAGCCGATCGTTGGGCTTACTTGTAGATCGTTGGCCGTGATACACGGCCTCGTGTCACGTCCAAGGCGTGGAGATCTGCAAGCTTGAGAGTCTCCAAGCAAAAGCTGTAATCGCCGGGCACAAGATGCCGGGTAATGACGATGATCCTCGCATCATTGGTGAGATGCAGCAATACCTTCGAGATTTCAACCGATTGAACGAGGCTACAGGCAATGCGCGCGAGCTTTATGAAGCCATGTTGGAAATCTATCCAGACCGCGCCAACCCTGGCTCACTTTGGGGAGCCGCGAATGCCGCCAAGAAGCATCTATAGGGTCACTCTAGTGGATCAAAGGCTTGATGGCGAAGTGGGCAATGGCATAGCCGGCTGCTCCGATCAGGGCCGCGCCGGGAAAGGTCAGGACCCAGGCGACCACTATTTTTTCGCCCCAGATCCAACGAACTGCATGCCAGCCGCGAGTCGCTCCGACACCGGAGACGGCCCCACCGATGGCGTGGGTTGTTGAAATGGGCACGTTGGCAATCGTTGCCAGTCCGATGGTGATTGCAGCGGACATTTCCGCCGAAAACCCTCCGACCGGTCTCAGATGCGGTGTGATGCGAGAGCCAATGGTCTTAACGATTCGCCATCCACCCGCCATGGTACCGAGCGCCATGGCGGCATGACAGCTGAGGATGATCCACCAGGCAATCTCGTGCTTGCCGGCCAGCCCCTGAAAGCCGGATTGGCTGGCTTTCCCCCATTGTTCGTGACCCGCTGCAGCCAAAAGTGCAACGATAATGCCCATGGTTTTCTGGGCATCATTGGTGCCGTGTCCCAGAGAATAGAGACCTGCGGAGAGAAGTTGCAGATGGCGAAAGCGCTTTTCCATCTTATAGCGTTCGGAATGGCGAGTCAGCCACGCGACCGCCGTCATAATGGCCCACCCAAGGATCATTCCCATGATCGGAGAAACAATGAGGAATACGAGGACGGGAATCCACCCTTTGACGAGGATGACTTTAAGACCGGCCCTGGCAATGGCGGCGCCGGCATAACCGCTGATAATTGCGTGGGAGGAACTTGTCGGCAGCGCCATCAGCCAGGTGATGATGTCCCACACGATCGCCCCAAGCAGTCCGCCGCAGATCACATACACGTCGACGGCAGATGGATCGATGAGTTTATTGCTGATGGTTTCGGCTACTCCGGTTCCGAATAGGAAGGCTGCGACGAAGTTGAAGAATGCGGCCCAGAGGACTGCTTGTCCCGGTGTGAGGACGCGCGTGGTGACGACCGTCGCCACCGAGTTGGCCGCGTCATGAAATCCGTTGAAAAAATCGAAGACAAGTGCAACGGCAACGAGAATGAAGACGAGATAGAGAATTGGCATGATCCGTTTTCAGCCGTTCTTCAGTAACACACGCGCCAGCGTCTCAGCGGCTTCTTCACAGCGTTCGATAGCCTCTTCGAGCAGATCGTTCAGTTCCTTCTTTTTGATTACCTCAAGTGGATCCGGATTGCCGGTAAACAGCTCCTTGAGAAACACCTCTCCGTCTCGCTTTACCAGTTCCATGGCGTCGGAGATAGCATCCAGACCAGGTTTCAAGTCCCTAAGTTTCTTCTGATGACGCAGGCCGTGAACAATCTCGCTCAGCTGCCCGGCAATCGTCGACAGGTTTTTGGCCTGACCTGAGAGGGTCGGGTGAAGATCTTTGAGCCCGTAAAGCCGGAATCGTTGGGACAACTCGGAGACTCGATCGACCACCCCGTCCATCTGGTTGATGAGACTGAGAATGTCCTCTCGATCGAGGGGAGTGATGAAGGCTTGGTCGAGACGTAACAGCGATTCCCCATACACTTTATGGGCCGCCACTCTCTCTTGCTCGATGTCTTTCAGCTCACCGTCGAAGTTCGGGAAACTTGAGACAACATGTTCAAACATCTTCGCGGTGCTGACGACCCGGTCGGCAAGCTGTTCGAGCTCGTCGTAGAACTTGGTGTCTTTAGGAAGGAGATTGAACATAAAAGGCTCCGTTCAAGCTAGGATGGCCTCTTTTATTACAGCCAAATGAATTATGTATGGTGAATTTGCCGGCCGCACCTTCGACGTTGCCTGACCAGCTGTGACTCGGCCCGGAGGTAATCTCGAGACGAGAAGACGCGTGGCAAACAGAACCACACCGCCGTGCTGATGTTAAGGGCAACAGGTACTTCATTTGGTATTGTGGATCTCACCCGAGGCATACTTCCCCGCACCCGCCCCATCGTACCTGGCCAACTCAGGGTTGCGGACTAGAATTGCACGCAAAAAAGCGCGTTTCCACGAGAGTTCCGCTGAACTGCAGGTCCCTCCACTACACTCCCCCGGATTTCCTGTCGAGTTCTGTGGCGTTGGTGAAGTTCCTGCGGCTCTCTTTACGGAGAGCCGCATACGTGGTCGTTTTCGGCGCTGCGAAGTAGGAAATCCGGGTACGCTTCGGTCGGGATGACAAGTTTAGGGCGGTGTTTCTATTTGGGATCGAGTTGTGGGATCGAGTGAATGGGGAGACCCGTTGCACGCCATGCATGAAAGCCACCAACTATGTCCGTCGCGCGTCCGGACCCGGCAGTCACGACTCAGCATGATCATGTCCGAAAACCGCGAGTGTCAGCGGAACGAAGGTGAGAAACTCGGTTCATGGAGCTGCCAGATAAAGCGACGTGCTATAAGGCCTTGCAAAGTAGGGACTCGCGGTTCGACGGGCTGATCTTCGTTGGGGTGAAATCCACCGGAATCTACTGCAGACCGGTTTGTCCAGCGCGCACGGCGAAATATGAGAACTGCAAGTTTTACGGCTCTGCGGCTGCCGCCCAGGAAGCAGGCTATCGTCCCTGTCTCCGCTGTCGTCCGGAGACCGCTCCTCAATTCGCTTCGTGGAGAGGGACCTCAAACACCGTTTCTCGCGCGCTCACCTTGATCGGGGACGGCGCTTTGGACGGGGAGAACAGCAGTGTAGAAAAGCTTGCAGATCGGCTTGGCGTGGGCGAGCGTCAGCTTCGTAGACTCTTCCTGCAACATTTGGGAGCATCGCCCGTAGCCGTGGCTCAAACGCGAAGGGTTCTGTTCGCAAAACAACTCATCCATGACACCGATCTACCGATGACCGAGGTGGCACTGGCGTCCGGCTTCAATAGCCTGCGGCGATTCAACGAGGTCTTTCATGATCTCTTCCGTCGGCCACCCAGCTCGCTAAGGCGCAAATCGACATTGAACCCGCCTGACGCTGCGGGTGGGACGGTATTCCGCATCCGCTACCGCGCGCCCTATGACTGGGATTCGATGCTGGAGTTTTTGCGCGCGAGAGCCATTCCAGGAATTGAGACCGTAGAAAAAGACGTCTACAAACGCACCGTCGACATCGGCGGCCAGTCCGGATTTATCGAGGTAAAACACCTTCCGCGCAAAGACAGTCTCTGCGTCACCATTCACTTTCCCACTGTGCAGGCTTTGCAGGAGATCGTAAACCGGGTTCGACGGTTGTTCGATCTGGGAGCCGATATCGAAACCATCGACGAACATCTCTCACTCGATAAGGAGCTGGGCCCGTGGGTTGCGAAGCGGCCTGGCTTACGCGCTCCCGGTGGATGGGATGGTTTTGAGCTTGGGGTAAGGGCGGTGCTGGGACAGCAGGTCAGTGTGCAGGCTGCTCGCCAACTGGCCGGAAAGCTGGCCGCCCTGCATGGCAGACCCATGGCCCGGAACGCAGATCTTCCGGACGGTTTGACACACACGTTTCCCACGGCAACGCGCATCGCGGGCATCTTTGATTTAGGTGTCGGTATGCCCAGATCACGACTGGATACGCTGAAGGCGGTCGCTCAAGCCAGCGTGGACGATCCGGGTCTCTTTCAGCCTTCAGGAGACGTGGACGAGGCCATCGCGAAGCTTAAGGCCGTACCCGGGATCGGAGACTGGACCGCCCAATATGTGGCGATGCGCATCATTCGCGAGATCGATGCGTTTCCTGCCTCGGACATCGGATTGCTGCGGGGCGCGGAGAAGGTTTTGGGGGAACCCGTGACGCCAAAGAGTCTCGTGGTGCGGGCTGAGGCCTGGCGTCCGTGGCGGGCATACGCCGCACAGCATCTATGGGCAGCCGGTGGAACTGCGCCGCCCGAACGTACACAAACCATGCTTCCAGAACACCCCCTTGGAAAGCCGAAAGGAAATCGCCATGACCTTGTCCTATAAATACTTCTCTTCACCGGTGGGAAAACTGAAGCTGGTCGCGAGCGAAACCGGACTTATTGCCATTCTCTGGGAAAACGAGAATCCCCGGCGGGTTCCGCTCACCGGCCTCGTGGAAGATAACAAGCAGAACATCCTGGTTGAGACTGAGCGTCAACTGGACGAATATTTCGCAGGCAAGCGGGACGTATTTTCGATCCCACTCGACATCCGCGGCACAACCTTCCAGAAGAACGTGTGGTGTGCGTTACAGGCGATACCCTTTGGCAAAACGCTGAGCTATGGAGAGATCGCGAAGCAGCTCGGGAGACCAACGGCGAGTCGGGCTGTAGGGGCCGCGAACGGCCGCAATCCTATTTCGATCGTTGTTCCATGCCACAGGGTTATTGGTTCGTCTGGCAAGCTCACTGGGTTCGCCGGCGGCCTCGACGTCAAGGCCCGTTTGTTGAACCTTGAGATGGCAGGAACTAGATAAAGATCTTATGAAGAGCGGAATAGCCGTTGCGGGCGGGAGCAAGCGGGAAGTTTGGCAACAGAAAGGAATACCCGCTCTTGATACCGACTCTCTTTCGTATTCCCGGGTCTACGCTGACGCGATGGAGAGATATCGTCCTTCCCGCATTCGCTTGCTGTTCATTGCGGAAGCCCCTCCGGCATACCGTTTTCAGCGCTTCTTCTACTTCACCGATGTTCGCCGGATGGACACGCTCTTTCTGGAGATGATGAAGACATTCTATCCAGTGGAAGCGGGTTATCACGGCGGGCAGTTTCTGCCGGGCTACTCTGCGGCGGCCATACGCAACCGCAAGGCTGAGTTCCTCGCACGATTTAAGGCGGACGGATTCTACCTAACGGACGGTCATGAACTCCCGATGCCTGAAGCCGCGACCTCGAAAACAAAAGCAGACTTGATGCGAGCTTCCCTTTCGCATTTATCTGAAAAGATTCGCCAGCTGTCGATGAACAACCCGATGCCCATCGTATTGATTGGAAAAATAACGTATAAGGTGTGCGCTGCGGCGCTCGTTGAACGGGGGTTTTTGGTGCTAAATAAAGCGGCGATCGATCACCCCGCACGTGGTGGTCAGCGACGCTTTCGGGACGGCCTCGCACAGACAGTCAGCGCCGTCTCGGCCCAGTAGTGACATACGCGCTTCTCGCCTATATCTCATGCCGGGCGCACTCCATCTCGCCTGCGCGGTACTCAGCGATAGGGTCTCTCGCTTCCCACAATTAGCGAACAGAACCGTGCATCCAATGCGACCAAGGGCGCATCTGTAATAATCGTTACATATTAACGCGTGGAACGAAAGCTCCGGTTTTCGCGCCTTTGCAAAAAACTTATTTCCGGAGGACGGCATGACGGAAACGACCAAGTGGCCAGAAGACTTGGCTCCCAGCCGTTCCCCAATTCACGCAACGTCAAGGGCGGCAGCGCGTTCTCTTCCAGAAGCATAGATGAGGTGAAGTTCGTGTTGGGACAGGGAGACTTCGTTTTCATGGCTGCCAAGGGGTCGCTCCGGTCTTGATGAACAACGAGGGCTCCCGCATCCAAAGACAAGAGCATTGGAAGGGCTTCGCCCATCCTTTTCGGCCCACGTACGCTGGCGCGAACATGGGGCACCCGGATTGGTTGCGCTTGGAACTGAAAGTGTTCATTCCTCTCTAACGTTGCCGCAGCCTTGGGTGCGGTGGTTCGAGGCTTGATACGCTCGCCGCTGCTTCAGCCTCAGTATCCCAGGTACCGAAGCGCCATCTGAGCCGTTCGCTTGAGTTCCGCCTTGGTTGAACCGTTCGCCGCCTGGACGGACAAGCCGGCGAGCATCAACGAGAGATAGCGGGTATAGTCGTCCACGTTAACGTCCTTCGACAATTCTCCGCTCTGTCGCGCTTGTAGAAAGCGTTCCCTCATAGCGGCTTCATTTTGTATCCGTACCTCCGTCATGAGATCCCTCGCCGGGGTAGCATCTACACTGCAGCCCATCGCCCCACCTAGAGTCATACAAGTTGGAGGATGGCCCGGCGTGGTCAGGAACGCGACCGTGCTGTCGAAGAGCGCACGAATGACCTTTTCGAGGGTCGGCTTCTCCAGCGCCTCCGTTGCGTACTGCGCCCGAGTGTCCAGATAGCGCTTGACCGCAAGGGAGAATAACGCGTGCTTGTCACCAAACGCCGCGTAGATGCTTGAGGGGTTAAGACCCATTGCTTGGGTAAGGTCTGCCATCGAGGTACCCTCAAAGCCGCGCTCCCAAAAGAGCAGCATCGCCGCCTCTAAGGCTGCGTCTTTATCGAAGCTGATCGGTCGCCCTGTCTTTCCCGTTCCTTTTTTCATAGGCTTAGCCATTACTTCTATCTTAGATTGCGAAATCGCGCATCCGGTTCGCCTTTCAATACACCTGTAATGAATATTACGTATTTATAAGAACTGCAGAAAGTTGAAGGCGTCTCGTCGGCCATGCATGGCATGGGTATTGCCGGTCATAGCACTTATGCGGCGACCAAGGCGGCGACGCGTTCCTATGCCCGTACCTGGGCTGCGGAATTCAAAGGCCGCGGCATTCGCGTCAACACGCTCAGCCCGGGCGTGACCGACACTCCAATTCTCGACTCTCAGTCAACGACCCCCGAAGAGCGTGAGTCTCTGGTGAATATGTACCTGAGCATGATCCCGATCGGCCGGCTCGCCCGGGCCGAGGAGATCGCCAACGCGGCGGTCTTCCTGGCGTCCGGCCAGAGTTCCTACATGACGGGCTCGATCTGATGGCTGACGGTGGCATCGGCCAAGTCTGAGGCCCGAGGACACACCGAACGTGAGGGCTCTGTCGTGCCATAACGTCCAAGAAACTGCATCGAGGAAATCATGAATAGATTCGAAGGTAAAGTGGTTATCGTCACGGCGCCGGCTTATCGCGGTGAGGCGGGCGCGAGTGGAGCGGCCGCGGTGATGGAGGGAACAGCGCGGAGGCTGAAGCTCGCGATCGTGGCAGGACTGGAGTTCGGACGCACCTGAAGGGTGCCGAGGACTTCGGTCGCCGAGGGGGTCTGGTCGCGGAGCCGGAAGACGAGGATGCCGGGCCGCACTTCCTTGGCAGAGAGCAGGCTCAAGCCGCCGGTCTGCTGCCGGAGTTCCATCTGTGCGGAGGTCGCGGCGGCGAGAGCAACATTGGGCAGTGCATTCGCAAGCGCAGGGTAATTTGCCTGATTGAAGGCGGCAAGCCAATCGTAGAGCAGGTGGCCGGCGGGGGTGTTGGGAATGAGTCCCACCTGGTCGCCGAAGCGAGGAAGGCGAACCAGGATGGTGGGGTGAACGGGGCTGACGTGGTCTCCCGGGCGGGCAGGCACTGGAGCGTCGGAGGGATCGCCGAGGACGATGGTGTCGATCTGGTTTGGATCGTCCTCGTCGCCGGAGGTGAAGGGTGCATGTCCGGAGTGACTCAGAGCATAGAGGACCAGGGAGAGCGCACCGACGGCGGCAACGATCGCGAGCAGGATAGCTCCGGGGCGGAGCGGCTGGCGGCCAGTGATATAGAAGCTGGGAGCGGTGAGTGTGGCGAGGTCCTCGGGCTTTCCCGGGTCGAGCCGGGTTGGAGGAGGTCCGGCGGGATTGGTCACATTGATAGTGTAGACGGGCTGCCAATGGCTGGCTTGAGCGGATGACGGGATTGGCAACGTTTCATTCGTGGGGTGCAGTATCCGAGTACGGCACGCGTAGCGAGCGGCGGGACCACTCCGCATCCTTTTCGTTGCTGAAGATGAACCTCAAATTGCCACCATTCATTACTTCGTCATGGGTAATGTAGCTGCGATCGAGAGACTTGCCATTCAGCAAAACATCTTTTACAAAACCGTGATCTTCGCTCAGCTTCACGCTGTCAATCGTCAGCACCTTGCCATTTGGGAGATGAAGGACCGCGCGGTCAACGAAGGGGCGGCCTAGAACGTACTGATTCGAGGCAGGGGCAACCGGGTAGAAACCCAGTGAAGTGAAAACCAACCACGCGGACATCTGACCGAGGTCGTCATTACCAACCAGGCCATCGGGTGTTGGTGTATATTGCGAATCCACGAT
>Ga0302324_100018359_pt1 | contig 13792 bp, 16 predicted proteins | sample Palsa_T0_1_FD_201949 | JGI IMG/M metagenome (GOLD analysis project Ga0302324, IMG submission 201949) | Peat permafrost microbial communities from Stordalen Mire near Abisko, Sweden - Palsa_T0_1 | ecosystem: Environmental > Terrestrial > Soil > Palsa > Peat permafrost | place: Sweden: Abisko... | reverse complement strand
CCTGGAACCGGCGACATTCAGCTGACCTTGGCGCAGCGCGTCCCGGTCAGCGGCGCCGTCATCGTGACCACTCCGCAAGATATCGCCCTCTTGGATGCCCGAAAGGGTCTCAAGATGTTCGAGAAAGTCGAGGTGCGGGTTCTCGGCGTGGTCGAGAACATGAGCGTGCATATCTGCACGCAGTGCGGCCATGTGGAGCATGTGTTCGGCAGCGGCGGCGGTGCGCGAATGGCGGCCCAATATGGAGTGGAGCTGCTCGGAGAACTGCCGCTCGATATTCGCATTCGCGAGGATGCGGACGGCGGTTCGCCGACGGTGGTGGCCGAGCCGGGCAGCGAACGCGCGCGGGCTTATTTTTTAATGGCGCGCCGCACGGCTGCGCGCTTGGCGACATTGAACAAAGACTATAGCCGGGCATTCCCAAAAATCACGGTTGAAGCAACTTAATGAGCATAAAGAGCGATCGTTGGATCAGACGCATGGCCGCCGAACACGGCATGATCGAACCATTCGCTGCGCAGCAGGTGCGTATGCACGAGGGTCAGAAGATTGTTTCGTACGGCACGTCGAGTTATGGCTACGACGTGCGCTGCACCGATGATTTCAAGATTTTTACGAATATCAATTCAACCATCGTGGATCCAAAGAAATTCGACGAGAAATCGTTCGTCGATTTTAAAGGTCCGGTGTGCATCATCCCGCCGAACTCTTTCGCTCTCGCGAGCACGGTCGAATACTTCCGAATTCCGCGAAACGTTTTAGTGGCTTGTCTTGGAAAATCGACGTACGCACGCTGCTTCCGCGGCGACACCCGCGTTGCCCTAATTGATGGCACGTCGCCGACGCTTGAAGACATGGCGAAGCGGCACGACTCGGGCGAAATCTTTTGGGGCTACAGCATTGGGGAGAACGGACGGCTGATTGTAAGCCTGCTGGACGCCCCGCGCTTCATCGGCCGTGATTCGCTGCTTGAAATAGAATTAGACAGCGGTGAATGTATATACGCGACGCCCGATCATCTCTTCATGCGTCGCGACGGTCGCATGGTAGAAGCGCACGCATTGCGACCGCAAGATGCATTGATGCCGCTTTATCGAGATTTATTTCGCGGCCATGAGGGTGTTTATCAGCCGATCGACGGATATCTTTACCCGACGCATCGACTGGCGGACGAATGGAATATCAGAAACGGAATTTACGATGTAATTCCGGGGACCCACCGTCACCATCTGGATTTCGATCGCCGCAACAACAAACCTACCAATATCACTCGGATGGACGCGTCAACGCATATACGCCTGCACAACGAAGCGAGCTACGGCGAGAATTTCGATCGCGTGGAACACGGTCTAGCCATTAGTGCGTCCCTACAGAGGCGTGCTATTGATCCCACCTGGCGCGAGGAATTTAGCCGCGTTCAATCAGCCAGAGCAAATCAATTTTGGCATTCTGATCGATGCCGGAAAATTCGGGATCGCATCATTGAACAGCGCAGAAATCCGACTGACGAAACACGTGAAGCACATAGACGGGCCGCACTCCTGCGATATTCCGACCCTGCGGAAAGGGCCCGCCTGTCTGAACTCGTGATTAAGACCTGGGCAAAGGACACCGGCGAGCGCCGCAGCACACAGGCCGAGATTGCACGACGTATTAGGTTGAGGCCGGAAATTACGGAAGAGAGGGTTCGCCGCGCGCTGCACGTCACAGGCTCCGTTCGCGGTGCCGCTGAGGTGCTCAATTGCGATCGATCGGTATTCCGGCGTTTCTCTGACGCGGTGAACGATTTCCGAGGTACGCGTCAATATCGCAACCACAAAGTGGTGGCCGTGCGCGAAGTTGCGGGTGACCACGATGTGTACTGCCTGACAGTTCCCGAGGCGGGCAATTTTGCTTTGCAGAGCGGCGTATTCGTGAAAAACTGTGGAATTATCGTCAACGTAACGCCCTTAGAACCCGAGTGGGAAGGCCACGTGACGCTGGAATTTTCCAACACCACGCCGCTGCCCGCGAAGATCTACGCCAACGAGGGTGTGGCGCAAATGCTGTTCTTCGAATCCGATGAGGTTTGCGAGACTTCGTACAAGGATCGCGGCGGCAAGTACCAAGGACAACGCGGAGTCACGCTGCCGAAAACTTGAGGCGCAGGACTCAAGGATTAATGTGCGGCGGTTCGATTGCGACTAAGTGATCGACGCTCTTGATCCGCATGGAGATCTCGACCTTGCCATCCCGGCTGCGCTCCGCCTGCACCGGCACGAATCCCAATGAGGGCGCAAACCACATGCGCAGGATGCGGTTATTGCCGGGACGTTGACTGGTGACGATGACCGTGTCGAGTTCGCCGATTGCGGTGCGGATCCTTGCGGTGCCTTCCTGGGCGTAGTCGAATTCCTTTAACTGGTCTTTGTCGATGATTTGGAACGTCTTGGGTAAATTGCCGTTCTTCAGATCGAACATTACTTCAACCTGAATGGACATGACGTCCTGAGTCCCGTCCGGAAGCTTGATATCCACCGGCTTGGTTTCCGACACACCGGTGGCACGCTTTTCCTTCCAGTCGAAATTCAGCTCCACCGTTTGTGAGCCTTCTTTGCCGAAGTACTTATCCGGGCGCACGTGCTCGCCGGCCATTTTCAACCAGCTTTTCTGCACCAGGTCGTCGCGATAGGCAATGCGGAAGATCCCGCGCGCAGTGATGGTCCAGACGTACAGGTATTCTCCGGGTTCGGTGCCGCGCGTCAGCTGGATCTCGCTGGTGCCCACGCTGATGCCTTTCCACGCTGCCTCATAGTGCGCGATGAAGGGCGCGATGCCGGGTTCGCTCGGCGTTTGCGCCGCGGCGTGGGTGGATGCAAAACTCGCGAACAAAAGCGCGCCTGCGAACATCTTCATGAAGGTCTCTCCGGCGATGCGTCGCTGATTTGCACCGGTTCGCTTAACAGCCGGCCGTCCAGCCGCGCCTTCCCGGCTTCGCAGCGCAATCGCCCCTGGCAGAACCAATTGACGGCCAGCGGATAAATGATGTGTTCCTGAACCAGCACGCGCTCACTCAAGGTCGCTTCCGTATCGCCCGGCAAGACGGGCACGCGTGCTTGCAGCACGGGCGGGCCGCCGTCGAGTTCCTCGGTGACAAAATGCACCGTGACACCATGCTCAGCCTCGCGCGCTTCCAGTACTCGCCGATGCGTATGCAGGCCTGCATACTTTGGCAGCAAAGAGGGATGAATGTTCAATATCCTACCCGCAAACCGTGCGACGAATTCGGCGGACAGGATGCGCATGAATCCCGCAAGTACGATCAGCGCCGGCGAATAGCCGCTGATCGTCGCAGCCAGGAGGCGATCATAGTCAGCGCGTTCGCTGCCCGTCGGTCGCGGTAGCGCTCGCGCCTCCACGCCGAGCTGTGCCGCGGCCTCGAGGCCTCCGGCATCGGCTCGATCGGAGATCACCGACGCCACGCGATACGCGGCATCAGTCGCCTGGCTGCGCTCGATCAGTGCCCGCATGTTGCTGCCGCGTCCTGAGATCAGGATGACGATCGGCTGCCGCGGCGTCTCGCTCAAGCGATGACGACGCCATGGCTACCCTTCCGAACCTCGCCGATCACGAGCGCCTCCTGGCCTGCTTCACGCAAAATGCCGATCGCGCGTTGTGCGTCGCTTGCCGCAACGTGAACGGTCATGCCGATTCCGCAGTTGAACACGCGATACATTTCCGCATCGGCGATGTTGCCCTGCTGCTGCAGCCACTCAAATACCGCTTCACGGCGCCAGGCGCTGCGCTCCAGCACGACTTCCAATCCTTCCGGCAATACGCGCGGGATGTTATCGACGAGGCCGCCGCCGGTGATATGCGACAGGCCATGCAGCGACACCTCGCGCATCAGCTTCAGTAGCGGCTTGACGTAAATCCGCGTCGGCGCCATGAGACGATCGATGAGGCTGACGCCCTGCAAATCAGCCTGAAGGTCTGCATTGGCGAGCTGCAGAATTTTGCGAATCAGGGAGAAACCGTTGGAATGCGGACCGGAGGAGGGCAGCCCCAGTACCACATCGCCGGCGCGCGTCTTCGAGCCGTCGATGATGGCGTCCTTCTCCACCACACCGACACAGAAACCCGCGAGGTCGTAATCCGCGCCGTGATACATGCCGGGCATCTCGGCGGTTTCTCCGCCGACCAGGGCACAGCCGGCCTGTACGCACCCCTCGACGATGCCCGCAATGACTCGTTCGCCAACGCTGACATCGAGCTTGCCGCTGGCGTAGTAGTCCAAGAAGAACAACGGTTCGGCGCCTTGCACGACCACGTCATTGGCGCACATGGCGACCAAATCGATGCCGACGCCGTCGTGCCGCTGGGTGTCGATGGCCAGGCGCAATTTAGTGCCAACGCCATCGGTGCCCGATACCAACACCGGTTTGCGGTAGCGGTCCAACGGCACCTCGACCAATGCACCAAAGCCGCCGATGCCCCCGAGCACCTCTGGTCTCATCGAGCGCTTCACCCGCGGCTTGATTCGCTCGACAAGTTCGTCGCCGGCGTCAATATCGACCCCGGCGTCGCGATAGGTCACGGGCGCTCGCTCAGTCATTAAAGGATCCTTCATCTTGGGACTAGGCCAAAGCAGTTGGCGCATCAGCTGTGGTATTTTACAACACCATGGAACAGTACTTGCGGCGCTTTTCTCTCGTCTGGATCAGTATCGCGGCCTTAAGCTGCTTGGGCGCAGTGGCCTTAGGCGTTACGCGCGCCGAGATGTACCAGGCCACGGCACCGGTCGCCGACCGCTCTGAGGCGGCGCAGACTGCCGCCTTTCAAAATGCAATGAAGACCGTGCTGATTCGCGTCACGGGCCGTCGCAATGCCGATGAGGACCCCGCCTTGAGCTCATTGGTCAGCAATGCGCGGCGCTACGTTCAGCAGTATCGCGCCGCGCCCGATGGTCAGCTGTGGGTGTCCTTCGATGGTCCAGCCATCGAGCGCTGGCTGACGCAGAATGGACAGCCCTTGTGGGGACATGAGCGGCCGACGACCTTGCTGCTGTTGGGCGTGCAGACCGGTGCCCAGAGCTTCAGCGTCGTGACCACCGACGATACTTCCGAGCTCAAGTTGGCGATCGACGCTGCCGCCGCGGCGCGCGGTTTGCCGCTGGTGTGGCCCAGCGGCGCGGAACTGCAGAAATTCCATATTGATTACTCAGCAGTGAGCACGGGTTCGCCCGCCACCTTCGCGGAAATTGGCCGGCGCATGGGCAGCGATGGGCTGCTCATCGGACGAGCGAGCAGCTCGAGCGCGAATGCCAACGTGCGCTGGACGCATTTGTTTCAGGATCGAAGCAGCGAATACTCCGGCACCTTGGAAGGCGTGAATCGCGCCGCCGATTTATACGCGGGGCTGTTCGCCGCGAGCGGCGCGGCGGTGCCGGTGGACATTGAAATCACGGGACTCAACGATTTGCGTGATTATGCGAGTCTCGAGAGCTATCTCGAATCGCTCACTTTCATCTCGCATGTGAGCGTGGAGTCGCTCTCGGGCGATACCGTTAGATTCCGGCTGTCGACCCGCGGCGGCGTTGACTCGCTGCAGCGTGCGCTGTCATTAAATGGGCGGTTGCAGCCGGTTGCCGCCGGCGAGAACGGGATTCAGCGCTTCCAATTGCATCGCTAACAGCGGCTTCGGTCCGTGCGCCACATACCGAACATCATCAGTGTGATCCGAATTTTTCTGGTCGTGCCCATCGCGATCGCGCTGGCGCACCAGCGCCTCGCGCTCTCCATCATTTTGTTCGGCGTCGCGGCGGTTTCGGATGCTGCGGATGGATTTCTCGCCAAGCGATTCAACTGGCAAAGCGAGCTCGGCGCGGTGCTGGATCCCATCGCCGACAAGGCGCTTCTCGCCACGGTGTTTGTCACCTTGAGCATCATGAAGCTGGTGCCGCTGTGGCTGATGGTGGCCGCGGTCGCGCGCGATGTCATCATCGTGTCGGGAGCCGCCGTCTATCGCCTCGTCATCGGGCCCCTGACGGCGCATCCGTCGCTTATCAGCAAAATCAATACGGTGTGTCAGGCTGGATTTATATTGGTGGTCGTGAGCCGGGCAAAATTTTCGCTGCCTCCCGAATGGGTGATCACAGGCTTAGGCGCGCTGGTGTTTGCGACAGTCACGGTGAGCGGCATCGACTATGTCCTGGTTTACGGCCGGCGGGCGGCGGCCGCGGCTTGAAACAACTCGCCTTAGGTATGCGGCTGCGGGCGGGCGCGGTCTATGAGAGCTTTGCGCCGGGTTCAAATTCGGAACTCCTGACGGCGCTGCAATCGCCGAGTGCGCTGCCGCTGTGGCTGTGGGGCGCGCGGGGGTCGGGCAAAACTCATTTGTTGCAGGCCGTTTGCGCAGCAGCGGGCGCCGCGGCCGCTTATTTTCCGCTGGACCGCTCTATTTCATTGCCGCCCGAAGCCCTCGCCGGATACGAACGCAGCCCCGTGCTCTGCATTGACGACACCGATCAGGTCGCAGGCGATCAGGACTGGGAGCGGGCCCTGTTCCGTCTCTTTAATGAGGCCGCGGAATTGCGCAGCCGCCTGATATTCGCAGCCTCCGTGGCGCCGCGCCAGGCGGCATGGGTCCTGGATGACTGGCGCTCCCGGGCTGCGGCATGCGTCGTCTATCAGCTTCACGAGCTCGACGACAAGGGACGCATGGAGGCGCTTAGACTGCGCGCGGCGCAGCGCGGACTGCAATTACCCCACGAAACCTCAGAGTATTTGCTGAAGCGAATGCCGCGCGATCTGCCCTCGTTATTCGAGATTCTCGACGCGCTGGACGAGGCCTCCATGGTCGAGCAGCGCCGCCTCACCATTCCCTTTATTCGCGATGAACTCGAGAAGCACGCAAAAATAAAATCATAGTGCAGAACCAGGCGAAGACCAGCAGCAGGCTTAAGCTTGCGACCCAACGTGCCTGCGGATTGACCAAAAGTTCGGTGACGGCAAAGGCCAGGTAAGGAATGGCGAACAGTGTTGCCCAGGCGTAGGTGTAGCGTCGGCCGCGCACCAAACCATTCAAGGGTGCGAGCAGCGGCACGACGGCGACGAGGCACAGGAGCCAGGGATAGCCGACGAAAGTCCATGCCAGCAAACTGGCGGCGACGGCGCCCCAAAGCCAGATTGTGAGTGCGCGCGAAATCGACGATGCGTTCATGCGCGAGAGGCGAGCCGGTCGGCGAGAAAGGCGACGCGCGTACCCAACGCGCGCGCGAGTGCGCTCTCATGTTCGGAGAGTTCGCCATGCGGCGTGAGCACCGCGACATGGCTGGCCCCATAGGGCGTGCCGCCGCTGCGAGTGTCGGACAAGCCGGCTTCCGTGAAGGGCAGCCCAACCAAGTACATGCCGTGGTGAAGCAGGGGAACCATCATTGACAGCAGCGTCGACTCCTGCCCGCCGTGCAGGGTCTGAGTCGAGGTAAAGACGCCGGCGGGCTTGCCCGCCAAGGCCCCCGATAGCCACAGCGCACCGGTCCCGTCCAAAAAATGTTTGACGGGTGCCGCCATATTTCCAAATCGAGTCGGGCTGCCGAGAATGAGGCCGCAGCATTCCACGAGATCATCATGCGTGGCGTACGGCGGACCCTCGTCCGGCACCGCCGGATCAAGGCGCTGAGTCGTGGCGGTGACGGGCGCGACCGTGCGCAATCGAGCCTGCATTCCCGCCACGGCTTCGACGCCGCGGCAGATTTGTCGGGCCAGGGCAGCGGTGCTGCCTTGGCGCGAATAATACAAAACCAGTACTTCATTCATCGATGGTCTTCCGTGGAAATCACGCGGCAGCGCGCGCGTGCTGCGTCGGCGCAACGCATTAAGTCAGGCCAAGCTGTATATTGTATAACGGCGCTTGTTTGACGGCCTTGGCAGCTATTGCTAGTGTCGAACAACTCTATGTCGCGGCTCATGGTTGTTCTGGTCGGTGTCGTCTGTCTGCTCGGCTGCAGCACGGCACCGCCCGTGCAGGAAATGAGCGACGCGCGCCAAGCCATCGTGGCCGCGGCTGCCGCCGGCGCTGTCCCCGGCAGCTCGCCGGAATACGATGCAGCGCAGGCGGCCATCACCCGCGCGGAAGCGCACTTGCAGGCGCAGCAATATGAACGCGCCCGTCTGGCGGCTTTGCAGGCCAAACGCCATGCCGCCGCCGCGCTCGCCAACGCCCAGCACGCCGACACGGGCGCCCCAGCTCCTCACTAGTTGCGATTCCGCATGGATGAGGTCGTCCGGCGCTTCCTGGTGATTGGCAAGGTACAGGGGGTGTTTTTCCGGCACAGCGCGCGACTCGAGGCGAAGCGTCTGTACATCCGGGGCTTGGCGCGCAACCTACCCGACGGTTCCGTCGAGGTGCTGGCACAGGGCAGCACGCCCGCTATGAACGCCATGCACGAATGGTTGAAGCGAGGCCCCGTACAAGCGCGTGTCGATGATGTCCGCGAGAGCGATGCGGCCGACAGAAAAGACGAAATCCCGGCCGGTTTCGAGGTCTTTTAGAAGCGCCAGCCGCGCTCCCAGCGCTGCATTACCAGAGCCGGATACTTGTTATGGCCTACGCTACCGTTGTAGCGGGCAAGAGCCAGTGTCCAGTTATGATGCTCGACGCGCAGGTAATAGCGCAGGATCTCGCAGCCCATGCGAATGTTCGGCGCGACTTTCACCAGTTGATTTGAAACGCCCAGCTCGCGCGGCCAGAAAGGCATCACCTGCATGAGGCCCACCGCGCCGGCCGGCGAGACGGCCCAGCGATCGAAGCGACTCTCCACTTCCATCAGCGCCAACACCAGATCCGGCGGGATCTGCAAGTTCGGATCCCGCTTCGCTTCGCAGTAGACGTGATTCAAGATTTCAACGCGTTCTTCGTGCGTGGGCACAAACTGCGCGAGGCGCGGTTCCATGGATTTGTACCAGACTTCTGATTCGTACTTATCGGTGAAGCAATCGGCGCTGCCGATGATTTTCTGCAGCAGCTCCTTGAGCTCAGGATCGCGCTGCTGATCGGCGCGTGATGCGCCGGGCAGGGCAAGTGAGACGATTAGCGCGAGCAGTACCGCCTGGGCAGACCGCATGAGGCATCCTCAGCCATTTAACTTATGGCGAATATAGCCTACCGCATCGGCGGCCGAGATTTCCGTCGATTCGGTCTCGCGCCGATCACGATATTCGAGATTTCCCACAGCCAGAGAGCGTTCACCGATCACGATGCGGTGGGGCACGCCCAGAAGCTCTGAATCGGCGAATTTGACGCCGGGCCGCGCATCGCGGTCATCCAGCAGCACATCGATGCCAGCGGCATTGAAGTCCCGGTACAGCGCATCAGCGGTCTCTTGAACCTTCGCCGATTTTTGATAATTGATGGGCACCAGCACGACCTGAAAAGGCGCAATCGCCGCGGGCCATAAAATGCCATTGGCATCGTGGTTCTGTTCGATCGCGGCGGCGACCACCCGCGTCACACCGATGCCGTAACAACCCATGAACATCGTCACGGCCTTGCCCTGCTCATCGAGCACGCTGGCGTTCATGGCAGCGCTGTAGAGCTGCCCTAGCTGGAATATGTGCCCCACCTCGATCCCTCGGGCGATCTTGAGCACCCCGCGCCCCGTCGGGCTGGGGTCGCCCACTTGCACATTGCGGATGTCGACCGACGGTTGATCGGGAAGATCGCGCCCCCAATTTACGCCGCGGTAGTGCATATCCTTTTCGTTGGCGCCGCAGACGAAATCCGCCAGGTGTGCCGCAGCATGGTCCACATAGATCCGGCCCGCAAAGCCAAGCGGGCCGATGAACCCCGGTTCCGCGCCCGCGGCGGCCCTGATCCGTTCGGCGCCCGCCATCTTGAGGGGGCTCGCCACACCGTCGAGTTTCTGCGATTTCACGGCATTGAGTTCATGATCGCCCCGGATCACCAGCGCGACGACACCGCCGTCAGCGCCGTCCACCAGCAGCGTTTTTACGCATTGCGCCGGCGTCACTCCCAGTAGCGCGCTGACTTCGGCAATGGTGCGCGCGTTCGGCGTTGCGATCTTGCTGAGCGGCTCGGAGGCGGGAGCGCGGGTCGCCGTCGGGGCCAGCGTGGCGGCGGTTTCCAGGTTGGCCGCGTAGTCATCGCCGTCGGAGAAAGCGATCGCGTCCTCACCGGAGTCTGCGAGGACGTGAAATTCCTGCGAAGTATCGCCGCCAATACTGCCACCGTCGGCTTGCACGGCCCTGAACTTGAGTCCCATCCGGGTAAAAATGCGCGAGTACGCCTCGAACATGAGCCGATAGCCTTCAGCCAGGCTCGCCTCATCCATATGAAACGAATAGGCGTCCTTCATCAAAAACTCGCGCGCGCGCATCACGCCGAAACGCGGACGGATCTCGTCGCGGAATTTGGATTGAATCTGATAAAAATTGACGGGAAGTTGCTTGTAGCTGCGCAGCTCCCGGCGTGCGATGTCGGTGATGACTTCCTCATGGGTTGGACCGTACAGAAACTCGCGATCATGACGGTCCTTGAGGCGCAGCAACTCCGGTCCGTACTTACTCCAGCGACCCGATTCAATCCACAATTCGGCGGGTTGGATCGTGGGCATGCACATTTCCAGGGCGCCGGCGCGATTCATTTCTTCGCGCACGATTTGCTCGACCTTCTTCAAGGTACGCAGGCCCATTGGCAACCATACGTACAGGCCGGCCGCTAGACGGCGGATCAGCCCGGCGCGCAGCATGAGTTGGTGGCTTACGACTTCCGCGTCGCCGGGCACCTCTTTGAGGGTGGAAATGGGGTATTGGGATAGGCGCATAGCCACATATCTTACATGAGCCCCCCTGGTATTATGGCGGCCAATGGGCGACGACGACGACTCACCAGCACGGCCGCGCGGAGTTTTTTGGCTCCCGAATCTTCTCACCACCGGCGCGCTTTTCGCCGGATTTTATGCCATCGTGGCCGCGATCGACTTGCGGTTCGAGTATGCCGGCATCGCGGTGTTCGTCGCGGGCGTGTTCGACATGTTGGACGGACGCGTGGCGCGCTGGACCCACACCGCCAGTGCGTTCGGCAAGGAATACGACAGCCTGTCGGACATGGTGTCCTTCGGGGTCGCTCCCGCCATCGTGACGTACCAATGGGGTGTGGCACGCATCGCCGAGTACGGCCCTTTGTGGCGTCGAGTCGGCTGGCTGGTGTGTTTTTTCTATGCAGCTGCGGCGGCATTGCGCTTGGCACGGTTTAACTCTCGCGGGCCCACGCAGGACAAACACTACTTCGAGGGTCTGCCCAGTCCTTCGGCAGCCGCCATCGTCGCGGCCCTGGTCTGGCTTGCCAGCGACCAAACCAACATTGGCTTGCCGGGATTGATATTGGCGTTCTTGGTCACCGCAACCGCCGGCGCACTGATGATCAGCCGTTTCGCCTTCAACAGCTTCAAGTACGTCAATCCGAGCGGACGAGTCCGATTCACCTATATCGTCTTCGTACCGCTGGCCTTCATACTCATTTTCCTGCATCCAGCCATCACGCTATTGATTATCTTCGGCCTCTACGCGCTATCGGCCCCTTCCCTTTGGGTCTATCGCAGGCTGCGGCGCAGAAGCAGGCCGGCCGCTGTGACGCATGAATAGCCAACTGCGCCGAGAATATCTGGATGCCCTGGGGCTCAGATCGTGGACACTGCGCGGCAAGCCGGGGCTCGCAGGCGCGCCGGCGCCGGCGGTCACCGCTGCCATAGCCGAGCCACCGATGCGTGGGACCGCAACGTCTGTGCGTGAGGTGTCCGCCACGCGCGAGGCTGGAGCGGATTGGGACGAGTTGCGGGCGCGTGTGGCGGCGTGTACTCGATGCAGCTTGAGCTCGACTCGAACGCAAACCGTGTTTGGCGTCGGTAATCCGCACGCTGACTGGCTCATTGTGGGTGAGGCGCCTGGCGCCGAAGAGGACCGCAGGGGCGAGCCGTTCGTCGGCCGCGCGGGACAACTTCTTAATTCCATGCTGCACGCCATAGGATTGGCGCGCGAACAGGTATACATTGCAAATGTTTTGAAATGCCGCCCGCCGGGTAATCGAGATCCGAACCCAGCCGAAGCGGCGGAGTGTTTGCCATATTTGGAACGGCAGATAGCGCTATTGAAACCTAAGATCATGCTGGCGGTGGGGCGCATCGCCGCACAGAATCTGCTTCGCACCGACAAAACACTGGGCGCGCTTCGCCAGCAAGTACATCGCTTTGGCCTTTCGGATGTGCCGCTCGTAGTCACCTATCACCCAGCCTATCTTTTGCGCACGCCGACGGAGAAACGCAAAGCCTGGGAAGATCTGAAATTTGCGCGGGATGTAGTTTCACGTGTCTAGCGTCAAACTCGAGGCCATCGCGCGGGTCGAGGTTCGGCCCATGCACGAACTCGATGTCCCGGTGGTCGCGGCCATCGAAAAGGTGGCTTATCAATTTCCCTGGAGCGAGGGGATTTTCCGCGACTGCCTGCGCGTCGGCTATGTCTGCCGCATCATCGATGTGGCCGGCGATGTGGGCGGCTACGGCATCATGTCGGTGGGAGCAGGCGAGGCACATATCTTGAATGTGTGCATCCGCGACGAGTATCGGTCGCGAGGCTTTGCCCGCAAGATGATGCAGTACCTGATCGAAAGGGCACGCACCGCAGGCATGAGCGAGGCGTTTCTCGAAGTGAGGCCATCGAACGTGGCGGCCGCACGTCTATATCACTCGTTGGGCTTCGAGCAAGTCGGCATTCGGCGCGGCTACTACCAAGCGAGCATCGGCCGCGAGGATGCCGCAGTTCTGCGCCGCGTGCTCAACGCCCCGCAGAAATAAACCGGCGTTCGCTGGCTGGATTAGCGCTGGCACGATTCAACCGTTACTCAGTGATGCGGTACTCATTCGCGTATTCAATTATTTAATACGTCGGAGAGCATCAATGAATTTGTATCGCGTTATGACGCGCCGCGCGGCAATGTCGGCGCAGCTCGGAATGGTTTGTGCCCTTACTGTTGCGGCGTGCGGCGGAGGCGGCAGCGGCGGCAGCAGCGCTGGTCAGTCGGCGGATCCGCCTGCAGCGGCAATGGGATTCACTGATACCGCATTGGTATCGAATAGCAGCACAGTGGTTGGCACCGCGCTCACGATCGACGCCAACCTGCAGAATCCCTGGGGAATCGCAGTCGCACCGGGCTTGCCATTCTGGATCTCCGACAACAACAGCAATTTGACTACTCTCTACAGCGGCATCGGCGCCAATGAGACGCAGACTATTACGGGTTCGCCGAGCGTCGGAATCGCCATACCGGCTTCTGCGGCCGGTGTGCAGGCTAATCCCACGGGCCAGGTTTACAACGGCAATGGAGGTTTCCTAATTCCAACGAGCAATGGTCAAGAGTCGGCCTTGTTCATCTTTGACGGCGAGGGTGGAACCATTGCGGCTTGGGCAAAAGACAGCGGCGCCGCGGCAGTTACTGCATACGACGACGGCGTGGTAAGCGGCGCCAATCATGCGGTGTACAAGGGGCTCGCGATCGGAGTCGTCGGAGGGGCTACTTTCCTTTATGCCACCGACTTGCATAACAATAAAGTCGACGTATTCGACACTAATTTTTCGAAGCCGGCGGCCATGCAGGGAAAATTCCTCGATCCCAACATTCCCACGGGTTTCGTGCCATTCGGCATCGCGGCGCTGAATGGCAATTTGTACGTCACATTCGCCCAGCAGGATGCGGCAATGCATGATGAAACCACGGGCGCAGGTCTTGGCTACGTCGACGT
>Ga0302324_100018355_pt1 | contig 13795 bp, 13 predicted proteins | sample Palsa_T0_1_FD_201949 | JGI IMG/M metagenome (GOLD analysis project Ga0302324, IMG submission 201949) | Peat permafrost microbial communities from Stordalen Mire near Abisko, Sweden - Palsa_T0_1 | ecosystem: Environmental > Terrestrial > Soil > Palsa > Peat permafrost | place: Sweden: Abisko... | reverse complement strand
CACCTCGGACGGCATCCGCGGATTCCTCGTTCCCCGCGGAACGCCGGGCTTCACCGCGCATGACATCCACAAGAAGCTGTCACTGCGCGCGTCCATCACCTCCGAGCTGCACCTCGATGAGGTCCGGCTGCCCGCCGACGCCGTCCTGCCCGACGTATCCGGGCTGAAAGGACCGCTGTCGTGCCTGACCGAAGCCCGGTTCGGCATTGCCTGGGGCGTGACGGGCGCGGCCCGGGCCTGCCTGGAGAGCGCGATCGAGTACGCGGGTACCCGCGAGCAGTTCGGCAAGCCGATCGCATCCTTCCAGCTGACTCAGTCCAAACTCAGCTGGATGGCCGCTGACCTGTACCGGTCCCAGCTGCTGGCGCTGCACCTGGGCAGGCTCAAGGAGGCCGGCTCGGTCAGCCCGGTGCAGGTCAGCATCGCCAAGATGACGAACGTCAGGTCGGCCATCGACATCGCCAGGCAAGCCCGGACGATCCTGGGGGCCAGCGGCGTAACGCTCGAGTACCCCCCGATCAGGCACGCCAATAACCTCGAGGCCGTGCTCACGTATGAGGGCACCGAGGAAATCCACGCGCTGGCCATAGGCCAGGCGCTGACCGGCATCTCCGCGTATCGCTAGCCATGAAGCAGCCGATCGGGCCGGGAAGTTCGGTACGCTTCCTGTTTGTGCACCGGTCCGTTTCGGTGCGGCGGGGCGTTAGCTCAATGGCAGAGCAGTGGGCTTTTAACCCATTGGTTCAGGGTTCGACCCCCTGGCGCCCCACCAGGTAAAATACGGTTTCCGATCTTGGTCTCGTGGACCGGTTCGTGGACCGATGTCCGTGGCCCGCTGTACCGTTATGTCATGGCAAAGTCCCCAGCCGGACACATAGAGCAACTGCCGAGCGGGTCTTGGCGCGCGAAGGTCTACGCCGGAACCGACCCGCTGACGGGCCGAGAGATCCGGCTGCGGAAGACATGCAAGACAGAACGGGCGGCGCAGATAGCGCTCGGCAAACTGCTCGAGCAAGCCCCGGCGGGACGCCAGCCTGAGACGAACGCCATCGTGGCCGAGCTCATGGACCGGTATACGGAGGTCGCCGACTGGGACCTGTCGACCCGGAAGGCGAACGAGTTCTACATCCGGCGGGTGATCAAGCCCGCTCTCGGGCACCTGCAGGTCCGCACGATACGCGGCCCCCTGCTCGACTTGCTCTACGCGCAGCTGAAGCGCTGCGGGGATCCCGCATGTACCGGCAAGCCGTTTACCGAGCACCGGAACGTGCCAGTCCTCATCGTCGATCCCGCCAGCCGTCAGCCTGCCTGGCAGCAGGTGGCGGACGGGATGCGGAATGCGATCCGTTCCGGGATGCTCGCCGCTGGCGAGCCGCTTCCCTCGGTACGCGAGATGAGCGACCTGCAGGACGTACCAGTGGCCACCCTGCAGCACGCCCTGGCGGTCCTCGCCGAGGAAGGACTGATCGTTATACGCCAGGGCCGCACCGCGGTCGTGGCCGGTGACGTCAGCATTGAGCGTCGCCCCGTGCGGACTCCGCGCGGTCGCGACCACGACTGCGGGAGCGCGGGCTGCAAGCCGCACGTCTGTAAGCCGCTGACGGCGAAGACGATCAGGAACATCCACAGCATCTTGTCCGGTGCTTTCTCCACGGCGGAACGCTGGGAATGGATCGCCTGGAACCCCGCGCAATCGGCCCGGCCTCCGGCCGTCACGCCGCGGCCGGTCCCCGCCGTACCACCCGGGGACGTCGCCAAGGTGATCGCCGAGGGCCGCAAGACGCACCCAGCAATGGCGCTGTACCTGTGGCTGGTCGCGATCACCGGCGCAAGGCGAGGCGAGCTGTGCGCGGTGCAGGTCTGCGACCTCGACCTGGACACCGGCATCCTGCACCTCGCGTTCAACTACGTCGTGGTCGACGGCCAACGGGTCCGAAAGGACACCAAGACCCACCAGGACCGCTACCTGGCCATCGACCCGGTGACGTGCGCGATGCTCCGTGAGCACCTGGAGGCGATCCGTGCCGAGCTCGCCGCGGGCGGCCTCGAGCGGCCCGAGGACGCCTACGTATTCTCAAACGATCCGATGGGCGCCAACCCGTGGAATCCTGACTGGGCCACCCACAAGGCCAGCGACCTGGCGGCCGCGGCGGGAGTCAAGCTCAATATCAAAGGGCTGCGGCACTACACCGCGAGCCAGCTGCTCGCGGCCCGGATTCGACCTACGCAACACCGCGGCACGCCTCGGTCATGGCAGCGGCGGGGAGTTGGCCGGGCTCGTGTCACGGTGTCGGGGCGACAGCTGTAACCTCGCGGCGGAACGGCACCTCGTCGTTGGCCGGCAAGGTGGCGTCGAACTCCTCGGCGTACCGGCGCCCGGACCACACGGCGGCGGCGATGGTGCCGGGCGCCCACGCGTCGCCGATGCCACGCACGCTTTTGAGGGTGCCAGTGCCAGCCCGCCCTATCAGGTCCAGATACAGCTCGTCGCAGGGCAGCCGGGCGGTGACCAGCACGACGCTGTCCGCGGCGAGGTCGTCGGCCTGGCCGGTGTAAGCGTTCGCGGTCTCGACGTGGTCGGGATGCACGGCGGTGACCGCCAGGCTGGTGCGCAGCGTGACACCGGCCAGCAACAGCCGGCGGGTGATCTTGACGACCTCCATGGTGTTGACGGTCCACGCCGACACCTGCGCGGCCGGGGTGATCAGGTGTACCTCGTGGCCTTCCGCGGCGAGCAGCTCGGCGAGTACCCCGCCCATGTAGTAGTGGTCATCGTCGAACAACACCACCCGCCGGCCGCGGGGCCGAAGCCCGGCCATGACGTCGTCCGGGGTGAGCACGTCCGCGGCCGGGTCGACCGGGATCGGCTGGGTGTGCCAGCGGGCGACGCCATCGCGCCGCCAGGCCGCGCCGGTGGCGACGGCGACGTGTTCGAACCCGTACTCGACGATGTCGGCGGCACTCATCGGGCTTTCCCGGTAGATCTCGACGCTTTTCAGCTCCGACAGGGCCTGTTCGCGGTAGTCCAGCACCCGGATCCAGGCTGCCAGGCCGGGCAGCCGGGCCTCCTTGGCCACCCGGCCGCCCAGCTGGCGGCCGGCCTCGGCCAGCACCACGTCGTAGTGGCGGACGCCGAGCGCGCGTGCCGCCTCGAGCCCGGCCGGCCCAGCCCCGACAACGAGCACGCGGGCGTCGGATTCCTTGGGGCGGATGTATTCCGGATGCCACTGGCGCCGGAACTCCTCCCCCATGCTGGGATTCTGGGTGCATCGGATCGGGGACATGGTGAAGTCGCCGGAGACGCAGATGTTGCAGCCGATGCACTCGCGGATCGTCTCCAGCCGCCCGGCGCGGATCTTGTTCGGCAGGAACGGGTCGGCGATCGACGGCCGCGCCGCCCCGATCAGGTCCAGGAGGCCGGCCTTGACCTGGCGCACCATCAGGTCCGGCGAGGTAAACCGACCCACCCCCACCACCGGCTTGCTGGTCAGCTGCTTCAGCCCGGCGACGTATTCTTCCTGCTCGCCTTCCGGCCCGAACCGGGAGGTGTTGGAGTCGTCCTCCCAGCTGCCCAGCACGAAGTCCCACAGGTCCGGGTACTCGCCTAGTTCGCCGAGAATCTCCTCGATCTGCGGGCGGGAGATCCCGGCGTCGCCGAGGAGTTCGTCGATGGTGATCCGGCAGGCTACCGCGGCGCGGCCGGATACCTCCTCGTAGGTCTCCGCCAGGATCTCGCGGAGTAGCCGCATCCGGTTGAGTGCGGACCCGCCGTACTCGTCAGTGCGCTGGTTGTACCGCGGGGACAGGAAGTGGTGGATGCCGCCGAGCGCGTGCCCGGCGTAGACGTAGACCAGGTCGTAGCCGGCCTGCAGCGAGCGGCGCACCGCGGTGCGGTGCCAGCGGCGCAGGTCGGCGAGGTCGGCCTTGGTCATCGCCCGGGCCTGCACGGGGTCGGAGGTGAAGGTGGCGACCGGCAGATGGGCCGGCGCGAGCGGTGTCTCCCGGCTGTACAGGTTGGGGGCATTCAGGCCGTTGTGTGCCAGCTCGATCCCGGCCAACGCGCCGCCCTCATGGATCGCGTCCGCGATGCGGGCCAGGGCCGGCAGATCCTGCTCGTCCCAGATCCGCAGCTCGATGAACGGCGCAATATCCGAGGTGGGATGGATCTCCACCTGCTCGGTGCACACCACGGCCCAGCCGCCCTCGGCCTTCACCCTCCGCATGGCGGCCTCCGCGCTCGGGTCGCGGTAGCCCATCCCGTTGCAGTGCGGCACCTGGAAGAACCGGTTCTTCGTGGTCAACGGCCCGATCCGGACCGGCTCGAACAGCACGTCATACCGCGACCGGCCGGCCGTCACCGTCGCCGACGACTGGGTGGCTGCGCTCATCGTGATCCTCCAAAAACCTGCGGAGCCGTCATCCGGGGCGGCTCAGTAGCCGGAGCCGTACCGGCCGGCGACCGACGGGGCTCGCTCCACCGGTACAGGCCGCCCGAGCCGTGCCGTCCGGAGCGGGTCTGCTTGATTAACACCAGCATGAGGATGCCGCGGGAACTTGTCCAACCGATCTATTTGAGCTAGAGCATCGGCTTAGCCGATGCTCTAGCCGCCGAGGACGCCGTGGCGGCGCAGCACCTCGGTGCTCACGGCGGCAACCGCCGCGCCGCGTCGGGTGGGGCGGCTGCCCGCCGCAGTGACCAGCACGACCTCCAGCGGCACGCCGCCTCCCTCCAGGGCGAGGGACAGGACTGGATGACCGTCCAGTGAGGTCGCCATAGCCGACCGCAGGTTCAGCAGCGTGTAGGCCAGCCCGCGGCCCACGAGCGCCCGCAGCGTCTCGACGCTGCTGCTGCGGTAGCGGATGTCCGGCTGCACCCCGGCGGCGGCGAACATACCGAGGAAGTAGTCACGGCTTTGCGGCAGGTCCAGCAGCGCCAGCGGCTCGCCGGCGAACTGAGCGAGGGTAACCTTCGAGCGCCCGGCGAGCTTGTGCCCGGCCGGCAGCAGCACGTACGGCGGCAAGCTGAACACCCGGCTCGTGACCAGCCGTGGGTCCGGGGCTAGTTCGTAGCCGAGGCCTAGTTCGAACCGGCCGTTGATCACGCCCTGGGCGAGCGCGTCGAGGTCGACCTCGTAGGTGTCCAGGCGCAGGCCGGGGTGGCGCTCCGCGCAGGTTGCGAGCAGCTCGGGCAGCACGTACGGGGCGAGCACCTCGAAGCACCCGACCGCGATCGCGCCGTTGAGTTCCTGCCCGAACTCGCGGGCCTCGGCCTTCAGCTCCTCGGCCTGAGCCAGCAGCCGGCGGGCGGCGGCCAGCAGATGCTCCCCGGCCGCGGTGAGCGTGACCCCGCGCGCATGGTGGCGCAGCAGCAGTTGCACCTCCAGGACACGTTCGAGGTCGGCCAGCGCCGTCGACATGGCCGACTGCGACAGGTGCACCCGGGTCGCCGCGCCGGTGATGCTGCCGGACTCGGCGACCGCGACGAAGTACTCCAGCTGGCGCAGGGTGTACTCGGCCACCGCGGCCCCCAGGCTTTGCAGAGATTGAACCGAACTTTCACAATGAAAACATCAATTGTACAGATGGCTCGGCAGGTTGCACGCTGGACCAGAACCCAGAACCAGACAAGGAGCGTCACGCGCGTGAGCACGCATACCCGCATCCGCCCGTTCAATACTCGCGACACCTACCCCGAGCAGAACCTGGACAACGACCTGTGCCAGGCCGTCATCGCCGGCGACACCATCTACCTGCGCGGGCAGATCGGGCAGAACCTCGACACATCGGAAAACGTCGGTGTCGGCGACGTCACCGCACAGGCCGAGCAGGCCATGACCAACATCGACCTGCTGCTCCGCGAGGCCGGCTCCGCACTGCAGGACATCGTCAAGGTCACCGTCTACCTCGTCGACCCCCGCTACCGCGAGCCGGTGTACCGGGTGATGGGCCGCTGGCTTAAAGGCGTATACCCGGTCTCCACCGGACTGGTCGTCTCGGCGCTGGGCCGCCCGGAGTGGCTGGTCGAGATCGATGCCACCGCCGTCCGCCCGGCGACATCATGACGATCTCGCTTACCGCCCGCTGCCCAGACACCGGCGCGTTCGGCATCGCGATCAGCTCCTCCAGCCCCGCTGTGGCCGCCCGCTGCATCCATCTACGCCCCGGCGTCGGCGCGTCCGCGTCGCAGAACATCACCGACCCCCGCCTCGGCGAGCGGCTGCTCGACCGGCTCGCGGCCGGCGACAGCGCCGCCGAGGCGATGGCCGCGGTCGTCGCCGGCGACCCCACCGCCGACTACCGGCAACTCACCGTCGTCGACACCGCCGGGCGGGTCGCCGGCCACTCCGGCCGGCGCACGTTGGGCACGCACCATCTCGCCATCGGTGACGGTGCCGTCGCAGCCGGCAACCTGCTGGCCTCCGCCCGCGTTATCGACGTCATGCTCGCCGCGTTCGGACGCAACCCGGCCGACACCCTCGCCGCCCGGCTGCTGCACGCCCTGACCGCGGCGCTGTCCGCCGGCGGGGAGGCGGGCCCGGTGCACTCCGCCGGGCTGGCCGTCACCCACCCCACCGCCGGCTGGGCGGACACCGACCTGCGCGTCGACTGGCACGACGACCCGATCGGGGAACTGGGCCGGCTCTGGGCGCTATGGCGGCCGCAACGCCAGGACTACATCACCCGCGGCCTGGACCCGGCCAGCGCGCCGGCCTACGGCGTGCCGGGCGACCAGTGACCGCCAAAGACCAGGCCCGGGCCCGGATCGTCGCCGCCGCCGACCAGCTGGTCGAGCTTAGCCACCGCATTCACGCCCACCCCGAGACCGCCTGGCAGGAACACCGGGCGGCCGGCTGGCTCACCGACGCGCTAGACGGGCTCGGCTACGCGGTCACCCGCGGCGCCTGCCAGCTGCCCACCGCGTTCACCGCCAGCATCGGCACCGGCGAACTGCACATCGGGATCTGCGCGGAATACGACGCGCTACCCGGGCTCGGCCACGCCTGCGGCCACAACATCATCGCCGCCGCCGCCACCGGCGCCGCCACCGGCCTGGCCGGCCTGGCCGACCAGCTCGGGCTCACCATCACCGTGCTCGGCACCCCCGCCGAGGAAGGCGGTGGCGGGAAGATCCTCATGCTCGATCGCGGCGCCTTCGACGGGCTGCACGCCGCAATGATGATCCACCCCGGCCCCGCCGATGCCGCCCGGGCCGAGCCCTTCGCCGTCGACCATCAGCACGTCAGCTACCGGGGCACGACCGCGCACGCGGCCGCCTACCCCGAACTGGGCGTCAACGCCGCCGACGCGTTCACCATCGCCCAGGTCGCGATCGGACTGCTCCGCCAGCAGCTGCCCGCATCGGTGCGGGTGCACGGCATCGTCACCCACGCCGGGCACGCACCCAACGCCATCCCCGACCATGCCGAGGGCCGCTGGTACGTTCGCGCCGCCTCACTGGCCGAACTCGACCGGATCGAACCGCGCATCCGCGCCTGCTTCCAAGCCGGCGCGCTGGCCACCGGCTGCGAGCTGACCATCAAGCCGGAAAGCCCACGTTACGCGGAGTTCCGCAACGACGGGCAGCTGCTCGACCTGTTCCTGGCCAATGCTAGCGATCTCGGCCGTCCATTCACCGGCCGCGGCGCCGGCGCGCGGATGAACCGCGCCTCCACCGATATGGGCAACATCTCCCTGCGCCTACCCGCGATCCACCCTTATCTCGGCATCGACTCGCTCCCCGCGGTCAACCACCAGCCCGAGTTTGCCGCGCACTGCGCAGGACCGGCCGCCGATCGGGCCGTCCTGGACGGCGCCATCGCCTTGGCGGCCACCGTCATCGACGCCGCGACCCGCGACAACGTCCGCGACCGCCTCCTGCACCCGCCCGGCCCCGGACGCCCATGACACCATCGGAGCATTCCTAGGGGCCACGGCACCGCCCGAGGGGAGAGAAAAACCACGATGGCCAGCGGGGTGCCGAGGGCGGACGCCTCGAAGGTGAGTCGGCCGACCCCCACGTGCTGGTGAACTGCCCATGCATCGATTTAACAGAACTAATAAGTCAGAAACATCTGTTGGACAGGGGTAGTACCGCCCAGGGAGGATTTGACAAACGTAAGCGTGCGGTCAAGGACACGCCAAGGCGCTTTGCCTTGAGGAGCGGAGGTTGGGATGTCGAGCCAAGAGGTTGAGGTCCTCGTTGTTGGCGCAGGACAGGCCGGGCTGGCGATGAGTGAGCATCTGAGCACCTGCGGCGTGCCGCACCTCGTCCTGGAGCGGGCCCGCATTGCCGAGCGATGGCGCTCAGAGCGGTGGGACTCCCTGGTCGCGAACGGGCCTGCTTGGCACGACCGCTTTCCCGGTTTGGAGTTCCCCGACCTCGATCCCGATGCCTTCGCCTCGAAGGAACAGGTCGCCGATTACTTCGTCGCCTACGCGGAGAAGATCGCCGCGCCGATCCAGTGTGGTGTCGAGGTGACATCCGTGCGAAGGAACCCGGGCAAGGCCGGCTTCCGCGTGAAGACGTCGAACGGAACCATCGACGCACGCTTCGTCGTCGTCGCGACCGGGCCGTTCCAGCGACCCGTCATCCCGCCGATCGTTCCCGACGATGCGGGAACGCTGCAGATCCACTCCAGTGCCTACCGCAATCCGAAGCAGCTGCCCGACGGCAACGTCCTCGTGGTCGGAGCCGGATCGTCAGGAGTGCAGATCGCCGACGAGCTCCGGCAGTCGGGACGGCGCGTCTTCCTCTCCGTCGGCCCGCATGACCGGCCCCCGCGAAGGTACCGCGGGCGCGACTTCGTCTGGTGGCTTGGAGTCCTCGGCATGTGGGACGCTAAGACTCCTCCTCTGGGCGCGGAGCATGTCACCATCGCGGTTAGTGGCGCGCACGGCGGCAACACCGTCGACTTCCGTGCCCTCGCCGCCCGCGGCATCACCCTCGTCGGCCGGACCACTTCGTTCGGCAACGGCACCCTGCGCTTCGCGCCGGACCTCGGTGACAACATCGCCAACGGCGACGCCAACTACTTGGCGCTGCTCGACCAGGCCGACGCCTACATCGCGCAGAACGGCCTTGATCTCCCCGAAGAACCGGGAGCAAGACTTCTGGGTCCCGACCCGGATTGCGTGACCGGCCCCCACCTCGAACTCGACCTCGCGACTGCCGGAGTCACCTCGATCATCTGGGCCACCGGCTTCACCGTCGACTACAGCTGGTTGCAAGTTAATGCGTTCGACGAGAACGGCAAACCGAAGCACCGGCGCGGCGTGTCGTCCGAGCCTGGCGTTTACTTCCTGGGCCTGCCCTGGCTGTCCTGCCGCGGATCGAGCTTCATCTGGGGGGTCTGGCACGACGCCAAGTACCTGGCCGACCACATCACGACCCAGCGGAGCTACCTCTCCCACGGCACCACCGGACGGGCCCGCGCGTTCTGCCTGCTTGCACCATCGTCCCGCAGACGCAGTCAGTGACCCCAGCGGGTGTCAGCCTGCTATGCGCAGGGCCAGCCGCGGGGGGCAGCCGCGCTGGACCAGCCGGGCAATCTGATGCCAGTCGATCTGGTCGGCGTAGAGTTCGGCCAGCGGCCCGGGGATGCCCAGGCGCATGAGCTGGAACACACGCCAGTCATGCACCGACCGCGCCTCGCGGTCCATGGACTGCTGGCTAGTGGCGGTCATTCCCATTGCTCCTCCTGCCCGCGGCCGGGGTTGGGCCTGGACGGTGGCGCGTGCCGTGCCTGCCGCCTTCGTCAGCCAGTCTCGGGCCGGCGAGGGTGAACAGGCATCATCCGGTCGGTATGATCTCGCCGCTTGCTCGGCAATCACAGTGAACGAGCTGAGCAGCGCCCAGCGAAGGAAGAGATCACCCACAATGTGTGGTGACATTCACCCCGGCCGCTCCCAGGCTTATAGTCATAGCGCCACGGAGCCGCTGCGCCGCGCCAAAGAAGCCGAGGAAGTCAGCGTGATGAATGTCCGGTCCGTCCCGCACCAGGTCACGCGGCTGGTCTTCGATGTAGGCCAGCCGTATGAGAAGTTCCGCAGCCGGTACGAGGCCGCCGTGCCCCCGGCGGATCCGCGGCGGCTCGGCGACGTCGCGGGACGGCATGCCCGGTGGCCGGACCTTGCCGCAGACACCGGCGAGCCCGGCCCGCATGGTTTCGTCCTGTACTGGCACGCAGACATCACCCCGCTGATGACCACGGCAGGCGAACGCAGGCCGTGCACCGCCTACCTGATGGGCTGCCCTGCCATCGCGGACAAGATCTACCGCTAGGACCCCGCCGTGATGCTCTACTCGCCGCTGCGCTCGCTGATCTACATCGACTCCAGCGACCGGACCCAGTTCGCCCTCGACCAGCCGAGCACCGTCTTCGCCGGCTTTGCCGACCCGGCCATCGCCGAGCTCGGCACCGACCTCGACCGCCAGCTCGCCGAACTACTCAAGGCCCTCGGCGTCGGAACGACGCCGTTGAGCCGGCCTGGGGCGCGTCGCGCTCACTCTCGGAGCAGTGCCTCTCGGTGACAGGCAGTAGATGACGTAATCGGCTATGCATTAACTTTCCTCAGCGTGGGCGGCTCGGGGCGTACTTCTCACCCCATCGGCGCAAGCTGCGCAGTACCGGTACCAGGGCCTGGCCGGCCTCAGTCAGCAGGTAGTCATAGCGTGGCGGATGCTCGCTGTACCGCTGGCGGGTGATCACGCCGCTGTCTTCAAGCTTGCGCAGCCGGGCGGTGAGCATCTCCCGGGGAGCGCCGGTATTGCGCTGGATCCCGGTGAAGCGGCGCACCCCGAGCCCGATCTCGCGGATCACCAGCAGCGACCACCGGTCGCCGATCAACTCCGCGGCATCGGCGATCGGGCACTCCCTGGTCCCGTCCGGCCGGACGAGTTCGGAATCCAGACTCACTGTGCTAGCGTAGCACTCACCGATAAGGTTCGATATCCGAACTCAGCGGGAGTGGTTATGTCTCGTGTCCTCGTCACCGGCGCGTCCAAGGGCATCGGCCGGGCGACCGTCCGCGAACTCGCGGCGCGCGGCCACGAGGTCGTCGCGACCGCCCGCAGCCGCGCCGCCCTGGAAGACCTGCCGACCGCGGCCCGGCTCGCCCTCGATGTCACCGACCAGGAGTCGGTAGACGCGGCGCTCGCCGCCGCCGGGGAGCTTGACGCGCTGATCAGCAACGCCGGAGAGACGCTGCGCGCACCCGCGGAAAGCGTTCCGCTGACCGAGGTAAGCCGGCTGTTCGAGCTCAACACGGTGGGCGCACTGCGGGTCGCCCAGGCGGTCCTGCCGGGCATGCGCGCCCGCGGCCGCGGGCGACTGCTGTTCGTCTCGAGCATTACCGGCAGGATCGTGGTGCCGCTGGGTGGCGCATACGCGGCCAGCAAGTGGGCGCTGGAGGCGCTCGCAGAGGCGATAGCCATCGAGGCAGGCCATTTCGGCGTCAAGGTCACCTTGCTCGAACCCGGAGCCGTCTCCTCAGGCGGCAGCGAACGCGCGGCCACGCTGCTCAGCGACGACGACCCGTACCTGCCGCTGGCCCGGCAGCTCGCCGCGGCGCGGGCAGAGTCCATCACCGTCGAGGAAGTCGCGCAAGCCGTGGCCGACACCCTGGAGGACCCAGATCCGCCGCTGCGGCTACCCGTCGGCCGGCCGGCCGCCACGCTCCTCGCCGCCCGCCACGCAACCGCCGACGACGTGCCGTTCAGGATCGCCCCGCTGCGCTGGTGACCGCCGCCCCGGCCAGGCCGTTACCGTACCGAAATGGGCTCAGCGGCGACGGTAGCCCCCGCTGCTTGGGGCGTTGTCCAGGTGCTCGGCCCGGGTGAGAGGGTGGTGGTTCTCGGCCGAAGCCGCCTCGGCGTCCGCCGCATCGCGGCTGTCGTATGTGTCCTCGGCCTTGAGGGTACCGAGCTGGATGTCAAAGCGGGCGTCGAGGGCCGTGGACAGCGCGGCCAGCGTCCGCAGGGTCAGGTTCTCGCCGCCGCCGAGGATCTGGCTCACCCGGCCGGGGGAGACGCCCATGCGGGCCGCGAGGTCGGCCCGGGTGAGACGGCGCTCCCGCATATGCCAGTTGATCTCGTTCGTCAGCTGCGTGACGAGGGCGAGCATCTCTTCGTCGATCTGGGTATCCGTAGCCCTCTGATCTGGCGAAACGCCTAGTCCGAAGCCCATCAGTGCCTCCACTTGGTTACTGCCAGACCCTGTTTGCGCCCGGACGGTCTTCGCAGAAGTATACATTAGCTTTAGCTAAACATGTAGCTACACCTAAAGTCTTTAGCTACGGCTAAAGTCCCACCAACGGCAGCACCCAAACAACCCGCCACCCGGGATAGTTACCCAAACGTTATCTCGTCGGTGGGCTGGCACCCCTGGCTAGCTGGAGCGGGGTAACGGGGGGCGCATTTCGGGCAGGCTGCATTTCTGTGACAATTCGCGAGCGAAAATGAACGGTCCCAAATTGACGTGGACGGAAATAGAGCTAGATAGATCGGCAATGACCTGCAACGATATTCTCGGGGGGCAGCCACTACCTGTGTAAGCACAGGCGCGAGGTCAAGGGGGCTTGGCATGCCTGACTGGCTGCCGTGTCCACCGGCGTGGGCATGCTCATCGTCGCCGCCAGCCACCACGTCGACGCTGCGTATATCGGAATCCTCGTGCCGAGCGCGCTATGGCTGAGCAAATTGCCTCCCCAGGGTGATCGGCTGTCATCGGGCCGGACGTTCTCCATCGGGGTGCTGACCGTCCCGTTCGGCCGCCTATACGAGCGGATGGGCGACGACATGCTGGACTGGTGCGACACCAGGATCAGGGCGGCGTCGGCGAAGCCGCAGTGGATAGCGGACGCCGTGACGTATTACTACGACCAGGTGCGAGGCGGGCTCAAGGACGGCCAGACCCGTGCCGATCTGGGCCGCTGGCAAGAATCCATTACGCACAAGATCGGCATCGTGCAGCTGATCAGCCTGGACACCACCCCGGCCCGGCTGCGGGAGTCCCTGCGCAGACACCCCTCCACGCAGCACATAAGCAAGGACGCCGATGACGACCCGCCGCGGTTGGCTCGCCGGATGGAGAGCGACGCGCTGAGCGAGCTGAACCTGTTCCTCGCCTACGTCTACCGGCTCGGGTATCACAAACTGCTGATCTATCCGTTCCGGCCCACCGCTTACCGGGCCCCGCCCCGGCGTACCGAGCCGATGACCCCGGATCTGTAAGGATGGCGCGACGGGCGCGGGGGGCCTGGGAGGTGCGGGCGGGACCAATCTGCCGCTGCCGCGCCCGTGCCCGCGGTGTTATGGTCTGGACTCGGAGCGGGGCCTGGCCACCCCGAGCCCAGACGGGGAGGGCGATATCTCGTCCTCTCACCAATGATCATGCCGCCTGATTCTTAGGGCAGGCTATGACCAAGCTGTGAACCTGCTTATCACGTGGCGGTGCCTGAGCTCGTCACCCCGGAGCGGCGACGTACGCGGTGGCGGACGGCTGATCCGTAGCCTTCGGCTCAGCAGGGCTGAAGCGGTACCTGGCCCGGCTGCGCGCACTCATCACGATCGAGGAACTCCGCGAGGTACCCGGCCTCGTCGGCGTCGATCCCGATCACGACCCTGGCTTCCCCCGATGGCTCTTTGAGCGAGTAGCCGACGTAACTTATTACCGGCTGCCCCGGCGCGGCGGCAAGTCCATGCAGCGCGCGCCATTGTTCCCATGCTGTTTCCAAGCGCTTCGCGGCACGCTGAGCACGTGCGACCAACTCTGGATCACGCATCGTGCGACCCTCC
>Ga0302324_100018353_pt1 | contig 13795 bp, 9 predicted proteins | sample Palsa_T0_1_FD_201949 | JGI IMG/M metagenome (GOLD analysis project Ga0302324, IMG submission 201949) | Peat permafrost microbial communities from Stordalen Mire near Abisko, Sweden - Palsa_T0_1 | ecosystem: Environmental > Terrestrial > Soil > Palsa > Peat permafrost | place: Sweden: Abisko... | reverse complement strand
CGGCCGTTCCCGCGGGGTTCCTGGGGCTGTCGATCGAGTTCCCTGGCGTCGAGGACTACGCCGGGGAGAATCCCGCGGCGCTCGATCCCGCGTTCGTACGACTGATCCGCGACCTCTCGCCAGGCCAGGAGGGCGTGCTACGGATCGGCGGTGACAGCACCGACTGGACCTGGTGGCCGGTCCCGCATATGTCCCGCCCAGGAGGGATCAGATACGACCTGACCGAGGACTGGGTCAAGGTCGCCCAGGCGCTGGCCAAGGCGCTGGATGACCGTCTGATCCTCGGCATCAACCTCGAGGCCGACAGCCGGAGGGTGGCCGCGGCCGAGGCGCACGCGCTGCTCAGCGGGATCGGCTCGAAATGGATCGATGCCTTCGAGATCGGCAACGAGCCTGAGCTGTACGGCACCTTTGGCTGGTATACGACAAAGGGCGGCCAGCACATTCCCGGTCGCCCGCGTGATTACGATTTTCAGGATTTCGCGAGCGATTTCTCGACCATCGCCGGAGCGCTGCCGCGCGTGTCGCTCGCGGGGCCAGACTCGGGCTCGGCGCCGTGGTTGCAGGATCTCGGGGGATTCCTGAGCGACGAGCGCCGGGTCGGCGTCGTGACCGTGCACGCGTATCCGACCAAGCACTGTTCCCCCTCCCAGCGGGTGACGCCCGCCGACCTCTTCTCCGAGGCGGCATCGCGGGGACTCGCGGAGCAGGTCGCGTCGTACGCGGCGCTGGCCCACAGACATGGCCTGGCGCTGCGGGTCGACGAGATCAATTCGGTCTCCTGCGGAGGCGAGCAGGGTCTCAGCAACGCGTTTGCGCCGGCCCTGTGGGCGCTCGATGTGCTGTTCCAGATGGAACGCCTGGGCATCAACGGCGTCAACTTCCACACCAATCCCCACACGCTCAATCAGCTGATCGGCGCCCGCGAGGTCCACGGCACCTGGCAGGCAGAGGTCGAGCCGGAGTACTACGGCCTGATCATGTTCGCGCAGGCGGCACCGGCCGGGTCACGGCTGCTCAAGGTCTCCGGTCCGACCGCGCGAGGGTTCGATTCGTGGGCCACGCGCGCGCCCGACGGACAGATCCACGTGGTGTTGATCAACGAGGGCGCCGCAGCCAAGAGCGTGCGGCTGCGGATCACCTCGGGCAGGGGCCCGGCGACGCTCGTCCGGCTGCTGGCGCCGAGCCTCCAGGCGAAGTCAGGGGTGACCCTGGGGGGGCAGACTTTGGGCTCGGAGACCAGCACGGGTCTGCTTGCAGGCTCGTCGACCGCCACCACGGTCGCGCCCGTAGCCGGCTCTTACCCGGTCAGCGTGCCGGCCGGGAGTGCGGCGATGCTGACCCTTACGGCCGGGTAGCCGGTGGCGAGAATGCGTCAGGCTACGGGCTATCAGGTCACGACCAGAGAGCGGGTGAGGGATGGCAAGAGAGTGGGTTAGCGATGGCGGATGAGGTGGGCAGACCGTCGGGGAGCCCGATCGAGGACGCGCTCGCGGCGGTCGCAGAGGCGGTCGAGATCCAGCGCGGGCTGGTCGCGGAGCGCCCCGACGCGTTCCTGCCCGAGCTCGCGACCGCGCTCAATAACCAGTCGGCCATGCTCAGCCGCCTGGGTCGCCGCGAGGACGCGCTCGCGGCGATCGACGAAGCGGTCGAGATCCGGCGCCGGCTGGCGGCGGAGCGCCCGGACGCCTTCCTCCCCGATTTCGCGAGCTCGCTCAACAACCGGTCGCTCATGCTCGGCGATCTCGGGCGCCGCGAGGACGCGCTCGTGGCCAGCGTGGAGGCCGTCGAGATCTACCGGGACCTGGCGGCCGCGCGCCCGGACACCTTCCTCCCCTACCTCGCGACCTCGCTCAACAACCAATCGCTCGTGCTCAGCCGCCTGCGGCGACACGAGGACGCGCTCACGGCGATCGACGAAGCGGTCGAGATCCGGCGCCGGCTGGCGGACGGGCATCCGGATGCGTTCCGGCCCAACCTCGCCATGTCGCTGAGCAATCAGTCGGGCTGCGCAAGCGTGCTCGGGCGCCGCGAGGACGCGCTCACGGCGATCGAGGAGGCCGTCGAGATCTACCGGGGCCTGACGGCCGCGCGCCCGGACGCGTTTCTGACCAACCTCGCGACCGCGCTCAGCAACCAGTCGAACCGGCTCAGCGAGCTCGGGCGCCGCGAGGAGGCGCTGACGGCGATCGACGAAGCGGTCGAGATCCGGCGCCGGCTGGCGGACACCCGACCCGACGCGTTCCTGCCCGACCTCGCGACCGCGCTCAGCAACCAGTCGGGCTGCTTGAGCGGGGTGGGGCGCCGCGAGGACGCGCTGACCGCGATCGACGAAGCCGTCGAGATCCGGCGCCGGCTGGCGGAGGCCCGGCCGGACGCGTTCCTGCCCGACCTCGCGACCGCGCTGAACAACCAGTCGGGCTTCCTCAACGATCTCGAGCGCCCCGAGGACGCGCTGGCGGCGATCGAGGAAGCGGTCGAGATCCGGCGCCGGCTGGCGGACGCCCGGCCGGACGCGTTCGTCCCAGTCCTCGCGACGGCGCTCAGCAACCAGTCGCTGATGCTCAGCGCGGTGGGACGTGGCGAGGACGCGCTGACGGCAATCCAGGAAGCCGTGGTGATCGGGCGCGGGCTGGCGGACGCCCGACCCGACAGGTTCCTGCCCGAACTGGCGACCGCGCTCAACAACCAGACCAACCGGCTCAGCGAGCTTGAACGCGTCGAGGAAGCACTCGCGACGAGCCAGGAGGCCGTGGAGATCTACCGGCGCCTGGCCGCCGCGCGCCCGGATGCGTTCCTACTCGACCTCGCTACCACGTTGAACAACCAGTCGAGCATCCTCACCGAGCTCGGGCGCCGGGAGGAGGCCCTGACCACCAGCGAGGAGGCGCTCGACCTGGTGCTGCCGATGCTCGAGCAGGCGGAGCCACGCCCGCCCGACGGGGCGCTGAAGCTGGTACAGGCCTACCTCAGACGGTACGGGGAAGCCGAAGACGACCCAAATCCTGACCTGATCCAGCGGATCCGCGCAGTGCTGATCTCAGCCGGGCTGGTGGCCGAGGACGACGAGGAGCGGCCACCCGCCGGCGGTCCTCCATTCGAGGATGGTTAGCCAGCCGTCTCCGTAGACCGGCCGGACAGGGCGGCAAAGGCCGTCCCCGTCACGAGCCCGTACACGAGATGGGCGCTGAGGTCTTTGGCCAGCGTCTCGGCGTCGTATTCCCAGATCGGCTTGTACAGCTTCGCGGCGGGCAGTACTGCGTAGCCCGTCGCCCACACCGTCGCCCCGAAGGGCACGCCGTACCAGACCCGCGGGGCGGCGAGCGAGCCCGCGACGATGCCGTATTGCAGGCCGCCGAGCTTTCCGTAGGCCCAGTGCGTCAGATTGTTGACGAGGGCCGCCCGTTCGGCCGGAATCTCGCGCTGGAACAGCCCTTCGAAGAGGCGCTTGCCCACCTGTGCCGGCGCGGGCGCCTGATCCCAGCTGGTCAGCCCGACGGAGAACTCCCAAGTGGTGAAGCTGTCCTCTCCGCCGCCCCGCTTGTAGCGCGCGAACAACACGAGATCCATGGCCAATGTCCCGGCCGCTCCGGCAACCAGCCCGCGGACGATGGCGCCAACCGGGGTGATGGTGGGTCGTCGCACAGGCTGCATGATCTCATGGAGCCGGTGACGGGCCTGTGACGCCCGTTAGCCTCGGCGCGCCTGACTACCCGTCGCCGATGTACGCCGCGGGCAGGTTCCGGCCGGGAACCTCGTCCGGCGGGTAGATCTTCGGATCGCCGGGATAGGCGACCTTCCAGTCGTGGGCGGAGTACCAGTCGAGCCGGTTGAGCAGTGCGGGCTTGGCCCTGTCCGCGCGCGCCATCGTGCCGTTGAACAGCTGCTTCCCGCTCCACGCCACCCACTGCCGATAGATCCTGCGCATGTCGGCGGGGATGTAGCCCTGCGCCGTACCGGGCTCGGCGGCTCCCTCCGCGGCGTCCTTCGCCTCGGTGGCGGTCCTCGCGTCGCTGGTCGAGGCAGCCAGCGTCGACGGGTACCCCGGGGCACCGAGCGTGAGCGGGATCTGGTTGGGGAGCACGTCGTAGGGAGCGAAGTTCGGATGCTCGGTGAAGGCCGAGTACATAGGCTCGGCGGCCAGGTCCTCCTGGTTCATCGGCTTGATGCCCAGGACCTGCTCTATCGTCTTGACTACGTTGATCTGCGAGTAGTACTGGGGCACGACCCCGCCCTTGGAGTAGGGGCTGACCGTCCACAGCACGCTGCGATGACCGTCGACGTGGTCGACGCCGTTCTGGGGGTCGTCCTCGAGGATGAAGATGGCCGTGCTCTTCCAGAACTTACTGTGCGAGACGGCATCCACGACCCGACCGACCGCGAGGTCGTTGTCCGCGGCCTCGGCCACCGGATCGGGATCCCCGGAGCCCGCGCCGGCGGTGTGGTCGGTCATCAGCCACATGAAGCTCAGATTGGGCATTCGCCCCGTCGCCTCGTCGTGCTTGAAGACCGGCAGCCACATGTCGACCCGGTACTGGTCGGGAATGTTCAGCTGGAAGTTGGGGAAGTCGGGATCGATGATCTTTTCCAGCGAGGGGATGTCGGAGGAGGTCGGGAAGGCGTTGATCGGGATCGGCAGCGGACCGGACGCCTTGCCCTCGAGGATCTGTGAGTCGTCATAGAAGTTGTCCCAGCTGGCGGGCGTTCCGTTGCTGGTGGTGCTCGGCAGGTTGTAGGGGTCGTAGGCGTACTCGCCGAAGTCCTGGACGCTCAGCCCGGCCTTCTCGGCCGCGTTCCACAGGAACCCATCCCGCTGGTAGGCAAGCGCGTCCCCGCCCTGCGAGGGATAGGAGCGGTAGAAGGCCCCGAACTCCTTCTCGACGTAGTCGTTGGCCTCGGCCTGGACGATCCAGTTGTGACCGTCGGCCGAGAGCGTACCCTCGTCGTAGAAGTTATCGAAGTCACCGAAGCGCTGGGCCAGGGCATGCTGGTTGGGCGTCACCTGCTCACCGAACTGGGCGTCCATCGGGTCGCCGTTGCCTTCCGGCTGGCCCTGCGCGTTGGTCAGGTCGCCCAGCACCTGATCGTAGGTCCGGTTCTCCTTGACGATCACGATGATGTGCTTGATCGGTGAGGAACCGCCGAGATGCGCCGGAATCACCGAGGGCACGGTGTCGTCGTCACCACTGTTGATCGGATTGATCTGAGTCCAGGCGTTGTCGGCGAAGACTCTGTGGGTCAGGCTCGGAAGGGCGCTCTGCGACGGCATCGCGAAAGTGGTGACGCTGCCGGTGTCGTCGTAGGTGTTGTAGCCCATGGCCGTATTCGTGTACGGCCCCTTGTTGATCGTGGTCTGGGGACCGCGGTCACCGATGCCCCGGTCGTTGGTGACGACGATCTCGTTCGGGCCGAGGGCCGGGTCAGGCTGGACCTGCACCGGATACCAGTCAGTCGGAATCAGGCCCAGGTACTGCATCTGCATGGTCAGACCGTCGTACTTGTAGACCGCGATGGCGTTGTCTCGGCCGATGCTGACCAGCACGTCGTCGCCCATCATCGAGATTGCGTTGGCATAGGAACCGACCTTGGCACCAGGCACCGGGTTGGTGTCGACGGTCTGAGTGACCGTGTTCGTCGCCTCATCGATCACCGACATGCTGTCGTCGTTGGAGTTGGCGACGAACAGGGCCGAGGTGCCCGGGTCCTGATAGAGCGCGGTGGGCTGGAGACCGACGGGGATCTCCTCCTCCTCCTTGCCCGTGGTCAAGTTCACGACCGACACTGTGCCCGTGCTGGCGGCGCCGGTCACGTCGTTGGAAACGATCGGCGTGCCGTCGGAAAGGTTCGTGTACTCGCCCGGTGTGGCCGGCCGACCGCCCTCGTTGGAGACGTAGGCGACGGTGCCACCGTCGGCCAGGACTACCTGGCGCGGCGCGTTACCAACCGGAATCTCCGAGGTCAGCGTGTCGGTCGCGGTATTGATCTCGCCGAGCTCGTTGGCCCCGTTGAGCGCGACGTACAGGGTGCTGCCGTCGGGAGACAGCGCCATCCCCGCGGGTAGGTCCGAGCCGCTAGCGTTGCTCGGGCCGTCGTTCGCGTTGCAGGCGGTCGAGGTCAGGGCCGAGCCGCATAGTGGGACCGCCGCCTCCTGAGTAGCGTCTCCCGTGGTGCTGTCGAAGCTGAACTTGAGCAGGAAGGTCGACTGCGGGACCCATAGCGTCGACCCGTCGGGCGACCACAGCGGACCATCTGGCCCCACCGAGTAGTCCGTCCCGCTCCCATCGACGCTCGTCTCGAGGGACGTCGATTGAACGATCTGACCCGATTGGAGATCGATGATGGTCAGGTAGCCGGAGAAGTCGTTCCACGCGAGGGCCGCGAGGTACTCGCCGTTCGGGCTGATCGAGCTCGAGACGAGCCGTGCCTTGTTGTCGAGGATGCGATTGCCCAGGGGCGAGATCCACTGGTTCGTGGGCAGGAGCACCGCGCCGTTGACCGACGAGCCAACCTCGAGGGTGCCGAAGGGATCTAGGCGCAAGCCGCCCACCGCGGCCGAGGCCGCGGCCACGATCACCGCGCACGACACCACGGCCGCAATAATCACCCTGCGCCCGCGACGGCGAGCACCAGCACGGTTAGCAGCCGGGTTCCACACGTTTCCCTCCCGAGATGAGGATGGCAAGACTCTTACAAGAGAGCCCCTGCTCTTTTCCGGAGAGCTTATGCTCGGGTCCGAGATCTGGTGTTACCGAAGGGTGAAAAGCGGCTCGTTCACAACTCGTTGACGAGTGAGGCACCCCACCGTTTCTATATTGCCGACATGGAGGCGGTGCGCGCGTGCGGGTTGGTGAAACGGTTTGACACGCGAGCCGCGGTCGACGGCGTCGACCTGATTCTCGCCACCGGCGAGGTTCGCGGCCTGCTCGGCCCCAACGGCGCCGGCAAGACGACGCTGCTACGAATGCTCTTCGGCTTGATCGCGCCGGACGCCGGCTCGGCCCGGCTGTTCGGGCGCGAGCTGGATGGCCTCGGGTCCACGGCGCTCGACGCGGTGGGAGGCTTCGTCGAGGAGCCGGCTTTCTACCCCTACCTGTCCGGGCGGGCGAACCTGGCCCTGCTGGCGCGGCTCGATGGCGCGACCGCCGAGCCCAGGCAAATCGAGGATGCGCTCGAGCGGGTCGACCTCGCGCGGCGGGCCGAGGACCGGGTCAGCGGCTACTCGACCGGGATGCGCCAGCGCCTCGGGATCGCCGCCGCGCTGCTCCGCTCGCCGCGGCTGCTCCTGCTCGACGAGCCGACGAGCGGCCTGGATCCGGGAGGGACACGGGCGGTCGCCGCGCTGGTGCGCGAACTCGCAGGCCAGGGCGTCGCGGTGCTGCTCTCCAGCCATCAGATCGGCGAGCTCGAGAAGGTATGCGACTCCTACACCGTGCTTCGCGAGGGTCACGTGGTGTGGGACGGCACCGCGACCGAACTCGTGGCCCAGGCGCCCGCCTCGGCGTACTCCCTGGCGACCAGCGACGATGAGCGCGCGCTGGCGATCGCGCGCGAGTCGCCTGGGGTGCGGGCCGGCCGCTCGCCGCGTGGCGAGCTGGCCCTGGCGATCAGCGACGGCGGTCTCGATCCGTTCGTGCTCGCGCTGGGCGACGCTCGCGTGGTGATCCGGCGGCTCGAGCTGCTGGTCAGCCCACTCGAGAGCATGTTCTTCGCGCTGACCACGAACGGTGCTCCACTTGCCGAACTCGAGCCCTACGAGCTGGCCGAGACGGTGCTGGCGAGCGTATGAGCGCGATCGCGCCCGACCTCGATCGCGTCGGTTCCTCCGTACCGGCGACGCCCCGCCCCGATGGTGTCCGCGACGCGTACGCGACGGAGCTGCAGAAGCTGCTCGCGCAGCTGTCCACCCGGCTGCTGATGCTCGTCGCCGCGCTCGGCCCGTTCGCCTTCACGGCCGTCCTGCGGATCCAGAGCGGTACCCCCTCGGACGCCCTATTCGGCGTCTGGGTCCACTCCTCGGGGTTCGCCGTCTCGCTCGTGATCCTCGGGTTCGCCGGATCCTGGGGCTTTCCCATCATCGCCGGCGTGCTCGCCGGGGACCTGTTCGCTTCCGAGGACCGCTACGGAACCTGGAAGACGATCCTCACCCGCTCGTGTACGCGGGAGGACCTGTTCGCGGGCAAGCTGCTGGCCGCCGGCACCCTGGCCGTCGGCCTGACGCTGCTCCTGGCCGCCTCCAGCCTGCTCGCCGGAACGCTGTTCGTGGGTGCCCACGCGCTCGTCAACCTCAGCGGCGTGCTGACCTCGCCGGGACGGATGTTCGCCCTGACCGTGGTCAGCTGGCTGATCTGCCTGCTACCCGTGCTCGCCTACACGAGCCTCGCGATCCTGTTCTCGGTCGCCACCCGCAACGGGATCCTGGGTGTCCTCGGCCCCCTGCTGGTGGCTCTCCTCACCCAGTTGCTCGACCTGGTCGGCAAGGGCGTGATCGTCCATTTCCTCCTGATCGGTTCCGCCTTCACCAGCTTCTACGGACTGTTCACCGCCCACCCGTTCTGCGGTCCCCTGCTCGTCTCGAGCCTTGTCAGCCTGGCGTGGATTGCCGTGGCGCTGACGGCCAGCTGGCGGATCCTCCGGCGCCGGGACTTCCTCGCGACGGCGGCGGGCACTACGACTCGTAAGCCCAACTGGCTGACGCCGATCAAGGTCTTCGGCGTCGCCTCGGCAGTGACCGCCGTGCTCGCCCTCGCCTGCAACCTCGGGCCCACCGGCGTCACCGCCTATCGCGTGGCCGCGACCATCGGTCCCGAGTTCGACAACGTCAGCCTGCTCCAGCAGGCGCTGATCGGCCGCCACGCACCAGCCGGCGCCAAGCTCGACGTCCAGCCCCAGTGCAACCGCCGAGGCGCCAAGGCGGTCGGACCGGGCGACTGGAACTGCAACCTCTACGTGTATCTCCCTCAGCCGAAGTCGGTGCCGTTCCAGGTGACCTCAGTCGAGTACGACGTCAGCGTCGAGTACGACGGCTGCTACAAGGTCCAGTCCCCACCCGCGTTCATCGGCGGGCCGACGATGGTCGACGCGCGCGGGCAGAGCGTGACCAACCCGCTCTACATTGTCTACGGCTGCTTCAACACGCTGTGAGCTGGTTCTTGGATGACGCCGTCTACGCTGCCGGGGCCGCCGCGGAGGGATCGTTCTGCCAGAGGCCGAACTCGTTCCCGTGAGGGTCTGTGCAGACTGCGAACCAGCCCATGCCTGGGACCGGGCCAGGCTCATTCGCCTCGCCACCGAGCTCTTTGACGCGCGCGGCGCCGGCGTTGATGTCGTCGACGTCGAAGTAGACCCGCAGCCCTTGCTTGCCGGGCTCCATGTCGGTGATCGCCCCTCCCGTCTGCTCGCTGATTTGCGTCACGTGGTACTCAAACGGGCCGGGGAACCCCTCGAACTGCCACCCGAAAAGCGAGCCCCAGAACGCCTGCCCACCGGTGGTGTCATCCGCCGGGATCTCGACGTGCACAATCTGACCGGGCATACCAATCCTCTCGCGTTGTCTTTCGGCTGGCGGGTACGTTAGCACAGACTTACCGTGCGTGGGAGCTTACCGATATCGCCTCCACCGCTGTTGCCGACTACGCGCTTGCGCGAAAGGTCACCTGGACGTCTAGACCGCCTCGCGGCCCCGGACGAGCGGTCAGGTTGGCGCCGTGGGCGGTGGCGATGGCCTTCACGATCGCGAGGCCGAGCCCGTGGCCATCGGCCGGGGCGACGCGTTGGTCGCCGAGCCGCTGGAAGGGCTGGAACAGACGCTCCACTTCGACCAGCGGGACGACCGCGCCTGTGTTGCTAACCGTCAGACGAGCACCGTCGGGTGTGGCCGCGGTCGAAATCGTGGCGGCGCCGTCGGCGACGTTGTGGCGGATCGCGTTGTCGAGCAGGTTCGCAACCAGGCTCGCAACCAGGCCTGGGTCGCCGATCGCCTGAGCCTCGTCGAAGGTCGCTTCGATCTGTACGCCGTGGCGCTCTGCGTCATGCCGGCGGCTGTGGACGATGTCCTCCGTGAGCTGAGCGAGGTCGAATGGCTCCCAGGACTCGACGCCGCGTTCGCTGGTGGCGAGCGTCAGCAGCGCGTCGATCAGCCGCATTGGCCGTCCCGAACAGAACGCTGGAGGCGAAGAACAGCACTACCACCAGACCGACGAACACGCCCGAGTACAGCAGCGCGAGCTGTACCCGCAGCACGGGGCGCTTTCGGTCGGGAACCGTGACCGGATTCGTCGGACCCAACGGCGCCGGCAAGTCCACGACGATGCGGGTGATCCTGGGGCTCGACTCGGTCGACGAGGGAACCGCGCTGGTGGGCGGCCGCCCCTACGTGAGGCTTTCACATCCGATGCGGCACGTTGGCTCGCTGTTGGACGCGAGCGCGCCGCAACCGAGCCGCAGCGGGCGCAACCACCTGCTGTGGATCGCCCGATCCCAGCGGCTGCCCGTCAGCAGGGTCGATGCGGTGACAGAACTGGTCGGACTCGGGAAGGCCGCACGACGCAAGGCAGGCGGCTACTCGCTGGGGATGCGCCAGCGCCTCGGGATCGCCGCTGCGATGCTCGGCGACCCGCCGACGCTGATCATGGACGAGCCGTTCAACTGCATGGACCCGGAGGGCATCATCTGGATGCGCGGCGCTGATGGTGGTGCTGTTCACGTTCCTGCAGGCCAATGGTTACGCGCTCGTCCGTCTCGATCGCCCACGGGGCAACGCTACGCGCGGGCTTCGGCAGCGTCCTGTACCTCGGGTTGATCGCCCTACTGAGCATCGGCATCGGCACCGTCTTCCGCGACAGCGCCGTATCGACCGGAATCGTGCTCGGGCTGCTGTACCTGCCGCCCCTCCTCGCCCAGCTCGTGTCAGGCCCGTGGCGTCGGCACATTCAGCAGATCGCGCCGATGACCGCCGGGCTCGCGATTCAGGCCACGCGGAACCGCCACTCCCTGCCGATCTCGCCGTGGGCCGGCCTCGGGGTCTTGGCCGCATGGGCAGCCGGAATGCTCCTCGTTGGCCTCACCGTCCTCAAAGCTCGCGACGCTTGAGCCCCGCGCGGGCTCCGAGCGGCTCCTGGATGTCGGGCTTGGCGATGGCGAGGTACGAGACCAGGACGAAGACAGCGACGGCGAACACGATCGCCGTGGGGCCGTCTCCGAAGTTGATCCCGCTGATGTTGTGGGGTTTGCTGATGTAGTCGGCGAAGGACGCACCGAGGGGCCGCGTGACGATGTAGGACATCCAGAAGGCGGCGATGCCGTTCAGGCCAAATTGCCATCGCGCCAGGGCTGGGATGAGGATGACAACGGCGAACAGGATGCCTGAGTCCAGGTAGCCCAGGTTCAGTGAGGTCGCGGTGAAGTCTCCGAGCGCGGTGCCGAGGGCAAAGGTGGCGAACACGGTTGCCCAGTAGAAGGCTTCGCGTCGCTGGGTCGTGATGCTATGGATGGACAGAGTGCCTTCGCTGCGCTGCCACAGCCAGAAGACGGCGGCCAGGATGAGCGCCCACAGCAGGGTCGTCCCCGCATAAGGGATGTGGACGTCGAGATGCAGGAAGTCGGAGACGCCGGTGCCGGTGATCGCGATTGCGTAGGCCAGGGACCAGTACGCGAAGGCTCGGTACCGGCGGGTGCTGAATTGCAGCAGCAGCCCGACGACGATCACGAGTATCTCGGTGCCGCCGCCGCCGATGTTGCCGTATGTCTTCAGGTAGTCCGATGTGGCCTCCCCGCCGGCGGTCGTCAGGATCTTGACCACCCAGAAGAGGAGGATGACTTCCGGGACCTTCGCGGCGAGCGGAGCGGGAAAGAAACGACCGATCAGCGGGACCTGGTCGTCCGCCGCCACCGGCTGCCGGTCAAGCGTCTGCGAAGACGAGCGATGATCATCTGCGGGACCCACGTTGCCGATGCCTCCTGCGGCTGGAACCGGCCGACCGTAGCAGTGGATGCGCGCGCGAAGGGCGAGTATGCGGCGCGCGCGTTCGATTTCATCCTGGCGGACGATCCGCGTCCGACTCAGGTCGTACAGGCGGTCCGACCGGGGGAGGACACCTGACTCCTGAAAGATCCGCCGGGCGGGCATTTCGGCGAGCACCGGTCATCGTCTGGGTGCTCAAGCTTCTCACCACTGGGATGGGCGAGGCAATGTCGGACTTCATGGGCGATCACAGCGTGCCGATCGCCGTGGTTTGCCTACATCATCACCCGGCCACTCGGTGCGTCGTTCGCCGACTGGTTCAGCAAGCCGCCGAGCATCTCGGGGCTGAACCTCGGCGACGGCCCCGTCAGCGGCGTCGCACTCGTCGTCTTCATCGGTCTTGTCGCCTGGGTCACGATCAGGGGGATCGACGTCCAGCCGCCGCACAGCCTGGCCCCCGATGTCCATCATCCCCGTGACCTCGGCCAACGGATGGCGAAGGGCGAGCTCCTGCCCGAGCCCGACTGACGCAGCGGGGCACCGTCCTCGGGACTGCCCGCCCCTCGCCGGAGCAAGCGCATGGCAGCACACCGCCGAAACGCACGCGCGACCCGTCAATATAGGCGGGTGAGCGCGCGGTCAGACGAGAGGATCCTGGAGTGGCTGTCGGGATTCCTGCGCGAGATGACCGAGGTCAGCGAGCGCTTCCCGACGCTCGTCGACGCCGCGCTCGCCGTCGCGACGGTGGCGATCGGCTTCCTCGGCCTGCATGCTCAGCACCGCCTCGGACCGGTCTCGATCGGCTTCGGGCTCGTGATCGCCGCCCCGCTCGTCGTCCGGCGTCGCTACCCCGTGGGTGCGTTCGCGCTCATCAGCGTCATCGCACTCCTGCAGTGGCTCCTGGACGTGCCCCAACTCGCCGATGCGAGCATTCTGTTCGCGCTCTATTGGATCGCACGCGAGAGCTTGGCGATCTCGATCCTGGGCGCTGCACTTGTGACCGAGACCGGAGCGATCATGGCGGCGCTCCGCTGGTCGCCGTCGGACCCTCTGAAGATCTGGGTCGGCCTGACCGGTTTGACCGTCGCGGCGACCGTTCTCGGCATCACCGTTCGTCAGCACCGGGCGCTGCTCGCGTCCCTCGAGGAGCGGGCCGCCCGCCTCGAGGTGGAGCGCGACCGGGAGGGCCGCCTCGGGGCCGCCGCCGAGCGTGCTCGGATCGCTCGCGAGATGCACGACATCGTCTCGCACAACCTCACGGTGATGATCGCGCTTGCCGACGCGGCGACGTACGAGATGCGCACCAGAGCCGAGCACGCGGAGACGACGATCGGACGTGTTTCGGCCACCGGGCGTCACGCGCTCAGCGAGATGCGTCGCCTCCTCGGCGTCCTGCGAGAGCATCCCGCTGCCGAGCCGTTCGAACCCCAACCAAGCCTGGCGCAGCTCGACGATCTCATCGCCCGGGTCGAGGCGGCGGGGCTGCCGGTGTCGCTCCAGCTCAAGGGAGATCCGCATGCACTCGACGAGGGCGTGCAGGTCACGGTCTACCGCGTCGTCCAGGAGGCCCTGACCAACACGCTGAAGCATGCGATCGAGCCCGCCGGCGCACAGGTCCGCCTCGTGTGCTGGAGCTCCGGCGGGATCCTGCTCGAGATCCTCGATGACGGCCGATCACCGACGTCTGGCGACGCCGGACATACCGGCCCACAGGGAGGCCGAGGTCTGACGGGAATGCGTGAGCGGGCCACCGCCTATGGCGGAGCGGTCGAGGCCGGTCCCCGCCTTGAGGGCGGCTGGCGCGTCCGGCTGCAGCTGTTCGACATCGAGGAGGCA
>Ga0302324_100018350_pt1 | contig 13796 bp, 10 predicted proteins | sample Palsa_T0_1_FD_201949 | JGI IMG/M metagenome (GOLD analysis project Ga0302324, IMG submission 201949) | Peat permafrost microbial communities from Stordalen Mire near Abisko, Sweden - Palsa_T0_1 | ecosystem: Environmental > Terrestrial > Soil > Palsa > Peat permafrost | place: Sweden: Abisko... | reverse complement strand
GAACGCCACCGGCGCGGTGTTCGCGAGCAGACAGATGGCCGCGGCGTGAAATGGCGAGAATCCGAGCCCGGCCAGCATGGCGGCGGCGACCGCAACGGGCGTTCCGAATCCGGCGGCCCCTTCGAGAAATGCGCCAAAGGCGAAAGCGATGAGCAGCGTTTGCAGCCGCGGGTCGCGCGTCAAGCTTCGCAGCGAGTGTTTGATGGCTTCGAATTTTCCAGTGTCCAGCGTCAGGCGGTACAAGAACACCGCCCAGATCACGATCCAACCGATGGGGAACAATCCGTAGGCGGCTCCATACGCCGCGGCCGAGACGATGCGGGTCACCGGCATCCCATACAGGAAAAACGAAACCAGAACAGTGGTTCCGAGGCCTGAAAGGGCGGCCATCCAGGCTTGGGTCCGGCGCACGCCGAGCAAGTACAGCAGAACGAAAATGGGCAACGCGGCGACCACCGAGGACGCGATCAAACTTCCGTGGATGGGTGTGTAGTTGTGTTGCCACATAAGCCGAACGTTATGTATATCAGAGCGGCTGGCTCAGGTTCAAGTGCCGGCGTGGTTGGTGTCGGCGCGGTTGGAACGAATCACTGCGGGACGGCTTCCGCGCCGTTGCCGCTTGCCGCGCTCGAAACGGCGGCATCTGCCTTCAGCGGCTGGGTGTTTGAGACTGGCTGGCCGGTGCGGCTCGCGTCGAACAGAGCCTTGGTCTTCCAGACACTTTCATTCCAATCGTTCCCGATCCGCGCGAACATTTGCTGCGCGGTCTCGCTATCGCCCGCGCGCAGCGCCAGCCATGCCATAACGTTCCGCTGGTGCTGGGTGGCGCCATAGAGCTGATCGATCGCGGAAAATCCTTGCTTGACTCGCGGCCACGACAAGGCCCGGGCCTGCGTCTTACCGCAGCAGTTCAGCGCGGCTGCGATCTGAAAATACGTCGCATCCCCGTCGGACCCAGAGGCTTGATCTGCCACCTGCTCCGCATACTGCTCGGACTCCCCTCGCTTGCCGTACCACTTCGGCAGAAGGTAGTTTGCTTGTGCCACAGCGAAGTAATAATAGCCGGGTTCATTCGCCAAGGCCTCGGCCGCGAGCGCATCCGCCTGCGTGCGATCCCACCCTTGCGCCCGGGCGACGGTTTGCACTTCCAGGTACCACTGCGGATCACGGCCGCTGGTCTTTGCGGCATCCTCCAGGACCGCGCGGGCCGACTGCACGCGCTGGCGGAAAAGCGCCCATCCTTCCGGCGTGACGGTATTGGCTAAACCGTTGCCCCGCGCTTTCCAGGCGAAGCGTAGATAAGCATGCGCAAGCGCGACACGCGGTGTTGGACTAGCGGGGCTAACTTCGATCCACTGTTCCAGCTTTGCGATCCGAGACTGCCATTCCGCATCTGTCGCCGTGAGCGATCCCGCTGAGCCAACCGTGTTGTAGAACGTGTTGAGCTGCCATGCCCCGCCTTTGAAGCGCAGCCTTTGGCTCCGCAACTGGCCGGCCAGGGTGTCCAATTCAGGATAAGCGCCTTGATTAAAAAGGTCGCGGACATGCACCCGGAAAGCGCGGACGTTGGTGTCGCTCAAATCGGCGCTGTCATCCGCTGACGCCGCTGGATTTGGAGGCACATCAGGTGACCGCGCAGCTTGGGTTTTGGCGGACTCCTGCGCCAACGCCGGCAGTGCAACCATCGCCACCGCCAGCGCCATCCCCGCAAGATGCCGTAATCTCATACCGATTTATATATGATAATACTCTGCTTTGTCATCTGCCATCGGAGGAAGAATCAGCATGAAACGACGCACCTTGGCAAAACTTGGCGGTTTGATGTGGGGGGCGATGGCGTGCCTCTCCGCACAGGACCTCACCATCACCAATGCCCGTATCGTCGCCGCCAACGGCAGCCTGATAGAGCGCGGATCGATCGTGGTGCGCGCGGGGAAAATCGTTTCTGTCGCGCCTGGAGCGGCGACCGCATCGATCGGCAGAACTGTCGACGCCAAAGGCATGACTGCGATGCCCGGTTTTATCGATGCACACAAGCACATCAACACCGGACCCGACGAGAAGGCGCAGATGCAAGCGCTTCTTGAAGCCGGTTACACCACCATCCTGTCGGGAGGCGGCCCGGCGGAAGGAAACATTACGCTCAGGGATCACATCGAAAAGGGCCTGATCAACGGTCCGCGCATCATCCCGTCCGGCTCCTTGCGGCTGAACCAACACACTCCGGAAACGGCGCGCGCCGAGATTCGGAAGATGGCCGCCATGGGAATCAAGTTTACGGGCGAGATCGCGCTTACTCCCGAACCGGGGCCGACGGAAAAAGAAATGGAAGTTCTCAGAGCCGTCGTGGACGAGGCGAAGAAAGCCGGCATTATGGTCCAGGTTCACGCGGTGAGTTCACCCGCGATGGTGGCCGCCGTGGACGCGGGTGTGCCGCTGCTGGTTCATCTCCCGAACAAAGATTGGGTGAGCCGGGAGGACGCGAAGAAAGTGGCTGACGCGGGCGTGAAGGTGTTGGCGACCATTGGCTTTGGCGCGCCGGTGTTCGGCGTGTTCGCGGATGACAACAAGCCGCGCTTCCGGAACGGGAAGCCGTGGCCCGAATCGATTGACGGCGGAGTCCGCCTGGGCGAGGAAGCTGGATATATGCCGGTGAATGCGCGCACGGTTTGGGATGCGGGCGTGATCCTCGGCTACTGCACCGACACCACGTATGAACCGAAGGCCGGCCTGGAACATGAGCTGAAGAGCTTCAATCTGATGTTCTCGATGCAGGATCTCATTAAGCTGATGGGCCCGAATACGGCGTCCTATATCCAGATGAGCGATCAGCTAGGAACGCTGGAGCCGGGTAAACTCGCCGACCTGATTCTTCTGGACGGCAATCCGTTGGAAGGCTATTGGAATTGGCTGAAAACCAAAGTGGTGGTCAAGGGCGGCGTGATTGTGGTGGATAAACGTTAGGTTGCGGAGATAAGGAGAGGCTATGCGAAAGACGCTTTTTGGCGGTGTTTTGATTCTGTGCGCGCTTTCGGCGCAGACGCAAACCAATAAGAATATTGCGCCCGCGATTTATATCGGCGCAGCGGACATCCAAGCGACGGTGAAGAAAGCGCCCGTTGACAGCGTAACCGACCAGGCCATACGGACCGTGGACGTGGGTAATCTGAACGTCGGCGTGGGCGTGGTGCATCGCTCGGCGAAAGCCGCACAAACTTCTATTGCACACGACGAATTGACCGAGATTTATCATGTCCTGGCGGGCTCGGGCACGCTTGTAACCGGCGGCACTCTGACCAAGCCCGAACGTGTCCCGGCGGATAGCAAGACGGTAAAGGACCTTGCGGGGCCCAGCATGCGCGGGGCCGGGCTCGAAAATGGCGTGAGCCGCACAGTGCGCGCCGGCGATGTGGTGATCATCCCGGCCGGCACGGGTCACTGGTTCAGCTCGATTGACGGGACCATCGATTACGAAGTGATCCGCGTAGACCCTGGCAAGCTGCTGTCGCTCCGTTGACCCGCGCCGCCGCGATCAGGCTCAGAACTGCAGCTTCAGGCTGAACTGCGTTTGACGGGCTACATCGGGGATACCGCCGCTTGGTACCAGCGTAGTGATCGCGGCGCCAAAGGGGGCGAAGCAGGCTGGGCTGTTGCTGGGGGTACTGGTGGGGCCGCAGTTCGTTCCTGCGTTGATGATCTCCGGGCCGACGCCGAACGCGCCCGGGACCGAAAAGTTGGGATGGTTGAAGATGTTAAAGATCTCGGCTCTGAACTGGAGGTTCACATGTTCCGTGATCCTGGTGGTCTTGGTTAGGCCGATATCGGTTTCCGCATACCCGGGCCCGACCAGGTTGTTCCTTCCGAGATTGCCGACCGTGCCGTACGCCGAGGGCGCAAAGCAGTTTAGGTTGATCCACGCATTTACGCTCTGATTCGCGTAGGGATTGTTATTACATCCGGGTGCGTTGGGCACGTAGTTCGGGCGCTCGGTGTCAAAAGAGTTCCCCAGATCGGCCTGGTCGCCTTCCCCCAGCGAGAAAACGACGCCGCTGTGCCACGCCGTAACCCCGCTCAACTGCCAGCCTTCCTTCCAGCGGTTGCCTTTGAAGGGGAACATATACACGGCGTTGAACGAGAGATTTTGGCGAAGATCGAAGCTGCAGTTGCCCTTGTCCGCATTCCAGTCGTAGGGGTTGGTGATGGAGGAGGTCACATTGTTGAAACCCAAGCCGGCATACGAGTACGCGCTGTCAATGCAGTGCGAGTAGGTGTAGGCGAACTGATAGACCAGATTCGCGGAGGCCCTGTGCGTAAGCCCGACCTGCAGCGCGTTGTAACTGGAATAGCTGCTGGGAGAGGTCATGTCCTGCGAACCTAAAATGGGAACCGGCCGCGGATTCTCTTCTCCAGCGGCGTTCGCGAAGTGGTCCACCCCGTCGATGACCGTGGGAATCGGCGCGTTGAAGTCGTGGAACGCGAGCAAGTGAACGCCGCGCGTCCCCTGATAGCCAACCGTAAGCAGGTTATGCCAGGGCAGTTCACGCTGGATGCTGAGAGTGTATTCCAACGAGTACGGAGTGGTGTTTGTTCCGTAATAGGTGCCGGTTACCTGACTCAATGACGGAATCGCGGAGCCGACAAAAGGCTTCGGCCAGTTTGGATCCGGACCGAAAAATATCTGGGATTCGGTGTCATACGGTGGGCTGGAAACGTAGGCGGACGAGAAGGCGTATGTCGTGTACGGATCGTGGAAAATCCCGAAACCGGCGCGCACGGCAGTCTTGTGGTCGCCGAAGACATCCCATGCCAGGCCGACCCGCGGGTCGAAGTTCCTGTTGGAGGGATTGTTCTGATAAGCGTGCGGGACGGTCACGTAGTTGGGTTGGAACGGCGGCCCCACAACATTGTTAAAAAGGTTGTGGATCTCGATCGGATTGGTTTCCCACTCGTAGCGCAGGCCAAAATTGATCGTCAGTCTGCTGTTCACTTTCCAGTCGTCCTGAACGTAGGGCTGAACCGCATCGTAACGCTCGGCCCGATAGCTGTTGGTTCCTCCGTTCGGGGCGCCAATAAACAGGAATGGATTGCCCGAAAGGAAACTTTGATCGCCACCAATGAATATGTAGTCTCCGTTCCAGAACACCAGGACATAAGGATTGAGCTGTTGCCGCTGGAACATGCCGCCAATTCTTATCGTGTGGGAACCCTTGACCCAAGTCAGGTCATCCTTTTCCGTGAACTTGTTCTGCAGATACCGGAAGGGGTTTACGAAACCTGCCCCCAGCGGGGTGAGGTTCGGAACATTCACGGTAACATCCTCTCGCGCGGGAGAAAATATCTCCAGCGCCGGGTGTTGCGCCGGCTGCTCCTCCGATGTCCAGGGCCGCGAGTAAGACGCGGTGAACTGGTTGATCAACGAGGGCGAGAAGATATGACGTTCCCCCAAAGTCAGGAACTGGTTATGGGTGGTGTCATAAAACGGCCAAAGACCGAGGCCGTTATTCGTGACGCGGTTGCCGAAATCGATCTCGTAGCGTGCGAAGAAACCGTCTTTATCGGAAATATTCCAATCGACGCGGGTCACGCCGAAATCCTCGGGTGTTGTTTGCGCGCCATTAAAGTTATAGATGCCGATGTCGGGATTGCCATTAAACAATCCTCCGTTGGGCGCCGGGTAGAGGGCCAGCATCGCGGCAGAAGCCGGGCTTACCACACACGGGGCGCTGCAGTTGTCCTTGACAAAGTTTCCGGTCGGCACGTAATTGATATAGGTCGAATCCAGCACCTGCCGAATGCCCTCGTAGTTGGCGAAGAAAAAGAGCTTGTTCTTCTTGATCGGGCCGCCAAAGGTGCCGCCGTACTGGTTTCTGCGGAAGGCGGGCGCGGACGTGCCGGGGTCGAAAAATCCGCGGGCATCCAGGTCGCTGTTGCGGAAGAACTCATAGACCGAACCGTGAAATTCGTTGGTGCCCGACTTGGTCACGCCGATGATGGCGCCGCCGTTGCCCGCATACTGCGCACCGTAAGTGCCGGTTAGCGTCTGAAACTCTGCAATGGAGTCGATACCGAGCGTAGTGCCGGTTACGTCGCCGCCGGCGTTGCGCTGCCACCAGTTCACCATGTCTTCGCCGTCCAGCAGGTTGGCGTAGCCTTCGGGCCGGGTGCCCGAGATGGAGTACGCATTGGCGACCGAAGTCAGCGCGCTGGATCCGCCCTGCGGATAACTCAGAACCCCGGGTGCTAGCAGAATCAGCTGTTCCCAATCGCGGCCATTCAGAGGCAGCTCGCGCATCTGGGTCTGATTGACGAGCGAAGACACCGCAGCGGTGCTGGTCTCCACCTGCGAGACCTCGGCCGAAACGCTCACCGTTTCGGTGGATTGGCCCACCGTCAACTGGAAGTCCACCACCGGCGACGCGCCGACTGTTAGGGCAAACGCCGTGCGCGCCGCATTCTGAAAGCCGGTCTTCGACACGGTGATGTCGTAGGAACCGATGGGCAGGTCCGGCAAAGCATAACGGCCCTGGTCGTCGGTACTGGTCGTTTGCGTGGCCGATGTCGCTGTATTCTTGATCGAGACGGTTGCCATGGGCACCGCGGCGCTGGAAGCGTCTGTCACGCGGCCCGATACAGATGCGGTGGCGGCCTGTCCGAATAGGAGCGTGGGCGTTACAGCACAGAAACAAAGCACACTGCCAAGAAGCAGAACTACACGGTTCCGAACTCTCATTGTTAAACCCTCTTTTAACCGACCCTGATGCCTACTGAAACATACAACAGTTCGCCGTTATTGACCAGATTGCTAAATTGATACACGCGATCAGTACAACTGATATTGCGTCCTGCGTGTCGGCCCGTTCGAGGTATTTACTTGAATTTTCTAGGCCGCGGAACTGAGTTGCCCCCACAGCCTCTGTGATGCCAGTTTGGCTCCGTCAGACAGAGCGCGAAGCTTCAGCCAGCAGAAGTCGGGATAAACCGGGCCAAACCCCGCGAAGGTTCCAAATCCGCAATCGGTACCCGCGATAACGCGCTCGCGCCCCACCAGGCCCGCGTAGCGGATGATTCGTTGTGAGATTAATTCGGGATGCTCGATATAGTTGGAGCTCGAAGCGATCACGCCCGGGACCAGGATCTTGTCATCGGGAAGCTTCTGAAGCGACCAGACCTCCCATTCATGCTCGTGACGGGGATTCGCTCCTTCCAGCAGAAGCGCCTGTGGCTTGGCCTTGAGCACAACAGGAAGAATCTTCACCAGCGGTAAATCATGCGTATGAGGGCCTTGATAGTTACCCCAGCAGACGTGCATGCGCACCCGGTCCGCGGGAACATTTGCCAGCGCGTGGTTCAAAGCCTCCACCTGAATGGCCGCCGCCCGCAGGAATTCATCATCCGTCATGTCGCGAAATCTGCTGTGCCTCCCCATGGCCAAATCCGGGCAGTCCACCTGCAGCATCAATCCCGAATTGACGATCGTTTCATACTCCGACCGCATGGCGTCCGCCAGTGCCTGCATGTAGGCGGCATGCGTCGGGTAATATTCGTTCGGTTGGAAGACGGCGATGGTTCCCGGCGAAACGGCGTTCATAAAGCCTTCGGCGGCTTTCACCTGGGCATTCACAAGTGCCAGGCCGTCTTTCATTCGAGCGATGTCGTTCTTCAGCGGTTCCAGATCCTTCACCGCAATCGGACCCTTGCAGACGGGCCGCTGATATTTGGCGGATGCTCCCGCGGAAACCAACTTATCGCGGTAGCCCGGAAAATCTTCGAGATCCTGCGGCGTGGGGCGCGCCGAATCGCCCTCGAATCCGGTCAGCCGGTGCCGGATATACGTGGCATAGCTGATCTTGCCCATCTCTCCGTCGCTGACCACATCAACGCCGGCTTCTGCCTGCTTCCGCAATGCCTCGAGCACGCCGGACCGGATCGCTTGATCGAACTTCACTGGATCGTAATTCTCTCCTCGATCTTGCGCAAACAGGTAATCGACAACCTCCTGCGGGCGGGGCAAGCTGCCGACGTGGGTAGTCAAGATGCGATCGGTACTAAGCTTCATGAATAAAGTTCTCTCCTACAGAATATTGAGTTTGTCGCATTTTCTGCCAGGCCGGCGGGTCAACCGCAAATCAGATTGGCGAGATCACTCGCCGTGATAATGACCCTAATCTGCGTAAACCGCGTGACAATGTTACGTTGAAGGTGCGTCCCTTCGGAGAACAGCAGTGAAGAACACAACTCTCGGCCGCTTGGCCGTTGCTTTCGGCCTGATTGTCGCCCCTATCCCGGTTTTCGCCCACCACTCGTTCGCCGCCGAGTTTGACGGAAATAAAAAGGTCACGCTCACCGGTGTCGTGACCAAAGTGGATTGGGTGAATCCTCACGCCTATATATACGTGGATGTCAAAGGCGCCGATGGCGCCGTGGTCAATTGGGCTATCGAAACCGGGGCGCCCAACGCGCTCTACCGCCAGGGCTGGCGGAAGGATGACCTCAAAGCCGGGGACACCGTCACCCTGGACGCCTTCTTGGCGAGGGACGGATCGCACACGGCTGCTGCGCGGAGCGTAAAGTTGCCGGACGGACGAAACGTCTTCGCCGGCACGCCAAACAGCACCCCGGGTCAGAAGTAACGTATCACTTGAATTGATGGCGACTATCAGACGGACCCTATCGACTTTCCTGGGGGCACCGGTCATGCTTCGGAATGTAATTAGGATTACTGGAGACGAATTATGAAGTACAACGTGACGGGCATTCACCACATCACCGCGTGTGCGGGTGGCGCCCAAGAAGACATTGATTTCTTCACGCAGATCGTTGGTCTGCGGATGGTGAAGCAGACCGTTCTAATGGACGGCACCATTCCGATCTACCATCTGTACTACGCGAATGCCAAGGCGGAGCCGGGCTCGGTGATGACCACCTTCCCCTATGGCCAGAAGACTGGGCGTCAAGGCTCGGGTCAGATCCGCGCTACCGCATATTCGGCGCCGAAAGGATCGCTGCAGTTTTGGAAGGAGCACTTCGACAAGCACAAGATTCTGCATGGCGGGATTCAGGAGCGGTTTGGGCAAAAGTACATCCGATTCCAACACCCCGCTGGACTGGCGTTCGAGATCATTGAGGAACCCAACGATTCGCGCGAGGGCTGGATAACGGAAGAGATCGGCGCCGGCGAAACGGTGCGCGGCTTCTACGGCACTGTACTTTCGATGCGTGAGATCGCCGAAAGCGAGCGCTTCTTCACGGAAGCTCTGGGCTTCCGCAAGACCGGGCAGGAAGGCAAGTTTCACCGCTTCGAAGTGGGCGCCGGCGGTCCTGGAAAGACTTTGATTTTTGAGCACGATCCCGATCGCGCCGCTGGAAGCTGGGGTTTCGGCGCGGGCACGGTGCACCACGTGGCTTTGGCCGTGAACAGCCACGAAGAGTTGGAAGAGCAGAAGGCCATTTACGAGGAACTCGGATTTACCGACGCATCCGACATCAAGGATCGGTATTACTTCTACTCGATGTACACGCGGTCGCCCGGCGGCATTCTCGTCGAATGCTCTTGCAGCCAGGCGGGCGGCTTCCTCCGCGACGAGGACGAAGCTCATTTAGGATCGAAGCTTCATCTGCCGCCCTGGTGGGAACATCGCACGCAGGAGATGCTGGCGCAGTTGGAACCGATTCACGCTCCCGAGACGACGGGAACCGTGCGGGCATAGAGGCTTCATTGAAAATGTTTGCAATTGCGCGAGTATTGTGTCTGGGCGCCGTCTTGTGTTCGACCGCCCAATGGGCAACGGCACAATTCGGGATTCCGCACGATCCGAAAGACGATAAACCAGGGCCATTCAAGCGGACGGCGGACGGCAAGCCTGACCTCAACGGCCTGTGGCTGGCTGACACGCTCGCGCCGTTTGACGTGGAGGACCATGAAGCCGTCTACGGCATCCCGGCCGGAAAAGGCGTTGTCGTCGATCCGTCCGACCGCAAAATTCCCTACCAATCCTGGGCTCTGGCGAAAAGAACCGCGCTGTTCAAAGATGCTTCCAACGACCCTCAGGCGCATTGTCATTTGCCCGGCGTGCCGCGCGCGGTCTACACTCCGTTTCCCTGGCAGGTGATCCAAAAGCCCGGCTTGGTGGTCTTCTTGTATGAGTACCCGCATGGCATTCGTATTGTTCACACGGACGGATCCCACAAGCACCCGGAAGGACGCGACGTTCTAAACACCTGGATGGGCGATTCGGTTGGCCACTGGGAAGGCGACACGCTGGTGGTGGACGTCAACGGCTTCAACGATCAGACCTGGCTCGACATGGCCGCAAATTTTCATAGCGACCAGTTCCACGTGGTGGAGCGCTACACCATGATCAACCCGAAGACCATCCAGTACGAAGCCACGCTCGAAGACCCCCAGGTCTACACGAGGCCGTGGACCATGAAATTCCTGATTCGCGCGCAAAAGGCGGGCGAAGACATCATGGAGTTCGAGTGCAACGAAGGTGAACGGGACCTGCAGCACTACGTGAAGTGAGGACCATTGGGTAGCACGGATCATATCACATGAAACACAGCGAACATCGCATACTGACCACGCACGTCGGAAGTCTTGTCCGTCCCAAAGAACTCCGTGATCTCGCCCCGCCTGGAGAAGAGCCAAAGGACCTGGCGCAGTACAACGCCGTACTTTCTCAACAGACCTTGGAAGTGGTCCGCAAGCAGGCGGAGGTCGGGATCGACATCGTTAGCGACGGCGAATATGGGAAGCAAAGCTGGTCGAACTACATTTTGAAGCGAATCAGCGGCTTCGAAATTCGCCCCAACCAATTGCGTCCGGTCATTTGGCTGGGCCGCGACCGGGAGCGGTTTGCCGAATCCATCTTTCAGGAATTTCCCCGGCTGGCGGCCGGCACCATTACCGAGGCATGCGTCGGGCCGATCCGCTATCTGGATCACTCGAGCGTAGATCGCGCTCTCACGAATTTCAAAGCGGCTTTGAAGCAGGTCAAGGTTGAAGAAGCCTTCTTTACGGCCGTGGCGCCGGCGAGCACGGCTTATGACGGCGTAAACGAATATTATTCCAACGAACACGATTACGTCTACGCCATCGCCGATGCGCTCCGCGAAGAGTACCAGGCTATTTACGACTCCGGCGTCCTTCTCCAGGTGGACGATGCGGTGCTAGCGAACATGTACGATCACTTGGTTCAGCAGAGTCCCGAGAAATATCGCGAGTGGGCCAATTTGCGCATTGAGGCGCTGAACCACGCGCTCGCGGGAATCCCGGAGGAGCGCATTCGATATCACGTGTGCTTCGGCAGCTGGCACGTGCCGCATGTCGCCGACGCCCCGCTGGAAGAAATCGTCGATTTGATCCTCAAGGTGCGAGCCGAAGCCTATTCCATCGAAGCAGCTAATGTTCGGCACGAACACGAATGGCGGATCTGGGAGAACAAGAAACTGCCCGCGGGAAAAATTCTAATTCCCGGCGTAATCACCCACCACACCGTTACGGTGGAACATCCTCAATTGGTTGCTGACCGGATCGTCCGCTATGCAGGCTTGGTGGGACGCGAAAACGTGATCGCCGGCAGCGATTGCGGATTTGCGCAGTCCGAGGTGATTCAGCGTGTCCACCCGACGGTGATGTGGGCAAAGTTTGAGAGCCTGGTGGAAGGCGCGCGCCTGGCTACGAAGAAGTTGTGGTGATCGATTATGCATTATGCAGTCCGCCGGTTGCCGCTGTTTTTTCTCCTCTGCGGAGGCTGCGCGCAATTCGCCTCTGCCTTCGAGAGCCCCGTAGCGGACGCGGCGATGAACGGCGATCGCTCGGCTGTTCGATTGCTGTTGCAGAAGAAGGCCGATGTTAATGCGCCGCAGGCTGATGGGGCCACAGCGCTCGAATGGGCGGTTTACCGCAGTGATCTTGAGCTTGCCGATCTGCTGATCGCGGCCGGCGCAAACCCGAAAACTCCAAACCGCGAGGGCGCCACGGCCATGCAATTGGCCTCGCTGCATGGCAGCGCTGCCATGATGGAAAGGCTGCTCGACGCTGGGGTGGGGGTGAATGAGCGCGGAGTGAATGGCGAGACCCCGCTTATGTTCGCTGCCCGCAACGGGAACCTAGAAGCTCTGAAATTACTACTCAAGCGCGGCGCCGATGTTAACGCCAAGGAGTCCCTGCGTGGTACTACCGCTCTGATGTGGGCCGTGGAGCAAAGTCATACGGACGCAATAAAACTGCTGATCGAGCATCACGCCGATGTCAGTGCCGCATCAAGCCCGGATTCCAAGGGTGGCACGGCGTACCTGGCGCCCACCATCCAGCAGCGAGAGCAACAAGAGCAGTTTATCCGCCAGCGGAGGGCGCTCGGGGCTAAGGAGGTGGCTAAGGATCCGGCCAAGGACCTCGCCGCTTCGGATGCAGCCGCGGCTGCAGTTGCTTTCGGCGTCGCTAAGAACACCAAGGGCGGCGGATTGACCTCGCTCGTGCTGGCGGCCCGCGAAGACTGCATCGAATGCGCGCAGATCTTGGTCGAAGCTCACGCCGGCGTTAACCAAACCACTCGATACGGATGGACACCGCTGCTTACAGCCGTCCAAAACAAACACTATCGACTAGCCGCGTGGTTATTGGATCATGGAGCCGATCCCAACATTGCAAACAATGGCGGGTGGACGCCGCTTTACATTGCTGTCGACAACCGCAATATCGAGGGCGGCGACTATCCAGTGCGCCAGCCCGACATGGATCATTTGGACTTCATCAAGCTGCTCATCAATCACGGCGCTAACGTCAATGCGCGAATCTGCGGGGTGGAATCGACGGCTAATCGCTGCAAAGGCGACAGCACCGAAACGCGGACCATTTTCACGATGCAGTGGCTCTACGAAGACGGCGCTACCCCGTTCCTTCGGGCTGCGCAATCCGGCGATGTGACTGTAATGAAGCTGCTGCTGGAGCACGGAACGGATCCCAAGTTGGCTACCGCGAACGGCGACACGGCGCTGATGGTTGCCGCGGGAATCGGCTGGGTGGAAGGTGTGACATTTGAATGGTCGGAGGCCGACAACCTGGAAGCGGTAAAGATGTGCCTTGATCTCGGCATTGATCCAACCATCTCCGACGGCGATGGCCGAACGGCGCTGCACGGCGCTGCGCACAAAGGCCGCAACGAAGTAATTCGGCTCCTTGTGGAACATGGCGCCAAGCTGGACGCCAGAGATAAGGGCAGCCGCGACACCTTCACCGGCGCGTTGGAGGGCCACACCTGGATGCCGATCGATTACTCGCGGGGCCTGGTTCGAGTCGGCGTCCAGTCCGCCATCCCTCATCCAGACACGGAAGCGCTCTTGAAGATGCTGATGGAAGAGCGCGGCATTTCCGTTCCCGCGCCCACCGGAACATCCATCTGCATCACGGATGTTTGTAAGGGATCCGGGCCGAAGTAGTAACGTTCCAGCGCATTGATCCGTCCGATCACAAATCCGTATGGGAATGCATGCGCTATAGCGTGGCGGCCCGGCGGACTTCTTCAGGCCCTAGGGGCGCCAGAAACCCGCTCTTGCACTCCATAGCCTCAAAGCAGGTCGTGTTGTTGCTGCAACGATAAAATGTCCCCATAACTGCAACGATAATCTGTCACCTCCGGATTGATTGAAATCCTGTATCTCCCCTTTGCCGTTTCCCCTCCGGGGAAAGCCGGGGCGGGCGGGTTCCCCCCACGCCGGAGGGCACGTCGCGCGCCAGCAAAAAAGCGCTGGCACTGCCGTGCGACCGGCTCCCCCCGCAAGAGGGGCCAAGCCCC
>Ga0302324_100018349_pt1 | contig 13797 bp, 7 predicted proteins | sample Palsa_T0_1_FD_201949 | JGI IMG/M metagenome (GOLD analysis project Ga0302324, IMG submission 201949) | Peat permafrost microbial communities from Stordalen Mire near Abisko, Sweden - Palsa_T0_1 | ecosystem: Environmental > Terrestrial > Soil > Palsa > Peat permafrost | place: Sweden: Abisko... | reverse complement strand
CCTGGTCTTAGGAAATCGGAAACAAGGAGAACTTCAGAGGCTCAAGCTACTGGCACAACACCGCTGATCAACAGCCAACCCACCCGACGTGTGCTCAATCTCTGCATAATTCAGGTGCAAACAATGCTTCGGCGCTATAGTGACAGCGAGGTGTAACATGCCGGGGTAAAGCCAAATGAGGTGGTCACCATGCTTGATATGCAGGCATTTTCAAATAATTCGGCATAGCCATTTGAAATCCCAAGAGATAACTTCCTTCAGCATTTCGCGGATGCCGCCTCTTCCAAGGCTCATTTCGGTACAAACGGGTTAGCTAAGCGGGATCTACAAAGAAAATCCCGAACTATGGCAATGGTTGTTCCTCTTAGAACGTCGCCGGCACGTCAACCAAGGTTCTCGCCGTGAAGGATTGAAGGTGTGTGCCGAATACTTGAATAAGGCACGAAATTCCTATCGATATATTGCCCACTATGCTGCAATCAATCCTTCGCCGAGCGAATCAATTGGCAGGGATCTCGAATACCTCGATTGAGAACAAGGTCTTTCCAACGTTGTCTTCCAGGATCTCCACTAGCCTTGCGGCGGTTTTCTCATCAGGAGCCATGAAATCGTAGCCAAGATCTATTTTTTCGAACAAACAAGTGAATGAGATTTTATTTCCACTGACCTGGTTCACTTCTTTGATCGTTACTTCTTGGATAGAAGGTAAACTATCTTCCCGGTCATACCCACCTCCAACTGGTGGCCATGCTGGTAAATCCCTTACTCTTTTCATCACAAATCCTATCTACCTATCCATCCTACGCCCATGTCTCGTTCCCCGCCGCATTCAGAGACTCTTGCCGCGCCTGAATCCACTGAGAATAATCTTTTTCAATAATCCGAGGACTATTTCCCTAAATCGCCGCGACCTCCGAGACCGCCACGCCTTTTGAAAGTAATTGGGTCGCGAACATGTGTCTAAGCGGTGCGCATGGATGTGAATCTTGGCAACCTTCCCAAGGCGCAAGAGCGTCCTCTGCCAGTCAGACACACACGACTTGATCTTTCCTTGCCTCGACCAGAAAAAAATCTCCACCGGCGTTCATTTTGATGAGCGCCGCTTCCACCTCCGGATGCATCGGGATTTCGACAAGCTTCCCATTCTTCGTCGTCCTGACCTGAGTGTGATCTCATCGTTCTGGACCTTTTGCCGATCGAGCTGGACTGCATCCCCGAAAGATCTCGAATCGGTGCTGACCATCGTCGGTGGCTGAAGAGCGGCAGGGATTGCTCCACCCGAGCTTCCTGTCAGTCCTAACTGGTCGCCCGTGGCGCATTGTGGGGGCTAGACTAGGGCTTCAAAATCACTGGCCGGAGCTTCTCATTCCGCCTTTTGCCAGCGATCAGAGGAGGACCCAAATGAGCACGTCCGTGTATCCGAAGATCCGGGCTTGGGAGCCGGTGGGGTGACTGTTTCGCGTTCTGAAACACAACCGGACGAAGGAATGGCCTGAAGACTGGAGGAGGAGAGCAACTGATGAAGGTACTGCTCATTTCATTTGCAGTTGGTTTGTTGGTCGGCATTTTGTATGGAGTGATTCGGGTAAAGAGTCCAGCCTCACCAATCGTCGCTCTGCTCGGCTTACTGGGAATGGTGCTCGGGGAACAGCTCAGCGGTTAGATACTTGCGAAAAATGTCAGCGTGACAGATGCTGCATCCATTTGTATCGTGGGTAAGCATTGGGATCAGCGAGCGAATGTGCAATCTGTAGTATCAGTTCAGCCGCGCGGATTGAAAGAGTTTACATCGTACCGGATGAGCCGTGAACCAACATCGTTCGATAATCAACCCTCGTAAAAAGGAGACTCAATGCGTATCAGCAAATCCTTTGGGGCTATTGCTATCACGATCTTTCTGAGTACGGGAATTGCCCGTCTGTCCCCGATGCGAAGCGACGCTCTGGCGGTCGCCGATGCTGCTAGTAGTACGCCCAACGTGGCCGTGGAGCCGCAATACGATACGACCCACGTCTACGTCGCCCCCGAGGACTTCGACCGTTTCGTCGCCAGCATTGTAGCCACCTTCGGCGGAACCACATCCAAACAGGGCGTCTTCACCGTGACGCCAACACCGAGCAGCACCATGTCCCAGTTGGTGCTGACTCCGGTGGGAACCCTGTCGGTATTCGGGTTCAAGACGCCGGTTCCGTATCCCTTTGGCAGAGAGCGAACCGGTTACCTCGTGACCGATCTTGATGCGGCGGTCCAGGCCGCTCGCACGACAGGCGCAGACGTTGTTGTAACTCCATTCAATGACCCAATCGGACGAGATGCCATTATCCAATGGCCGGGTGGCGTGAACACACAGCTCTATTGGCACCCGACCGCGCCTTCCTATAAGGCTCTTCAAACCATTCCGGAGAACCGTGTGTATGTATCCCCCGATCGCGTGGCTGCCTTCGTAGACAGCTTTCTTGCCTTTAGTCATGGAAATGTTATCGCGGATGATGCGAACGCTCCTGGTGTTGAGATCGGACGGCGGAGTGATACCTATCGGCGAATCCGTATCCAATCCAACTTCGGCAAGCTGACGGTTCTCGTAACGGATGGTCAACTTCCGTATCCATATGGGCACGAGATGACGGGCTACGAGGTTTCGGATCTCGCGGCTACCCTCGCTAAGGCCAAGGCGGCGGGAGTCCTGGTGCTGGTTCCTTCCTACGCTGCCGATCAGCGCGCCGCAGCCCTGGTGCAATTCCCCGGCGGGTATATTGCGGAGATCCACTCGTCGCTCGGCAAATAGAGTCCGTCTCAATGAGAAAGTGTGTCTGATGAGAATTGTTCTAACCTGGCGGCGGCTCGCTTGACTGGAGTGCCTCCGATAACGTGTAAGCATGGCATCCTCCCCAGTACGTATGGGGTATGCTGTTCTCTTAAATTCGCAAGTGATTGCAAACAGGAAGTTTAACGTGGTGGCGGCGGATGGAATCGAACCATCGACCTACGGGTTATGAGTCCGTCGCTCTAACCATCTGAGCTACGCCGCCGGTGTCGTGAGCGCTTCCGGACTAAGAAATTGAACGGCGGATCGCACTGCGACGCTCCTTTATCTTACGAAGGCGCGGTTTTGCCGTCAACGTTTGGCTGGGGTTTGGCAGCGGGTTCCATTTTGAGGCAAAACCTTGCAGCCGGGCTCCCATTTACTCCCAATCTGCTGACATTCTACAAACTTCAAAAGAGCGTCCGTTTTGATGACATACTTGGCGTCATGCACGTTTGCCGTATTTTGCTGAGTGCGTTGCTTACCGGGTTCGTTTTCTCGTTTTCCAGTAAGGCCCAGATGCCTGATCCAACCCAAGTGCCCACCCAGACACCAACCCTCAGCACTCGCCCCGCGGGAGTAAAACCATTGGGACCGCCCCGGCCTCCGAACCAGAATTTCCAGTACCAGCAGCTGCGCCAGCTTTTACCCTCCGGCCAGGGACTGACCGTTTCGAATTTGACCCTGAAGCGGGATGCGGCGGTCTTCACCTTTGTCTCCGGGGCGTTCACCCTGTATGGCGAGGTGAACGGCAAGCTGACAGGCGCGGTCTTTCAGGGCGACGGCACGCTGAAGCTGGTGCCTCCAACGGCTGAGGAGAAACGCAGCCTTTCGCTTCTCACCAAAATGCCGGAAATCGAGGAGAGCTTTCAGACCGCGGTGTTTCGGTTCACCGACGATACGGCTGCCGAGATTCGCCAAGCTTCAATGGGCAAGGCAGCCGGCAGTCCCTCCTCAATCTCTGCCGGTCAGCGGCTGGAAGAAGCCCTGCAAACCAAGATTCACCAGAACATGGACATCCGATTGCTTGAAGATGTGCTCAGTCCCTCCACCGGAGGATTCTTTTTGGCCTCGATCGACGGCAAGAAGTATTCGTCGAAACTGCTGTTTACCCTCGATCCGCGTGGGGCGGAGGGCGTCGCGCCGGAAGAGGTCAAGCTGGAGACCTGGGACGAGAATAAGCATGGCGTCTGGACGGCCTTCCACCGCGAAGAAGAGTTCGCCGCTGGACGCCCCGCTGGCAATGAGAACAACGGCGCCTTCGCGATCGAGCATCAGGATCTGGACACGACGATCTCGAAAGGCGGCAAGATCGACGCGATCGCGAAGATTACGCTCCGCGCCCAGCAGGACGGCCTGGCTGTCGTGCCGCTGGCGCTGTTCCCCACGCTGCGAGCATCCAGCGCCATGGGGCCGGACGGCACAGAACTGGATTTTATCCAGGAGAACAAAGAGCGCGATCCGGATTTCGCCGTGGTGCTGGCGCACCCCTTGAAGCGGGGAGAGAGCTACGTGCTGACAATTGGGTATTCCGGTAAAGACGCGGTCGAGGATGTAGGCGGCGGCAACTACTACCCGGTCGGCTCGGCCAGGGACCGGTGGTATCCCAATATGCCCGAGGGCGGGCTGGGCGGCTATGCAACCTACGATATGACCTTCCGCGTGCCGAAAGGCCTAGATGTGATCGCCACCGGGCAGCGCACCCGGTCTGTAGATGAGGGCGGCCAGACGGTCACCCACTGGGTGACCGACGTGCCAATCTCCGTCGCCGGATTCAATCTGGGCCGATTCAAGAAAGAGGAGGCTACCCTCAAAACCGGGTTCGTGATCGATGCGTACGCCAATATGGAGACGCCTGACTTCGTAGAAAAGCTGAAGAATTCGGGGGCTCCGATGGGGACGATGAACACTACCATGATGCTGAAGCCCGAGCTCTCGCAGGGCGAGGCGGCAGTGGCGATCTATGACGACTTTTTCGGCCCATTACCCTACAAGAATATGGCGCTCACCCAGCAGACCGCTTGCAACTATGGCCAGAGCTGGCCGATGCTTGTCTATCTGCCGATCTGCGGATTCTGGGACACCACCATCCGGCATGAACTCGGACTCGATCAACTGCCCGGCAACCTGATGTATTGGCAGGTGGTCACCCCGCATGAGGTGGCGCACCAGTGGTGGGGCCATACGGTTGGCTTTCGCAGCTATCGTGACCAGTGGATGAGCGAGGGATTCGCTGATTTCTCCGCGTCGCTGTTTCTGCAATTCACGCGCAAGGACGTCAAAGATTACCGCGAGTTCTGGAAAGAACAACGCCGCTCAATCATCGAGAAGAACGCCTGGGGCTACCGTCCCATCGACGTCGGTCCGGTGACCATGGGCTATCGCCTGGAAAATACCCGTTCGGGCGAAAATATCTATCGCAACCTGGTATATCCCAAGGGCGCCTACATCCTGCACATGATGCGCATGATGATGTGGAACCGCCAGGACCACGACAACGCACTCAAAGCTGCATTGCACGACTTTGTGAATACCAATCGGAACCGCGCTGCGACCACCGAGGATTTCAAGGCAGCGCTGGAGCGGCATCTGCCGCCCGCTCTCGACCTGGACCACAACGGCAAACTCGACTGGTTCTTCAATGAATATGTCTATGGCACGGCGCTGCCAAGTTATAGCTTCACCTTCGACCTGCAGCCGAATGACAAGGGGACCGCGCTTCACTTCAAACTGACCCAAAGCCATGTGGACAGCTCGTTTGAAATGCCGGTACCCATCTACATTGAACTCAACGACGGCAATGTGATTCGGCTCGGCGCTGCCACCATGGCGGGGAACACCGCCATCGAACAGAAGGCACAGTTGCCGCCCACCGCCTCGCCGGTCAAGCGCATGATGGTCAACTACTACTACGATGTGTTGAGCGCGGACTAGTTCCAATTCAGCCCCGCTTCAAACCCCATGAAAGGCGAGGGAAGCTTTCGTTCGCCACCCGCTGTCCAGGTTGTATCTGAGCTCAATCTTTTCTCCATCCTCCTCCGTCGTTTCTGGATGCCCGGCCCAAAATACCCGCTTCGCACGCGAAAGATGCAAAACTCTTCCTGTCGGCGTATTGTGCTGGTATCTATGTCGTTCAGCCGACGTCCATGGAAGGAGCAGCCGAAATGCCTGACAAAAAACCGGATGACTTCAATGCTCCCGATTTCCTGGCCAAGGCTGGGCTGGGGCGCAGGATCGTCCACTTAAAGCCAAAACAGGCCTTCTTTACCCAGGGAAATAATGCGGATTCCATCTTCTATCTGCAGAAAGGACGCGCTAAATTGACCGTCGTCTCGCCGGGCGGCAAGGAAGCCACGATCACCATTCTGACTCCCGGGGATTTTATCGGCGAGGATTCCCTGGCCTCGGTCGGTGGTCTCCGCATGGCCACCGCCGTGGCCATTACTGCGTGCAGCGCGGTCAGGATCGATCGCCAGGAGATGACTCGCGTGCTCCACGAGGAGCACTCATTCTCCGATCTGTTCTTGAAGTTCTTGCTCGCCCGCAGCATGCGGAGCCAGGCAGACCTGGTCGACCAGCTCTTCAATTCCAGCGAGAAGAGGTTGGCTCGAATCCTTCTATTGATGGCCGAGTTTGGACGGCCGGGGGATTCGGCGGCACTGATTCCGCCGATTACCCAGGAAACCCTGGCGGAGATGATTGGAACCACCCGGTCGCGGGTCAGCTTCTTCATGAATCGCTTCCGCAAGCTGGGGTTTATTGAGTACAACGGGCGAATCCGGGTCCATAAGTCGCTATTGAACGTGGTTTTGTACGACCGGATTCCCGACGACAAGACCGAGACTGCGGTCATTTAGGCGGGATGAGGGTCGGCAAAGATAACCTCACTTTTTTTGGCGATCTTCTTCGGCGCATGACACCAACCGCACTTCTGCTCTAGCATCTCTCTTAAATGCACTCGATTAAGGTAGTTGTTCTTGCGCTTGCTCTCACCATCGCTGCGCCGGCTCCCCTGCCGGTGGCGGCGGAAGCTTCGGCCTCGCCACATTCGGTTGTCCTTCATGCAGCGCGGTTGTTGGACGTTGAGTCGGGAAAGGTGATCACTCCGGGGGAAATCCTGACTGATGGTTCGCAGATCGTGGAGGTGGGCTCCTCCGTCCGGCATCCTTCCGGGGCGGAGGTCATCGACCTGGGCGATGCCACGCTGCTGCCCGGCCTGATTGACGCCCTTGTCCACCTATTTCTTCATCCTGGAGGCGAAGACCTGCAGACCATTCAGGAATCGGTACCGCAACGGACGATTCTCGCCGAGTTGGCCGCGCGCGACGACTTGATGGCCGGCTTCACCGCCGAGCGCGATATGGGAACCGAAGGCGCCGGCTCGGCCGATACCGCCGTGCGCAATGCAATTAACCGCGGACTGATTCCCGGCCCACGCCTCCGCATCAGCGGCAACGCAATCAGCATTGTGGGTGGCCATGAGGATGCCATCGACTACAACCCCGCCGTCCATGTGCCCTCCAATGCGGATTACGCCAACACGGCCGATGAGCTGGTGGAAACCATCCGTCGGCAGCTGAAAGAGGGCGCGGACTTCATCAAGATTTATGAGACCGGCGAGGACCGTGAGGTGGATGGCAAGTTGGTTACGCCGTACCAGTATTCTGAGGCGCAACTCGAGGTCGCAGTCAAGGAAACCGCCCGCATGGGCACCCGCGTCGGGGTTCATTGCACCGGCGAGCCCGGAGCAAGCTATGCGGTTCGCGCCGCAGTCGCCTCGATCGACCATGCCTACCAGCTGAGTCCGGAAACTATGCAGATCATGCACGACAAGCAGATCTACGCGGTGCCGACATTTACGATTTCAGAGTATTTTGCGGCCCACGCAGCAACGTCGGAGGGGGCGGCGCGGGAGCGAGCACTCCTGGATTACCACCGGGCTCAGTTCAAGCTGCAGATGGCTGCCGGGGTTCCATTTGCAGTCGGCTCCGATGTGGGTCCGTTTCCCCACGGCACCCAAGGGCGCGAACTGGTCCTGATGGTCCAATATGGGATGTCGCCACTGGCGGTATTGCAGGCGGATCTGCTCAATGGAGCGAAGCTGCTTGGTTGGGAGAGGCAGATTGGCCAACTCAAACCCGGATATTTTGCCGATATAATTGCCGTCCCGGGCAATCCTTTGGACGATATCAGCGCGGTGCAACGAGTTAGCTTTGTGATGAAAGACGGCACGGTCTACAAGCGCTAGAGCAAAGCCTTGCTATGGTTGCCAGCCCCCGCCGAGCGCCTGGTAAAGGGACACGTAGTTGGCCAGCTCGGCGTCCCACGCCTGGGTCAGGGCGATTTCTGAGGTGAAATACTGCTGCTGGGTAACCAGCACTTCAAGGAAGCTGGCATATCCGCCGTTGAAGCGGACATTGGCGAGATCGGCGGTGTCTTTGTAGGTCTTGGTCTGTTCTTCGATCTTCATGCGATAAAGCCGGGCCTGGTTGTAGCCGACCAGGCTGTTGGCGACGTCGCCGAAGGCTTCCTGAACGGTCTGCTTGTAGGCGAGGTCGGCCTGATCGCGCTGCGCCCAGGCCAGTCGGTAGGCGCTGCGGATCGCGCCGCCGTTGTAGATGGGTTGCAAGGCCTGGCCGCCGAGCGACCAGACCGTGGCCGGTCCCTGAAGGAAACTGGTGAGCGCAGTGCTCGAGGCCCCGAACAGGGCGGTGAGGGGGAACTGGGGAAAAAACGCCGCCTTGGCAACGCCTACGTTGGCATTGGCCGCTACCAGGCTTTGTTCGCTCTGACGAACGTCGGGACGGCGTTGGAGCAGCGCTGAGGGCAATCCGGTGGGGATCTCGGCGAGGTGAGGTTGAGCGGTCAGGCCGAGGCCGCGAGCGATGGGACCGGGATTTCTGCCGAGCAGGATACTGATCTGGTTCTCCGTCTGTTCGACGGCCTGTTGGCTGGCGATGATTTGCGCCTCGGATTGCTCGAGCAGCAGATCGGCCTGGTAGACGTCGGTGATGGCGCTTTCTCCGCCTTTGAACTTGATGGTATTGATTCGGACGATGTCTTTATCGGCCGCAACGGTCTTTTGCGCGATCGCGAGTTGCTCATCGAATTGAATCAGCGAATAGTAGGAGCTGGCGATGGAGGCAATCAGGGTCGTCTGGACCACGTCCTGGGCGAATTTTGAGGCGAGCAGGTTGGCGCGGGCGGCTTCCGTGGCGCGACGGTATTGTCCCCAGAAATCGACGATGTAAGTGAGCTGAAGGGTCGCGGTGTCGACGGTAGGACCATTGAGCGCGAGCGCATTGCGCTGGTAGTCGATGCCGAATGCGCCGCTAAGGTTGGGCAGCTGGTTGGCGCGAGTGATGCCGAGCTGGGCGTTGGCCTGGAGAACGCGGGTGGCCGCAATGCGAATGTCGTAGTTGTTGGTCAGTGCTTCCTTGATCAGCGCCTTCAAGGTGTCGTCCTGAAAGACCGACTCCCAATTCATCTCGGCAAAATTGCCGCCGGCCGGCTGATTGCCGAGATCCGGGGCGACCCCGCGGTACTGGTCGGGTGTGGAAACCGCGGGGCGGCTGTAATTGGGTCCCACTTTGCAGCCGCTCCCCAGTAAGGCGCAAATCGATGCAGCCAGAATATTTCTGAATGGGGACATTCTTGCAATCATGCGGTCGGCCCCTTTCCCGTGGCATGGTCTTCTGGATTCGCTCCGGCGGGTGGTGGCTGGGCGTGGCCCTCCTTGCCGCCGAAGAGGGCACCGAATCGCTCTACGACGTCGAACGAGACGGGGATAAAAAAGATGGCGATGATGGTAGCGGCGAGCATGCCGCCGATGACCGTCGTTCCCAGCACCTGGCGCGCAATCGCCCCCGCGCCCTTGGCCAGCCACAACGGCACGCAGCCCAGGATGAAGGCAAACGCGGTCATCAGGATGGGGCGCAGTCTCAGCCTTGCTCCGGTCAGGGTGGCGTCGATCAGCGACTTCCCCTTGTCGTACTCAAGCTTGGCAAATTCCACGATGAGAATGGCGTTCTTGGACGAGAGTCCGATCAGCATGACCAGCCCGATCTGGGCGTACACATCATTGTCAAACCGGCGAAGATAGAGCGTCATGAAGGCGCCGAAGATGGCAATGGGAAGTCCCAGCAATACGCTGAAGGGCAGCGTCCAGCTCTCATATTGCGCAGCCATGATGAGGAAAACCACAAACAAGGCCATGCCAAAGACGACGGCCGGAGAAACCCCTTGCGCCGCTTTTTGTTCCTGATAGGACATACCCATGTAATCGAAGCCCATCTGGCTGGGCATCGTCTTATGGAAGACGTCTTCCAATGCCGCCATGGCTTGACCGGAACTGTAGCCGGGCGCCGCCGATGCGTTGAACTGCACACAGTTGAACAGGTTATAGCGCATGATGAACTCGGGTCCGTTGCGCGGGTAAGTCGTCGTCAGGGTGCTCAGGGGGACCATGCCGCCGGATGCGTTCCTCACGTAAAACTTGCCTAGATTTTCCGCCTTCGTTCGGAAGTCGCCATCGGCCTGAACATATACCTGCCATTGCAGACCGAAGCGGTTGAAGAAGTTAATCAGCGAACCACCCATGAACGTCTGCACGGTCTGATAGAGCTCGTTCAGTTGTATCTGCTGGGTCATCGCCTTGGCGTTATCTACCTTGACTCCAACCTGAGGAACATTGAGCAGTGCGGTGGTCATCACCCCTGCCAGTTCAGGGCGCTTGCGGGCTGCTTGCCAGAAGATCAGCCCGTTCTTAGCCAGAAACTCAATGTTGCCGCCGGATCGGTCTTCAAGAATGAAGGTGGCGCCTCCCGATGTGCCCACCCCGGGGATGGCCGGCGGCGGGAACGAGAATGCAATTCCCGAGGGATCTCTGGCGAGCGCTTGTTGGAGGTGGGCTTTGATCCCATTGTAGCTCTCCTCGGGAGTCGTGCGTTCGCTCCAGGGCTTCAAGGAGATAAAGAAGAATGCACTGTAAGTGGTGTTGACGCCACTTAACAGGCTGTATCCGGCGACGGTGCTGACATATTGCACGCCGGGTGTGTCCATCATGATCTTCTCGACTTCGCGCGCCGCTTGCTGGGTTCGTTCCAGAGACGAGGCGTTCGGAAGTTGCAGGCCGGCATAGAGGTATCCCTGATCTTCATCGGGGAGAAAGCTGCTGGGGAGCTTCTTGCCGAAATAACCTGCACCCACGGTCAACAGGCCAAGCAAGAGAAACGCAATGCTTACCTTGTGGATCAAGTGTCTGCAGATGTTGACGTATCCGTCGGTGGCGCGGCCGAAGACCCGGTTGAACCAGCGGAAAAAAGCGCCGAGGGGTCCTCGCGTCTCCTTCTTGGGGCGCAGCAGCATAGCCGAAAGAGCGGGACTGAGGGTGAGCGCATTGAACGCCGAGAAGAGCACCGAAATCGCGATGGTGATGGCGAACTGCTTGTAGAGCTGGCCGGTAATGCCGGGAATGAAGGCGGTGGGAACGAAGACCGCGGCCAGGATGAGTGCGATGGCAACGACCGGTCCGGACACTTCCTCCATCGCTTTGATGGTCGCGTCGTGAGGCGAGAGCCCATTCTCAATATTGTGTTCCACCGCCTCGACAACGACGATGGCGTCATCGACGACCAGTCCAATGGCCAGCACCATACCCAAAAGCGACAGGGTATTGATCGAGAACCCCAGCGCGGGGAAGACAATGAAGGTCGCGACCAGGGAGACAGGCACCGCGAGCAGCGGTATCAGCGTGGCCCTCAAGCCCTGCAGGAAAATGAACACCACCAGGATGACCAGGAGCAGGGCTTCTCCCAGTGTTTTATAGATCTCGTGGATGCCCTCGCTGACGGAGAGGGTCGTGTCCATCGCGGTGATGTAGTCCAGCCCTTGCGGGAACCTGCCCTTCGCCTCACTCATCATTTTCATGACCGCGGCTTTGGATTGCAGCGCGTTGCTGCCCGGGGTGAGGTAGAGCGCGATGAGCGCCGCGGGCTGTGAGGGCTTCTTCTCTGCGGACGCTCCGAGACGGGCGATAAACGAATAGTACTGCGAGCCCAGTTCCACCCGCGCCACGTCCTTCAGCCGCAGGATCGACCCGTCCGGCTGAGCGCGGACCACAATCTCACCAAAGTCTTCGGCCGTGGGCAGGCGGCCCGGAGCGCGCACGTTGTAGGTGAATTGCTGGCCGGGAGGAACAGGCTCGCCCCCAATCTGGCCGGCTGGATTGACCTTGTTTTGGGCCTTGACGGCGTTGCTGATATCGGAGACGGTAACGCCGAGGCTGGCCAGCTTGTCAGGATTCACCCAGATGCGCATGGCGTAGGGGCCGGCGCCGAATATCTGAACCTGTCCGACGCCGGGCAGCCGGGTCAGTGCGTATTGCAAATTGATGGTGGCGTAGTTGGCCAGGAAGATGCTGTCATATGCGCCGGTGGGCGAATACAGGTCGAGCAGCATGAACGGTGCGGTGGTTCCCGGCTGTACGATCACACCCTGTTGGGTCACCTCAGACGGGAGTTGCGAGTTGGCTTGCCCTTGGCGCATCTGCGCAAGAATCTGATCGGTGTTGATATCGGTTCCCAACTGATAGTCGACGTAGAGCGACATGCCTCCGCCAGAACTTGCGCTCAGCGAGTACATGTAGTTCATGCCGCTGACGCCGGACATCTGCTGCTCGATCGGTGTGGCAACCGATTCGGCGATGGTCTGGGCATCCGCGCCAGGGTAGGTGGCTTTCACCTGGATCATGGGGTCGGCGATATTGGGAAACTGCGCCGTGGGGAGCTCGAGGATTGCCACCCCGCCGCCCAACACCATGAGAATGGCGATGACAATGGCGACGATGGGACGATTGATGAAGAATTTCGACATGGTCAGTTGCCCCCAGCCGGCGCTGAGGCTGGCACGTAGGGTTTGGCAACCACCGGAATGCCTTCTTTGGCCAGTTGCGGGGCGGCCGCGGCGAACATCTGTAGCCTTTCGGTCCCCTCAACCACAACCCGCTCGCCCGGCTTCAATCCCGCCGTGATGATCCAGTTCGGCCCCACCCTTTCTCCCACCTTGACCGGCCGATAGGTTGCTTTGTTCTCAGGAGTGAGCACAATGACCATATACTGCGACTGCACCTCGATCACAGCGGGCTGCGGAACCAGCAATGCGTTCGCGTTGAAGCCGGTCTGGATCCGCACTCGGCCGAAGCCGCCAGGGCGGAGGATGCCGTCTTTGTTGGGAAATTCTGCTGCCAGCTGGATGGTTCCGGTCGACGTGGCGATCTCGCGGTTCACCAGAACAATCTTTCCCTTTTGGGGATAAACCTCATCGTTAGCCTGGATGTATTCCACCGGAATCGAAGCCGCGGCCTCTTTGCTTCCTCGCACGACTCGCGAAATCAGCTGCGCCTTGCTGAGATACTGGGCCTCACTGACGGAGTAGTAGGCCCAGATGGGATTGACCTGGGAGATGGTCGTCATCTTGGTGGACGTGCCTACCAAGTCGCCGATCTGCGAGTTTGAGTTACCCGCCACACCCTCGATCGGAGCGTATACCTTGGTCCACTCCAGGTTCAGCTCCGCGTTCGCCATGTTCGCCTTGGCGGCGTCGACTTGGGCGATTTGAGCCGCGAGGGTGGATTTGTCGGTATCCAGCTGCTTTTGAGGGATCGCGTTCTGGGCCGCCAGCGGGGTGTCGCGGGCGACGTTATTCTCAGCTTCGCCCCGGTTGGCGACGGCGACAGCGACCTGAGCCTTTGCCTGTTCGAGCGCGGCCACAAATGGTCTCGGATCGATGTCATACATCAGCTGACCCTTCTTGACGAAGAAGCCGTTCAGGTAATCCTGCTTCAGCAGATATCCCTGCACCTTGGGGGTAATGTCCGCGTTCACCGGGCCGTTCAGCTGGGCGACCCACTCGTTGAAGATGGGAACATTCTGTGTGATCACCTCGGTGACGGTGACCTCGGGGGGGCTGGGCGGAGGTGGCGCCGCTTTCGGCTG
>Ga0302324_100018347_pt1 | contig 13798 bp, 13 predicted proteins | sample Palsa_T0_1_FD_201949 | JGI IMG/M metagenome (GOLD analysis project Ga0302324, IMG submission 201949) | Peat permafrost microbial communities from Stordalen Mire near Abisko, Sweden - Palsa_T0_1 | ecosystem: Environmental > Terrestrial > Soil > Palsa > Peat permafrost | place: Sweden: Abisko... | reverse complement strand
CGCGGTGGTATTCGCGCGTGGCCTTCCGCGAAAAAAGACATCATCCATCACTTGCGAGAGGATCGGGACTGCATCGCGACGACCATGGTTGATTACTACGGCTTGCCTCTGACGTGGCCCGGAAGAGCACGATCCAAGAGTTTAGGAACCATCAAAGAGAAAGCTCTGTGCGTGCAAGACGCGGTGCGCGATGATTTGGTCAAAGAGATGGGCAATAGCTTCGACTCCGACCGTTTCGTGCCGTTCATTGTAATGCATGAGTTCGAGGGATTGCTTTTTAGCGACTGCGCCGCCTTCAGCCGGGGTCTCGGCCGGCCGGATCTGGAGGTCAGCCTTCGAAAAATCCGAGATCATTTTGCAACCCCGGAAGAGATCAATGATCCACCGGCCACAGCCCCTTCGAAGCGCATAGAGGCTCTCGTGCCCGGATACCAGAAGCCTTTTCTCGGCGTTCTCGCTGTGCTGGAGATTGGTTTAGCGCGTATCCGGAAAGAATGCTCGCACTTCAACGGCTGGCCAGAGCTGCTTGAATCCCGCGCGGGCTGAGCGTTGTGGGCGGAACCCTCGGATTGCTCCACTAGATCTTCTTCTGGTACGTTATAGGACATGACCCGCCGCAAAGAGAACGACGACCGGGTTGAAATGATGCAAGGAACCCTGGATATGCTTATTTTGCGGACCGTTCTGCTGGCGCCGGCGCACGGCCATACCATCGCGTCGGCGATCGAGCGCACTTCGAAAGACGTTCTCCAGGTGGAGCACGGCTCGCTGTACCCGGCGCTGCACCGTTTGGAGGAACGCCGGTTGATCGCGTCTTTCTGGGGGACGTCCGAGAACAACCGCAAAGCGAAGTACTACCGCATTACGCCGGCTGGTCGGAAGTATCTGGCCAAGGAGCGGGGCCGCTGGGATCAGATCGTCAGCGCCATTGCCCGTGTGCTGGGCCCAGCGACGGAGTGATGCGTGGGTTGGCTCCGATATTTCCGGCGACGGCGGCGCAACGAAGATTTCGCGCTGGAAGTGGAAGCGCATCTGCGGCACGAAATCGACGAGAATATCGCGCGGGGCATGAACCCCCAGGAGGCCGCCTGGGCCGCGCAACGGAAGTTCGGCAATGTCACGCTCGCCAAGGAAACGAGGCATCGTATGAACACTATCGGATTTCTCGAAACCGTCGCGCAGGATCTTCGCTACGCCGCCCGCCTGCTCCGGCTGGAACGCGGGTTCTTCATCGTCGCGGTTCTGTGCCTGGCGCTCGGAATCGGCGCCAACGCCGCGATTTTCCACCTTCTGGACGCGGTGCGCCTGCGTACTTTGCCGGTTGCGAATCCACAGGAGTTGGTCGAGGTTCAAATCGGACCGAACCAGAAATGTTGCACGGGCAATTTCAGCAGCCGCCGCCCCAACTTTACCTACGCTCTTTGGGATCAGCTCCGAAGCCATCAGCAGGCGTTCTCGAACCTGTTCGCCTGGTCCGCTACTAGCTTCAACACCACGACCGGCGGCGAAGTGCATTACGTCGAGGGGCTCTACACCAGCAGCGATTTTTTCGCGACGCTGGGGGCAAATCCCGTGCTCGGACGCCTGTACTCGAGCGAAGACGACCGTCCCGCCTGCGGCTCGCCGGGCGCCGTGCTCGGTTATTCTTTCTGGCAGCGCGAATACGGCGGTCAGGCATCGGCGATCGGGCGCAAAATCTTGCTCGATGCGAAACCTTTCGAAATCATCGGCGTCGCCCCAGCGGGTTTCTTCGGCGTGGAAGTAGGCCGATCGTTCGATGTCGCCATTCCACTGTGCGCCGAGACCCTAATCAACGGTGAAACGGCACATACTCCGGAGCGCCATCATTGGTGGCTGGCGGTGATCGGACGGCTGAAGCCCGGTTGGACGCTCGCCCAGGCGCGGGCGCACGTGCAGGTTATTTCGCCCGCTCTCTTCGAGGCGACGCTTCCGCCGAGCTATACGTCCGAGACGGCGAAAGACTACCTCGCAATGAAGCTAACCGCCGACCTCGCCGGATCCGGCGTATCGGACCTGCGTTCGCGTTACCAGGAGCCTCTGTCGATTCTGCTGGCCATCGCGGGTCTGGTACTCGTGATTGCCTGCGCGAATCTCGCGAATCTAATGCTGGCCCGCGCCGGCGCCCGCGAGCGCGAACTCGCCGTGCGGCTTGCTATTGGCGCATCCCGGACGCGCCTGATTCGGCAGATGCTGGCCGAAAGCCTGCTGCTCGCCGCGATCGGAGCAGCGTGCGGAGCGCTCCTTGCAAAGTTCCTCAGCAGCTATCTGGTACGGTTTCTCACCACTACCAATAGCCCGCTTTATGTCGACCTCGGCATGGATTGGCGGATCTTCGGTTTTACCGCTGCGCTGGCCGTTCTGACCTGTCTGCTGTTTGGATTGATGCCCGCGATACGCGCCACCCGCGCGAACCCGGTCACGTTGATGAAAGCCTCGGGCCGCGGTCTTACCGATGCTCGCGAGCGTTTCGGAGTGCGGCGCATTCTGGTAATCACGCAAGTGGCGCTGTCGCTGGCGCTGCTGGTGGGCGCTTTGTTGTTCGTTCGCAGCCTCCACAAGCTATTGACGCTGGATGCCGGATTTCAGGAGAGCGGCGTGCTGGTGACCGAGGTGGACCATTCCACTTTGAAGTACCCGCCGCCCCGACGATACGAACTGAATCGCGAAATACTCCGCCGCATTAGAGCGCTCCCTGGCGTCGAGCAGGCCGCCGCGACATTGATCGTACCGATCAGCGGCAATCGCTGGAACGATGAGTTTCAGTTCGTCGGCGCCGATCCCAGCGGCAAGTTCTTGTCCAACTTTAGCCCCGTTTCGGAAGGCTACTTCCGGACGCTCGCCACTCCGCTCCTGGCCGGCCGCGACTTCAACGAGCGCGACACGCCGAATTCTCCGAAGGTCGCGATCGTAAATCAGTCGTTCGTCAAGCAATTTTTGAAGGGCGCTAATCCGATCGGCAAGCGCATGCGGACCGAAACCGGACCTGGAGAGCCCGAAACGTTCTACGAAGTGGTGGGAGTGACGAAGGACGCGAAATACGTTCGCCTAAGCGATCCGTTCAGCCCCACCGTATTTACATCGTTGGATCAGGCGGCGCAACTGGATTATGGCACGGTGATTCTGAGCCGGTCGCAAGTGGGGCTGAACGCCCAGCTGGCCGCGATCAAGCGAGAAATGGCCGCCATCAATCCCGCGATAGCGCTCAACTTCTATACGCTGCGATCGCGGATTGCCGATTCACTTCTGCGCGAGCGTCTGATGGCTACGCTGTCCGGCTTTTTCGGATTCCTGGCCGCGGCGCTGGCGGCCATCGGACTGTACGGCGTGATGGCGTACATAGTCGCGCGGCGTCGCACCGAAATCGGCATCCGCATGGCGCTAGGCGCCGATCGCGCAAGCGTCCTGAAACTGATTGGCGGCGAATGCGGAAAGCTGCTGGCCGCAGGTCTGCTGGTCGGCGTCGGTTTCGCGCTGGCCGCGTCCCAGGCCATCACGAAGCTGCTTTACGGCCTGAGTCCTAAGGATCCGTTGACCATCGGCCTGTCCGTGCTGCTGCTGGCATTGGTCGCGCTGCCGGCCGCGCTGATTCCGGCTTTACGCGCCGCGCGCGTGGATCCAATCGAAACACTGCGCGACCAGTAGCCGGCTCACCGAACTCGCCAGCCATTCACGGGGCCGCTGTGAAAGAATTTCTCGGGGGTCATGACGCCGTCGCGCTTGAATACCAAGCCGTCCTTCATCACGAACGGCATTTCGCGCAACGCATCGATGTTCTCCAGCGGATTGCCGCGCATCGCAATCAGATCGGCCGGCAATCCGACTTTGAGCGGACCGCGCCGATCGTAAATATCGCAAACCTTGTAGCCGTTGACGGTCATGATCTTGAGGATCTCCGGCGCGGGAATGCCGGCGGCCTTCCAGCTTCTCAAGAAATCGATTACTATTTGACCGCGCGTCATGCCGGGAATATAGTAATCGGCGTCGGTGGAGAAAGCCATTTTGACGTGATTGGCGTAAGCGTTTTTCATGCCGTCGATCATCTGATCGAAACGAGCCTGGCTGGGGCTGTAATAGTCGGATATGGGCGTCTCCGTGCCGACCCGCCAGATCCCTTTTTGCGCCATCAGTTTGTGCGCCTGATCGTCGAGCCCGATGGAGTGCTCGATGGACCAGATCCCCGCCTCGATCGCGCGTAGCGCGCCCTCGTGAGTTTGGACGTGCCCGGCCACCTTGAGCCCGCTCTTCGCCGCTTCCGACACAAACAACTTCATCTCGTCGGCGGTGTAGCCATAGGATTTGCAGTCCACGCAAATCTTGATCACTTTCGCGCCGAAGAGAATGTTCTTGCGCACGGCTTTCACGATTTCATCGGGCGTGTCGGCATCCAGGTACTCCGGATATACCAGGCTCTCCCTTTCCGGCACGGGGAAGAACTGGCCGCCCATCGGACCGATGATGATGCCGGAGTTGATCATGGTCGGCCCCGGAACCCAGCCCTGATCGACGGCCACGCGGTGCGCGGTATCCGCGTAGTTGCCGTTGTTGCCGAGATCGCGGACCACGGTGAAGCCGGAGGACATCATCGTGATGCCGTTGGACACCGCTTGAACGGCGCGAATCGCGGTGGAATCGAGGACCGTCGTCAGATAGTAGCTGTTGTTCTCCGGATCGCGCTTGTAGGTGAGCGCGAGGTGATTATGAGCGTCCACCAAGCCGGGAGAAACGTAGTATTGCGACAGGTCGATCACTTCGGCGCCGGGCGGAATGGCGACGTTCGCTCCGATGGCGGTGAACTTGCCGGCGTTGACGACGATGATTTGGCCGGCGGCCGCGGTTCCCGTTTCCGGATCGATCAAATGCCCCGCGCGGATGGCGATCGTCTGCGCGCCGATCAGAAGCGGGGTCGCACAGGCGGCAATCCAGAGGCGTACCAAGGGATTTTTCATGGACATCAGTGTACCTAACCCCAGCTCAGGTTATATAAGCGTTACACTGTCCGCATGGGAGTCACTATGCGAAAGTATTTGGGTTTTAGTCTGATGTTGACGCTGTTTGCTTTCGGCGCGTTTGCCGCCGACGATGTCGCCGGCGCTGTGGAAGGCACGGTGAAAGCGGTCGACAAAGGCGCCAAGACGGCGGTGGTAAAGACGGCGGACGGGACCGAGCACACGTTTCACTTCGTCGGCAAAACGGTGGCCCATGGCGCCGAAGCCACGGCAAAGGGAAGCAAAGACGCTTTTGAAGGCATGAAGGAAGGCGACAAGGTGGTGGTGCATTACACGGTGAAGGGTACCGAGAAGACGGCGCAAGAAGTGGATCACATCGGCAAGGACGGACTGAAAGCGAGCGCGGTGGTGGTCAAGAGCGTCGATCACGGAGCGAAGACGATCACTGTGAAGACCGCCGAAGGCGCCGAGGAGACCTATCATCTTACCGAGAAAGCGGTGGATGAAACCGGCAAGGGATTGAAGAAGGGCGCCAAGACGACGGTGTACTACACCGAGGAAGGCGGGAAGAAAATCGCGCATTTCTTCAAAGCGGGCTAAAGGGCACGGATCGCCGCTATAGCTCGGCCAGCGCGCGGTGAACCAAATGAATGCTGATGGCGCCCTCGCCCACGGCCGACGCCACGCGCTTCACATTGCCGGCCCGGACGTCGCCGACCGCGAACACGCCGGGCAGGCTGGTTTCGAGCATTTGGGGAGGGCGAGCGAGGGGCCAATGGAGATTCCCGTCCGACTCGCGCGCCGCATCGAGGTCGCGCCCGGTGAGGATAAAGCCTTTGTCGTCGAGCGCCAGGCAGCCGCGCAGCCACTCGGTTCGCGGGGAGGCGCCTGTCATCACGAACAGGTGCTGGATGGCGTGCGTCGAAATTTCCCCGGTCTCTCGTGACCGCCAAACTACGCGCTCGAGGCTTCGGTCGCCTTCGAGTGCCACAATCTCGGTGTTCATGTGAAGCTCGATGCCGGGGTTTTCGATTAGGCGCTGGATGAGATAGCGCGACATCGTGCTGGAGAGTTCACCGGATCGGACCAGCATGTGCACCTTCGCCGCGGTTTGCGACAGGAAAACCGCGGCCTGTCCGGCTGAGTTTCCGCCGCCGACGACCGCGAGCTGTTGATTCTCGCACATCTGGGCCTCGATGTACGTTGCGCCGTAATAGATCCCTTCGCCCTCGAATTTCTCGAGGTTCGGCGCCTGCAGCTTGTTATATTGCGCGCCGGTAGCCAGCACAATGGCGCGCGCCAGCAACGCGTCTCCGGTGTCGAGCACGACCTCGTACGGGCGGCGGCCGCAGTTGAGCCGAACGGCGCTGCGCGCGATCATCATTTTCGCGCCGAATTTCTGCGCTTGCGTGGTGGCACGCGACGCCAGCTCCTGCCCGGACACCCCGGTGGGGAAGCCGAGATAGTTCTCGATCTTCGAACTCGATCCGGCCTGGCCGCCGGGAGCGCGTGTCTCGATCATCAAGACATCCAGCCCTTCGGATGCTGCGTAAACCGCGGCTGCGAGGCCGGCCGGACCCGCGCCCAGGATGATCACATCGCGCACCAGCGTCCGATCGATGTCGCTGTTGAAGCCGAGGCAGCTCGCCAAATCCTGAATGGAAGGGCTGCGCAGCACGCTGCGGCCGTTGCAGACCACGATCGGCACTTCGGACGATTTAACCTGGAAGCGGTCGAGGAGTTCCTGCGAGGTTCGGTCCGTGTCGAGATCGACGAAGGTGTATGGATATCCATTGCGGCCGAGAAATTCGCGCAGCTCCAGCGTGCGCGCGGAATGGTAAGAGCCCATCAGGATGACGTTGCCATAACCGCTGCGGATCAGTTCGATTCGGCGCAGGATAAACGCGCGCAGAAGGATTTCGCTGAGTTCGGCATCCTTGGCGACGAGAGATCGCAGCGCGTCGCCGTCGAGCTCGAGAAACTCGCCGGGTTCGGTGACGCGGCCGAGCACGAGACACTGTTGTCCGGAGATCATGGTCATCTCGCCGGTAAATTCGCCGGGGCTGTGCTGAGCCACCAGGCGTTCGCCATTTAAGCCGGGCTGCACGATTTCCATGCTGCCCGAGAGCAGGACGAAGAACGGAACGCCGGTATCGTTGGGCTGGAAAAGGATTTCGCCGCGCTCGACACTCCGCAATCGGCCCGATGGGCGGATCCGATCGATCTGCGCGGGCGTGAGAACCGGAAGAAACTGGGCGCGGTATTCGAGCGACGAGAGCGGGGGCAGGGAGGACATGCTCCATTTTCGCACCGGGGCTATCAATTTCCCGGTCGGCTAAAATTAAACGGTGACTTTCCCGAGTCGTGGCGAACCGAACTGTCGCAGAGCTTTGGGCCCGAGTGGCTAGACATCGAACCCCGGTTCAGATCGTTGTAGCGACAGCCTGCCTGTTCACGAGTTGCGGTGCGCCTTCCTATAAGCGCGACCTCGATCACTCGCACCGCCGAGGCTCGGTGGAGCGTGTGCAGCACTTGCGCCGTTACTCTCGGTTGTCCCTCTCGGCCATGCTGTGGTGGGCGAAGCTTCCCGAGCCGATCAAGATTTCGAACGGCATCGAGCTTTACCGGGTTACCTACTGGACCGAGCACCGAGGCCAGGCCATTCTCGCGTCCGGTTTGCTGAGTATCCCGCGCGGCGGCCGCCTGCGGGGCGTTGTCAGCTATCAGCATGGAACGAACCCGACTCGTTCGGAGGCGCCGTCCGCGCCAACTTTGGGAGAAGGCGTGTTGGGCTCCGCGGTGTTCGCGGGCGGGGGCTATCTGTTCCTTGCGCCCGACTATCCCGGTCTGGGCGCCTCAACTGGAACTCAACCTTATCTCTACTCTCCCACCACGGTGAACGCTGTCGTGGATCTTCTTGAGGCTGCGCGCGATGTAACCAAGGGACTGGGCGAGGAGTGGAACCCTTCCGTCTACCTGATCGGCTTTTCACAAGGCGGCCACGCTACCGCGAATGTGCAGCGCGCGCTTGAGTCGCTCAATGATCCCGCGCTCCCGGTTCGAGCGGCCGCCGCTGTTTCCGGCGCCTATGATCTCGCGCGAATCAGCGTGCCATTCGCGCTGCGCGGCACATCGCAGGCGCACTCGCTTTATCTCGCGTATATCGTCCGAGCGTACGCCGAAATCTATGGACAGCCGATGGAAAGCTTGGTGAGCAAGCATTATGCGGAGTCGCTGCCTCGGCTGTTCGACGGGACGCACACCGTTGACGAGATTGTCGCCGCGTTGCCGCGCGCGCCGCGAGACATGTTTACTCCGGAGTTCCTTGCAAACTCAGAAAGCGGCCCCGACCGCTGGTTCCAAGAGGCTCTGGCCGAGAATGAAGCCTACAATTGGGCTCCGCGGGCGCCCCTCCGCCTGTACTATGGCGACAGCGACCAGGACGTTTCGCCGGCGGACTCGAAATTTGCCGCAAAATCCATGCGGGAACGCGGCGGGAATGTCGAACTCGTACCCCTGGGACCATACACGCACAACGAATCCATATTGCACGCACTGCCGCGCGTCAGGCGCTGGTTTGACGATCTCAGTAAGTGACGCGAATCAAGAACCCGCGCCGATGGAAGCGCTCAGCGCTTTCGTTACTTCACCGGCGATGTTATCTTGAACCACAAAGGTGTCATCCAATGGCCGGTCGTAGGTTTCCGACCACACAACGTACCCGTTATCTGCACGAATCAACCGCGCGGCCACCCGCATCCTGGTGCCTGACCTGCGCACGCTGCCATCAAGTACATAAGCGACACCCAGCGCCTTGGCGATTTCGGCGACCGTTATCTTTTTGCCCTTGAAATAGAACGAGGATGTAGGCGCCGGTACCCGCAGGCCCGGGACCTTGCTGAGTTTGTCAATCAGTTCCTCGGTCATGCCGTCAGCGAAGGCTTCGTGGTTCATCTCTTCGGTCAAATCTAGAAACGGCAGGACGGCGATGGATTTCTGCGGCTGCGGAGCGATCGCCGGTGCGGCTGCAGGATTGTTGCTCGCGACCTTGCCTTGAAACACGAAAGCAGCGACGAGCGCGAGTCCCAGCATCGCAGCGGCGGCCCATATGAAGCCGGCTTTGAGGCGCGGACCGGGCATCGCTGCATCGGTGGCTACTGGTGTCGAGTGCTCGCTTTCCGTCCACGGATTGACGGTCGCCACCATCCGATACCCCAGCCGCGGCACGGTTTCGATGTAAGCGGGCTGCTTGGGGTCGTCGCCGAGCTGACGGCGGAGCGAGGCAACCGCCTGGTAGACCGAGTCCGGAGAAACGCTGACCCCAGGCCAGACCTGGTTGAGTAGGTCATCGATGCTGACCACCTCACCGGCGTGGTCGGCAAGGCACAGAAGCAGGCGCATGCTTCGCGCTTCCAGCCGACCGGTCTCTCCATCTCGTGAAATCTGGCCGGACGCCGGATTGACGCACCAGCCGCCGATGCGAAGCATTGCGGTAGCCGATTATACCAAGTCACCGGTGACGAAGCGTCATTTCAGAAGTATTCAGAGTGTTTCAGGCCAAACTCAGGACTTCTCGGGTCGCCCTCGCGTATCAAGGATGGAGGAAATATGTTCTACAAGAAGCTGTTCAATCTCTTCGAAATTGGGGCGTTGCTTTTTGCGGTGTGCGGGGCGCTTTCGATCAGCGACGCCGCGCCGACCCGGGCGCTACCCGCTCCGGGAGCCTACGAGATCGATCCTGTTCATACCTTCGCTTATTTTGGCGCTTGGCACCATGTGGTAGGGCTGGTGCGCGGCAGGTTCGAAAAGGTTACGGGAACTATCACTGTCGCCCAGGACCCGGCCGCCTGTAGCGTCGATATCAAGATCGACACCGCCAGTATCAGCACGCAGAATACGGAGCGCGACGAGGATCTTCGCAGCCCCGCCTTCTTCGATGTGAAGAAATTCCCGGCGATGACGTACCAGGGTCGCGGCGTTCGCCGTGCATCCGGAAACTCCTGGACGATGGACGGCGCTCTGACCATTCGCGGAGTAACAAAAATGGTGCCGCTGACGTTTACCTTCAAAGGTTTGTTTCCCGATACGCCGCCTGGCGAGCCGGCGCGCGCGGCGTTCCATGCGTCCGCGGCGACGAAGCGCGGCGATTTCGGCATGACGCGCGATAATCTCATGGAACTCGGCGCTTCTCCCACGGGGCGGCCGGACGTCGCGATCGAAATCGACGTGGAAGCGGACGCAAAGCTCCCGACTCCGTGAAAGGAAACGAGCCCATGAAGACGAATCATAAACCGGCGCTGGTCGCGCTCATTTCCTTTGCCGCAGGATCGCTTGTTATCGCCCACCTGACCCACTTGAACCAAGTGAGGGCCGATAGCAATCGCGTCTTCGAGCTAAACGTTTATCATGCCGTTCCGGGCAAAGTACCCGCCCTCGAAGCGCGCTTTCGCGACGCCTCAAAGCTACTTGCCAAACACGATCTCAAGATCGTCGGTTACTGGGTACCCAACGACGATCCGGCGTGGGGCAACACATTCATCTACATCGTGGCTCATCCCAGCCGGGAGGACGCGGAAAAGAATTGGGCCTCGTTTCATGCCGATCCGGCGTTTCAAGAGTATGTGAAATCCGAGCGGACCGAAAAGCTCATAGAGAAAGTGGACACGACGTTCATGCGTCCGACGGATTACTCGCCGATGAAGTAGCGTATGCGAAAATCAGCCTACCCCTCGGGAGGGGCCGGCGACGAATTATCGCAATCGAGTTCTTGCGCTCCTGACGCTGCTGCTGGTCATCACCTACCTCGATCGCGTCTGTATTTCCGTGGCCGGGCCGCGCATGCAGGAGGCGCTCCAGATCGGTCCGCTGGCCTGGGGTTGGGTGACCAGCATCTTCACCATTTCCTACGCCGTATTCGAGATCCCGAGCGGCGCGCTGGGCGACCGCATCGGACCGCGCCGCGTGCTCACTCGCATCGTGCTGTGGTGGTCCGCATTCACGTCGCTGACCGGCATGGTGACCGGTTACTACCCGCTCTTGGCTATTCGGTTTCTTTTTGGCGCCGGCGAAGCGGGCGCTTTTCCCAACGCCTCGGTTGCCGTGGCGCGCTGGTTCTTCGTCCAAGAACGCGGCCGCGCGTTCGGAATCGGACTGATGGCCAGCCAGTTGGGCGGCGCCATCGCTCCGTTGCTGGTGATACCAATCCAGGCTCATTAGGGATGGCGAGCGTCCTTCTATCTTTTTGGAGTCTTCGGAGTGGCTTGGAGCGTGGTTTGGTATCGCTGGTTTCGCGACTCTCCGGGGGAGAAGGCGGGCGTCAGCCTGGCGGAGCTAGAGGAGACTCGCGGCTTGGTTCGCGAAGCGCATCACAGCCTTCCATGGAAGACCGCGCTCGGCTCCCGAAATCTGTGGACCGTCATGGGCGTGGGGGTTGCTATGTGTATACGTACTACTTTTTCCAGTCATGGTTCCACACTTATCTGGTGAAGGCGCACGGTTACAGCGAGAACGATCTTGTGTTATCGTCGCTGCCGTTTGTTGTGGGTGCGTGTGCGAACTTCGGCGGAGGGTTCGCTAGTAACACGGCGGTAAAAAAACTGGGACTCGCGTGGGGACGCCGCTCGATCGGTCTGGCGGGCTTAACGATTGCGGGGCCTTGCGCGGCTGCGGTCATGTTCGCCCACCAGAGGATCGAGGTGCTGATCCTGCTGTCGCTCGTCTTCGGCGGAATTACCTTTCAGCAGCCGACCATGTTCGCGGTGTGTCTGGACATCGGCGGCGAGTCCGCCGGCGCGGTAGTTGGAGCGATGAACACCGCCGGGCAAATCGTTTCGCTTCGTCGCTGGTATTCGGCTATCTGGTGCAGCGCTTCGGAAGCTACAATGCGCCGTTCATTCCGATGGCGGCGCTGCTGCCGATCGGCGCTTGGCTGTGGATCAAGGTTGATCCTAATCAAGCGCTGGTTCCGAGGACTCGGGTCGCGGTTGAAGCTGGTACCCGGGGTGGGAATTGAACCCACACGGGGGGTTGCCCCCTAAGGATTTTATGTCGGTTGCGTCTGCTCGTGAACGATTGATTTAATTGTGAGTTGCATTTTCCGAAAATGTGGATGATTGTCGCCACCCTGACCACAGCGCTTTCCACCAAGCGGACATCCATAAGCGTTTAAATCCGCATCCCATCCGGGCCGAGCGTTAACCATACGTGAATTCCGGCTTGCTCTGTCCGACCTCGATAATATAACCGTCAGGATCGCGGATGTAGCAGAGCGTCTCGCCGTACTTGTCCCTCGGCTCGGTGATGAACTCGGCTCCTCGACTCCGCCATAACTCATAGCACGCTTGAATATCCGCAACGCGGATATTCATAAAGGCACTCATCTTATCCGGGTCGGGAACGGTGAGCGTTACCGACGGCTTTTCGGGAGTCGGCCCGCCCCCGACGTTGACAATGAGCCACATATTCGCGATCTGAATGTACCCAGGCGCGCCCTTGCTGTCACCTCCGCTCAGAATGCGGCCGCCGAAGACCGTTTCGTAGAAGCGGGCCGATCGGCCGATGTCGGCGACAGTGAGAAAATATGCGACGGTGAACCCGTCCCGCGGCGGCATCTCATAGCTCTTCTGTCCGATTTGTACGCTGTTCATCGACGACTCCGATTCCGATCCTACGCGAGCGAGCGTTTCACCTCAGCCGCTCGGGAATCCGAACATCAACCACGACTGGTTGGCTACCCAATGCGGGTACAGCTCCGTCATCTGATCGAATAGCTCCTGGTCGGATGTCGCGGTTTTCTGCAGCCGATCAAAGTCCAGCAGATAGCGCTTAGTGTCCTGGATCGCCGAAGGTGAGTCGGGCGCGCCAGGCTTCTTGTGACCGGCAACAACCATGGCCGGGTTCAGCGCCGCCAACCGGTCCAGCACCGCGACCCAGTTCTTCCGGCTCTCGGGGGTGGTGTCGCCGACGTACATGTGGCACTGGTTATACACTACGTCGCCAGCGACGACCAGGTCGATCGATGGAACGTATAGAGACGTCGTATCGGCACTATCGGTGTGGCCCTGCTCGAGGATGCGCAATTCCTGGCCCTCGAGAGTGAACGTGTCGTGCTCATAGCGCCCAGGCGGAACCAACTTGGAGGCGAGTTGCCCAGGAAAGAGCCGGCGGGCCAACCGCTCCACTGGGGGAGTGAAAGACATCTGCATGGCGTTCATCGTCTTGGGCGTTGCTATCGCCCGAGCGCTCGGGAAACGGTCGAGCAGAATGCTCAGACCGTAGAAGTGGTCGAAATGGGCGTGCGTTATATAGATGGTCTCCAAGTTGCGGTTGTGCAGCGCAACCCAATCCGCGAGAGCCTCGGCCTCAGCCACCGTCGTCATTGCGTCTACCAGCACCGCGTCGTACTCGCCGAAGATTAAAGTCGATGTCATCGGGTCAAAGCCGAGCGCCTCGCCGAAGGGCTTGGGCCGCTCGCCTACCATTACCTTTCCCGGGGCGGTAAAAACGTTGACACCGAGCGTTTTCGGCGTGACGGGGGCGGTCATGTGCGTGGTCTCCTTATCCGTGCCGAGCGTTAACCGTACTTGAGCTCGGTGCTCTGTCCGACCTCGATAATATAACCGTCAGGATCGCGGATGTAGCAGCGAATCTCGCCGTACTTAGGTATTGGCGCGGTGATGAACTCGGCTCCTCGACTTTTCCACAATTTATAGCAGGCTTGGATATCCGCAACGCGGATATTCATAAAGCTGTTGATGTGATTCGGGTCGGGGACGCTAAGCGTTACCGTCGGCTTGTCGGGGGTCGGCCCGCCCCCGGGGTTGACAAGGAGC
>Ga0302324_100018342_pt1 | contig 13801 bp, 6 predicted proteins | sample Palsa_T0_1_FD_201949 | JGI IMG/M metagenome (GOLD analysis project Ga0302324, IMG submission 201949) | Peat permafrost microbial communities from Stordalen Mire near Abisko, Sweden - Palsa_T0_1 | ecosystem: Environmental > Terrestrial > Soil > Palsa > Peat permafrost | place: Sweden: Abisko... | reverse complement strand
TTACCGCTGGCTCCCTGGCTGCTAGCGGGGCACCAGCATTTGCTCGCGGGAGGCCAAGGCCGCCAGCGCCGACCACCTCAACTACCGATCCCTCGCCCACCTCGACCACCTCGACCACCTCGACCACCTCGACCACGTCGACCACGTCGACCACGGTGGCTCCGACCACCTCCACCACGTCCGCTCCCTCAGGCGAAATGTCCAAGGCGCAGAGCTGGGGGCAGTGGCAGATCAAGACCCGCGTGGACGCTTTGACCCGGGAAATAAAGCAGGTACAGGGCGACAATTACCTCGGCTCTGACGGGACCACCCTCGTAAGCGACATACAGGCCGACATAACTGGGCTCCAAGGCCTCGGCACTACTATCGCTGCTGCAACAAGCCTGGACGAGGTGAACGCCGACAACAGGGCGATTTTCGCCACTTACCAGGTGTACAACTTCTTGCTGCCTATGGTCCACGATGTGGTCCAGGCTGACTGGGTCAGCAATGTGGGGCTGCCCGACGTCGGCAAGGCACTGACGAACCTGCAAGGCAAGGAGAACGCCGGCAACCAGTCTGTGCTCGGACCGTTGCTCTCCAACATCCAACAACAGCAACAAACGGGCACAGGTGCGATCTCGGGCCTATCGAGCGAGTTGCTGGGCTACACGGTTGCGGATTGGGGCACCAACCATGGTCTATTAAACAACCCTGGCAGCAAGATCTTCATCGCCGACAAGGCTGTCCGCACCGCTGAGAAAGATTGCAGCCGCGCCTACGATTACCTGCGCTGGCTACAGGACCACGGCAACGGCACCACGACCTCGACCACCGTCGCCCCGACGACGACCACGACGGTTGCGCCGACCACGACAACGACCGCTGCTGTCAAGGGCGGGCATGGCCGTGGCTTCCCGGGGCGTGGCTTCCGAGGCCGCGGCGGCCCGGGCTGCCCGCGCCACTTCTCCCGCTGCATTGTCCGCCAGCACCACCGCGGGCACCCGGGTAGGCCGCCATCGACCACCACGACGTCCACAACTGCGCCGACAACGACGACCACCGTGGCCCCAACCACAACCACGACCGTCGCGACCACAACCACGACGGCTGCGCCCACCAACTGCGCTGCTGGCGTAATAGGTACTGTCCTTAGCCGCACCGGGTGGGTGGCGAGCAGCAACGCTCCGTCCAGCAGCTCGGACGCACCAGCGAACGCTCTCGACGGCAACCTGAAGACCCGCTTCAGTTCCGACGAGGACCAGAAACCTGGCCTGTATTTCCAGGTGGACCTCGGTACTGCGGCTACATTCGACGAACTCCTTATGGACGTGCCGAACTCCGCGCACGACTATGCCAGGGGTTACGAGATCGAAGTCTCCGACAACGGCGCCTCATGGACGACGATCGCGACCTGTGCTGGCAGCGCGACGACCGAGATAGTCAGTTTCCCGAGCCAGAAAGCGCAGTACGTGAAGGTTGTCCTAACCGCGTCGAACACCAGCTGGTGGTGGTCGATCGACGAGTTCTACCTGAACGGGTAACGGTCCCCTCACATTCGTTCAGGTAAACCCCCCGGGCGTGCGCCGGCCCCACGTCGGTGCCATGCCCGGGGGCTCTCGCGTGTCCCGGGGGCTCCCGCATATCTGAGAGTCCTCGCGGTGCCCGGGCACTTTCGCCCGCCCGGGCAGGATCAGCGGCTCTTCAACAGCGGCTCGAGGAACTGGCCTGTGTAACTCGTTGAGCACTTAGCCACCTCCTCAGGCGTGCCCGCGACTACTACCTTCCCGCCGCCGTCGCCGCCCTCAGGCCCGAGGTCGATCAACCAGTCGGCAGTCTTTATCACATCGAGGTTGTGCTCGATGACGATCACCGTGTTGCCTTGCTCGACCAGGCGGTCGAGCACCCCGAGCAACTTACGGACATCTTCGAAATGCAGTCCCGTGGTGGGTTCGTCGAGAATGTACAGCGTCCTACCAGTCGAGCGTTTCGACAGCTCCGACGCCAGTTTTATCCGTTGAGCCTCGCCCCCAGAAAGGGTGGGGGCCGGCTGGCCAAGTCTGACGTAGCCGAGGCCGACGTCTACCAGGGTTTGCATGTGGCGCGCTATGACCGGCTGGTTGGAGAAGTACTCAGCGGCCTCCTCGCAGGACAAGTCGAGGACATCGGCAATGTTCTTACCCTTGAAGGTGACATCGAGAGTGTCACGGTTGTAGCGAGCTCCCTTGCACACTTCGCATGGGACGTAGATGTCCGGCATGAAGTGCATCTCGATCTTGATGGTGCCGTCGCCTGAACAGCCGTCGCAGCGCCCTCCCGCCACGTTGAACGAAAAACGGCCCGGTTGGTAGCCGCGCACCTTGGCTTCGGTCGTAGCTGCGAACAGCTTCCGCACGTGGTCGAAAACACCCGTGTAGGTAGCTGGGTTGCTCCGCGGCGTGCGCCCTATCGGCGACTGGTCGACGTCTACCACCTTGTCGAAGGCTTCCATGCCCTCTACCTTGCGGTGGCGCCCCGGTACGTCCTTGGACTTGTACACCCGCTGCATCATGGCGCGCAGCAATATGTCGTTCACAAGGGTCGATTTGCCTGACCCCGATACGCCGCTCACGACGGTCAGGCACCCCACGGGGAACTGGACGTCGACATTGTCCAGATTGTGCTCCTTGGCCCCCCGCACTGTGAGCCACCCTTTCGCCTCCCTGCGCTGCTCCGGCACGGGGATGTAGCGCTTGCCCGAAAGGTACTGGCCAGTGATAGAGGCCTTGGTGCGCAACAGTTCCTTCACGGTGCCGGAGACGACGACCTGGCCTCCGTGCTCGCCCGCGCCAGGCCCAATGTCGACCACATGGTCGGCGATGCGTATGGTCTCCTCATCGTGCTCCACCACGATCACGGTGTTCCCCAGGTCCCTCAGCCTTACGAGAGTGTCAATCAGCTTGCGGTTGTCCCTCTGGTGGAGGCCGACGGACGGCTCGTCGAGCACGTACAGGACACCTACGAGGCCGCTTCCTATCTGTGATGCCAGCCTTATTCGTTGGGCCTCCCCTCCCGCAAGGGTCCCGGCGTTGCGGTTGAGGGAAAGGTAGTCGAGGCCCACGTCTACCAAGAACTGCAGCCTTGCCTTCACTTCCTTGAGGACTCGATCGGCGATCAGGTGGTCCCTCTCGGAAAGCTGCAAGTCAGCAATGAACTTTGTCGAATCGCGGATCGCCAGGTTACACACCTCGAACAAGTTCCTGCCGCCGACTGTGACCGCAAGGCTCTCGGGCTTGAGACGGGCCCCGTCGCACTCGCTGCAGGGGACTTCCCGCATGTAGCCCTCTATCTGCTCCCGCATGCTGTCGGATTCCGCCTCGGCGTGGCGGCGCTGCAGGTACGGGACGACACCCTCGTACGCTGTGTAGTAAGAACGCGTCCTGCCATAACGGTTCTTGTAGTGCAAATGGACCTGTGTGCTGCCCGAGCCGTACAGCACAATCTTTTGGTCCTGCTTTTTGATCTTCCGCCACGGCAGCGAGGTCGCGATGCCGAAGGTCTCCGCCACGCCCTGAAGGAGGCGCCCGAAATACTCGCTCCGCGCTCCCCCCCAGGGGGCCACGGCACCGTCGTCGAGCGACAAGTCAGGGTCGGGCACCACCAGTTCGGGGTCGACCTCGTAACGCGTCCCGAGGCCGTCGCAGCGGGGGCACGCGCCGTACGGAGAGTTGAAAGAGAAATTGCGCGGCGCCAGCTCGTCGTACGAGGTGCCGCACACGGGGCATGCAAGGTGCTGGGAAAAAGTGAGCGTTTCGACTTGGGCTTCTCCGCCCTCCTCGGGCGAAGAACCACGGGGGACGATCTGCACCTCGGCTACGCCGTCAGCCAGCTTCAAGGCGGTCTCCAACGAGTCCGTCAGGCGGCGCTCGATGCCGGGGCGCAGGACGAGACGGTCGACCACGACCTCGATGGTGTGCGCCTCGTAGCGCGCCAGCTTGGGAACTTCGGAGAGCTCGTAAGCCGTGCCGTCGACGCGGGCGCGCGCATAGCCCTGGCCCGCCAGTTCTTCGAAGAGGCTCTCGTACTCGCCTTTGCGGCCTCTCACCATGGGGGCAAGAACCTGGAAGCGGGTGCCCTCCGGGAGGGTCAGCACGCGGTCCACGATCTGCTGCGGCGTCTGGCGGGACACGACGCTGCCGTCCTTGGGACAGTGCGGGATGCCGACGCGGGCGTAAAGCAAGCGCAAATAGTCGTATATCTCGGTGATCGTGCCTACGGTGCTGCGCGGGTTACGGGAGGCCGACTTCTGGTCTATCGATATCGCCGGCGAAAGCCCTTCGATGAAGTCGACATCCGGCTTGTCCATCTGCCCGAGGAACTGCCGGGCGTAGGCGGACAGCGACTCGACATACCGCCGCTGGCCCTCGGCGTAGATGGTGTCGAAGGCGAGGCTGCTCTTGCCCGACCCCGACAGCCCGGTAAACACGATCAGGCGGTCCCGCGGCAAGTCGAGCGAGACGTCCTGCAAGTTGTGCTCGCGCGCCCCGCGAACGATCAGCCGGTCCGACATAGGTGTACAGAGTACCAATCGAACACATGTGCGACTCCGCATCTTTGTGTGGGTTCGCGTTAGGCCTGGTGAAGGTGGTTCAGCTGGACTGAGCTAGGCAATCACGTTGCCGTCGGGCGGCTAGAAGACGCGCACGCGCTGGTCCGCTGCTCCTAGGTTCGGGTTCGCCAGAACAAACGAACTTGGGGAGGGCCTGCGCGTGCGCGTCAGTACGGCATTCAATCGCATCCTCAGCCTCGATGGGGCGTGGGTGGAGTCAGTCAGCTTTACAAACGATGGGGTGGTCGTCGCCATCCGGGCCAAGTCACGGCGTCATCGCTGCCCCTGTGGGCGGGCCTGCTCGGCTCGCTATGACTGGTCCCGGCGCCGGTGGCGCCATTTGGACATGGGTGCCGCCAAGGTATGGCTGGAAGCAGATATTGCCCGTGTCAGCTGCAGGGCCTGCCGGCGGGTGAGGACCGAAGCGGTGCCCTGGGCCCGCCCCGGTGCCCGTCACAGCAGCGACTTCGAAGACGTAGTGGCCTGGTTGGCCCAGCGCATGGACAAGTCGGCGGTGTCCAAGCTCATGCGCTGCAGTTGGGCGGCCGTGCACCACATCGTCGGACTGGTCGTGGCCGAGCACCTAGAGCTCACCCGCCTGGACGGCCTCGTCCACATCGGGGTGGACGAGATCTCCTACAAAAAGGGCCACCACTACTTGACAGTTGTCGCCGACCACGACCAAGGCCGGGTCGTTTGGGCCGAACCCGGCAAGCACACCCAGGCGTTATCGGGTTTCTTTGAAGCCCTAGGTCCAGAGCGCCGGGCGGCCGTGCAGGCGGTGTCGATGGACCTCGGCACTTCCTATTACTCCGTCACCTCAGCGGCGGTGCCCCATGCCGCTATCTGCTTTGACCCTTTCCACGTCATCCAAATAGCCAATCGCGCCCTGGACAACGTCTACAGCTCGACAGCCCGAGAGGGCGCACCCGTGCCATCCAAACAGTGGCGCACCGCCCGCTACGCCTTACGGGCCGGGGCTGAACGTTTGAGCGAGGCCAAGGCCGACCTGCTGGGCCAGCTGCAGCGCTCCAGCCGGCGCCTGTGGCGGGCCTGGTTCCTAAAAGAGCGCCTGCGGGACTTCTACCGCATAGTGGAGCCCGCCGAGGCCCGCCAATACTTACGCCGCTGGTTGCGCTCGGCCTCGGCCTGCCGCATCCGAGAGTTCGTAGCTCTCGCCCGGACTCTGCGGAGCCGCTTCGAGCAGATCGTGGCCGCCGTTGAGCTGGGCATCTCAAACAGCCGCCTGGAAGGCATCAACGCCAAGATAAGGGTCATCCAACGGCGCGGCTACGGGCACCGCTCAGCAAAATCCCTGGCTGAGATGATCTACCTCTGCCTAGGCGGCATAACCATCCAACTACCCACACAAAGATGAGGAGACGCACACATGTTTGCGGAGGCTTTCCTCGGGCCCTTTTGCCAGCCCTCGGCATCCTCGCAACGGCACTAGACGTCCACCCCGTCCACGGCCGAACCAGCCGAGCCGCCGTTGTCGGAAATGACCTGTGAGGCTGTGAAAGCGGGCCATTCACCGACGGTTACGCCACCGATGGGGTTGCCCCCCGACACCGGCGCGAGGGTCATACCGTCTGGGCCGGCAATGGTAGCGCCAAGCCCTGTTGTGGTCGTTACCTGGGCGGTGGTCGTCGTAACGCCCGTGGCCGTCGTCGTTGTGGCCGGGTTGGCCGTCGTCGTTGTGGCCGGGTTGGCCGTCGTCGTCGTTGTGCCCCCTGCAGAGGTCGTGGTCGTGGTGCCGCCGGCGGAGGTCGTGGTTGTGGTCCCGGCGCCCCCAGCGGTCGTGGTCGTGGTCCCGCCGGAAGTCGTCGCGGTCGTGGCACCCCCGGCAGAAGTGGTTGTTGTCGTCCCACCCGACCCGTCGATCGTGAGCCCATTGGGCAACGAGGCCGACTGGGTCTGGCCCGCGTTGTACACGCTCACGGTGTAGTTGCCGGGCGTGATGGCAGCCACCATGATGTCGATTTCGGTGGAGGTGGCGCTGCTCACGCTCTCGTGGACAGCACCCACCGTCACCACCGGGTTGGCCGGGAAGTTGTCGCCGAAAATGCTCAAGTCCCCGCCGGTCTGGGGCAGGCCGTTGGGGTCCACCGAGTCGATGGTGAACGAAGCCGTCGTCGTGGTCGTGGCAGCGGTCGTCGTCGTACCTGAAGCCGTGGTGGTCGTCGTGCTCTGCCCGACGGAAGGCTGAGTTTCGTTCACGATCGTCGTTGGCGGCAGCGTTGTCGTCGGCGTCCCGGCGGTTGTCGTGGTCGTTGGCCCGGGTGCGGTCGTAGTGGTCCCGGCTACCGCGGTCGTAGTAGTCGTGCCCGCCACGGCGGTGGTCGTGGTTGTGGTCCCACCGGCGGCCGTAGTCGTGGTCCCCTCGATGGCGGTGGTAGTCGTGGTGCCGCCGGTCGTTGTGTTCGTGGTCCCACCGGCAGCCGTGGTCGTAGTCCCTCCGATGGCGGTCGTAGTCGTAGTACCACCGGCCGTTGTGGTCGTGGTCCCGCCGGCAGCCGTGGTCGTAGTCCCTCCGATGGCGGTCGTAGTCGTAGTGCCGCCGGCCGTTGTCGTCGTGGTGCTCGGGACCGGGGTCGGCGACGGCTGGCCCACGTTGAAAAACACCGCCTGGCGGTTACCGATCGGCACCGTCGGCGCCACAGTCGTCGCTGCGTAGGCGACGAGAGCGTAAGTCCCGGACGGGAGCCCCGGGCTCGGCACCGTAAGGTCGAGCGGGTTGGCCCCGTAATTGGTGCTGGTGATCCCGGCCGGCGCGATGAACGCCGCGCCATTGCTCGCGGTGGAGACTGCCTCGGGACCTCCGCTGCCCATGCTCCACTCCAGCGTCTGGTCGATGACGTCGTACATCGTCCCCGAATAGTTGTAAAGCAGCTCGAGGTGGTACCCGAGCGGCGTTTCTGAAGGTAATGCACCGACTTGCGCACTAGCGTTTATGCTCACCTGTGCCACCTGGCTGGGGACGACTTCGTCAAAGCCCGTAAAGCTGAACTGGACGGGTTCCTGCACCGAGGCGACCGCAGCCTGTGCGTCGACAACACCTCCCGTGACGCATTTGCCCGATAATCCCGCAACGTCGTGGACAGAAGCCAGGACGTCGCTTTTCACCTGCGCATAGGTGAGGTCCGGGTCGACGGACCACAGCAGTGCGGCGGTCGAAGCGACCATCGGCGCCGCGTAAGAAGTGCCGGAAACATAGGCGTTGTCGAAACCCGAGTAAGTCGGGTAATCGGTGTACATGTCGGTGCCTGGAGCCATCAGGTCGACCGTCGTGGCCCCGTAGTCGGAGTACGAGGCCAGGTTGTCTTGGTTGTCGGTCGCCCCCACCGAGATCACGTTGGGATAAGAGGTCGCATAGTTTGCTGGCAGGACTGGAGAACTGTCGTTGTCAGTACCGGCGTTGCCTGCCGACGCGGTTACGAGGATGCCGGCAGTCTCCGCGTCCGAGACAAGGCTGGCGAGGGTCGGGTCAGAGCTCACAGCCTCGCCAAATGACATGTTGATGATCTGCACGTGCTGGCTGATTGCATACTCTCCAGCGGCGTAAATGCAACTGTCCGCCAGCGAACCGTCGTCGCTGCATTTGAGCGCCAGCACTTTCGCCTCGGGAACGGCACCTGCGCCTCCCGAGCCGTTGCCGGCGGTGGCGACCATGACGCCATCGACGGTTGTCGCATGGTAAAAGCCGCCGGCTTCGCCCTCGGCCTGCACGTCGCTTGTCGGAGGGCTGACCGAGAAGTTCTCGGAGGCAGCCAGGATCTGGCCCGAAAGATCGGTGTTAGTGAGATCTACGCCGGTGTCAATGTCGGCGATGACGACCCCCGAACCACGTGAGCGTGCCCACGCATAGGAAAAGTCGGCCGAGTCGCCGGACGTGCCCGCCTGGCCGAGGACGGTTTGGCCGGAGTTCGCCAGGTAGTACTCGTCGGAAAGGTCCGGGTCGTTAGTCTCCGGCAACGAGGAAAAAGACATCAGGTTGTTCGGCGCCACGGCTTTGACCCCGGGCAACGCCTTCACCTCTGACGCGCTCAGGGTCGTCGCAATCTGGTACCTGGTCCCCCACACCGGCGAGGCGGAGTGAACGCCCAGGACCTTCAAAAGTGAGCTCGCGATCGCCTGGCTGTCCGGGCCCCAGCCCGGCGGGTACTTGCCATATGTCGCTGCGGCTGGTCGCTTAACAGCGGTTGACTGTGCACGGCCAGCTTGGGCGGGCACAGTGGCGGGGCGACGGCCAGCTCCGGAGGGCGCGGGAGCTTGCGCCCGCGCTGGCGGGGTGAACTTCGCGCCCGCGGGCAACACTGCGCGGATGTTGCCCTCACTGTCGCGTTCGAGCGTGGTGCCCTTGGGGTAACGGGCCAAGGCTCGTGCCAAGACCGAGATGGGCTCGCCAGGGCGCCAAACGATCGGGTTTGCCGAGTCGGGCGGCACGGCCTGCCAGGGGATGCCGTCCTGCTGAGCGCCGCCCCCCGTACTCGGCCCACCTTGGGGGCTCTGAGCACCTTGGGGGCTCTGAGCACCTTGGGGGCTATGGGCGCCTCTGGTGACAACCCCGGGAGCACTGGCACTTGGCCTCATCGAGGCGTCCTCGGACTTGCCCGCTGCGTTGCCCGATGCCTTTCCCGCAGGATCCGCCGCTTCCCGTCTTGGCCCTCCTGCGGGCTCGAGCTTGGCGGACCCCCTGGTCACACGACCATCGGCGACCATCGGGACGGTGCCCGACATGGTCAGAATGAAGTGGTTGTAGCCATCTGCCCAGTGGGGCGCACTGCCCTCCAGGACAGGCTTGACCGGCACCCCGGCACTTGCGCCGCTTGAGCGCACGAAGACCATCCCGCCCACGAGGAGGCCGACTGCCGCCACTCCAGCAAGCGCGACGCCTTGCGCCTTGCCATCGCGAACCGACATGTCTGCCTCCGTGCATCGTCTAACCCCTAAGCCATTAGGGGCATGGGTTCACTGTCGGCGGAGCCGGAGCCAGGCTTAGCCTGCTCTAACGACGAGAGCGCGGTAAAGCGAAGCGCCAGAAACCGCCGCAGCCGCCTCGCTCTTGCTCGCCTCGCACTTCCACTTCGTCCTGCAACCTCGTGCTGCCCCGAGGGCTGCACTAGCCAAAGCTCACCGGCCCGCTCCAGGTCGCCCCGCCGTCAGCACTGCGCCAGAGCTGCTCCGGGCTCGGACCGTTGGTCCACGGCCAATTGGCTGGGGCGTTGGCTTCGGAGCGAAGCGCTGAGGCCGTGCCACTGTCGGTGAACCCGATCCAGTTCCAGTACCACTCCCCGTTAGCGGACGGGTAGACCGTTTGCCAGGTGGTCCCGCCATCCTCGGTCCGCAGCACCGGGCTCTGGCTGCCCTGCTCGAGTACGGCCGTCGTAGCGCTCGCGGGGGCCAATTGCGTGGAATTGCCGAGCTCGCCAGCCGATGTGAGCGTGCTCCACTGGGCACCGCCGTCCGTCGAACGGAAGGCCTCGGCCAGCATCCCCGTCGGGCATACCGCCCAGAGCACGCTCGGCGAGGCTGCCTCGATCGTCCCTCCTAGGCCTGCGAAACAAGGGCTCTTGTACGTGGCGAAGGTCGTGCCCGAATTGCTGCTGGCCACCAGGAGCTGGTTGGACTGGGTGGCAGCCGTCGTGACCGAGAACCACAGGTCGCTCCCGTGGACCGCCATCGTCGCGACCTGGTCTGCGCCAGCCGGCACAGGGACGGGCAAGCTCACCCAGTCGTCGGACCCGACCGGCGAACGCTCCAGCACGAGGGACGAGCAGCTGCCGTTCGGGCAAGTACCCGCCAGGGCGAGCGCGTAGCCCGCTCCCGTAGCAAAAGCAAGCAGCTCACGGCCCGTGAGGAACCCAGGCTGTGCCCATTGTTCGCCGCCGTCGTGGGTGTCGAAGAAAGCACCGTCGGGCCCGGTCGAAAAAGCGTAACCGTCCAAGGTGTCTGCAAAAAGCAAGGTGTTTATACCGCCCGCAGTCGGCGCCACATCGGACGTAGTAGCAAGCGGGGCGACCGGCGCCGGCAAACCGACGAAATTGGCCCCACCATCGGTCGTCCGCACGATCGAGGTGCAAACCGGGTTATGACAGACCGCGTCACCGAGAAGCCAGTACTCGCTGGCCGATATGGCTGTAAACGAGACGGGGTCAAAGCCTGCAGGCACCGCACCACCGGTCGGTTGCCCCCGGGCGGCCGTCGTTGTTGTGGTGATGTTGGTGGTGGGGGCTGTAGTGGCGGCCGTAGGTACGGTTGTAGCCGCAACCGCCGTGCTCGTGGGGGTCGTCGTGCCGCTGCTAACAGCGGAGTTAGCTCCGGATCCGCAACCGGCCGCAAGGACGGCTGCCGCAAGGGAGGCGGACGACAAAGCGAGAAAGCGTTTGCTCTTCACAGATCTGCTAACGCTAGGACAACAGGACGGGTTCCTCGGGCATTGCCTCCCCGGAGCAGGCCCGCCCCCGTCACGCCGCCGCACAACGAACGCACCCATACCCGTCAGGGGTCCGGCTGGTGAGCCTGAAACGGCTGGTCAGAACAGCTATGGGGCCGCGACGGAGGCATGGCCGCGAGGGTGTAGCATGCGGTGCGCGAACTTTTTCCGCGCCCTAAGTACACACCCCAATTCCAAGGAAGTCCTGACCACATGTCCGACCTCACCCCGCCGACAAATGCCTCTGAGACTGCCGAAGAAACTAACTCGGCACAGATGGGCACTTTCGACGAGTCCGGTGCTTACACACCACGCCAGGTTGTATCCGATGACCTGGGGACCACCTCCTTCGAAGACGCCATCGCCGGGACGATCGTCGAGTTCGACGACGGCGACATCGTTTCGGGAACTGTGGTCAAAGTCGACAAGGACGAGGTCCTGCTCGACATAGGTTTCAAGTCGGAAGGCGTTATCCCGGCAAGGGAGCTGTCCATCCGCCACGATGTCGACCCCAACGACGTGGTCAAGCTCGGCGACAAGATCGAAGCTCTCGTCCTGCAGAAGGAAGACAAGGAAGGGCGGCTCGTACTTTCCAAGAAACGTGCGCAGTACGAGCGGGCCTGGGGGACGATCGAGGGCGTGAAGGAACGCAACGGGACCGTGCGCGGGCCAGTTATCGAAGTTGTCAAAGGCGGCCTGATCCTGGACATTGGGCTTCGAGGCTTCTTGCCGGCGTCGCTGGTGGAGCTGCGCCGCGTGCGTGACTTGCAGCCATACGTAGGAAGGGAGCTCGAGGCCAAGATCATCGAGCTCGACAAAAACCGCAACAATGTCGTGTTGTCGCGGCGCGCTTACCTGGAAGAAGCGCAACGTTCCCAGCGGGACGAGTTCTTGACCAACCTAAAGCCCGGCGAGGTGCGCAAAGGCGTGGTTTCGTCCGTCGTCAATTTCGGCGCCTTCGTCGACCTCGGGGGCATGGACGGGTTGATCCACGTTTCGGAGCTCTCCTGGAAGCATGTGGACCACCCGGGCCAGGTAGTCCAGGTTGGCGACCAAGTGACGGTACGGGTGCTGGACGTCGATCTCGACCGCGAGCGGATCAGCCTTTCGCTGAAGGCCACACAGGCGGACCCTTGGCAGGAGTTCGCCAATGCCCACCGTGTGGGAGAGCTTGTTTATGGACGTGTCACCAAGCTGGTCCCCTTCGGCGCCTTTGTGCAGGTAGGAGATGGCATCGAGGGGCTCGTCCACATATCGGAGATGGCCGTGCACCATGTCGACCAGCCCGATCAGGTGGTCACGCCCGGCGAGGAGCTTTGGGTCAAGATCATCGACATCGACCTGGCTCGCCGGCGCATCAGCCTGTCGATCAAGCAGGCCGCCGAGGGCGGCGAGGTTGCAGCCGAGTACCGGGAGGCCTTCGGCGAGCACGCCTACGACGAGCACGGGAACTACATAGGGGCCGGCTACACCGCCTTCGAACCCGAGTCTGAGGCGCAGGCAGCGTGGGCGGGTTACCTCGAGGAGCAGGCCCACGCGCAGGCGGTTGGAGGGGCTACGGCCACCTCGGCCGAGGACACCGCTACCGAGGCGGCGGCTGAGCTGGTGGGCGAGGCGCTCGTTGCCGAAGCAACGGCGGTTGTCGAAGTTGCTACGGCCGCTGAGGCCGTTGCCGCCGCCGAAGCCGCTCTTGGCGAAGAGGCCGCCCTGGACGATGAGATCGCGGAGCTCGGGGTGGACGCGGTGGAAGAAGCAGCTCTCGAGGAAGACGCGGCTGCCGAAGAGCCTGCTGCTGCCGAGAGCCCGGCGGCCACACCTCCTCGGGCAACGGCGAAGGCGAAGGAAACCGCCAGCGAGGAAGGACCCGGGACAACGTCTGCCGGGTAGTCAACCTGCAGGCGGTCCGCAGCGTCCTTAGCTCCGTCCAACGGCGACGGAGCCATGCAGACTTCAGATAAGCGCAGTCGCTTGGCCGAGTACGTCGCGCAGGATCTCGACAATGACGTCGAAGTGCTCCTGCTCGCAAATAAGCGGGGGTGCGAGCTGGACGACGGGTTCGCCGCGGTCATCGGTGCGGCACACCAGGCCTGCTTCGAACAGCGCCGGCGAGAGGAAACCTCGCAAGAGCCTTTCGCTTTCCTCGCTGTTGAACGTCTCACGGGTAGCTTTGTCCTTCACGAGCTCGATCCCGAAGAAGTAACCGGCGCCACGGATGTCGCCGACGATGGGAAGATCTTCGAGCGACTTCAACGACGACCGGAAGGCCTCCTCGTTGTCGCGCACGTGTTTCAACAACCCCTCGTCCTCGAAAAGGGCGAGGTTGGCGAGCGCTACCGCCGAAGACACCGGGTGGCCGGCAAAAGTGATGCCATGGGCGAACGAAGCTTTGCCGTGGAGGAAGGGCTCGATGAGCCGGTCGCTGGCGAGCAAGGCCCCCAAAGGCGAGTACCCAGAAGTCATGCCCTTGGCCACCGTGATCATGTCGGGTTGGTAACCGTAGCGCTCGGCTCCGAACCAGTGGCCGAGGCGGCCAAAGGCACATATGACTTCGTCGGACACGAGCAAGACCCCATAGCGATCGCAGATCTCACGGGCCCGCTGGAAATAACCGGGAGGTGGCGTGAAACACCCCCCCGAGTTCTGTACCGGCTCCAAGAACACCGCTGCCACTGTCTCGGGCCCTTCGGCTTCAATACGCTCGGCGATCTGGTCGGCGGCCCACAAGCCGAACGCCGCCGGGTCGTCAGCATGCACGGAGGCATGGTAGAAATCGGTATTGGGCACCGTCGAGGTGCCAG
>Ga0302324_100018341_pt1 | contig 13803 bp, 10 predicted proteins | sample Palsa_T0_1_FD_201949 | JGI IMG/M metagenome (GOLD analysis project Ga0302324, IMG submission 201949) | Peat permafrost microbial communities from Stordalen Mire near Abisko, Sweden - Palsa_T0_1 | ecosystem: Environmental > Terrestrial > Soil > Palsa > Peat permafrost | place: Sweden: Abisko... | reverse complement strand
CCAGCTAGCCAAGTGGCGGCCGGCTACCGCCAACCAGCGGTATCGCTCGCTTGTCCAGTTCTGGAAATACCTCGAGGAGGAGGGCGAGATCCGCGCCTCCCCGATGTCGCGGATGAAGCCGCCACGGCTTCCCGAGGAGCGCGTGCCCGTGATCGGGGAAGAGGATCCCAGGAAGCTGCTCGGGGCGTGGGGCCCGGCTGGCCGGGCCGGTTGGCGAGGAGGATCCCGCCGAGCGGGTCCGGCTGGTCCGGCAGTTGGTGCTCAACGCCAGAGATGAGCCCGCCGACGCCGCCATCGACCGGCTGTCGGCGGTGATGGCTCGACTGCCGACACCGCTGATCACGAGATTCATGCTCAGTACCGAACGATTCGGGGCGCCCGGCTGGGTTGCGGCTGGCCGGAGCGAGACAGATCATTCGGTAGCGTGGCCGCTCCGGGCAGAGATATCGTGCGGGCAGAGGTGGTGGCCGTGGACTTCGACGAGGATCGCTACCGCGAGAGGTTGAGGCGTTGGGCTCAGGAGGAGCTTCCCCGCTATGAGATTGACGGGTGGAAAGGCCCTCGTCGGGATGGCAGCGGGGGTGGCCTGATTGCTCGGGGCGATGAGCATGAGGTTCACCTGGCCACCTCGGCTGGCGTTCTGCACCAGCGGGCCGACGGTGCGCGGGTGGAGGTCACCTCGCATCGCCACGACCCCGATGGAGTCCGTGGCCGGACTCAGCATTGGGCGATCAACGTAATCTCGCGTGCGTTCAGAGAGCCTGGTGCGTCAGTCGGCCGCCAGGCTCAACTGGAGCAGGAGAGAGCCGCGCTCCAGGATAAAGCCTGGCGCGGTGAGCTCGACTGCCGCAGCAAAGTGATCAGCGTCGATGGTTCCTCGACCGTCTTTGAGGTGTTCGAGGTCAACGACGACTTGTGGGCGGCGTTCGGGCGTGGGCCCGGAGTGAATATCACTTTGGAGAGCCGAGGTGTCCTGCTTGGAGACATCGCTCTGGTACGTGCGATGGGCCCCCCGCCGCCTCCCCGCCGGCCGATCAGGCCACCAGCGCGGACTCGAGCTTTCCCCGACGAGATGATCTCGCTTCCATCAGGTGACCTCCCGCCGCCACAGGTCGTGGAACTTATCTACCGTGACGACCACCTCTCCGGCACAGTCGGCGCTGACGTCTTTTCGCTGACGCTGCCGCGCTTGAAATGGGCGAAACAGGCGTCGCTGACCGGCGAAATCGCTGGGCAGCCGATGGTGGGCGAATGGAGCATGGTTCACCGCCCGAGCGCCACCGGCAGCGACAGTTACTCAGCCGAGGTCGAAGGCCGATACGGAACCCAGCCACTCCGACTCCAAGCCGAACTGCACTTCCACGACGGTCATCCGTTCGATCACGCCACCGTCACCGGAGTCATCGCTGGCGAAGCCGTCCAGGCCCGAATCGAGCCGGTAAACGGCGGCCTACCTCGATCCGACTCCATCGCGGTCGACGGCTCGCTCGGAGCGTCGGAGCTATCGATCTACCTGTCCGTGAATCACGTGCCCAACCAAGCGATCGTCCGCGGCCACGTCTCCAACATCCCCATCTATATCAACGCCGTGCTCAGGCACTCCGGGGGAAGGCACGTCACCCTCGCCGGCAGCTACCAAGGCTCCCCGCACATACTCGTTCTCGCTCTGGGCAGCATCGTCCAGTTCCTGCGCTGAGATCCACGAACACCCCCAGCACTCGAATGATCGGCGCCCGAACACCTGGAATCCGACCGAACGACGAAGTCTCCCGAGCCCCGATTGTGTATCGGCTCGTCCGAGGAGGTCAGATCTTGATGAGCGCGCGTTCGGTGCCCTGACATAGCGTCGCAGTCGTGATCGTGATCGGCCCTCGGCGCGACACGCTCCTCAAGACACAGCTCGAGCTGTCACACGACGAGGAGGTCACCTACCCGGAGGTCGGCCTCACGCGATCGTCCACTCTGCCGTTGGGCTACCGGCACGACAGGCTCAGCCTGCATATCGGTCCGGCTTCGACCTCGTGGGACTGGGCAAGGACGCCATCCGGCTCTGGAAGGCTCATGCTTACGCCAGAACCACGATCACACCGCCCGACCCCCCCGGTCCAAGGCGCCACGGTCCTGGCGAGCCGGACCGTCGGACCCATCACGATTCTCGCTCCCTGTCGTGTCGTCTACATAACCGACCAGCCGACCAGATTCGGGGTCGTCTACGGCACTCTGCCCGGCCACCCCGAGCAAGGAGAAGAAGCCTTTCACGTTGTGCTGGGTGATGACGGTTCGGTCACCGCCGAGATCGTTGCCTTCTCCAAGCCAGATGACCTCTCAACCAAGCTCGCTGGCCCCATGGCCCGAAAGATCGGGCTGCTCTACGCGTTGCCGAAGTTGGTTGCGCCAGGACCGAACGTATAGATTCCTCCGCCGCTGTCGACCAGGTAGTAACCGTTGTCGGCTGGTGCAGGGGAGAGATCGACGACGGAGGTCGTCGGCGGGTCGTCGCCAAGTGATCCGTAGAAGGGTGCGTCGCCAAAAGTGAACACGCCGCCGTCCGAACCGACGAGGGTGTAGCCGCGACCGTTGGGTGTGCCGCTCATACCAATGATCGGCTTGTTGAGGCGGGTGTCCCCCAGCGAGCCGTAGAACCCGTCAGGGGTGAAGGTAAAGACACCGCCATCGCTGGCGATGAGCCAGTATCCGTCGCCACCGGGGGCGACAGCGATGCCATCGACTGGTTTGTTGAGCTTGACGTTTCCGGTGGACCCGTGGAATGTGGCGTCGCCATACGTAAACACGCCGCCGTCTTTGGCGATGATCCAGTAGCCGCGGTTGTCCGTGGTGACAGCCATACCGACCACCGGAGCGTTGAGTTTGATATTCGCGGTTGAACCGTAGAACGAGGCGTCACCGAAGGTAAACACCCCGCCGTCGGCGCCGAGTAGCCAGTACCCCATGCCGTCGGGTGTGGCGGTTATGGAGATGACCGGAGCGTTGAGGCGGACTCCCGAAACGTCACCGTGCCACGCTGCCGACCCGAACGCCGACACCTTCCCGGCGTTGTCAACGACGAAGTAGCCGGGACATCCTCGGATCGTCACCGCGGCAACACCGACGGCGCTGCCCAGATCGACTCCTGTCGTGGTGGGGCATCCGGGCGGCGGGGAGAAGTAGGTGTAGGTGTCAGCTGCGCTGGACGGCGAGGTCCCCGCGCTCGTGGCCACGGTCACGTTCACGGTCCCTGTGAGCCCAGGGGGGCTCACCGCGGTCAGCTGGGTGGAGCTGTTCACGGTGACACTGGTGGCGAGTTTGGAGCCAAACTGGACGGTGGCTCCATCGAGAAAGTTGGTACCCGTCACGGTGACCGTGGTGCCGCCTGACTCAATACCCGATCTCGGCGAAACACTCGAGACCGTTGGCCCGGCGAAAGCAGTGGAGGTGGAAACGATCGGTACCGAGCCGCCGGCGTTCGTCCCTCCACCGACGGCGGTGCAGGTGGTGTCGCACGCCACTCCGCTGAGCGCAGCATTGGTGACGCCTGCCGGCGTGGGCGGTGTCGTAGGCGTCCAAGCGCTGCCTATAAGCGTCTCGGCCAGCGGACGAACGGTGTCGGACGCGTCGTAGTAGTCGCCGACCGCGGTGCAGAAGGACCGTGTGCATGAGACGCCGCTCAGTGCCGGATTGGTGGCGCCCGAGGGTAATGCGGGCGTTGTCGGGACACAACTCCCATCAGCCAAGGTATCGGCGAACACATGGGTGTCGCCCGACGAGTCGGAATAATCGACCACCGCGACACACCTGCCGACCGCGGCGCAAGACACGCCGGCTGGGACTGGAAGGTCCGCGCCGGGAGGCGCCGTCAGCGCCGTTGACGTCCACTTGCCGCCGGCCAGGGTGTCGACGAACGGGAAGTAGTCGCCCGATACGTCGTAGTAGACACCCACCGCCACGCACGTGGTGGTGGACGGGCACGACACACCTGTCAAAAGGGCGCCCACCCCGCCCGGGTAGGTTGGCGTCGCAGTCGTCCACGTGTCCCCGCTGAGGGTGGCTGCCAATGGCAGGAAGTCGCCCTGCTGCTGGTTGCCGTAAACGCCGACGGCCAAGCAGGTCGCCGGGCCACTGCACGACACGCCGAGCAATAACCCAGTGTTGCCGCCTCCTGGCAGGTTCGGATTGCCAAAGATCCAGGAGCCATCCTCGAGGGTCTCGGTCATCGGCAGGGAGTCGGATGTGCCAATCACGTACGCACCGACAGCCGCGCACGCGCTGGTCGTCGCACACGAGACGTCGTACAGAGTCGGGTTGCTGTTCTGAGCTGTTGGCGTGCCAGCCGTCCAGCCGCCCGAGCCAAGGGTCTCGACGAGGGGCTCGGTTCCGTCCGAAGTGGTCTCGTAGCTGCCGACGGCAACGCAGGCGGTATTCGACGTGCACGCGACGCCACTCAGCCCGGAGTTCGTCCCGGCAGTGGACGGGCCGCCTGGGCTGGACGGGCTGGAAGCCGTCCAGGTGCTGCCTGCCAGGTTCTCTACGAGGGGGTTGTCGTTGCCGCTAACAACGTCGAGTCCCACCGCGGTACACGACGCCGCCGCGTAGCAGGCGACGCCATCGAGCAGCGTATTGCTGGAGTCGTCCGGTGACGGCGGCATGGTTTCCGACCAGTCACCATCAGCAAGGGTCTCGGCGGTGGGCGCGGAGTCACCCTCGCTAGGGTCGTTTCCGACCGCCAGGCACCTCGAAGAGGCACAGGAAATCCCGGTGAGAGCGAGGACGGAGGCGGAGGGCGTGGATGGTGCCCATGCGCCCGCGGTGAGAGTCTCCGCCAGCGGCTGGGCCACACCCGACGCGTCGGTGTAGGAGCCCACAGCGACGCAAGTGCTCCCGCATGACACCGCGTCCAGGGCCGAGTTCGACTCTGCCCCTGCGGGCAGCGGCGCGCTGGCATCCGTCCAGGTCCCGTCGCTGAGAGTCTCGAACAGCGCCTCCTGGTTGTCGACTAAATAGACACCGCCGCCATAACACGTGCCGCGGTGGGGCACGACACACCATTGAGCCAGCCCGTCTCTCCGGAGGGCGTGGACGGATCACTCGCCCTCCATTCCCCGCGCTGAGGTTTTCGACGAGAGGACCGGTCGAGTCACCGTTGCTCTCCTGGGCCATGCCGACCGCTACGCAGCTGGCGTCTGTCGGACAAGAGACCGCACTGAGAATCCCGGACTCGGTTGGGCCCGGTGGTGGAGCGACCGCCGTCCAGGTCCCGTCACTGAGGGTTTCAACCAGAGGCTGGTCGCCATCGCCATCGGGCTGGTAGGAGCCGACGGCGACGCAACTGGTCTCGGTGACGCATGACACGCCGCTCAATGATGCCGTGTTGATGGTCCCGGGAGGGTTGGGCGCGATGCTGCCCGTCCATGCCCCATTGGAAAGAGTCTCGATCAGCGCGAACGGGTTCTCGCCCGGGATCTGGTCGTTGCCAACCGCCACACACTCGCCGTTGGCCGGGCAGGAGATCGCCGACAGCGAGGATCCAGGTGAAGGAGGCGGATAGTCCCCTGGCAGAGCCTGGCTCGACCAGGTCGGAGGCGTCGGCCCGGCGGCCCCCTGTGCAGTGGCCGCGGACGCGCCAGCGCCGGCGACCAGCGTCACTACTGCCACTGCGGTCAAGCGATGCACTTCCCCACCGCCAGCGCACGTGCGTCGCGTGTGTTGCGGCGTGTGCTAGCTCAACGGTAGCAGTTCGCGTCGCACCGCGGCCTGGAACGGCTGATATGCCGCTCGTCGAACTCGATAGCCGGGCCGCGGCCGTCGGGGCGCGGCCCTAACGCTGATCGAGGTCAGACCGACGAGAAGGCAGTCTCGACCGTGGCTCCCGCCTGGGCGGCGCTGCATTCGAGCCATATGGCGAGCACCGGTATCGAGGCGGCATCGGGGAGGGATCGGACGGGCACGAAGAAGGTCGTGGGGGCACCGGTAGCTGGTGCAATCCGGATCCTCAGCCCCTGAGGCGCCCTGTCCTCGATCCATACCTGTGAACCGGACCAAGCCAGCATGCCGTACCCGCCGATCACCAGGCCGTCGTCGGTGATTCCGAGCGAGACAACCGACTCGGGGGGCAAGCCTGCAACGTCAACCATGACGTCCTCGAAGGTAGCGAGCGCCACTGTGGGCCTCCTTTTATCACTCCGGATATCGGCGTCCTCAGCAGGCCCCTTTACCTTCGTTCGCTCCTTTTCGGAAAGGGAGTGGCGTCCGGTCTCAAGTCAGCTGGCGCGAGCGATTGGTCGCGGCTTCGTAGAGTTCACGGTCGACCGCGGTCCGTTCGTCGATGCGCCGGCGGATTCGCGCGTCGATGTCGCGTGCCTCGCTCGATGGTGACGCGTTCAAGCGAGGCATCTGCTCGGCCTTGACTCCGAAAAGCCCGGCGATAGCGGTCCCGACGGTGTCCAGGTGCTCGGTTACACCGACGTAGTCGATCTGGGCGAGGTTCTCCGTCGCCCTTCGCAGCAATTCGTTGTCGTCGAATCCGATGGAAACGGAGTCGAAGAGAGACTGCAGCGGATACAGGTGCAGCGGTTCGCCGCCTCGGGCCCGGTAGAGGTCTTCGGGCGAATAGGAGCGCCAGGCTTCGACGATGTCGATGTCGTGGGCGAGTTGGCGGGCCTGATAGTTACCCGAGGGCACGTCGAACTCGTCGCTGGACACGAACTCGTCGAGGGTTAGGTCGCGGTACTGGTCCCGGGCTCTGCGCAAGAGCGTGAAATGCGAGACGGTGCGCGCGTAAGGGTCGCGCAGTACGCACAGGGTGGAGTATGGGCCCGGGATGAGCGGGAGCGCCGCGTAGGGGATATGGCCGGCGAGGACACGTAGCTGCGCCAGAATCGGGGGCGGTGTCAGGACCAGGTCGTCCATGTAGACGTGGACCCTCGAACGATCCGGCTCGACCCACCGCTGCAAAGAATCGCTCAGCGACGTGCCACCCACCCTCATGATGTGAAGGAAGACCAAACGACCAGCTGTCGGGCTTCCGTCGGCTTGGGCAAACTGGCGCCGCAGCCTCGCACGGAAGGCCGGTCCGCTGCGAGCCATGAGTAGATCCGCGCCGTCGTCCGAGGTCACCAGGTCCGCCAGCAGCTCGTCGAAACCGACACCGTGCGACGCCCGGCTGCGCATGGTCGCCAGTTCCTCCGGGCTGGCCGGACGCCCCAGCAGCGAGCGGTACATGGTGTCCACCACCAACGCAGACTCGTGCCGGCGCGTCAGGGCCCGCTCCAGTACCGCGTTCGGGTTGCCCCTACCCGACCGGAGCAGGCGCGACCCGAATCGAGAATGGAGCAACGTCTGGTGTGACGCCGTCCGCAGAGCCGCCATGACACTCGGTCCCCCATTTGGGCTGGTCGGGGTCCGGTCCGGAGGACGCGGCTCCTGTGGCATTCGATCATTCTGCCCGATGACGCTGAGAAACCACTAAGGCAGCGGCGACCGAACGCTACATCAGCGTTGCTCAGGTAAGCCCTGTCAGGAGGCCAGCAGGTCGCGAGCTTCGACGGCGGATCGAGGCTGGCGAAGCTTCGCCAGGGCGCTTCGCTCGATCTGCCGGATCCGCTCCCGGGTGAGGTTGAGTTCGGCGCCGACCTCCTCCAGGGTCCGCGGCTCGCCGCGGTCGAGACCGAACCGAAGACGCAGGATGTCACGCTCCCGCTCACCCAGTGCGGACAGCAGCCGCTCGATCTCGGGACCGAGCATGGCCTCGGCTACCAGGTCGAACGGGCTGGGAGCGTTGGCGTCCGCCACGATGTCGGCCAGCTCGGTGTCACCCTCAGATCCCACGGGTGTCGCCAGGCTTACCGGCTCGACGACGTACCGCAGCAGCGTCTTGACCTCCGCCTCGGCCATCTGCAGGTGGGCAGCCAACTCGGCGGGCGTCGGAGCCTGACCGGACCGACCCTCCAACTGCGCCCGGACCCGGATCACCCGACGCACCTGGTCACCGGCGTGCACCGGCAGCCGGACGGTCCGAGAGGTGTTATCAATACCCCTGCCGATGGCTTGGCGGATCCACCAGGTGGCATAGGTCGAAAACTTGAACCCCCGCCGCCAGTCGAACTTCTCCACCGCGTGCATGAGCCCGAGGTTGCCCTCCTGGATCAAGTCCAGGATCGGCAGGTCTGACGACTGATACTTCTTGGCGATCGACACCACCAGACGAAGGTTGGCGTTGATGAACTGCTCCGACGCCGCCTCTCCGGCCCGCTGCGCCCGGCGTAGCTCCCGCTCACGAGTCGGGGAAAGGGTCCCCCCGCCTTCCAGTTCAGCCGCTGCAGCCCGTCCGGCCTCTGCGGTCTGGGCCAGACGTGTCTCTTCATCCTTGTTCAGTAATGGGTACCGCCCGATGCCATCGAGGTAGAGGCGCACCAAGTCCTGGTCGTACGCTGCTGGCCTCCCTTTCGCCACGCACTGATCAACCCCGGACCGCACGCGGATATGCCCGCTAGAGCCGGCAGGCGCGTTGTGGCACACTGGATGGTTCGCGGTGGCCGTAGCTCAGATGGTTAGAGCGCCAGGTTGTGGCCCTGGAGGTCGGGGGTTCAAGTCCCCTCGGTCACCCCACTGTGTCCTCCCCACGACCCGTCCGGGTAGGGTGACTGCTCCAAAGGCGCCTCTAGCTCAACGGCAGAGCAACGGACTCTTAATCCGCAGGTTCCGGGTTCGAATCCCGGGGGGCGCACCACATAAGGGCAGGTCAGAGGCTATAAGCAGCGGAAAATAAAGGGTATCAGCCACCGCCACATATCGCGCGCCTTGTCCGGCGACGCCGTAACCGCCGTAACCGCCGTAACCGCCTGTGCCGTAACCGCCCCAAACCTCGGAGGTGGTGACGAGTCGAGAGGGGACGGCCCCTAGTCCATGGAGACAACCCCTCACCCCAAAGGGGCATGGCGATTGGTTCCATTCCGATCAGCAGCGCGCCCCTTCAACACACTGTCGAGAGGTTCTGCAGTGTTACCCTTTCGCCCAGTAGTTAGTCTCTGCTAACATATGCGGTCTTCCGTACGGGCGTCCTATCACGCTCGCTACGGGCTCCGTCACTTCCGAGCTCAGGATGGAAATCAATGACCTCTGTGGCTGATCACCAGGCACGCAACACGGGCACGAACACCGCAGCCCCACAGGCCACGGAGATCGTCGCCGAGCTGCGAACCACGTTCGCAACGGGACGGACAAAACCTCTAGGCTGGCGTCTCCGCCAGCTCGAGGGAATCGCCCGCCTTGTCACCGAGCGGGAATCGGACATCGCGGCCGCGTTGGCCTCCGACTTGGGACGCAATGCCCACGACAGCTGGTTCGGTGACATCGCGTCGACCAAGGGTGAGGCCGACTACGCCATTAGGCACCTCAAGAAATGGATGCGCCCGAAGCGTGTCGGTGTCCCCCTTGCGTTGATGCCGGGGAGAGCGTCATACCGCTATGAGGCTCTTGGGGTCGTGATGGTGATCGGCCCATGGAATTACCCGTTCTACTTGTGCCTCGGTCCGATGATCGGTGCGCTTGCTGCCGGCAATTGCGTGGTACTCAAGCCTTCTGAACACGCTCTGGCATCCTCTGCGGCGATGGCGGAGCTGATCCCCCAATATCTCGATGGTGAGGCAGTCAAAGTCGTCGAGGGCGAAGCCCAGATCACCCAAGACCTCATCGACGCCCGCCTCGATCACATCTTCTTCACTGGCGGCACCGAGATCGGCCGCAAGGTCATGGAGGCCGCGGCCCCGCACCTCACGCCGGTCACCCTCGAGCTCGGCGGCAAGAGCCCGGTGATAGTCACCAAGGACGCCGACATAGAGGTGGCGGCGCGGCGCATCGTCTGGGGCAAGCTCATCAACTCCGGCCAGACCTGCCTAGCCCCTGACTACGTCCTCGTCGAGGACTTGGTGAAGGACCAGCTGGTCACCAGACTGAAGTCCGAGCTGGCTGAGATGCGCGTCGGTGAGGACCCAGGGCAGAAGATCGTCAACGAGCGCCAGTTCGGTCGGCTCAAGGGTCTGCTCGACGAGAAGCCGGGCCAGGTGGTTGTCGGCGGCCAGAGCGACGCGACGTCGATCGAACCAACGATCATCGTCGATGCAGACCCTCAGTCCGCCCTCATGAACGCCGAGATATTCGGGCCGATCTTGCCCGTGCTCGGGGTGAACTCTCTGAGTGACGCTATCGCCTTCATCAACTCTCGAGAGAAGCCACTTGCGGCCTACATTTTCAGCAATAGCAAGGCCGACCAGCGCCGCGTGTTCGAAGAGGTGCCCTCTGGGGGTGTCACCGCCAACCATACCCTCATGCATGTTCTGGCGCCGCAGCTGCCCTTCGGTGGCGTTGGTGACAGCGGCATAGGCGCCTACCACGGCAAGTGGGGCTTCGAGTGCTTCAGCCATCGTAAGTCGACCCTGGTGATGCGCGCCCGGCCCGATCTGCGGATGATATATCCGCCCTATTCTGATCGGGACAAGAAGCTCCTGCGCCGCCTTGCCTAGTCGCCAGAACCCACAGCAGCCTTGTTCCTCCTTTACCTTCTGTAGCGCCCCTAATTGGTCGGTCAGGTCCAAGGGCTGCACTCGCGACTAAGGCCGTCCGCAATAGCGCTCCCAGGGTTGTTCGGGCAATCTCTCGTGTTGCTCCTAGCCAGGCGGCTGGTCGCTCGTACTCGGCTGACTATCTGCGGTCGAACGGTTCACTCGCTTCGGGCCGCATCGATGACTTCGAGCCAGATGGCGGGGTCGCTGGTATAGGTGGCGTACAAAGTAATGCGCGACGCGACCGAATCCCACCGGCCTCGTAGCCCCTTCCCGACCTGGCTCGGATCGCCGACAGCGGCGAAGGCGTGCAGGATCTCGTCGTCGATAGCGGCCCCCATCTCCGACCAGCGCCCGTCTCGGCTCATCTTGGTGAGCTCAGGTTGCAGCTCCCCCCACCCGTGGAGATCGAGCACGGGGCGATAGGCGGGAGTCGAAGCGTAAAAGGCGATCCGCTCCTTGGTCGCCTTCATGGCGGCGACCAGCTCAGCGTCGTCGCGGCCAACGCAGGCGAACGCCGGACCGGCGAGGGTGAAACCGTCGAGTCCCTCAACACCGGCCTTTGATCTCCCCCGCAGTAATGCGGGCAGGGTCACCTCGCGCAGGTAGCGGTCGGTAGTAAAGGCGTGGAAGAAGAACCCGTCACACACTTCGCCGGCGACCTCCGTCATCCGGCTTCCGACGCCTGCGAGATAGACGGGCGGCGGCCCCCACTCGAGGCGCGTCGGCGTGAAGAACGGGCTCATCAACGTGTGGGTATAGAATTCGCCCTCGAAATCGAGCTTCTCCCCGTGTTGCCAGCACGCCCAAATCGCCCGCATTGCGAGCACGAACTCCCGCATGCGGGCTGCCGGCTTCGACCACGGCATCGAAAACCGTCGTTCGACATGCGGCTTCACTTGAGAACCGAGCCCGAGAATGAACCGCCCTCGGGCGTACTCGGCCAGATCCCATCCGGCACCGGCCAAGGTCATCGGGGTACGGGCGAACGCGATGGCCACGGCCGAGCCGACGCTTATCCGTTCGGTGGCCTCTGCAGCTTGGAGCAACTGCAGAAAAGGCTCGTGCTTGGTCTCGCCCGCCCACAACCCGTCATAGCCCGCCTGTTCAGCAGACCGAGCCGCCTCCTTGGTGGCAGCTATATCCATGGGCAAAGTGGAATCGATCTTCACATGCTCTCCTTCGTAAAGGCCGAATCCGACTCAGCCAGAACCCTGGACGTTGAGCGCCGAACAGATTCTCCAAGCCGGTCAGAACTTCTCTAGCTGCTGGCCAGCTGGCTGGCAGTCAACTCGAATATGACGCCTGCACCACCGCACACGCTGGGAGTCAACGCAGCGGCGTGAGGGAGGAGCTGCTCGCAGTAAAAGCGCGCGGTGGTCACCTTGGCGGCGAGGCGCTCGTCGTTGCCGGCGCCTGCGACGGCGGCGAGAGCTTGGCGGGCTAACACCCAGCCGCCGATCACGATCCCGCACTGGCGCAGGTATGGCGTCGCGCCCGCCAATGTCTGGGATGGGTCAAGCCGGCTTTGCTCAACCAGCCAGTGGGTGGCCTCGCGCAACTCGGCAACGGCTTTGGTCAGATTCGATCGGATCGAAGCGAGCGGTTGTCCAGCCTCAGCGAGCTGACCGTCGGTTGAGTCAAGTTGGCAAAGGAGCGCTTCTATCGCCTGTCCGCCGCGCAGACCGAGTTTGCGAGAGACGAGGTCGATGGCCTGGATACCGTTGGTGCCCTCGTAGATGCTCGCGATGCGCACGTCGCGGGAGCGCTGCGCGATGCCGGTCTCCTCGATGTAGCCCACGCCGCCGTGCACCTGCAGCGCTAGAGACGCGACCTCGGCTCCCACCTCCGTACACCAGGCCTTCGAGATGGGGGTGAGCACCTCCGCCAGTTCCTGGTTCTCGGCCCGCTCTTCCTGGCTGTCGGCGTGGTGCGCGAGGTCGATGGCGTACGCGTTGAGGTAGATGAGGCCGCGCATGGCCTCGTTGAGTGACCGCATCGTCAGTAGTGTCCGCCTGATATCAGCGTGGTCCACAATCGCTCCGCTTGCGCCGGATGGCGATCCAACCGGTCGACCCTGCAGGCGCTCGGTCGCGTACCGCCAAGCTTGCTGATAGGAGGCCTCGCCGACCGCTAAGCCTTGTAGGCCTACGGACAGACGGGCGTTGTTCATCATCGTGAACATGTATCGCATGCCGGCGTTAGCTTCGCCGACGAGATAGCCGACCGCTCCGTCGAAATCGAGCACGCAAGTGGGTGAAGCGTGGATGCCCAGTTTGTGTTCGAGTGACAGGCACCGCACGGCGTTGCGTTCGCCGGACGATCCGTCCGCGTTAAGGACGTTCTTCGGAACGAGGAAGCACGAGATGCCCTTCGATCCGGCCGGCGCCCCTGGCACGCGCGCCAGAACCAGATGGACGATGTTATCGGTGAGGTCGTGCTCGCCATAAGTGATAAAGATCTTCTGGCCGGTGATCTGCCAGGACCCGTCTTGCGCCGGGACTGCCTTCGATGTCAGAGCGCCGACGTCTGAGCCGGCTTGAGACTCGGTTAGGTTCATGGTTGCGGTCCATTCGCCCGAGACCATCTTCCTCAGGTATCGCTCCTGCTGCTCGGGGGAACCGTGGTGGACCAGCATGTCGATCGCGCCTTGGGTAAGCATCGGACACAGCGCAAAGGCCATGTTTGCCGACGTCAACATCTCCTGCATCGCGATCGCTACCAGCCACGGGAACCCGCCCCCACCGTGCTCGGCCGGGAAGGGTACGGACCCCCAACCGGCCTCGACGTACTTGCCGTACGCACTGCACCAACCCGGCGGCGTGGTCACCTGGCCAGTCGAGGGATGGAATCGCGAGCCTGCGAGATCGCCGATCCGGTCGAGCGGCACCAGGACCTCGGTCACGAAGCGCCCGAACTCCCCCAATACTCCTTGCACCGTCTCAGGGTCCGCGTGACCAAATGACGACAGCTTTGACAAACCAGGCAGGTTGACCAGGTGCTCGAGAACGAATTGGATGTCGGCAATCGGCGGGGAGTAGCCAGCCGGGTGCGCTCTTGCCGAACTCAACCGAATCATCCGGTCCTGAATCATTGCACAGAAGGTTAGCAATAACTAACATCGCTGTCCAGGAGGTAGGCAGTGGAAGCAGCAGAGCGAATCGCGAGCATCTGGTGGCTTCGAGGTCTCCGACACCTTGAAGGCACGATCAGGGTCGAAGGGCGACGTATGGGTCGAGCAAAGTTCAGC
>Ga0302324_100018340_pt1 | contig 13804 bp, 14 predicted proteins | sample Palsa_T0_1_FD_201949 | JGI IMG/M metagenome (GOLD analysis project Ga0302324, IMG submission 201949) | Peat permafrost microbial communities from Stordalen Mire near Abisko, Sweden - Palsa_T0_1 | ecosystem: Environmental > Terrestrial > Soil > Palsa > Peat permafrost | place: Sweden: Abisko... | reverse complement strand
AAGGCTAAGCAGTTTCTCTACAGCCGGCTTTACAACTCGCCCGACATGGAGAAGACTCACGAGCACGCCGAGCGGGTTGTTCGGGAGCTCTTTGCAGCGCTCATGGCCGACCCCACGCATCTGCCCGCCGATCACCAGGCGCAGATCGCCACGGAGGGCCTGGCGCGCACCGTCACCGACTACATCGCCGGGATGACCGACACCTTTATTCAGCAAAACTGGACGAAGCTGGGCGGCGCGGAGCGGCTCTGACTCGATCGCCGTAATCGCCCAACCGGGCCCATGTATCCTTTCCCTGTACACGAAGCACCCTGGAATCGATTAAGGCCGTTCCGGCAGAAGCGAGAAACTCCCATGAATGCATTCAATGAAGCAACGCGCACATCCCTTCCCACCCGTAGAGGCTTTCTCTGCGCAACAGCAGCAACGGTAGCGGCCGGCCTCTGCGCTTCGCTCGCCGTGGCTCCTACCGCACAGGCCGCCGATGCTACCGGCCTTGACATCATCGGCCCAAAGCCGGGTTACTCCCCGCAGATCGGCACGCTGGTCTCGATGCTCACATGGATGCGCGACGCAAACGGCATCCTGTCTGCGACCAAGGGGCTTTCGCAGGCTGACCTCGATTTTCTATTCGATCCCAACGCCAACTCGATCGGCGCTCTCATGCTGCATCTCGCCGCAACAGAGACCTACTACGGGCTGCACACCTTCCAAGGGATCAAGTGGGGCTATTGGCCTGCGGAGATCAAGGAGAAGTGGGATCCGGCCATGGACCTGGGAGACGCCGGCCGCAAGACCATCAAGGGGCACGACCGCGATTATTACGTCAACATCCTCCACGAGGTGCGCGAAAAGACTCTCGCTGAATTCGCCAAACGGGACGATGCATGGCTGCTCGCTGTCGACAAGGACTGGCCCTGGGGCCCGACAAACACCTATTGCAAATGGTTTCACGTCTGCGAGCACGAGGCCCACCACACCGGCCAGGTCGCCATGCTGCGCAAGCGGCTGCCGGGAGCCAAGCCCGACGCCTCGTAGCGGCCGATCGAGGTCGAACGAACGAAACCTGACCCGCCTGAGCTGCGGACTACTGCACTTTGCCCTGTGGCCGCAGCCTGCGCAGGTCGAGCGCGCATTCCACAGCGTTCTGCGCGTGTAGCCGCAAGTTGTCCGACGCCGCCCACAGCCAGATACGCGAGGCCTCGTTGGGATTGCGGCCTCCCTTTTCGGCCCGCAGCCGCACCAGCACATCGTTTTGACCGGTTGCCGCAAGGTTCGAGGGCGAATCCGTGTCCTCAAGAACCAGGTCGATGTGCTCACCGCTGAGCGCGTCCTCGATCAGCGAGATCTCCACCAGCCGGTCGAACTCAACGGCAATCGAAAATGCGAGCCCGTGAAAGACCGGCGCCTGGATCACCTGCAGAGCCAGCGCAGGCCAGCGTCCTGCCCCCAGCGCTTCGTAATGGCGTCGAATACGGGCCTCTACGCTGGTCAGGCTGGCCATCGCGTTCTCGCCCAGTCCGCTCAGCAGGTTGTAGGCTACCTGAGCGTCAAATATTGGCCGCGGTAGTCCCTGAAAGCTGAGCAGGTTCACGGTCTGCTGGTGGAGCTCATCCATGGCGGCCCGGCCGAACTCGCTCGCCGGCACCAGCACCGTTGCCGCCGCGGTCCGCACTGCCGCCGAAATCTGCAGCCGCTCAAGGAGCAGAGCAATTGCGACGGCGCTCGGATGCGCCGGCACAATCGCAGGTGTAAACAAGTCAGGGTCGGCCGTCGAACCCAGCCACGGCGCCCTCACCAGCACTCCATTCTCCTGGTCGAGCGCGCCGGAGAGGTCGAGTACCGTTGAGCCCGCACGCAGCGCCTCGCGCCAGTGCCGGCGCGTCAGCTCTTCAGTACCACAAAAGAAGGTGAAGTCGACCTGCTCGAACGATTCGGCTGTCACGGCCTGAACGAAGGTGACCTCATCGCCCACCTGGTCCAACTTGCCGTGGACTTGGTCCGCGTCAAGCAGGACCACGTTGGCCGTGGCAAGCGCCGACTCGGTCAGCGCGTCCTTCAGTTCGCGTCCCAACAATGTGGAAGCTCCGGCAATTGCAATCTTGTACACAGGATTCCTTGGTTCAGTTGGGTTCCAGTTGGAAACTACGAAAGTTTTGCGGATTCGGCTTCAACGCTGTGGGCATCGGGAACGGCCACCGCGATGGCACCTCTGCGCCTGCGCCGCGACCAGCTGTAGGCCGCCCGCGCCCAGATGCCTGAGAACATGTACGTGACGCCAATGCCAAAGAAGACCACGTTAGAGTACCGCACCATGACGTAAACCACGATAGCCAGGACAAACAACAACTGAAACGGATGGGCGCGGGAAAAGTTGATCTCCTTGGCCGACCAGAAGCGCCAGGTGCTTACCATCAGGAACCCGCACAGGCCCACCATTGCAAGCCACAAAAGAGCGACCCACCAGTTCGGGACGGGGATACCCCCAACAAAGTGAACTGTCGAAGCAACCAGTCCCGCGGCCGCGGGAATCGGCATGCCGACAAAATACTTGCGGTCGGGACGTCCCGGGTTGCGGGGCTGCGCGTCGTGGCTGATGTTGAAGCGCGCCAGCCGCGAAACGCCTCCGATCAGAAACAGAAAGCAGATGAAGCTGCCGGCCTGGTGCAGGTGATCGAGGAGGGTCGGGTTCTCGGTAACCGGCAGGAAGTGGAAGCCCCAGATCAAGGCCAGCAATGCAGGCGCCACGCCAAACGTGATCGCATCGGCAAGCGAATCGAGCTCCTTGCCGAAGTCGCTGGCTGTGTTGGTCATGCGCGCGATGCGGCCGTCGAGTGCGTCGAACGGGATGGCGAAGATGATGGCAATTGCGGCCCAGTCCAGATGGGTCGGCGTGTCGCCGCTGATCGCCTTGATGGTCTCGGTGATGGAAAAGAATCCCGCTGCGATGTTGCCGCAGGTGAAAAGTGAAGGCAGCAGGAACATGCCGCGACGCAACTGGGCCCTTGCCCGCGCCTTAGCCAACTCCTGATCGCGCCCGTTCACTGGCCGGCTCCTTCAGGCATTGCCGCCAGAACGCTTGCCCCGCCCTTTACGCGCTGGCCTACTTTGACCCGCAGATTCGCAGCCGTGGGCACAATCACATCCACGCGCGAGCCAAACTTGATCAGTCCGACGCGCTGTCCGCGCCCCACCTGTGCGCCTTCGGCAAAGTTGAAGACGATTCGCCGCGCGATAAGTCCGGCGATCTGCTTGAATGTCACCTCGTACCCCTCACCGCGCACCGTTACCGCATTTTGTTCGTTGCGTTCGGCGGAATCGGGATTCATCGCGTTCAGATAAAGTCCCTTCTGGTAACGGACACTGGTGATCACCCCGCCAATGGGCGAACGGTTCACGTGAACATCGAATACGTTGAGGAAGATGCTGATCCGCTGCCGCGGACCTTCTGGTGTATTAATGGCAGCTGTTTCGGTGACGAGACCGTCGCCCGGGGAAACAATCAGGCCCGCTCCGGGTGGGATGGCACGCTCAGGATCGCGGAAAAACCATAGGAAAAAGGCCGCCAGCAGAACCGGGGCGACGCTCCAGACCCAGCCTCCCGTGAGCCAGAAAATCGCCGCAGCGACCGCCAGAAGACTGGCACCGTAGATATAACCGTCACGAACCATGATTCCCAACGATTATACGGTGATTCTAAAGGCTGGCCATCTCCGGTTTCACTCGCCGGGGCGCACACCCTGAGCGAGGTGGGCCTGGATGGTCCGCGCTCGAGCGCTCTTTGGGCCTAAATCAAGCCGATTTCACGCCTTACGCCGTACAAGGCAGACGGCGTTCCAAGGCGAAAATCAGGTCCTTGGCATGGAGTTTCAGCTTTTTCAGGCGAACCTCTTCGAGCTGTTCGTCTGAGGATAGATAGGGCTTCTGAACCAGTTCTTCCAGCCGCTGAGCGTATCGATGGTGTTCGGCATGCAGGCGATCTATCTCTTCGCTCAGCGTTGGATCCTGTACTTCGTCCATCAAGCACCTCCTTGAGTAACGGAACATTTACATATAGCTCCACGGGCGCACGAACGGCAAGAGAGAAAACTCTTTAAATTACCTTAGGGCTGTGGATTTTTCGTCAGGACCGCATTCTGCGTGATCCGAATCACGATTCAAGGGCATTTGGTCGACCAAGGTCAAGATTCATCAGCACCGCATCCTCAACGGGATCACCGTAGTAGGCAACGCGTCGGCCTGTCTCCCTCAAGCCGTGCCGCCGATAGAGCGCGAGGGCGGGAAGATTTGAGGCGCGCACCTCGAGATTCACTCGTGTCACACTAAGCTTTTTCAATGCGGTGAGCAAATGGCCCAGGAGTTGGCCCCCAATCCCGCGACGCTGCGCCTCAGATGCCACGGCGATTGACTCGAGTTCGGCCTCACCGGCCACCAGGCTTGCCACCACGAATCCGACAACACAGCGAGGCGCCATCGCATCCGATTCCGGCGCGGCAAGCTCGGGCTCGACAGGCTCAAGCATTTCGGCCACCAGCGCGATCCGGCGTGGCTCTGCCTCGACAATGAGAGCAGACTGGTAGGCCGAAACGGGCCAGTGCGGGGCGTCATCCAGGGTATTGGCGATCCGCATTACGCGAGAAATGTCCCGAGGTTCCATGGGTCTGACCCGCATCGGGCGGGCGAGAAGAGCGGCGCCAACTGTCATCCCCGCTTCGCCTCCGTGACCCCGCCGAAGATCTCTGCGTCTGAGCGGCGCAGATAGTTCCCGTCCAGCAGCGCGAGGTCGGATAGCGCAATGTCAACAACAGCGCCTTTGGCCGCGCCGACAGCGACCCGGCGAGTGTAGACCAGTTTCAGAGCGTCCGCCGCGGTTGGAGGAGTTGCATGCAGCAGTGCGACAGTGGGCCATGCGGATTCAAGCAGCGTCGCAGCTGCCTCATCGCACACGGCCACTTGCTCTGGAAGCGGCGAGAGCGCCTTAAGTTCGGCTGCTCCGGCCAGCATTTCCGTTGCACCGGCGGGGCGTGGCCTGCCAGCGCGGTCGACAATCCGAAGAAAGATCTCCCTGCGGTGCGCATCGAGTGCTGCGGCCCTGACATCGGCCTTTTCAGCCAGAACCTCGAGGCGCGAGACAGCAACAACCGGAATTCGCGAAACCTCGGCCAGGCCTTTGACCGCACTCAGCCCAACCCGCACGCCGGTAAAGCTTCCCGGCCCGTTTACTGCCACAATCGCGCCGATATCGGTCAGGCTCGCGCCCGCTCCCTTCAGCAGATCGCCCACCGCCGTCACCAGCTTCGACGAGAAGCTTCGACCTTCGAGCAGGATTTCGGCCAGAATCTCCAGGTCGACGTTGGGCATTGATTCGGCTCCGCCCGCGGCGACTCGCCCCAGCGCCACCGACCCCGTCGGCCCGCATGTATCAATTCCGAGGAGCAACGCTCCGAGCCCCAGCACCAACTTCCCGGAACTGGCCGCTCCAGCCGCATCCCTCTGTCCAATGGCCATATTCCACCAGCATGACACAGGCGCAATCCGCCCTTCCAGCCGCGCAAATGGAACTTGCTTCTGACCCCCCGTTCATGTACGGCGGGTGGCTCATCCGAACCGGAATGAGGGTGCCCCGTCCAAGCTTTGCTTGGGCGGGAGGCTATGACCTCCGCGATCGATTCCGCTAAACGCTGTTTCCGGCCGGGGTGTTTTGGCCGGGGCAGGGCGTGAACGCTGCAATCAATCCTGCGGGCGCTTTTCAGACGATTCGCTTCCCTATCCCTGCCGCCGCAAAAATCCGCAAGTTCGACGAGATCACGGTCATGCTGCTTTCAGACGAGCTGCGCGCGCGGGTTGGGCCGAAGATAGCAATTCGCGAATTCCAATTATTTCCGCGCTGATGAATCGGGCTCAGCTTAATCTCCGCTGAATGCGCGATAAATCGCACGTATGCAGTTTCAGCAACATGCGAATTGAATCTCGGATGCTGATACCGTTGGGCGGCGAAAAAAAGTCTTCCCAGTGCTCTCGGGCGTCTAGTGCATGTAAGCGCCCCAAGGAACGCCAACCCGGGGCGTTGGAGGAAAAAATTATGAAGAAAACTCTTATGTACGCTTTCGTGCTAGCGCTTGTCTCGGTTCCTGCCTTCGCGGCGAAGAAGAACAACATCAGCATCCCCGAGGACGTGAAAGTGGGCACAACGCTTGTGCCTGCGGGCGATTACTCACTCACCATTATCGGGGCGGGACCAGAAGTTCAGGTCACGCTGACCCAGGGCAAGAAGGATGTTGCGAGCTTTACAGCGAAAGAAATCCAGAGCAAGGGATTGACCGGCATTTCGGCAAAGGACTCCGGCAAGGTTCCAACCCTGGAAGGGATTCAGCTGCACGACGTGAGCCTGGTGCTTGAGGACGCGCAGCAATCGGGCCAATAGCTTCTCAGTTCTCAGTTCTCAGTTCTCAGTAAACAGCGATACACCTTTACGAACATGGGCATGGCACATCGATGGCTAAGCCCCATGCCTTTTCATGAAATTCCATCCGCGCGGCGGAGACGAAGCAGCCTCTTGAGGGTTGCCTCATCTCGGGCCGCGCTCTTTTTTTGTTCGTCTCTGATCCGTGCAACGTCTTCAGCTCCGACTCCTCAGGCGCCGCGTCGGGCCTCATCCGTTACTCTGTTCTCAGCGCCCCCTGAGCCGACTTCAATGCCCCCGGGCATGGCTCCGGCGCAATTCAGCCTCAGGCAAGAATAGCCCCAGAAAAGATTGGAGACGGCCCCGCTTGGCAGCTGCCGCCACACTCGCGTTTCACGACACCTGGAAGCCCCGCGCCAATCCCTGGGTGATTGCGCTAACCGTGACCATGGCCACATTTATGGAGGCCCTGGACACGTCGATTGCGAACGTCGCCATGGGCCACATCGGCGGATCGCTTTCCGCCAGCCGCGACGAAGCAACCTGGGTGCTTACCAGCTACCTGGTGGCCAACGCAGTCGTCCTGCCCATGAGTGGATGGATCGCCAACCGCATCGGCCGCAAACGGTTTTACATGTCCTGCGTCTTCCTCTTCACGGTGGCGTCGCTGCTGTGCGGTCTCGCGCCCACCCTCGGGGTGCTGGTTTTCTTCCGCGTTCTGCAAGGGGCAGCCGGCGGCGGCCTGCAACCGAGCGAGCAGTCCATCCTGGCCGACACGTTTCCACCACAAAAGCGCAGCATGGCCTTTGCTGTTTACGGCATGGCCGTGGTGCTTGCACCGGTGCTCGGGCCCACTGTCGGCGGCTGGGTGGTGGATAACTATTCGTGGCGCTGGATCTTCTTTATCAACATCCCCGTCGGCATTCTTTCCCTCTACCTGACCAACCGCGTCGTCGAAGATCCGCCCTACCTGGCCGAGATTCGCAAGCGCAAAGAAGGAATCGATTACTGGGGCCTGGGCCTGCTGGTGGTCACCATCGGCGCGCTCCAGACCATGCTCGACAAGGGGCAGGAAGACGACTGGTTCAGCTCCCGCTTCATCATTACCTGCTGTGTCGTTTCTGCAATCGGGCTTGTCATCTTTGTCTGGCGGCAGCTCAACGTGGTCCATCCCATTCTCGACCTGCGCTTGTTTGCCCAGCGCAATGTTGGCACCACCATGTTTGTTCTCTTCATGGTGGGCGTATCGCTGTATTCGTCCACCGTTCTGATTCCGCAGTTCCTGCAGGAGATCATGGGCTACTCCGCCGAGCAGGCCGGCATGGCTGTCTCCTCAGGCGGCATCGCGCTGATGTTTCTTTTTCCGGTGGCCGGCTTCCTCGCGCCGAAATTCGATCCACGCTGGCTGGTCGCGCTTGGATTCACTATGACCACCTTTGGCCTCTATCGCATGACCAACGTCAGCCTCAACATCCCCTTCCATATCGCTGTCAGTTGGCGCGTGGTCATTGCGCTGGGGCTGCCTTTCCTGTTCATCCCTATCAACACTCTCTGCTATGCAGGCATTCCCCAGGAGAAGTACAACGAGGTCAGCGGCATGTCCGCGCTGATGCGTAATCTTGGTGGCTCGGTCGGCATCAGCTTCGTGACCACGCTGCTGGCGCGCTACACGCAGAAACACCTGGCGATGCTGAACGCCCACGCAGTCAACGGCAACAATCCTTTTGATCGTTTGCGCTCGGGCCTTGCCTTAGCCTGGCTGCATAACGGAGGCGGTAGTCCCGACGCAACTCAGCGCGCCGGAGCGCAGATCTACGGCATGGCCCAGATCCAGGCACGCCTGTTGTCGTATGTGGATGTCATTTGGATCATGGTCGCGCTGACCGCAATCCTGATCCCGCTGCCATTCTTGATGCGCCGGCCGAAGAAGGCGGGGCCGGCGCCGATGGGGCATTGAGGGATCGAATACTCGGTTGCTGGCGACTTAGACTGCCGCGAGCGCCTGTTCCAGATCCGCGATCAGGTCGTCTTTGTCCTCGATGCCGCACGACAGGCGCACCAGCCCCTGCGTGATGCCGATTGAGTCACGCTCTTCGTCGCTCAACGCGAAGTGCGTGGTGGTTGCAGAGTGCGACGCGAGCGACTCGACGCCGCCGAGCGACTCCGCGCAGAGAAACAGCTTGATCGCTGCCAGAAACCTGCCGGCTGCTTCGCGCGAGCCGAGGTCGAAACTGAGCATCGAGCCAAAGCCCTTCTGTTGCCGCACGGCAAGGTCGTGCTGCGGATGGGTCTTGAGGCCCGGATAGGCAAGGCGTGTCACTTTGGGCTGGGTTGAGAGGAAGTCCGCCACTGAACGGCCGTTCTCTTCGTGCGCCTTCATGCGGATGGCCAGCGTCTTGATGCCGCGCAGGACGAGATAGCACTCGAACGGCGATAAGATGCCGCCCGCGGCCTTTTGCACCATGTGAAAGCGTTCCTTGTGCTCGGGCTTTGTGCCGATGAGCGCACCGCCCAGGCCGTCTGAATGGCCGTTCAGGAACTTCGTGGTCGAATGCATGACGATGTCGGCGCCGAGTGGGATGGGGCTCTGCAGCACGGGCGAGAGGAACGTGTTGTCGACGCTGACTTCGACGCCGCTCCGATGCGCGATCTCCGACACCGCCGCGATATCGGTGAGTGCCATCAGCGGATTGGTCGGCGATTCGATGTGCATGAGGCGCGTGTTGGGCTTGATGGCGGCTTCAACGGCGGCCAGGTCGCCCGTGTCCACGTACTGGATCTCGATGCCGTAGTGCTGGATGATTCGGTTGAAGAGCCGCGTCGTTCCGCCGTAAACGTTGTGCGAGCAGATCAGGTGATCGCCGGTCTTGAGCATGGCCACCAGTGCATAGATGGCAGCCATTCCGCTGGAGAACGCATGCCCGCTGGCGCCGCCTTCGAGCACTGCGAGCGCTTCTTCCAGGCGGTCGCGCGTGGGGTTGCCCGCACGCGAGTAGTCCCACCCTCTATTCGTGCCAATTCCGGTGGACTCAAACGTGGACGAGAGATACAGGGGCACGTTGACAGCGCCTGTCTGCGGATCGGGTTGCTGGCCGGCGTGGACGACGAGAGTGGCGAGTTTTTGTGCGGACATGATCAGCTTTTGGCCTCTAACTTCTGGCTTCTAGCTTCTAGCTTATCCTGCGCGATGAGGGGATGCTGTCGGGCCACGGCAGCCCATAGAAATAAGAAGGCTGTCATCCTGAGCGAAGCGCACTTCAGCGGAGTCGAAGGACCTGCTTCTGACTTGCGTTACAAATTCAGTTGCTCCTTCGGATACCAGCTTTCACTCAGATCTTCCCAAGTGGGATTTTTGCTTTCGATCAGGGCGATTTTCTTCGAGCGCCTCCAGCCCTTTAGCTGCTTCTCCCTATCGATTGCATTGCTTGGGCCCATGAATCGCTCGAACCAAACCAATCGATCACAGTTGTATGTTGCACCAAAGCCGTCGGGGCGGAGCTTTTGTTTGTGCTGATAAACGCGTACGCGGAGATCGCCAGTCATGCCAATGTAGAGCGTCCGGCTGCGGCTGGCGACGATGTAGGCAAAGTAGACGCGTTCGTCCATGGCGCAAGCGTACACAGCCAGGCAGTAACGCGTGACAGGAAGCACAAAAGCAGGTCCTTCGGCTCCGCTGAAGTACGCTCCGCTCAGGATGACAAGCAACTTGGAAACTAAAAGACCTTACGCCCGCCCTCAAAGATCTTCTTCGACAGATACCGCTCCGCGGAGTCGGGGATAATCACGGCGATTCGCTTGCCTGCGCCGAGTTCCCGCGCCAACGCAACCGCGGCGCAGACCGCAGCGCCAGCGCTCGAGCCGGCCAGCAGACCTTCCTCCGCGGCCAGCCGTTTGACCATCGCGAAGGCCTCTTCATCGTTCACCATTACCACGCGGTCGCAGACATCGCGGTGAAATGTCTCGGGAACGAAGTGCACGCCGATGCCTTCGACCTTATGCTGGCCGGGCGCGCCGCCTTGCAGGATAGAGCCTTGCGTTTCCACCGCGACATTCACCACCGTGGGGTCCTTTTCTTTCAGGAATCGCGCCACACCGGAGAAGGTTCCGCCTGTTCCAACGCCGGCGACGAAGCCGTCGATGCGGCCCTCCATTTGCTCCCAGATTTCCACGGCGGTGGTGTCGTGATGGAACTGAGGATTCGCCTGATTCTCAAATTGCATCACCGCGAACGATCCTTCAATCGCAGCACTTGCCTGGCGCGCCCGCCGGATGGCGCCGGCCATGCCCTCATCCTCGGGCGTCCGAATCACCTCCGCACCGAATCCGCGCATCAGGATGCACTTCTCCTCGGCGAAGCCTTCCGGAACGAACAGTTTCACCTTGTAGCCGCGGTTGACGCCGATCAGCGCCAGGCCCACGCCGGTGTTTCCTGCTGTCGCCTCGACAATCGTCGATCCTGTATGCAGCAGGCCGCGGCGCTCGGCGTCGAGAATCAGGCCCAGAGCGGCACGGTCTTTCACGCTTCCGCCCGGATTCAGGAACTCAAGCTTGGCAAAAACCTGACCGGCGGACGCGGGCACGACGCGTCTCAGTTGAACCATGGGCGTGGATCCCACGAGCTCGGTAATGTCGGAGGCTACGCGGAGGTTCGGGGTGTTGAGGGTGGGGGCGGTTGTAGGGAGTGCCATCGCAAACAAGTCTAATTTCTTTTCCCGGAAGTTCTTAGCAGAATCGGATGGAACAAAAAGCAGATTCTTCGCTCACCATCCCCGAACTGAAAGACGTTCGGGGCCCCGTTCGCTCAGAATGACAGCGTGGTGTGCAGGCGTACAGACGCGGTCTAGTTCTTCTCCGCAACGGTGCCCGGTTTCTGCACGCGTACCACCGGAAAATATCCGGTCCTGGTTCTAACCGTCAGCTTGCCTTTTCCCTTTTCCTCGGCGTTCACCTGCACACGGCGGAAGCCCGGCTCGGAAGTCGGCTTGGTGGAGTGATAGCCCAGCGTGTACTGGTTGCGAACGTCGCGAGCCACCTCGGCGGCAATCTGGTCCACCTGGTCGACCGATTTGGGGAAATACGCGATCCCGCCGGTCTCTGTCGACAGCATCTCGAGCGCTCGCCGGGCATGCCGTACCTCGGCGTGGCTCATCTCGTCGCCAAAGAGCAATCCAATCGAGTAGATCACGGGACCGGAAAGCTGCTGTACGCGGCGAATCGTCTGTTCCAGGTTGAGGCTCGAAGCGTTGTCTTCACCGTCTGTAATCAGGATCAGCACCTGTTTGGGGTGCTTGGCATCGGCCACCAGCTTGTCGGCCGAGGCCACCACCGCGTCGTAGAGCGCCGTACCTCCACGCGACTCCAGACGCGCCAGCCCGTCGCGCAGCTTGTTCACGTTGGAGGTGAACTCCTGGTCGATGAACGCCTCGTCGGAGAAGTTCACTACGAAGGCCTCGTCGTCGGGATTCGACGCCTGAACCAGGTCGAGAGCGCTCTTGTTTACCGAGGGCCGCTTGCGCGACATCGATCCGGAGTTGTCGACCACCAGCGCAATCGAGACCGGCAGGTCGGTGTGCTGGAAGCTGATGAGCGTCTGCTTGACGCCGTCTTCGAACACCTCAAAGTTTTCGCGCTTCAGGTCCTGGACAAGCTTGTTGCCGTCGAGAACCGAGCAGTTGAGCACCACCTCTTCCACGTCGGTGTGCAGAACGTAGCCTTCGCCCTGCTTGCGCATGGCGCCCGCAGCCGTGGAGGGGGGTTCAGCGTCGGGCGAACGAACGGGGTCGCGGTCGACCACCGGCGGAGCCTGCTGAGATGGGGGGACGCCGGGCGCTTGCTGGCTGTAAGCGGGAGCAGCAAGGCCAACAAAGAAAGCCGCAAAAAGCAGAGCGAAGCGAGCGTTATTGCAAGGGAGCATAATAACCGGTGCGAGCATGGACCGTGAGCGGGGGCAATCCCGCAGGGGGATTGACCTTCACCTTCACTTTACGCCACTTGCCGTCGCGGGTCAGATCCTTGGGCCGGTAGCCGATCACATATTGGTTGCGCAGCTCGGTGGAGATCTTTTCGGCGATGTCGCCCATCTCCGACAGGTCGTCTACGCGGAAGAGCCGGCCGCCTGTTTCTTCACTCAGATCGTCGAGCAACTGCGGGCCAGCGCGCTCCTCCGGCGTGGGAGCGTAGGGGTCGAATATGCCGATGGAATAGATCTCAACGTCGGCCTCACGCACCTGCGCTCGCAACTCCCCTTCGGTATAGCGCGACCGGTTGTCGCCGCCGTCGCTTACCACCAGCAGTGCCTTGCGCTCGTGCCGAGCGTCCTTCATTTTGTTGAGCCCGAAGTAGATCGCGTCCAGCAGAGCGGTCCGATGGCCGCTGCGCACCGTGGCCAGCCTTGCCTGTATATCTTCCACAGAATTCGTGAAGTCCTCGATCAGCTCTGGCCGGTCGTTGAACCCGATCACAAAGAACTCGTCCTGCGGATTGGCCGTCTTGATGAACTGCAGGATCGACTCGCGCGCCCGGATGAGCTTGGACGACATCGAGCCGGAAAGGTCGAAGATGATCCCGATCGAAACCGGCGCATCCTCACTGGCAAAGGTGCTGATTGTCTGCCCGTTACTGTTCTCGTATACCTGGAAATCCGCCTGCTCAAGGCCCGTTACCAGCCGGTTCATGGGGTCGGTCACCGTTACCGGAACCAGGACCATGTCCACGTTCATCCTGATCCTGGAACCGGGATGAATCTTCAGCGCGTCCGGCCCGGTGGCTGCCGGCGCCTCAGCACCCTTCGGCTCGTTTACGTTGGCCGGCGTAGATGAGTTCGGCGGTGGTACATGGACCTTGTTGAGCTGGTCGTCTTGCGCCCTGGCCACGGCCGCCGAAAGGCTCGCGAACAGGCCCGCAATACAGAGCCCGAAACCCAGGGTCCTTACTCCCGTAAACAATCTCCACCGGCCGGACCGGCTGGGAAAGAACCTGCGTTGCCGACGAAGTCTCGTCATCGATGAAGTCCCTGGTTAGAACGCGAGTGTAGCACGCATGCCGCGACACATGTGTCATGGCATGAACCGGGGGCACTAACCTCTTCAGCTGCCGCAGCAGAACGATGTTGCCGCTGCGATACAATCGAGCCTGGAAGCGCGTTCATCCCATCCTTTTTACCTACGGGATAACCATGCGCCGATCTCTCCCTGAACTGCGGAGCTAATCCCGACTTATGGCTCGTATTTACCCCTTCCGCGCGTGGCGTTACAACCCAACCGCGGTCCGTCTTGATGACGTTGTCACACAGCCGTATGACAAAATCTCCCCCGCAATGCAACAGGCTTATTACCAGCGGAGCCCTTACAATCTTGTCCGCATCATTCTCGGACTCCCTGAACTCTTCGACGCAGAGAGAGG
>Ga0302324_100018339_pt1 | contig 13804 bp, 10 predicted proteins | sample Palsa_T0_1_FD_201949 | JGI IMG/M metagenome (GOLD analysis project Ga0302324, IMG submission 201949) | Peat permafrost microbial communities from Stordalen Mire near Abisko, Sweden - Palsa_T0_1 | ecosystem: Environmental > Terrestrial > Soil > Palsa > Peat permafrost | place: Sweden: Abisko... | reverse complement strand
TAGGGTCGGGCGTTCGAATCGCCTCGCCCGCTCCAGGTATTCCGGCGACGTTGAGCCTTAGCGGCCGTCGCGCCACGGGTATATCCACTCTGACTCCAATGCTCGCATCGCGGAAACCCCGGCGGGTTTGGTTGCGCGCTCCGGACGCTTTTGTGCTGGCGGCGACGCGAGCAGGTAGGGCAAGCCGCCATTGATCGTCGGGCTCTCTCCCCAGATCGAAGAGTCGAATCCTGTCGGCAGGCCGGCTTGAAATTGCGCGGTGGTCAGACCCGTGACTCCCGCAGCGCCGGTGATATTGCCGACCCCCTGGCTCAAATTGGTTATTCCCGTTGTCGACGTATCCCAGTAGCAATCTTGCATCAGACTGCTCGCATTGCTCGACGCGTAACCGATCAGCCCGCCGACCGATGCCGTTGGGCTCCCGGTCAGGCTCACGGCTCCCGCGGCGTATGAGGCGAAGATGTTTCCCGGACTGGTCAGGTTGTTGTCTCCGACCAGACCGCCAACATTGGCCGCCGCCGCGTTGGTCACAGTGACGGAGCTGTCGGCGTAGGAATCGCTGATTATGATCGTGTTCAACCCCACGAGGCCGCCCACATCGGCGGAACCTGTGTCCACGACAGCGCCCGTTGCGTAGGAGCCGGAAACGGCGCCGGAAGCCGGAGCGGGTTCGTCGGCGCGTCCCACGAGGCCGCCGACATAGGAATCATTGCTGTCTGTATCCGGTCCATTCCCCGTGACGTTGCCGGTGGCCCATGACGACTGAACGATGAAGAGGTAGCCGTAACCGACAAGCCCGCCCACGGACGAGCCGCCACCGCCCGTCACAGTTCCGGAAGCATAGGAACTGGTGATCGTCGCATACGAGTAAAACGTTCCCACCGTTCCGGTGTTGTCGCCGATCAGGCCGCCCGCATCGCTATCGACGCCGGCCGAGACCGCGCCCGTCGCATAAGAACTTTGTATCCCTGAACCGGTCGAGTTGTTGTAACCGATCAGGCCGCCGACTTTTGCGCTGCCGCTGGCGACAGTGACCGAGCCCGTGGCGTCGTCGGATTCGACAGACGTTGCCCCGATGTTCGCGCCGATCAATCCGCCGGCATCGGAACCAATTCCGCCGATCACCGCGCCGCTGGCGCTGTCGTTCAAGATCGATCGGGCCGCGCCATTGAACGCGTATACCTGACCGACCAGGCCTCCGACGTCGCTGTCGGAAGCGCCGGTTACAGTGCCGGACGCGTAAGAATTGTCGATGAGAATGCCGCCGCTGGTCGAATAATTTATCCCGCCGACAAGCCCGCCGGCAAACCCGTATTGGCTTGTCATGGTGACGTTGCCAGTCGCGTAGGAGTCGCTGATCTGAGAAGTTCCAACGGGAAAGAGGGTGCTGACGAGCCCGCCCGCGACATCGCTGCCGTTTGCGATGCCGGTCGCGTAGCTCGCGGCGATGACGCCATTGTCCTGGCCTACTAATCCGCCGGCATTGTAGGCGGAGACTTTCCCTGTCGCATAGGAGTTGTCGATCGAGCCGCCATTCATGCCTGCGAGGCCCCCACCCCACGTCTCCTGGAGAGCATCGACAGTTGCAGTCGAATAGGAATTCGAGATCGAGCCGGTGACATTCTCGCCGACGAGTCCGCCGACATATAGCGCACCGCCGGTGATGCTGCCGGTAACATAATCGTCGTAAAGGTTTCCGGCCTGCATCAGGCCGACGAGCCCGCCCTCTCCCTCGTCGCCGTTGCCGTCCGTCGTGCTTCCCGTGATCTTGATGCCCTTCAGTCCCAAATTGTCGATCGTCCCGCCGTTCAACTCCTGGAAAAGGCCGACATCGGCACCGGCATGGATATCGCGGATCCTGAGGCCGGAGATGGTATGCCCGAGCCCAAGGAGTATTCCCTCGAACGATCCCAGAACCGGCGAATTTGGATAAATCCCGTCGCCTGCCGCATTGTAATTGTTCGCGAACGCGAAATCGCCGTCGGGAGAGGCGTCGATGGCGCTGGCCAGGCCCGAAATACTGTCGACCAGCTTGTATGACGAACCGTTGATGCTGAATTGGCTTGCGAGATCGTCAAAGGTGATCACGACTCTTGGGCCGAACGTCAATGCGCCGCCGGTGCCGCCATTGTCGTCCGTGATGATATCCAGGCCGCCACCGCCGGTGATCGAGATCGATTTATCGATTGCGACCGATTGATAGGCGTCGAGCGTGAGCGTGGTTCCGCTCGACCACGTGATCGGTGCGAGAACCGTGATGTTCCCGGCCTGGATGCCCCGGGTGTAGCCGGTGACGACATCGACGTCGGACGTCGCCAGCAAGTCTTCCAGGGTCGTGACATTCAGATTGGAATTGTTCCCCGATGGGGTACACGTCGTTCCGGAACACGTCTCCGTTTTGGTCGGCTTCGCCGAAATGATGACGTTATAGGGATCCAGCAGCAACGTACCGGTCGCGCCATGATCTGCGGTGAGATCGACCGTTCCACCGAATGCGAGCAGATCATGGCTCGAGACTTCCGCGAAGCCGCCAACGGCACCGTTTGCACCGCGTGCATCGATCTGGCCACCGAATGTCGTTCGAACGTCGGACCAGACCACGATGTTGCCGCCTCGGCCGGCGCTTCCATCCGCGGAAATCAGCGCGCCGCGAGCGACGTTGGTGGTCGCTGCAGTCGCGACCGTTTGCGGGACGAAATTGTCGGCCTCTATCGCTCCACCATGAATATCGCCGCCAATGAGAATTGTGCCGCCCCGCGCGCCATCAGCATTGAGATTGGCCGTCGCGCCGACATTCACGCTTTTTCCCATCGCTATGATGGTGCCGCCGGAGCCGTCGGCGTTTTGCGCGATTGCATGTCCCGAGATTGTCGTCGTGCCGCCATTGCCTGCATCGAGAACGATGGTGCCACCCTGGTCGTGAGCGCCTTGCGCCACGATGGTGCCGCTCATGTTGACGACGCCGGTGGCGACGCCTTCGGCCGCGCGCGCCGTCAGCGAAACAGCGGCACCCGCAAGCAAGCCCGTATTGTTGACGCTCGCGGGGCCGGTCCCTTGTGTTGCAAACGACACAAGACCGTCGCCCGTAAAATCCAGCGTGAATTGGTTCGATGCACCGAGCGCCACATGGCCGAGCTTTGCAGTCACCGAGCCGCTGTTGCTCACATTCGGCGCAACGAGCGCGACGAGACCGCCTTGTGAAGCCTGGATATTGCCTTGATTGACGACGGCGGCGTTCGTGCGTCCGGCTTTCGTGAATATCGCATTTCCGGAAAGAATGTCGTTGTCACTTGCGTCGCTCGATGTCGCGACAAGCGAACCCACATTCACTTGCGAACCCCTGCCGAACAGAACGCCGTTGCCATTGATCAGGACGATGCGGCCGTTCGCTTCGAGCGTGCCGAAGATTTGCGAGGGTGCATTGCCTGTGACGCGATTGACCGCAATCGCCTGCGCGTTGGGTTGCACGAACTGCGTGATCTGGCCTGAGCCGATATTGAAACTCGACCAATCGATGACGACGCCTTCGCTCTTCTGGTCGACCTGCGCCTTGTTCGTCGATGTTGAGACCGACGCCGCGCCACTCGTTACGGCGCTTCCGAGCGGATTGGCTGACGCCGGTTCAATGAACAGCGACGCCGCAAGCGCGAACCCCACCCCCATTCCCAAAACGGGGATATGCCAAACGAACGCTGCGATTGAGTTGGGAGCCGCGCGGAACCACGAAGCAGTATGAAAGAACATTTGTCCCCCAGTCGTCGGCACTTCCGAGAAAGCCGTTATGCGGCTTCGTGCCGTCCCCCAAAAAGCCGCAATTCCTCACGCGGCCGACCCGTATGTCCGTATGACCGTAGGTCGACGGGGACAATAGCGACTTTCCGGGACTTGCGGAAGCCGGCGAAGGCGATCTCGTTCGATCGCGAAAGCCAGCGTTCCACGACGATGCGGTCGCATAGGGGAGAATTCTGCTTGCGCTGTCAGTGCGCCGCCGATGCATCCGAATTGAGCTCCGCATCGAGCTCGACGCTCTTTGGCGCGGCGAGGCCGCCGAAGCGCGTATCGATTTCGAGCAGCAGTTTTCGCGCGTCGTCGCGCTTGCCGTCCGCGATCGACGATTCCACCCGTTGAAGTTGAGCCGTCAGCTCGGCGTCGATGCCGGCGCGGCACGCGGCAAGCTCGGCCGGATCCGGCGGCACGGGCGCGAACAGCGCCGCGAACACGCGGGACATTGCCACGGCATCGGGAGGATCGTGGCTTGTATGGGGCGCCACCTCGTCGTCCGTATCGGTCACGCACCAATTGCGCATCGAGTGCATGCTGCCTTTGTCGGTTTGGAGATTGAGCGTGTCGTCGTCGCCGCTGATAAAGACGATGCGCGATGTATTCTGGAACTGCTGGAACAGGTCGCGCGGCGGCAACGGCGCCTTCGTGTTGCCGATCGGGTCGGCGCCGGCATCGAGCAACGCGCCGCGAAAAATATCCGGATATCCGAGCGCAAGGCGCATCGCGACTCTCGAACCGCCGGAGAATCCGCCGACGTAAACATGCTCGGGATCGACCGGATAACGGTCCACGATATTCTGATACGCAATCATCGCCAGCGGATCGCGTCGGCCGAGCACATTGGCGTCGTTGTCGGACAGTGCGGCACTGACGAAGATTACGCCATATTGATCAAGCACGGCCGCCCACTCCAGCGGCATCCTCGCGTCCCGCCATGGCGGCACGAACACGAGAAGTCCGTAGCCGTGCGGCGGTCTGGTAGACGGTACATAGACCGCGAACGTCTCTTTCGCGGGATCGATCGACTGTTCGCTCAGCGACTTTCCCGAATGAGCCAGATCCCGGTGCGCCGCCGCGGCAGCGAGCGGACTGATCAGCCGCCGCATAATTTCCGTGTTTCCCGACAGGGGCGAGGTTTCGGTGAATACAACATCGGATTGCAAACCCGTCGCGGGCGCACTCTGCGCAGTTGCAGCTTGCGTAAAAATCGCGGCGGCCGACAGCCCGCACGCCACCAGCTTGAGGGCCTGCGTCACCCGATCAATTCGGGGCAATCTCGAACGTGCCATCGACGTTCTCCACGAAATTGCGTTCTTCACGAAGGATCAATTTCTTGCTTTGCGCCATTTCGAAATTGGCGCGCGCTTCGGGATCGGTGCGCAGCCTGGCGCGATAAGCCTCATAGGCCGCAAGGCTGTCAAAGGCGATCAGGCCCCAGGCGACGTCGTTCGTGCCCTCGTAGGGCAGAAAATAGCCCACGAGATGCCCGCCGCAGCGCGGAATGATGCGGCCCCAGTTCTCGGCGTAGGTCTTGAAGGCGTCCTTCTGGAACGGATCGATCTGATAGCGAATAAAGCAGGTCAGTTTCATTTTGCGTCTCCCGGCCGCGACTTTCGCCCCTGCACCAAACGCCGTCACTGCAATCGCCGCAGCGGCGAAGGTCGATGCTTCGCGCCGGTTCACGGAGCCGAGCGCAGGCGTTGCTTGCGTCATGGCGACAATTGTACCATCGGCTGGGCGCGGGTCACTTCGACAACGGTCGAACCGTTGAAGTTTCGCCGCAAAGCGCTGGAACAGGGAAATCACGATGCCGTTAGCGCGAATCGATCATGTGACGATCCTCTGCAGCGATCTTGCGCGGTCCCGCGCGTTTTATGCCGAGGCGCTGGGCCTTGTGGATGGCGACCGCCCGCCATTCAACTTTCCCGGAGCATGGCTGTGGCTCGGCGACCGCGCGGTCGTGCATCTGGTGGGGGGGCGCAACCAGGGTACGACGGAAACGGGCAGCTTCGATCATTTCGCGTTCGCCGCAAGCGATCTCGAAGGCACGCGCGCAAGGCTGAAGAAAGCCGGCTTCCCGTTTCGCGAAACTTCCGTGCCGGGCCGGCCGCTGCATCAGATCTTCGTCGTCGATCCCGACGGCGTGCAGATCGAGTTGAATGTCGAGGTTGCGGATTGAAGCGGTTCGCTCGCGCGTTGAATCAATCGCTGTCCCCCATCCCCCGGCTTCGCCGGGTACTTCCCCCGTAAACGGGGGAAGAAAGGAAACGAACGCCATCAATCGCTTTCCTCCCCGTTTGCGGGGGAGGTGGCGCGCACGAAGTGCGCGACGGAGGGGGCCATGCGCGTCAAGATGCTGGAAAATGCTCTGGCGGATTATCGCGCCTGACATCGCCTGCATTGCCATAGCCACCGGGACAGAAGAAGCTGCGATGCGGGAGCGGCTAGGGAATCGCGCATGGCCGAAAGTATCTTCGACGCCGTCACGGGCGGCGAGTCCGAGGAGGCGGCGTCCACTTCGCCCGCGACCGGGCCGCACCCGTTCGCCGCGGCGCTCGCGGCCGACATGACGCGTCACGATCCGGAAGTCGCCGCCGAGACCGCGAACTTTACGGCAAGGTGTCGCGCGGCGTCAGTCGCGTGACGGGGGGCCGCCAACATGCTCGAAAAACGATCTGGTAACATCTGCCATCTATGATTCTCGCGCGAATGGTGGGGCGCGTGATGGCGGGCCGGATCATCTATCTAATTTTCATTCTGCCCATGATGGCGTACGGGGCCTTCATGATGCTCCGGTGTTTGGGAGCTTTCGGGCCGATCCCGACATCGCCGGACGGGCCCGCATGGCTCGGCGTGCTGATGGGATTTGTCTTTCTCGCCGGCAGCACCGCAGCTCTCATCAAGATCATCTTCGGCGGAGACAATTTGGGCGAGAACGGGCTTCCGCAAACCGCGCCGCGCGCGATCCGCATCGTGTACAACGGCATGGGGATTGCCATCGTGGCCGGCCTTGGCGCCCTGTTCACCTGGATCGGCTTCGGACCGGGCGAACGGCACTTCTCGGGGTCGGGCGCTTTTCTGGGGGCCAGTGTCGGCCGCGCGGCATTCGGATTGGCGGGTTTGCTAGTTTGGCTCGTGCTGGTGTGGCGCGGCGTCGTCTGGATCAAGCGCGGCCGCACGTGATCGTCAGCTTTCGATCAATTCGAAAAACTTCTTGAGATCGATATTGCCGCCGGAGACGATGGCGACGATGGGGCCCTTGCCGGCTTTGCCCGTCAGTGCGGCGGCGAGCGGCAATGCGCCCGCGCCTTCGGAAATGATCCGCGCCTTTTCCGCCATCATGCGCATCGCCGCTTTCGTCTGTTCGAGGCTGACGACGATGAAGCCGTCCATCAGCGGCTTCATGCGTTCCCACATGCGGGGAAACATGCTCTGGCCGCCGGCACCGTCGACGAAGGACGATTTCCACTCCTCATAAACCTGCGGCGATCCTTTCTGGAACGAAAGCGCAGCCGGCGCGGCCGTATCCGGTTCGGCGCCGAACATCTTGACGTCGGGCTTCAATGCTTTGACGGCGCTCGCCACGCCGACGACGAGCCCGCCGCCGCCGATGCCGCCGATAATGGCGGCCACGTCCGGCGCGTCTTCGAGGATTTCGAGACCCATGCTGCCGTGACCGGCAATGAAATTGTGATCGTCAAAGGGATGGATGAACGTGCCTTCCGCGCCCGGATAGGCATGATCTTCAAGCGCCTTCCACGCGACATCGTAGGGAACCGTAATGAGTTTCGCGCCCAGCGCCCGCATGCGGTCGAGCTTCGACTGCGGCGCCGTCTCGATCGCCACCACGGTGCAAGGCACGCCGGCAGCCCGCGCCGCATAGGCGACGCCCTGTCCCGCATTGCCTGCGCTGATAGTCCAGACGCCCCGCGCGCGTTCGGATTCGGGCAGCATCGCCACCGCATTGGCCGCGCCGCGCAGCTTGTAGGCATTGATCGGCTGCAAATTCTCGAGCTTGAGCCTGATGTCGGGATAATCCGGCCCGAGCTGGAGCTTCACCAGCGGCGTGCGCAGGATGGTGCCCTTGATGCGTTCGCGCGCCGCGCGAATTTCGGCCAGCGTGATGGGTCGGATGGCTTCAAGCGTCGCGAGCATCGGCTGTTCTCCAAACCCCACCCTCCCTTGAGGGTGAAAATTTTAGGTAACCAATAAAATAGCTGCCCTAGCTTTCGTATCGCGCCGTAACTTCCTTTACCAGCACATCTTCGGGCACCATTTTGCCGCCCGCGACGCGCAGCGCGCTCACCTTGCCGTCCTTGCCACGGATACGCCGCACGGGTTCGCCATAGGAATGAAAGCTGCCGGCTTGTGCGATACGCGCTTCGTCGCGCGACGTGACCGCGAGTTCCGGCACCTTGAGGAACGGATTGGGCCAATCGGGACTTGCGAGCAGCACCTTGTCGCCCATCGCGACGAGATCGGTTGCGGTCCATACGCTCCACCAGCGGCCGGTCCAGTCTTTCGTCGCGCGCGTGGGTGCGCCTTCGGCCTTGAAGCGCTTGAGGATCTGCAGCGCGCCGTCGAGCCAGAAATGCGATTGACCGTCGACGGCGTTCGTCAGCACCGATATCGCGAGGTCTTCTGCCGGCACGGCGGCCGTGCGCGTGATGTAACCCTGGAAGCCGCCGCTATGTCCGAACCAGGACCAGCCGTCGAGCACGCCGCTGATCGTTCCCAGGCCATAGGAGAGCGGCAGGGCCGAATAGGCATCGCGCCATTGCGGGCGGGTCATTTCGCGGCGGCTCGCAACGGACAGCACGCTCGTTTTCGCGTTGGGGGAGAGCTGGCTGAAAAATTTCGCAAGATCGCCGGCCGTGCTGACGAAGCCCGTCGCCGCGGCAAGCGCATGCGTGGATCGATCGCCCGGAAACACGAGCCTGCGGCCGAGGAGCGTCTTTGTGCCATGGCCTCGGGCGAATTTCGCTTTCGCGGGCAACGGCATATCGGGTGTGGTTTCCGCGAGCCCCGCGGGATTCACGATCTCGCGTGCGATCCAATCGACATAGGGCTCGCCCGTAACCGCTTCGATGACGAGACCCGCAAGCGCGAATCCATGGTTGGAATATTTGAGCCTTGTGTTGGCTTCGATCGCAGGCGGCAGCTTGAGATCCTTGCGCAGCCGCGCCGCGTCCGAAAACGGCGCGCGATCCACCCAATAGGCGCAATCGGTGCCGTCGCGGAAAATTCCCGCCGTGTGCGACAGCAATTGCGCAATGGTGGCGGATGCGATGTCGGGATGCAGGCCTTTCACATAATGGCCCGCGGGATCGTCGACCTTCAGCCGTCGCTGCTCGCGCAATTTCATAATTCCCGCGGCCGTGAACGACTTCGAATGCGAGGCGACGCGAAAACGATGGCGCGGCGTCAGCTTCTCGCTTTTTCCGAGGTCGGCATGACCGAACGCGGTTTCGAGAACGATCCTGCCTTGATAGGCGATCGCGATCGCGCAGCCCGGCTGCCCGGTAACCCGCATCTGATGGCCGAGCCAGTCGGGAATATAGGCGAGCGCCGGCGCGAGCCATGGCGGCAGTTTCGACATTGTTGCAATCCGTTTCGATCCGAGACATTCAGCCTACAAGCATGGCTCCGGATCGTCGACAGCGCCGGATTTTGGCGTGCCGTTCGCATAGCCGAACACGATGGCATGCATCACATAGCCGTTCTTGATGTAGTTGCAGTGAGCCGACGTGGGCAACTCGGCATAGCCCAGATAGGTGTCGGCGTTGGACACGACGAAATTGATCACGCGGCCGCGATCGGTTTTCGGAACCAGCCGGAACGACAGCACATCATTGGGATCGACGAAAGCGACAACGGTCAGCGCGGCGGCACCTTCGCCCGGCTTGCGCATCTCCATGGCGCTCGTCACGAATTCGTCGAGCGGAAGGCTCGGCGGACCCGCAAAATTGAGCAGCGGAAGCTGGTTGGCAAGCATGTAGAAATTCGTGAGCGACCCCATGGCAAGGGACATATTGGCGGCATTCGCTTGCGCCCGTCCCATCGCGGCATTTGCCGTCGCCACATTCGCGTTATAGGCATTCATCGTGGGCGTGGGTTTGGGCGGCGCGCCTTTGAGCTTGCGCGTGATGGCATTGAGCCGCGGCGCATTCGCGATCAAACGGTCGACGGCATTTTTGCGCTCGGCCACATAATCAAGCCGCAGGCTGCGGAACGCGTCGAACAGGACCGTGCTGCCGAGGCTCTCGGAAACCAATGCCGTGAAGCGCGCGCCCGATGCGCCGGCGCAGCCCGTGGCGCGATCGAATGTGCCGTCGAGCAGGTCGCACACCGCGAGCTGCGCGTCGCTGCGGATGCGGTCGCCGTTTCGACCCAGATACACCACCACATCGACGAAGCAATCCTTGATCAGACCCTGCTTGAGTTTCCGGTTCACGGTCGCACGTTCATAGGTGTAGGGATTGCCCTGACCCGCTTCGATGTCGCCGATCGCGCGCGCCTTGAACGGCCGGGTGAGGGGGGACCAATCGAAAAACCACAGCTCCATCGTGCGCGACGCGCCCGCCACGCGCGCCGGAACGTTGAGCGTTTCCTTGATCAGCAGTGAGCCGCCTTGCGACAGGGACGTGATCACCGGTTCTCCCGTCTGGCTGGCGCCGGGATAGGCTGCCAGCAGATCGCGCGTGCGCACCTGCCACCAGGTGTAGGGATTTCCGGGTTGAGTCCCGTCGGACGGCGTGCACATGCCGTGCGTCCACAGCACGCGCGGGGGGAGAGATGTGCCGCCGGCTGGCGCGCCCATCTGCGCCAGATCGTCGAGGCCCGCGAAACCCTGCGACGGCGCTTCGCTGCTCGCGCCGCTCGCGGTCGAGAAATTCTCGTCGAACACGGAAGGCGGATCGTAGGGTTGCGAACACGCCGCGAGCGTGAGCGCCGCCACTGCAGCCAGGATAAATCTGCGCATGAACTTCCCCCAACCCTCGCGTCCGCAAGAATACTCCAACTGCGGCGAAACACGAATAGCCGTCACGAAATCTTGGAAATGAGGTTACTGGCTCGACCGCAGCGCCACCGAAGGCCGATCAAGAATCGTCGCTACGCGACCAATTCGTCCTGCACGGTCGCATTTGGCGGTGCAGGCTTGCGGATTGCGATCGAAACGATGCGCTCCACCGCCTCCCGCAGGCTGGTGACGACCACGTCGCATTCGGTCGCTTCGATCGCGTCGAGATAGCGCGAATCGTCATGGGTGAAGCCCCAGAAGCCGAGCATGGGCTGCATCGACGCAAAGCGCTTGCGCAGCCGGCGCACGAGATAGCGCGCGTTGGTGTAATTGGCGGGCTCGAGATAGGACACGCAGACGATCTTGAAACCGGAATCTTCGAGATGGTGGATGTTCGACGGCATCGCATCGGCATTGGAGATCACCCGACCGCCCAGCCCCTGACGTCGCAGCAGATCGACCAGCAACAGGCCGGCCCATTCGTCGAAATCGCTGTGCCCCGCCACGCAGAGCACCGGTTCGCTGCGCCATTCTTCCGAGATGTCGAGGAGTGCGACCTCCCCCGCGACCAGATGCGCGCCGTGTTCCGACAGATTGTGCAAGAGACCCTGCAAGGTTTCGCGCACGCGATGGCGGCGCTCGGAATCGAGCGCGCCGCGCTGGATGTCGTGCTGCGCCAGGGTCAGCGCTTTCAGGACGACTTCGTCGTAATAGGCCGCAAGCGGTTTCTCCTTGAGGAAGACTTCGGCATGGTTCGCAGCTTCATCGGGATCGCCCTGCAGCAGGCGCAGATAAAGACTCTCTTCATGACCGAGAGCGGGCTTGTCGCCAAGGAGCACATCGAGAAACCGCAAATGCTCGACATGGCGGCCGACGACCACGAGACACATGGTGAGCGGCGTCGAAAGCAGAAGCCCGACCGGACCCCATACCCAGGTCCAGAATGTTGCAGCGACGAGAATGGCGGTCGCGGACAGACCGAGGCTCCGTCCATAGACGACCGGCTCGATCGCCTGGCCCGTGATCGATTCACAGACGGCGTAAAGCGCTGCCGTCATCGCGACCTTGCCCCAGCCCGGATCGATCGCGATGGCGAGCGCGCAAGGCAGGATCGCCGCGAGCGGCACGCCGATATAGGGCACGAAGCGGAACATCGCCGCGATCAGCCCCCACAGGCCCGCATTGGGGATTCCAATCAGCCAAAGCCCCGTGCCGATGACGATGCCGAAACAGGTATTGATGGTGGTCTGCAGCAGGAGATAGCGGCTCAACCTGCTGGCCGCATCGTCGAGCGCGATCGTCGTGCGCCTCAGATCATGCGCGCCGGCCAGGCGGATGAAGCGGTCGCGCAGGTCTTCCTTCTGCAACAGGATGAAGATGACGAAGATGATGACGATGGTCGCTGTTGCCAGAGGCGCGAGCAGCGGGCCGGCGATCGCCTGGATGATGTGCAACGGGCCGCCATCGTCCTGTTTGATCTCGACCAGGGTGGGCTTCGGGGCGTTCTGCGAGGCCGTGCTCGCAGTTTCGACCGCGCCGGTGAATTCGTTGTCGAGTTGATCGAGCATGGCGGAGGCGCGTGCGATAAGCCCGTTGCCGTGGGCCGCGCCGCGGATCGAATCGATCTTATGCGAAAGGTTCGTCTGGTAGCGCGGCAAGTCTTCGGCCAGATGGGCGAATTCGCTTCCGATATAGGCGCCCAGCGCGCCGATGATCACGAATGCGAACAGCACCGTCAGCAAAACGGACGGAATGTGTCCCAAGTGCAAACGGCGCAGGCGCTCGGCCACGGGCGCCAGCGCGAAGGCGAGCAGAACGGCGAGCGCCGCCGGCATGAAGATAGGTTGGCCGAGATAGATCGCGGCCACGATAATGGCCGTGAGCCCGGCGCCGTAGAACGCGCTCTCAAGCTCGTGCCGCGATGGCGACTCGGAGCTGTGCGGTACAGGATGATGAACCTTGTGTTCCATAACTCTTCCGGACTTCGACAATGCTGGCCCTGCGCGATCGTTCGACCGCGGTCGACTTCCTCAATCCGTTGCGGGATTGAGGTCGGCGGGGCTGATGGCATGCACCGTACCACAAAATTCGCAACGGGCACGGATGATGCCGTCGGGGTCGGCGAGCCCGTCGCGTTCGGCCGCCGAATAGGACCTGAGCACGGATGCGATCCGCGTGGGCTCGCAATGGCAGCGGAACTCCACCCGTTCCACAGGCTGAACGCGCACTTCGTCTTCGTGGAACAGCCGCCACAGCAACTTCTCGGCCGGCAAGCCGATATCGACCAACTCGATATCCTCGACCGTCGCAAGAAAGGTCGAGAGCCGCTCCCAATCGTCGTCCTCGACCCTTCCGTCGGGGGTTGCCTGAAGCATCAAGCCGCCCGCGCGCCAATGGGGGCCACGCTTGCCCGCTTCGTAGAGGGGTGCTGCCGCGAGGCGAATGGCCGTCGGCAATTGTTCGGATTGGGCAAAATAGGCTTCCGCGGATGCGGCGATCCCGGAGGGTTCCAGCGAAACAATGCCCTGATAGTTCTGCCCCTCGCGCCGGGGCTCGATGGTAATGCCGACAACACCTGCGCCGGCCAGGCGCTCGAAAGACGGCGCCGTCTCGCCCAGGGCCGAAAACCGCGTTTCGTCGATGCGAGCAAAACCACGCACGCCTGCGGGCTGTCCACCGTCGGCACCGTAATAATCCGCCGTGACGAGATCGAGTGGGCCGTCGCTCTTCGTCTGCACCGTGAGCCGCCCGTCGAGCTTGAGCGCAGAACCGAGAAGGGCGGAGAGCACGAAGGTTTCGGCGGCCACGCGCGCGGCCGCTTCCGGCAGCACATGGGCTGCGAGCGCGCGCGCCGACACGCCGTCGAGCCGTACGAAGCGCCCGCGCAACCGCGCATTCGGCAGGTCGAACGGCAGGATGAAATCGGCCGCCGGCGCGGGCGTATAGCCCGCGGACTTACCCGTCACGCCAATCTGTTTCCCCATCAACCAAGGCACCAGG
>Ga0302324_100018336_pt1 | contig 13805 bp, 11 predicted proteins | sample Palsa_T0_1_FD_201949 | JGI IMG/M metagenome (GOLD analysis project Ga0302324, IMG submission 201949) | Peat permafrost microbial communities from Stordalen Mire near Abisko, Sweden - Palsa_T0_1 | ecosystem: Environmental > Terrestrial > Soil > Palsa > Peat permafrost | place: Sweden: Abisko... | reverse complement strand
TCGCGTGGAGATTAATGTTCCCAACCCGTCGCAGACACTGGACCGCATTCGCACCTTTCAGGGCGTCCAGGAAGCCACCATCTTCGGCCATGCGATCCACGCACTCGTCCAGAAGGACCATCTCGACGCTCTCCGACACGAATTTGCTGAAGCCACGATCAATGCAATCGAGCCCTCTCTCGAGGACGTCTTCGTCACCCTCACCTACAAGATCATGGCGGAGACCAAATGAACGACCTGTTCCGTGGCCTGTTTCCCATTTGCCGCAAGGAGTTCCTGCACATCATCCGCGACCGCGGCACACTCGCCTTCGCACTGCTCCTTCCAATGATTCAGCTGTTCCTATTCGGCTTTGCCATCGACACCAACGTCCGGCAGATTCCGACCGTCGTCCTCGACGAATCGCACACCCAGCAGAGCCGCCGCCTAATCCAGAGCTTTGCTGCCTCCGACGTCTTTGCCATTGACGCTAACGCTCTATCTCCCGATGAGATGTACGAAGACATACGCTCCGGTCGCGCCAGCGTCGCGCTCCGCATCCCCTACGACTACGCGCGCAATCTGCAGGCCGGCACGCCCGCCCAGGTCGAAGTCCTTATCGACGGCTCCGACTCGACAGTCGCCGGAGAGGCGGTCAACACCTCCACCGGCGTCGTCCTCGAACGCTCGCTTGCGATCGCGATTCCCGACGGCATTCTACCGATCGACCTGCGGCCCTCGATCCTCTACAACCCGGCGATGCGTTCGGCTAACTTCTTCGTGCCCGGTCTGACTGCCGTGCTGCTCCAGGTCATGATTGTCCTGCTCATCTCGCTCAGCCTTGTCCGCGAGCGCGAACGCGGGACCCTCGAACAACTCACCATGACACCCGTTCGGCCGCTCGGCCTTATGGTTGGCAAGATGATCCCCTATGGCGTCCTTGGTTTTCTGGAACTCTGCATCATACTCATCGTCATAGTTGTCGTATTTCGCGTGCCGATCCACGGCAGCCTTGTGCTCCTTTTGCTCATGTCACTGCCTTTCCTGCTAACAGTTCTCGGCCTCGGCCTCATGATTTCGACGCGCGCCAAATCACAGGCGGAGGCATTCCAGCTCTCCATGGGCACTGTTCTCCCATCCGTCTTTCTCTCGGGCTACATCTTCCTGATTGCCAACATGCCGCCGTTCTTTCAGGGCCTCAGCCGCTTCATTCCAGTCACTTACTACATCCGGATACTGCGTGGCGTCGTTCTGCGCGGTGCTGGCTTCCGGGAGCTATGGCTGAACGCAGCAATCCTCCTTGTCATGGGAATCACGACCACCCTTATAGCCGCCCGCTTATTTGTTCGACAAAAGGCCTGAATCAACTTTCTCAGCGGTGCCCATGTTGACGGCAGCCTGGAGCAGTTACTGAGCACAAGTGACCAGCTTTGCCCACAGGTTTCTCGGATATTGGTGTCAGGCGTCCGTCGCATCAAGACCGTCACAGATCATCCGCGCCGATCGGCCCGCCCCTGTAAGCGACTCAACAGCAGTTTCCCCAAACGGCAGTCGGAAAGAAGGAACGATGTCACTCCCCGCCAGATTCTTTCACGACGAACACCAGGGTCTTGCGCTCGTCCCCGGGCAACGTCAAGCGATCGTGTCCGCCCAGCATCCCGAGCTTTCGCTGCCGACGCGCATTGCTTTCATTGGCAACTATCTTCCCCGGCGATGTGGCATCGCCACGTTTACAACAGACTTGTGCAACGCAGTCGGCGTGGCCTATGGCGCCGGCAGGCTCTTTGCGATCCCGGTCAACGATCCCGGTTCCAGCTATCAGTATCCGGAATTTGTCAGACTGGAACTCGATCAGGAGGACCGCTTGTCGTATGAGCGGGCCGCTGACTTTCTGAACTTCAATGGCAACGACCTGGTATGCCTGCAGTTTGAATACGGGATATTCGGAGGACCAGCGGGAAGCCACATTCTTAGCCTCTTGCGAAAGCTGAAAATGCCGCTGGTGACGACACTGCACACGGTACTGCGCGAGCCTGACCCGAACCAGCGATCGGTATTGGAGCAAACCGTCGAACTCTCTGACAGGCTTATCGTGATGAGTGAACACGCGGCAAGTCTTCTGCGCGAGGTCTACGCCATTCCGTGGAGCAAGATTGATGTCATTCCGCACGGAGTTCCGGACCTTCCTTTCATGGATCCGAACTACTTTAAGGACCAGTTCGGCACTGAGGGCCAATCGGTTTTGTTGACGTTTGGTTTGCTCTCCCCAAACAAAGGCATAGAGAACGTGATCCTAGCGCTGCCGGAAATCCTGTTGAGCCATCCTGATTTGGTCTATATCGTCTCCGGGGCGACGCACCCGCACATTCTGCGGCGTGAAGGTGAGCAATATCGAGATTCGTTGAGGGCGTTGGCGGAGCAGATTGGCGTTTCTTCGCATGTTCAGTTCAACAACCGCTTCGTCAGCGCCGAGGAACTGATTGACCAGGTAGGCGCCGCGGACATTTACATCACTCCATATCGGCAGGAAGCGCAGGCAGTCTCCGGCACACTGGCCATTGCGCTTGGTGCAGGCAAGGCCATTATTTCTACGCCTTACTGGCACGCCAAAGAATTGCTGGCCGACGGCCGCGGAATGGTTGTCCCCTTTGACAATCCTGCTGCTATCGCGAAGGCCGCAATTGCACTGCTAAGTGGCGATGCCGAGAGACATGCCATGCGGAAGCGGGCCTACCTGTATGCGCGAGCGACGACGTGGCCGAAGACCGCTAAGGCTTACATGGCCAGCTTTCAACAGGCGCGTCTGGAGCGAATGTACCGGCCCAAAGCTGATCCCGAAGCCGACGCACTCCGGGGCGACGCCGCGGCAAAGAGCGAACCTTACAGGCTGCCGCGGATGAATACAAATCATCTTTTAAGCATGACCGACGACACTGGCATCTTGCAGCATGCCATTTTTTCACTGCCCAACTGTCTGGAAGGTTATACAACTGACGACAACGCTCGCGCTCTGGTTACTGCCGTTTTGATGAACGGCTCCAGCCATGCGGGATTGTCACGGCGCTATCTGACGTTTCTCTGGCACGCCTTTCATGACAAGACAGGCCGGTTCAGGAACTTCCTGAGTTATGACCGTAGATGGCTGGAAGAGTCGGGGTCGGAGGACAGTCACGGTCGAGCTTTGTGGGCCGTCGGAACGGTCCTGGGCAATACGAAGGACCCGGGGCTTCGAGGTGCAGCGGGCAGGTTGTTCGAGAAAGCCTTTCCGGCGACCTTAGCCTTTACCAGTCCCCGCGCGTGGGCGTTCTCGATCCTGGGGATGCAAGGCTACCTGGACTGGTTTCCGGGTGACAGGGTTGTCCAGAGCGCACGCAATGTGCTGGCGAATAAGCTTCTGGATATCTACGAGAGATCTCACTCGCGGAGTTGGCATTGGTTCGAAAAGAGCCTTTCGTATTCGAACGCCCGGCTTTCTCAGGCGCTGCTGTTGACCGGTCACGCGAGCGGGAACCAGAGAATGGTCGAGGCCGGCTGCGAATCTCTAGAGTGGCTTGTTACGGAACAGCACCGTGAAGATCCCAACATCTTTGTGCCGATCGGTTCGATGGGATTCTTCGTCGAAGGCGGCGAAAAGACCCGATTCGATCAGCAACCCGTCGAGGCTTGCGCAACTATTTCAGCTTGTTTGCTAGCCTATCGAGTGACCGCTGAAACGCGTTGGCTCGATGAGGTATGGTCCGCCTTTCGTTGGTTTCTCGGCGGCAATGATCTCCAGATTCCGCTGTACGACCCGGCGACTGGCGGATGCAAGGACGGACTTCATCCCGACCGAGTCAACGAAAACCAAGGGGCAGAGTCGACGCTATCGTTCCTGCTGGCGCTGCTGGACATGCAAAGCCTGGAAACTCAACCGTCGCCACAACCGCAACAAGAAACGAGCGTATCCGTTTGAGCACAATCACCCTGTCATCTCCCTTGTCCGATCCCGCCGAGAAGGACGCCGAACACACCCGGTTTCATGGACAGGACTCGCTCTTCCTCCGCCATCCCTCTAACCCGATTCTGAGCGGCAAGGACTGGCCCTATCCGGTCAACAGCGTCTTCAATGCTGGCGTCGTTCGTCTGGACGACGGCGACACGCTGCTGCTTTGCCGCGTCGAAGACCGACGTGGCTTGTCGCACCTTTGCGCGGCCCGGTCCGCGAATGGAATCGATGGCTGGCGCATCGATCCTCAGCCGACACTGGCGGCCAATCCGCGCGAATATCCCGAGGAAATCTGGGGCATCGAAGATCCCCGCATCACCTACGTGCCGGAGCTGAAGCAGTACGCAGTCGCATACACCTCTTTCTCCAGGGGCGGTCCGGGTGTGTCGCTGGCGTTGACGAAAGACTTTAAGACGTTTGAGCGCTACGGCGTCATTATGTCGCCGGAAGATAAGGATGCCGCCCTGCTGCCCCGCAGGATCGGAGGACTCTGGGCGCTGGTGCATCGCCCTATGACCACGCTGGGCGCTCATATGTGGATTTCTTACTCGCCCGACCTGTGCCACTGGGGCGGCCACCGGGTGATGCTTGAGGCCCGCCGCGGCGGGTGGTGGGATGCCAACAAGATCGGGCTTTGCTCGCCGCTTATTGAAACTAAGAAAGGCTGGCTTGCCATCTATCACGGCGTGCGCCAGACCGCTGCCGGTAGCATCTATCGCCTGGGCCTTGCCCTCTTCGACCTCGAAAAGCCGGAGATATGCCTGCAACGCGGAGACTGCTGGATGTTCAGCCCCGAGGCGCCTTACGAGCGCAGCGGCGACGTCTCCGGCGTGGTTTTTCCTTGCGGACAAACTATCGGTGACGACGGCGACACGATCAATCTCTACTACGGAGCGGCCGATTCAAGCATGGCGCTGGCTACGGGCAGCATTCGCACTCTCTTTTCGTGGCTGGATGCGAATGCGAGCTGGGGCGACGACCGCCGCCTGCCATAACCATGCTGCAAGAAACGTTCGGCAATGGCAGCGCGGTTCCCAATGATGCCGCCACCCTGATCACGTCGGCCGTGCATAGACGGCGTCCTCATCGGCGGCGCCAGCCTGGTCGTTAACGACTTCCAGACGGATCGCCCACAAGCTGCGATAGCCGTGACTGAAGCGCAATCCGTCTGGAGAGGCCGTTCCCGTGGCTGCCAAAAGTTGATGCGGACGCGGCAGTGGCGGGGCCTCCCCGTGCGCCGACGACCACGAATCTCAAGCAGCTGATTTCGCCATCTTTCAGGCGAATCGGGTTGCCATGGGCACCCGAGAGATGTCATAGAGCATGTTGTTGCTCAAAAGTTTCATCGGAGGATGCTGAAGTTCGTCCGTCAGGGCATAAGGTTGCGCCCAACGGGTAAGGACAACGTCGGCCGTCATTTATGTCTTTCATCGCTGCCAGAAAATCTCGCAGCCTTCCAGCGGAACCAAAGCGCCGGCGTGCGATGGAACGAGGCGTGCCGTATAGTCCGCGACCGGACGATGCGCTGTACAGCAAACTGAATAGACGATGGCGCCGGACAGCTCCGCCGAGGACCTGCATGCATCCAGGATTTCGGGGATGGCTCCACTCTCTCCGGTCGGACCGGCATAAAGCTGCACTCTAAACTCTTCCGGACGGAGCGCTCCCGTGCTGACGGCTATTTGGAACCGATGTTGGCCGTCCCTCGTTTCAACACTGACTTTGCCCAAGCGGAGCGTCTCCCAGCCCCGGGCAAGACTCCGCCTCCATTGCATCAGATCGGCGCCGAGCTTGCCGTCGTTGGCCGCCCGCGCGTTGTAGCCTGCGGCGGCCTGCAGGTAATGATCGTTTGTATATTCACGGATTGCACGGCTTGCCGAGAATTCCGGGGTCAGAGTTGCCATGCTTTCGCGGACGCGCGCAAGCCATCGAGAAGGCATTCCCAGAACGTCCCGATCGTAGAACTCGGGGACCACCTGTTGCTCCAGCAATGCATAGAGGCTCTCGACCTCATGCGCATCCCAGGCCGCGTCCTCGCCGTGTTCCTTGCCGTCGCCAATGGCCCACCCGACCTTGGGGGTATAGGCCTCCGCCCACCAGCCGTCCAATTCGGAGATGTTGAGCCCCCCATTGGCCAGCACTTTCATTCCGCTCGTTCCGCACGCTTCCCACGGCCGCCGTGGTGTGTTGATCCAAAGATCCATGCCTTTGACCATTTCCTGCGCCATCTGCATGTCATAGTCGCTCAGGAAGACCACATGCCCACGAACCTCCGGGCGTTCGATGAAGTCGTTCCACTGCTTGATTAGCGCCTGTCCGGGCAGGTCTTCGGGATGAGCCTTGCCGGCAAGGATCAGTTGCACAGGGCGCGGCGAATCCGTGAGTAAGCGGATGAGCCGATCGGGATCGTGGAGCAGGAGATCGGGGCGCTTATACGTTGCGAAGCGGCGCGCGAATCCGACTGTGAGCGCGTCCTCTCGAAAAATGTCGGCTACGTTCAGGTCGGAGTCGCCCTCTGCGGAGAGTTGGCGCGCATAACGATCGCGCACCTGGATCAGCATCGCCTTCCGCGCTTCAGTTCGCATTTGCCACAACTCGTCGTTGGTCAATCGGCGGACACAATCAGAGAGTGGGCCGTCGTTGCGCCAGCGATCCGCGCCGCACACCTTGGTCCAGAGGGCATCGGCTTCGGCTGAATCCCACGTAGGCACATGAATCCCATTAGTTACGGAGGCGATGGGAACTTCGATCTGCGGCCACCGCGGAAAAAGTGGCTGAAATATCTGTCTGCTTACCTCTCCATGAAGCCTGCTGACGCCGTTGACCTGGCCGCTGCCGCGAAGAGCGAGGTACGCCATATTGAGAGGCTCTGAAACATCTTCGGAATTCTGCCTTCCAAGAGCGAGAAGACTGTCCATCGGGATTGCAAGCTCGTCCTTCGCATAATACTCCAGGTGCTTCCGGCAGAGCTCCGGGGCGAATCTGTCGAAACCCGCAGGCACAGCTGTATGAGTTGTAAACATGTTGCCGGCCCTGGTGATAGTCAACGCAAGCTCGAAGGAGACATGATGGTCCGCCATGTAGTACCGGGCGCGCTCCAGCACAGCGAATGCCGCGTGACCTTCGTTAAGATGGCAGACCTCTGGGTTCAGACCAATCTCGCGCAGCAAGCGCCAGCCTCCAATGCCCAGAACGATCTCCTGCTTCAATCGCATCTCGGCATCGCCTCCATAGAGTTCGCTCGTGATGCCGCGATGGGCCGCGGTATTGGCGAAGTCATTCACGTCCAGAAGGTAGAGCTTGGTTCTGCCGACGAGCGCCTGCCAGCAGCGCAGCCAGATCCTCGCGCCAGTAAGATGGACCTGAATGCGCAGCCACTCTCCGTTGGCACGTCGCACCGGCTGGATCGGCAACTGGCCCGGATCGTTGACGGGATAGAGCGCGCGCTGGTTGCCGTCGGAGTCGAAGTCCTGACGAAAGTAGCCCTGACCCCACAGCAAGCCGACGCCGACAACCGGAACGCCAAGGTCGCTCGCCGCCTTCATCTGGTCGCCCGCGACATTACCCAGTCCGCCAGAGTAGATCGGCAAGGCTTCGGTCAGCATGAACTCCATGCTGAAATATGCGATCGATGAAAGCGCCGCACCGGGATGTGTCTTCTGAAACCACGCATCGGCAGAGAAGAACTTGCGCTTATGTTGCAGCAAAGCCGACAGCAGTTCTTGAAAATCCGGTGTTGCAAGAAGAGTTTTGACTTTGTCTTTTGAGACCGTTTGCAGGATGATCCAGGGGTTCTGCGTGGTCTGCCATAGATAGCTGTCCAATGCTTCCCAAAGCTTGTCCGCCGCGTGGCTCCAAGACCAATGCAGATTGAGCGCCAACTCCTTGAGTGCGTCAATGCCCAGTGTTGGCGATGGCGTTGCCGGCGGGGTCTCCTGTACGGACTTATCGGATTTCGGATCCATTACTCTGTCTCCTGAACTTTCGGCGTCACGGACCGCTCGCAGATTGGCGTGGCAATCCATGAGAACGATGGAAGTCCCTACTTCTTCGGCTGCTTTCGGTCAACCTAGCCGCGACGACAACGGTAGCGCAGGCGCGGGCATGATGATTCCCAGGGTCGGTCGATAGTTCGTTCCATATTTCTCTGTCGACTCAAGTGGCTTGAAGTAGTTGGCTCTTGGAATAGATGCAGGCCATGAGGTCGTTCCAGGATTCGACGAAGCCGGCTGCGCCCTCGTCGAGCAACTGCGCGGCCAGGGCTGCAACATCGATACCGGCCTTGGCGAACTTGGCCAGTTCTTCATCGCCCTTGCAGGCGCGGACATGCAGACACCCGTCGATGTTGCCGTGGTCCGCGAGCGCTTTCAGCGTGGTTTCGGGCATCGTGTTGACGGTGAGCGGCGCAGCCAGCGCTTCGACATAGAGAGTGTCGGAAGCCTTGGGATTCTTAGTACCGGTGCTGGCGAAGAGCAGCCGTTGCGGCCGGGCTCCTGCGTTGAAGATGCGCTCCCAGCGCGGTGTGCCGAGCAAATGGCGATAGTTCTCATAGGTCTTCCATCCCACGGCGATTCCCAGTTGATCGTGGAGCCATTGAGGCACTTTTCCCGTCACAGCAACGTCCCAGCGACTGACGAACAGCGAAGCGACAGAGCCGACATTAGGATCGAGGCCGGCGGCGATGCGTCGCTCGATGCCTCGCAAATAGGCCTCCGCCGCGGCCACATACTGGGAGGCGGAAAACAGGAGCGTCACATTGATTGGAATTCCAGCGAAAATGGCCTCTTCGATCGCAGGCAAGCCTTCCTTCGTGCCGGGAATTTTGATGAACAGATTCGGCCTCGCCGCCTGGGCGTGAAGCGCCTTCGCGGCGGTAAGAGTCTTTGCGGTATCGTGGGCCAACAGCGGCGACACTTCGAGCGACACCCATCCGTCGACTCCGTCAGTGAGGTCGTGGATAGGCTTAAAAAGATCGGCGGCCTGCTGAAGGTCTTCAATCGCCAGTTCGAAGAAAAGAGCCTCGCCCGACTTGCCTTCCTTCAACTTCTGACGAATAGCGTCATCATAGTCGCCGCCGTTCTTGAGTGCGTGGTCGAAGATTGTAGGGTTAGAAGTGAGCCCGGTGACTGAGAACTCTTGGATGTAGCGTTGCAATGTTCCGCTCCTGAGCAGTCCCCGAGTGATGTTGTCGAGCCACAGACTCTGTCCGAGTTCGTGGAGGCTTTGTGTCGCTTTCATAACTGGTCTCCTTGAGGTGGCGCGTTGGTCGTGCCCACGTGATGTTGGCGCGGTGGCACGATCGATACGAAATGCCCTCGCGCCAGCTCCTCGATCTCGGGTTCGGTTAATGCGGAGAGGTCGGCCTGTTCTATGGCGACGATTCGAGCGGCGATGGTCGAGTGGTGTTTCTTCAGATACTCGGATAGGTAGCTTTCCGCGCAGCTGGTCCCGGTCGCGTGGCCGATAAGGACAATCTCTTGCGCCTGGACTAGGTGCTTCGCTATTTCTTCATAGAACTCGTTTTCCTCGGGCACGCGCTCGCCGCGATAGTGCGCCTCTTTTCGATGGATGAGGTGGTGATGGAAATGGAAGGGATCGTAGGGCTTGACCGTCTTCTCATCCGCCAGATCCACCGCAGTGTCTTGAGAGATATGGGCCGCGTGATGGTCGATGACTACTACCGTGCGTCCAGATGGCGTAACAGGAGCGAGGGCGTCAGGAAGCTGCGCCTCCTTGAGGAACTTGCGCAGATGCGAAACCTCTTCCACATCCAGATCGTGCCCGTGCGGCCGCCTGAACGAGGCCTGCCGCGAACCGACCACAAAGGTGAACTCCTGGTCACTGCGCGGTTTGACTTCGCCGATCTCCGCGATAAGGTCTATGACTTTGTCCCAACTGAGATTGCGCGGGAGCTTTCCCTGGAGGAGGCTGGCGAGCAGGAGAGCGTGATCATGGCGCATATGTAAATTCATATGCCAAGATTCGCACTCGGGGCAGGAAAATTGCTGGTCTGATTTGCTCTCTCATTCACGCGGCGCCGCGCTTTTTCAGAACGAGAAAATGGCTTCACGATAGATTTCATTCGGGCGAGGTATTGGTTGCGCCAGCAAGTCGATGATGTTGCGGAGAAGCGGAAAGCTGATTGCCTCTGTCGAGCAAGCTAGCTGCGTCTCGCTGAATTGAGTAAAGACTATCGAATGATACCTGGAGCGTTAGACTCACCGGTTCCAACGCGAGAACCTTTGCAAGGCGGCGGCAGTGTCGCGGGGCGCCGCTGAAGCGGGCGGCCAGAAACTTCTCAATCAGCTCCCAGGCAAGTGTCGCTGCGATCACTTTTCCTCCCAGGCAAAATACGTTCATATCGTCATCTTCGACGCCCTGTCGGGCGGAAAAGACATCGTGAATGAGGCCGGCTCGCACACCGGGGACTTTGTTCGCGGCCACGGAGGCGCCTACACCGCTGCCGCACAGCGCCACGCCGCGTTCTACTTGTCCGTTGGCTACGGCGCGGGCCAACGGAATAATGAAGTCGGGATAATCATCCGAGGGATCCAGTTGGTACGCGCCGAAGTCGACGGGCTCGAATCCCGCACCCCGCAGCAACTCAATCAGTTGCTCTTTCAACGCGAACCCGCCGTGGTCGGCCGCTATTGCTACACGCATAGTTGTTTCCTCCCGCAGCTCAATGGCAGATTAAGAACGTAATGTGGATTATCTGTGTCCTCCACCGCCATGGGCTCCTCCTCCGCCATGCATCCCGCCGCCGGACATCTGCATATGCTGCATCTGCTGCGCCTGCTGCATATGTCCTTGCCGCATTTGCTGGGTCTGCTGTTGATGTCGCTGCTCCATCTGCTGCGTCTTCGCTTGATTGGCATTCTGTTTCGCAATCTGCTGGTGTTCCTTATCCTGTGCCTTCTGGAGTTTCTGCCGCTGCTTATTCTGCTGCGCAACCATCTTGTCCTGTTGCTTCTGGTACTTCGCGTCCAGTTTCTGGTCACCTGTGTTGGGAGCCGCTGGGTGATTGATGGGCGACAGATCGTTGGGGTGGACAGCGGTGCTGTCTTCAGAACGCCCAGTGGCATTGCTCGCGGACCTGGTCGCGCCTTCCGCGAATGCTCCAGGCCTGGAGGTGGCGGCCACCGGCGGTTCTCCATGATTTGCTGAGAACCTTTGCTGGGGGTCGTTGCGGGCGGCCTCCGCATGTTGGGTCTGAGCGGCCACAGGGCCAGTGTGGCGTTCGCGACTGGCGGCCTCTTCCTCCGCGGAGGGTCGCGCGTCGATGCCGCCCTTGCCGCCGTTGAAACTCACGCGGCTTACGCCGGACTCATTTACGCGCTCATTGTAGGTGTTATGGAAGCCCCTGCCGCTCACATTGTTCATGGTCGTGTTGTAGTCGAAATGCCCGTGGTTCCAGCGTCCGCCATTATAGCCGCGGCCCCCGTAGCCATAGCCATAGTTGATGCCGCCGTAGAAGCCGATCGACGTGCCCCAGTAGCCGTCATAGAAGAGAAATCCGTTGCCGCCCCATCCCCAATAGGCGGGCGTCCATAGGAATCCCATCTCCGGGGGCATGACCCACGTACCTGGAACCCAGTAATAGTCATCCCCCCATCCCCAATACCCAGGCGTCCAGATGTAGCCTTCTCCTGGGCAAAGCGGCTGGTCGTACATGGGCAGTTCGGGCGGCGCGATGTTCACCGACACGCCGACCTGCGCGGACAACGAAGTCGACGCTGCAAGCAGGACGAAGGGGAGCAGCAAGGAACGAGCGACGGAAACAAAGCGCATGACAGATTCTCCTGCGGGGGCATACCTTGCCTACCCGAAAGAGCTTCACCCTTCAAGGCCTCGCCACCCGAGTATTCCACCCCGGTAGGTTGAATACTGGTCAATACGGCTCCTGTAAGTGGAGGGACGGCCGGTTGCAATTCGAGCCGCGAAGCGCCATGAGTGCCTTGGGAGGTAGAACTATCCCGTCCAGACGCCTATCCGAGAGTGAGCAATGGGACACAGTCTGCGAGCGGTGGGAGAGAAGACACTGAATGCAGGGCTACTCGCTCTAGCGTTGTTCAACCTGAGACTTATGGAGCAATCATGTCAACGCAAAGTGTGGATTCGCTTTTCTCCGGCTATACACTCGGAGATCTGGTCCTACCGAACCGAATCGTGATGGCTCCTCTCACAAGGAGCCGGGCCGGGGATGATGGGGTTCCTACTCCACTCATGGCTGAGTACTATGCGCAGCGCGCATCCGCTGGCCTGATCATCGCCGAGGCCACCCAGATCAGCGCAGAGGGCCGTGGTTACGATGGGACGCCGGGGGTCTACACTCAGGCTCAAATTGCAGGGTGGGAGCTGGTGACCCATGCCGTCCATACTTGCGGCGGAAGGATCTTTCTTCAACTCTGGCACGTCGGACGCATCTCTCACACTTCCTTACAACCTGGCGGCCAAGCTCCTGTTGCGCCGTCTGCGATCGCCGCCAAGGCCCAAACTTTCGTCGATGGAGACTTTGTCGATGTGTCGGCGCCACGTGCGCTTGAAACGAACGAGATTCGAGAGATCGTCGATGCATACGTTCTGACTACTAGAAATGCGTTGTGGGCCGGTTTTGATGGAGTTGAAGTCCATGCGGCGAATGGATACCTCATCGACCAGTTCCTGCACGATGGATCGAACGCGAGGACCGATGAATATGGTGGCTCCATTGAGAACCGCACCCGCTTACTCGCCGAAGTCATGAAGGCGGTAATCGAGGAGGCGAGCGACGACTGCGTCGGAGTACGGATCTCGCCGGTAAGCACGGTCAACGACGTTCATGACAGCAACCCCAAGATGCTTTTCAACCATGTGATGGAAGTGCTGGACCATCTCAAGCCGGTGTACGTTCATGTGATCGAAGGACAAACAGACGGCCCGAGAGACTTCGATCCCACTTTCGATTTCCCCGCTCTTCGCCGGAAGTTTCATGGCACCTATATGGCAAACAATGGATATACCCTCGCGATGGCAGGGCAGAGCGTCGAGGCGGGCACGGTCGATCTGGTCGCGTTTGGAAGACCCTTTATCGCGAACCCCGACTTAGTGGAACGTTTTCGCAAGAACGAGACACTGAATTCTGCTGACTCAGCGACGCTGTACGGCGGAGGGGCAAAGGGTTATACAGACTACCCAGCGGTGGAGGAGGCAAGCTGCGCAGTCTAGTCTGCACACTAGTGGATTTCTTACAGCCATCCCTGAACTCCGACTCCATCGCAGATGAATCAGCCGCCCGCCCGGATTCCGCGGCCTTTTAGCCTTCGATCTCGAAGTTCAATACTGCTCAGACCCGAACACTGCCTGAGACTAAATTCTGCTCATAGAGGTGTTCCCATGCAAATCGCGTTGTCGGCGCCCGACGTAAAGGCGCGCGGAAGCAAGAATCTAGATGCGGAGTTGAAGTTCTGCCGTTCGGCCCTGGCTCGAGGCAATTCTCTCGCGATGCAGGGACAACTCGAATCGGCGACTCGTGATGTCTGGGCGGTTAAAGATGCGGCTGACTTCGTAAAGAGCTTCCTGGCCAATGCTGAAGACGCGGAGGGGCTAGATCGCCTGGTTATCCAACTTAACGAGGTTCAAGAAGGTCTGAACGACCTGATAAGATATCTGGACATCCCGCCACAAGGGCGGTGAGTTCCGATCCGAGACTGATGAAACGGCACAATGCCGTCAACTGCAATACTACGAGATTGGGTATCGCAAGCCGCCTAAGGGCCACCGCTTTCGGAAGGGCCAATCCGGCAATCCAAAGGGACGACCCAAGGGGTCCAGAAACTGGGCTGCCCTGTTTCGTCAGGCC
>Ga0302324_100018332_pt1 | contig 13808 bp, 7 predicted proteins | sample Palsa_T0_1_FD_201949 | JGI IMG/M metagenome (GOLD analysis project Ga0302324, IMG submission 201949) | Peat permafrost microbial communities from Stordalen Mire near Abisko, Sweden - Palsa_T0_1 | ecosystem: Environmental > Terrestrial > Soil > Palsa > Peat permafrost | place: Sweden: Abisko... | reverse complement strand
ACCTCGAGTACCCGGATCAACCTGACTTGGGCCGCCTCGGGCGGCAGCGACCCCGCCACGAGCTATCTCATCCAGCGCTGCAGTGGAACGAATTGTACGAACTTTGCGCTGATCGGCACGTCCACGACTCTCACGTACAACGATACCGGCCTGACGCCGTCGACCAGCTACAGCTACCAAGTGCAAGCGACCGATAACGGCGGAAACTTGAGCGGCTTCTCCAACACCGCCAGTGCCAGCACCAGCAGCGGTATGGACACCACGCCGCCGACGGCGCCGGCCGGCCTTGCCGCCGCCGTAGCATCGAGCACACAGATCAATCTGGGCTGGACGGCGTCGAGCGATAACGTCGGGGTGACGGGCTACCTCGTCGAGCGTTGTGAGGGCGCGAACTGCACTGGCTTCGCACAGATCGGCACCTCCACGATCACCACCTACAATGACATCGGCCTGACGGCCGCGACCAGCTACAACTACCGAGTGCGCGCGACTGACGCTGCCGCAAATTTAAGCGCCTACTCCAACACTGCCAGTGCCAGCACGACCAGTGGCACGGTCACCCCGATTACCGTCACACCACGCATTGCCGCCCTGACGCTGCAGCAAACGCAGCAGTTCTCGACCAGCGCCCCGGGTGGAACGCTCCTGACCTGGAGCGTCGATGGCGTCGCGGGAGGAAATGCCACGGTGGGCACCGTCAGCAACGCCGGGCTCTACACCCCACCGGCAAGCGCAGGTTCGCATACGGTAAGCGCGGTCAATGTTTCGTATACCGGCAGTGCCACGGTAGCGCTCACCGACCTCACTGGTGTCACGACCTATCACAACGACAACGCCCGGACCGGCCAGAACCTGCAGGAGTACGCATTGACGCCGACCCGGGTGTCGGGCGGTGCTTTTGGCAAGCGTTGGTCGTGTTCGGTGGACGGCGCGGTCTACGCCCAACCGCTGTACGTGGCGAACCTTTCGATCGGCGGTGGAACGCACAATGTGCTGTTCGTCGCCACCATGAACGATTCGATCTATGCCTTCGATGCCGACAGCCCCGCCTGCGTGACCTACTGGCAGGTCAGCTTCATCAATCCAGCCGGCGGCATCACGACGACGTCGAGCGCCACGGCAGGCTGCCCCGACTTCCTGGGCAACTACGGCATCCTGGGAACCCCGGTCATCGACCCGAACGCCATGACGATCTATCTGGTGACCAATACCACCGAAGGCGGTAACGTCGTCCAGCGCTTGCATGCCCTGGATCTCGCGACTGGCGCGGATCGAGCTAACTCCCCGGTCGTGATCCAGGCGACGGTGCCTGGCACCGGCGACGGCGTCGCCACTGTGAGCTTCAATGCACTCTATGAGAACCAGCGCCTGGGCCTGACGCTCGCCGCCGGCGGCGTCGTCATCGGTTGGTCCTCGCACTGCGACGGCGGCCCGTGGTACGGCTGGCTCATGCGCTACGACGAGACGTCGCTCGCACAGACCGCCGCCTTCAATGCCACGCCGAACAACAGCGGCGGGGGCGGCATCTGGATGGGGGCCGGAGCGCCGGCGCTGGATTCGAGCGACGACATGTTCTTGTCGACCGGGAACGGTCTGTTCGACGATACCGGCAGCACCCTGCCGCCGCTCGCGCCCAACAACGACTTCGGCGAGAGCTTCCTGAATCTGAATCCGACGACGCTGGCGCTGCAGGACTTCTATACCCCGTCGCAAACCGCGGCCTGGACCGCGCAAGACCTCGACATTGCCTCGGCCGGCATCACCGTGCTGCCCGATGGCGTGGGTCCCTCGGCGCACCCCAACGTATTGGTGGGCTTCGACAAGCAGGGCCATGTCTGGATGATTGACCGGAACAACATGTCGGGCTTCAAGCCGAACGCCGACAACACCGTGCAGTACCTGTACCTGTCCGGCAGCTGCGCGGGCTGGTGCATCTTCTCATCGCCGGCCTACTGGAGCGGAACGGTGTACGGTGCAACCAATTACGGTCAATTGATGGCGTTTCAGCTCTCGAACGGCCTGCTTCCCAACAACGGTCAATCCGCAGTCGCCACGTCCCAGAGCGCTGAGATCTACCTTCCCTACCCTCCAACACCAGTAATTTCGGCGTCACCCGCGGGGGGCGCCATCGTCTGGGCGCTCGATAACAATGCGAACGGCACCGACAACAACAATACTGCCCTCGGTCCGGCGATCCTGCGAGCGTACGATGCGACCAACCTTGCCACGACGCTGTACTCAAGCGCCGCGCTGCCGGCCGACGCCGGTGGTAACGCCGTTAAATTCACCCTGCCGGTCATTGCCAACGGTCATGTCTATATCGGGGGCGCTGGCGGGATAACGGTCTACGGGTTGGCACCCTAAAGGAGCGGGGTGCCAAAGAGGCGGCTCCAGCTGTTTCGCCGCCAACCAGGCGGTCCAGAGTCTGATCGGGCGCTCTCTGATTCTGACGGTCGCGGTCCGCCGTATGTCAGCTGCAGTCAAGTACGTCGCGGTACGGCTGTCTAAACCAACAATGTAAGAGCGTCGCGCGTCCCGGCCAAGGATCCGTTCCTCGCGCCCATGGTCGCGGGTCCTCTGTCCCCCAAGGCGAACGCGAAGGTTTTTTTGTCCATGATTGGGCGGCCAGGTAGGCCCCCTGCACCAAACCGGGCAACAACGGCGTTGCCAGGTCGTCGCTGACGTTCAAGTAAGGTCGAGACATTCTGCTGCTGAGCCCTGATTCTGATGCATAAAAGCAACAGACGGTCACGCGCGCGGATTCGTCGTAACCTGGCAGTTGGTAAGGCAGGAGCTAGGTTAGAAACTTGGTCTTTATTACGGATCCGGCTACTGTTATCCGACGGGTGCTGCACGTATAATCCCAAAAAATCGCTCGCGCATCGTGGGCGTGTAGCGCAGTTACAACAACGGGAGCAACAACACATGATTTCGAGAGCAGGTGCGCGTGTCCTCGCGCGGGTAGTCGCCGTGGCACTTGGCTTGGCCTTCGTCGAGAGCGTCTATGCCGATGCTGCGAGCGAATCCGGGGACCAGCTTTCCGAAGTGATCGTCACGGCAACTAAGCGCGAGTCCACCGTGCAGGAGACGTCGGCGAGTATCACGGCAGTCTCGGGCGAGGACATCGCCGACCGGGGGCTGGTGGACTTCAATTCCCTCGCCCAGTCGATCCCCGGCATCGCCATGCGTACCTCCGGCCCGGGTCAGACCGAGTTCGAGATGCGGGGTCTCAATTCCGCAGGCGGCAACACGTCCATGGTGGGCTTCTACCTGGACGAGACGCCGCTGTCCTCACCCGCCTCGGCGCAGCTGGGCAAGGAGGAGATCGATCCGGCCCTCTATGATCTCAACCGCGTGGAGGTGCTGCGCGGCCCGCAGGGCACGCTCTACGGCTCGAGCTCCATGGGCGGCACCGTCAAGGTGGTGCCCAATGCGCCCGAACTCGGCAAGTTCTCGGCCTCGGGTGAGGACGTCTTCTCCGACACAACTTCCGGCGGTGGCATCAACCACAAGATCAATGGCATGGTGAACCTGCCGCTCGGGGACACGGCCGCAGTGCGCATCGTGGGCTCGGAGAGTTCGGATAGCGGCTGGATCCAGCGTCGCGTCATCCAGGACGGCGCGGTTGCCGTCGACGCGGGCGCCTTTCCATTTGTGACGCGGCCGGCCAATTTCTACACGGCACCGCTGCAGGAGCAAATCGACGGTGCGAACAGCACGACCGTGGATTCGGTGCGCATGTCGCTGCTCTGGAAGCCCATCGACAACCTGTCGATCACGCCCATGGTGATGTGGCAATTGACCCAGCAGGCTGCCCCGGATGCCGTCGACGTGAATGGCAATCCCACCCACCCCACCTTCCCGGCCACCAGTGCGCATTGGGAGATCTACGATTCACCGGAGCCGCAGCGTGACCGCTTCACGCTGTCGAGCCTGAAGATCGAATATCAGCTCGAAAGCTTCTCGATCACTTCCGCCACGGCAGACTGGAATCGCAATACGCTGGTGTCCCAGGACAGCACGGAGGAGAACGCGGCTCCCTTCGGCATCCCGGTCTACGATGCGCCGATCGGCCTCGGTCCATCGGGCCCGGCGCCCAACGGACCGGCTGTGACGGAGAAGGACTTCACGCGGCAGATCAGCGAGGAGCTGCGCTTCACGTCAACCGGCACCAGTCGCTTCCAGTGGATCCTCGGTTACTTCTACCAGGACCTGTATTCCGAATGGGACGAGTGGGCAATTGCGCCCCAGGCACCAGCGGCGGTAACGGGCGGCCCGAACTTATACGTGGACTACCAGCCGCAGGTCATCGTTCAGAACTCGGAGTTCGGGGAAGCCTCCTGGCAATTCACGCCCGACTTCAAGGTCACGGCGGGTCTGCGCCACTACCACTACAGCCTCGGCCAGACGAACCAGGAATTTGGGACTTTCACTGTGTACGGGGGCGTGGGAAACAACGTCCCGTACAACACGGCGGCCTCAAACGGCGCGAGCGGCACCGATCCGAAGTTCGATCTGAGCTATAACCTCGATAAGGACGTCCTGCTCTATGCCACCGCCGCCAAGGGCTTTCGTCTGGGCGGCGTGAACCAGCCGATTCCGGTGGCTTTGCCCGGGAACCCCAATTCGGTGCTGGTAGGAAACGAGTGCTCTCTGCAGGCGAAACTTCTCCTCAACGCGGCCTGCACTGGTCCGCTGTTGCAGGCCCCGGCCACCTTTTCCTCCGACTCGGTGTGGAACTACGAGATCGGGGAGAAATCCTCATTCCTCGACCATCGGCTGATCGCCAATGTGTCGGCTTACTACGAGCGCTGGACCAACCCGCAGATCGCAGCCAACCTTGCGGGTTTCGGCATCACCGCCAATGGCGGTAATGCGCGTGTCGTGGGCTTCGAGGCAGAGTTCCGGGCGCTGCTGACCCGCGAGTGGGATCTCGGGGTCAACGTCGGCTATACCAATTCACAGTTTACGCAGGCCAGCCTCATCACGGGATACCCGAGCGGCTACTCGGTCCCCGACATCCCGAAGGTCACGGCCTCAGGGAATCTGCGGTGGAAACATCCGCTGACGAGTGAGCTGTCGCTGATCGGAACGCTCGAGGGAGATTACGTCGGCACGCGCACGGATACACCGTACGGCGAGAGCATCACGCTCACTGACGTCAACCAATTCCTGATCCATCTGCCGGCGTACGCGATCGGCAACGCGCGCTTGGGATTGGGAGGCAGTGCGTGGTCCGCGTACCTGTTCGTGAATAACTTCACGAATACGCGGGCGCTGCTCGATCCCCAGCCGCAGATCGACCTGCAGATGGATGCCTTTGTACGCTACATCGTGAATCGTCCCCTGACGGCGGGACTCGATGTGTCGTACAAATTCAACTGAGCGATCGCGGTGCGGGCCATGCGGCCCGCACTGCGAGCTGGCGGCGCGGTTTTGCGCATGAGGTCTCTGGGTAAACGGCCGGATGGTTTGCGGCTCGAGCGCATGAAGGCTTCCGCCCGCTGGGCCGGCGAACGCTTTCGCAACATTCACCCGATATTGCCGGGCTTGCGCGATCCCGCCGCTCAGATGCCCTCCTTGCCGGACTTCCTGTGCGGCGGTGAGCGGCGTGTTCCTCGCCGGCAGCTCCCCTGCGTCAATCCGCGCCCCACGTGGTCCAATGCGCCGGGCACCGGTCTGCGCGTGACCTGGTTGGGCCACTCCACCGTGCTCATCGAAATGAATGGGTATCGCGTATTGACAGATCCCGTCTGGGGGCCGCGAGCTTCGCCGTCGCGCTTGATCGGCCCGAAGCGCTTCCAGCCGGTGCCGGTCGTACTGCGGGCTGTTCCGCCGATTGATCTGGTCGTCGTGTCTCATGACCACTACGACCATCTCGATTATCCGACGATTCGCGAACTGGCGAAGCTCGACGTGCCATTCGTCACCTCGCTCGGCGTCGGCGCGCATCTGGAGGCCTGGGGCGTGCCACCGGAACGCATCGTCGAGCTGGACTGGTGGGAGACTCACGCATTGACGGGCACAGAGTTATCCGTGACCGCCGCGCCGTCACAACATTTCTCCGGCCGCAGCCTTCACGATCGCAACGCCACGCTCTGGTCATCGATGGTCATTCGATCTTCCCGCCACGCTGTATTCTTCAGCGGCGATACCGGCTTGACGACAGAGTACGCGACGATCCGCGAGCGGACGGGTCCGTTTGATCTCATCATGCTGGAGATCGGCGGCTACCATCCAGCGTGGGGTGACATGCACCTGGGTCCTGAAAACGCGCTCCAGGCGCACGCGCTGCTGGGCGGTGGCGCTTTTCTGCCCATTCATTGGGGCACCTTTGCGTTGGCGACTCATCATTGGGACCAGCCGGCGGAAACCCTGCTGACCTGCGCTACGAGCAAAGACGTGCGGCTGCTGATGCCGCGACTGGGTGAGCCCGTCGAGCCGGCACACGAGCATGAGGTGACGCCGTGGTGGCGGCCGGTCGACCAGCGGCCGCCCCGCCAACTCCCGTCAGAGCCACCGGTGATCACGCTGCCTGAGTCAATGCCTTGGCCATTTGATTAATGGTTGCCCTCAGGGAGACCGTTATTGTTGCATCGATTCCATTCCTATGCGTGCATCGCTGTCGTAACCGTACTCGTTGTAGTCAAACCTACAGCCGCCTGCGCGGCGCAAGCGGATGTAGATGCAACCAGGCTCGCCCATGCAGATGCGGAGCCGGCGAACTGGATGACCTACGGCCGCACTTACGATGAGCAGCGATTCAGTCCCCTGACGCAGATAAACGCCACAAACGTTCGGCAACTCGGGCTGGCCTGGTTCGCCGACCTGGATACCCATAGAGGCCAGGAAGCTACGCCACTGGTCGTCGATGGCGTCCTCTACACTTCGACCGCCTGGAGCATGGTGAAGGCCTACGAGGGGGCAACCGGCAAACTGCTTTGGGCGTTTGATCCGAAGGTTCCACGCGAAATCGGACCGGACATCTGTTGTGACGCCGTCAATCGCGGTGTCGCGGTCTGGAAAGGCAAGGTGTACGTAGGGACATTGGATGGTCGGTTGATCGCTCTGGACGCTGCGACCGGAACGCCCCTATGGTCGGTGCAGACCACGGACAAATCAAAGCGCATCACGATCACCCAGGCGCCCCGTATCGTGAAGGACCGCGTGATCATCGGCATGAGCGGGGGTGAGTACAACGTTCGCGGTTACATCTCCGCCTATGACGCGGCCTCCGGCAAATTGGCGTGGCGCTTCTTTACAGTTCCGGGCGACCCGTCGGAGCCGTTTGAGGCGCCAATTCTGGCCAAGGCGGCGCGCACCTGGAGCGGGCAGTGGTGGAAATTCGGCGGCGGTGGAACCACGTGGGACGCAATAGCCTACGACCCTGAATTGGATCTGCTCTACTTCGGAACCGACAACGGCGATCCGTGGAACGCGAAATTCAGAAGCGAGAACCACGGCGACAATTTGTTCCTGACGTCGATTATTGCAGTACGGCCCGAAACCGGAAAATACGTCTGGCACTATCAGCTGGTTCCCGGGGATGAGTGGGACTTCTCAGCCACGCAGCAGATCATCCTTGCCGATGTGCGCATCAATGGCAGGCTGCGCAAGGTTCTGATGCAAGCCCCGAAGGACGGATTCTTCTACGTCCTGGACCGTCGGACCGGCAAGCTTCTGTCGGCCAAGGCGTTCAGCGTCGTGAACTGGGCCTCCGGCATTGACCTGCGATCCGGCAGACCGATCGAGAATCCGGCCGCACGCTATTCGCAAACGGGCAAGCCTTGGGTGTCCCTGCCGGGCGCCATGGGTGCACACAGTTGGCAGCCCATGTCATACAGCCGCGCGACCGGACTGGTCTATATTCCGGCCAACGAAGCGGGCTTTCCCTACACGCCGGAGACAACCTTTGCAGCCAAGCCGCGCGGCATGAACAATGGACTGGACAAGCTTGCCGGCGATCTGCCGCCAGATGCCGCTGCGCGTTCGCAGATTGCGGCCGGCCTGAAGGGCTATGTCGTCGCATGGAACCCTGCCCTTGCCAAGGAGGTGTGGCGCATCGACCTGAAGGGACCCTGGAACGGCGGTCTGTTGAGTACCGCAGGCAATCTGCTGTTTCAGGGCAATGCATCCGGTGAGTTCGTAGCGTACCGCGCGGATACCGGCGAGCGCTTATGGTCGCAGCCCACGCAAACGGGCGTGGTCGCCGGGCCGATCACTTACGAAGTAGACGGAGCCCAGTACGTTGCAGTACTAGCCGGGTGGGGCGGCGTGTTTCCGCTGGTCGGTGGGGAGCTGTCCGACAAGTCGGGCAAGCAGCGTAACGTCAGTCGCCTGCTGGTCTACAAGCTCGGCGGCGACGCCTCGCTGCCGGTGCTGGAGAGGGCTGATCGCGCCCTGGACCCGCCTAATGAGAGCGCCGATGAGGACACGCTCAGCAGTGGCCATGCGCTGTACGCCAATTTCTGTTCCGACTGTCATGGCGCGCGCGCCTACGCGGGCGGCGTCATCCCTGATCTTCGCGCCAGCGCCCTGCTTCGGAGCGATGCATGGTTCGACGTGGTTCTCGGCGGCGTGTTGAAAAGCGAAGGCATGGCATCCTTCGCAACCGTGCTCGATCACCGCCAAGCCGCCGCCGTGCGCTCCTGGGTGATATCGGTCGCACAGGCGGACCAGGCGACCGGGGCGGTGGCGCAGTCACCCTGAGCCCCGGACCTGCGTATTCTGGATTGTCGGTATCATAGCCGACGAACCATGAGTCCGACCCGGGAGATCCCAATGACTCATTCCAAGCACCCGAGACGGGTCGTTACCGGTCATGATGCCGACGGCAAATCGATTGTCGTCGCGGATGGCCCGCCGCCGCAACATCATCCGATGAAGGGCGCGGCGATCGGCGCGGACTTTTACGAGATCTGGAACACCACCAGGGCCGTCCCGGTGCTCACCTCAACGGAGGCGCAAGAACCAAATGAGCGTGGCTTCTCGATCATGCCGGTCACGGGCCATCTGTTGCGCATCATCGAGATCTATCCGCCGCAGGAAGGAGGCAGGCGCACGGTAATGCACCGCACGAAGACACTCGACTATGTCGTGGTGATTGAGGGCGAAGTCATTCTCGCGCTCGACGACACCGAATTGGCGCTGAACAAGGGCGATGTAGTCGTCCAGCGTGGCACGAATCACGCCTGGGAGAATCGTTCGAATAAAGTCGCGCGCATGGCATTCTTTCACATCGATGCCGAATTCAGTGAGGAGTTGCTCGCCAAACTGCCTAAGCCGCTGGAGCTGATGCGCTGACGCGAGCAGGAGAACCTGGCACTGGAGCAATACCAACGCCGGCAGATGTACTCCGGCCGAGCAAAACGGGAGGTGGACGTGAGCGATACAAAGGACGCGGCATTCGCCGCAGGCATGCAGGTGCGACGCGATATGTTCGGGCCCGGCGGGGCCGAGGAGCGCTATGCGCAGGCCACGGACTTCAATCGTCCGTTCGAGGACATGGTCACGCGCTACTGCTTCGGCGACACATGGACCCGGCCGGGTCTGGATCGCAAGACCCGCAGTCTGATCACGCTGGCCGCACTGACCGCACTGACCAAGCCAAATCAGATCCAGGTCCACGTCGCCGGCGCCCTGGCGAATGGCTGCAGCATCGATGAGATCCGCGAGACGATCCTGCACACCGCCGTCTATGCGGGTGTACCCTGTGGTGTCGAAGCCTTCAATGCAGCGGCCGAGGCGCTCGCGCGTCATGCCGAGAGCAAGCGGTGAACGTCGCGTTCATCGGAGTGGGTGCGATGGGGGCCCCTATGGCGACCTGTATTGCGCGCGCGCGCCACACGCTCACCCTATACGACAGCGTACCCGAGCGCGCCAAGCAGGTGGCCGCCGAGCAGGGCTGCCACGTCGCTGACGGATTCGACGGGCTGGCAGCCTCGGTCTTCGTCGTGACGATGCTGCCAACCGGACAGATCGTACGCGATCTGTACCTGCGCGAGGGACTGGCGCAGAAGCTGCGGCGTGGCGCCATCGCGATCGACATGAGCTCGTCCGATCCTGTAGGCACACGGGAACTCGGCGCCGCACTCGCGGCCTTTGGCATTACGCTGATCGACGCACCCGTCTCCGGCGGCGTACCACGTGCGGCGCAGGGCACCCTGACAATCATGATCGGCGGCGATGATCCGGCGGCGATTGATCGCGCCCGACCACTGCTAAGCGCCATGGGAGATCGTCTGTTCGGCACCGGGCGTCTCGGAAGCGGACACGCGATGAAGGCGTTGAACAACTTCGTGGCAGCAGCGAGTTTCGCCGCCTGTGCCGAGGCTCTATTAGCCGGGCAGCGCTTTGGCCTCGATCCCACGCGCATGGTCGAGATCCTGAACGTGTCCACGGGCCGTAACTTCCACACCGATCTGGTGCTACGGGAACACGTGATCGGTGGAAAGTTCGCCACCGGCTTTCAGCTCGGGTTGCTCGCCAAGGATGTGCGCATAGCCGCCGGGCTGGCGCGCGACCTCCGGCTGGATGCGCCGCTCGTGCACCTGGTCAGCGAGCGCTTCGAGGCCGCGCGCGATGCGCTCGGCTACACCTGCGATCATACGGAGGCGATCAAGGCCTGGGACAAGAACGCCGCTGTATGAATGCGACGGGACCCTCCGTCGACGTCGTAGACGTCATTGACTCGGCGCGCTACTTCGGTTGGCCGCTGGCCATCACGATCCTGACGATCCTCATCATGCTGGTCGACGGCTACGACCTGCAGACGATGTCATTCGTCGCCCCGGCCATCGTGACCGACTGGGGTATCGCGCGCGCCGATCTCATCTGGGTCTTGAACGGCAGCCTGATCGGCATGGCCCTTGGGTCGGTGGTACTCGGCCGGCTCGGTGACCGAGTCGGGCGCAAGGGCGCCTTCATCGCCTGTCTGCTGTCCCTGTGCGCCGGTTCGCTACTGAGCGCCCATGCCCGCAGCCTCGGTGAGTTATTCGTATGGCGTGCAGCCACGGGCATCGGACTCGGCGGGCTGACGCCGCTGGCCGCGACGTTCATCTCGGAGTGGACTCCGCGCCGAGTACGCAGCATCGCTGTCGCCTGCACCGTGGTGTCCGTACCACTCGGTGGAATGCTGGGCGCCATGATCGCGCAACGTGCGATTCCATCGTTCGGCTGGCGGGCGATCTTCTGGGTCGGGACCGCCCTGCCGCTGCTGTTCGTCATTCTCGCCGCGTGGCTATTGCCTGAGTCACCGAGATTCCTGGCTCAGGATCCGGCCCACTCGAAGCGTCTGGCCGCCATTCTCAACCGACTGGTGCGAGAGCCGCGCTTTGTGGGCAGCGAGCGCTTTTATGTGGCCGAACCCGCAGCCCCCGCCCGTCACTGGCTCGGCATCATCCTCAGCGGCGAATACCGACAAACCACGCTGCTGCTTTGGGTCGCCTTCGCGTTCAATACGCTCGGCCTGTACAGCTACGCGAACTGGCTGCCCACTGTACTGACGGCGGCTGGATTGACGCAGACGGCGGCGCTCGAGCAGCACGAGTATTTCAACTTCGGCGGCGTCTTCGGCGCGGTCGGCGGAGCGATCCTGATCGGCCGCTACGGCTCGCGCCTCGTGGGAACGGGGCTGGCGCTGCTCGGAGTCGGCGCTACACTGCTGGTCGGCGCCACGCTGGCGGACTCAAGCCCTCCTGCTCCGGCACTCGCGCTCCTCGTGCTCGCTGCTGGAGCGGCCTTCAGCGGCATGCAGTCCTTTCTCTACGCCGTCGGAGCCCATTCCTACCCGACCTACGTTCGCGGCGCGGGGGTAGGCTGTGCACAAACCATCTCGCGCATCGGCGGCGTCCTCGGCGGCCTTGCGGCCGGGGCTTTCTTCGGCCTGCATCCGCAGCCACCGCTGAGCAATTTCTTCTATGCCTTGGGTACCCTCGTGATCATGGTTGCCGTGAGCTTCTACTTGCTGCGCACGCATATTGCACCAAACCGCAAGCGCCAATGACGCCGGCACATCGCTAACGCCCGCGAGAATTGCACACCTTCAGAGAAACTTCTGGTACTGCAGCAGCACCGTGAGCGGCGGTAGCGTCGCGACCTGCGGGATGATCATGCCGGCGGCATTGTATTGCGCATAACCGACGTAGCCGATGTCCCCCAGGTTGGGTTTGGCATTGGTGACGTTGCGCACGTTGATGGAGACCTCGGAATTGCCCCGATCAACACCGAGCCGCATGTTCACCAGCGAATAGGCGGGGCGCGTCGATTCCGCCCCGAGGCCTCCATTCAGCAGTGCGACGCTGTTGCCCGTGTAACTGTAGTCGGCGGACACGAAACCCTTGAGCTCACTGGTGATCGGATGCGAATAGACGGTGCCCAGCGTGACGTTCCAGGCGGGCGTGCCCAGGATGCGCGTTCCCGGCGCGACGCCCAAGATGCTCAGCGCGCCGGGTGCGGTGATGTCAGTATGCTCGAAGCCCGCGCCAAACCGCAGCTGCCACTCCCGGGACAGACGCCCATCGATCTCGACCTCGCCGCCACTGATCGTCGCCTTCTGGCCGTTGATGTCAAAATAATAGCCGCACTCCAGCGCCACTTGCTGCTGCAGATTGCTCCAGTCGATGTGATACGCCGCCGCTGAGACCAGCAGCCCCGGATGCGGCAGCTGCACCTTGGTGCCGAGTTCATAGCTCCAGAGCGTGTCCGACTTCAATTGCGTGATATCGGTCACCGGCAAGCCTGCCTGCTGGCAGAACGGCGCATAGGCCTGCGCGCCGCCCGCCCGGAAGCCCTTCGAAGCCGAACCGTATATCATGGCATCATCGGTGGCCTGATACGCCAGCTCGACCTTCGGATTGAAACCCGACTGGCTGTTCTCCTCCGGGTGACTCAGCGTCGACCCGAAGTTCATGAAACCGTCGGCGGTGAAGTCGGCATGCTGCGACAGCCAGTACTCGCGTGCACCCAGCGTCAAGGTAAGCTTTGGCAGGAACTTGTAGTACAGCTCACCGAACAGCGACGTGTCCTGTTGCACGCCGGGATTTCTCTGATCCCAGATCAGGTCATTGGGCCAGGCGCCGACCACGGTATTGTCGGCCGTCGCCGCGACCAACCCATTGGCATAGGTCGGGGGAATCATGAACAGTGTGTGAGTTCTGGAATAGAACGCACCGATGGTGCCGCTGAGATTGTGCACCGGGTCGAAGGCGTAGCGCACCTCCTCGGTGAGCTGATCGTGATAGTGCTCCCCATCCCAAATAAAAGGTTGGGCAGGCAGCTGGCCGGGGCCGCTCCCTATCGGCACCTGATAGTAGGACGTGAATATCTGTTCGGTACCGTAGGTCGAGTCCTCAATATCCGACGTATGCCGGTAAAAAAAACTCGTCGACGATATGAGCGACCAGCCCTGGCCGCTGTACTTCAGTTCCAGCGAGGGCAGCGCCCAGTCGTCGGACGCCTTCGGCTGCACATTGAAGGCGCGGTTCAACGTGTAGTCGGGCTCGAAAGACGGCAGCGGCGCGTCCGTGGCCGGAAAGCCATAGTCCGACGTGTTCTGAAACATCACCCGCAACTTGGCTTCAAAGTTGTCGGTGATGCGCAGCAGCGCCGAGAGCGACCCGCCACCGCTGCTGATCTGTCCCTGATCACCAACGCTGGTGCGCGGTACGTTCAGGAACGGATTTGAGACGGCCGGGCTTGAAGGATCCGGATAGGTGCGGGTGAGATAGCCGGCATCATGATTGGCAAACAGCACGATGCGAAGCGCCAGTCTGTCCGGCACCAGCACCAGATTGCCGATGAAGTTTGCC
>Ga0302324_100018331_pt1 | contig 13808 bp, 11 predicted proteins | sample Palsa_T0_1_FD_201949 | JGI IMG/M metagenome (GOLD analysis project Ga0302324, IMG submission 201949) | Peat permafrost microbial communities from Stordalen Mire near Abisko, Sweden - Palsa_T0_1 | ecosystem: Environmental > Terrestrial > Soil > Palsa > Peat permafrost | place: Sweden: Abisko... | reverse complement strand
CGCGGCGTACCGTGGCGTGGTCAGGTTCCTCGGCGTGACCCTCTTGGTCGCGGTCACCAGCGGCCTGGCGATCTGGCTGTTCCAGAGCGGCGCTGAGCTCACGGTGGGGGCCAGCGGCCTGATCTTCGGCTACTTCGGCTACGTCCTGGCCCGGGGGGTCATCGACAGGAACCTCATCGATGCGCTCGCCGCGGTGGTGATGGCGCTGTCGTACGCCTACATCCTGACCGTGGCGCTACCCGGTACCCCCGGGGTGAGCTGGACCGGCCACCTCGGCGGCCTGGTCGGCGGGCTGGCCGCCGGCTGGATCTTCCGGACGAGGCGCGGCGTCCGCGGCCCGGCCCGGACCGGGCGCCCCGGCGATTCCGGCCGCGGATCGCCGGGCGCCACCGTGGCCGTGCCGGTGAGCCCGGGCCATCCGCGGGCCGACCTGTACAAGGAGCTGGGCGACCTGGGCCTTTAAGCCGTCCGGTTACCGGCCGGCTGAGTTCTAGGCCAGCTCGGCGACGTACGGCGTGCCGTCGCGCCAGGCGGCGATCTGCTCGGGACGGCCGTATTCGGCCAGGTAGTCGACCACCCGGTTCTTGACGTGATCCCACACCAGGATCGGCTCGGCGTCACAGTCCGCCACCAGCGGCGCGAACGACGCGAGCGGTCGGACCACCGTGTCCAGGGCCGGGTAGACGAAGACCGCGGTCGATCGCCGCGTCACGGTGCCGCCCGCCACCACCCGGTGCCGGCCGGCCGGCATCCGGCCGCCGCTCCACTGGGTCAGCAGCGAGCCGGAGAACACCAGCAGCGCGCCAGGGACGATCGGGACGGGGAGCCAGGTCCCGTCCGGCGCCTGGATCTGCAGCCCTTCGTAATCACCTTCCTGCGTCAGGATCGTGACCGCGGAGTCATCCACGTGCTCGAGCAGCAGCAGCTTGTCCTCATCCGCGGCTTCGGGATAAGCCCAGGTCGGATAGTCGTTCACGGTCAGCCGCAGATGCGGCGGGGAGCCCAGCGCGAACGTGTTCTCGCGCAGGCCCTGAGCCTTGGCGTACAGCCAGAGCATCCGCTTCGCCAGACCAAGGGACGCCTCGATATAACGGAACGCCACCTCGCGCAGCCCCGGGTCATCGGCCGGCCACACGTTGGCGTGCGCGTACAGGCCGAGATACTCCTCAGCCAGGCCCGCCGCCCGCGCGGCCCCGATGTCGTCGTACTGGGCCGCGTTGAAGCGCTCGAGCTCAAGCCGCCCGAAGTCATCTGGCCACTGCCGCCAGCCGCGGTAGGGGTGCGGGCTGGCCAGCTTCGCCTTCTCCGCCCGCGGCAGGCCGAGCAGCCGGGCCGTGCGGGCACTCAGGTCGCTGATGAGATCGTGCGGCACGCCATGGTTGATCACCTGCAGGGCGCCCAGTTCCTCAGTGGCGGCCCGCACCGCGCCAAGCTGCGAGTTGTTGCCGGCGCTCGCGGCGCGGAGATCGATCACAGGAATGGCGTACGCCATCAGCTCGTCCTCTCGATGTCTCCACAGGCTCCCGGGTGAACATCGCTGCCGAGGTAGGAGACCAGCCCGAGATCCACAGAAACAGGTGCAGGTTGGTGTTATCACTGTAGCCCAAGAACGGCCTGGACCCGGCCAGGGCCTGATCCCAACCCGGTCGGCTCCACGCTTTGGCGAAGTAATTCCCTGTCGCCGAGCAGCACAAGCCCGTGATGAAGGTGAGCCATATCCGGGCGTCGGCGAGCTGCCGGAGAACCCATGGCGGCGAGCAGGGCCCGATGCTCCGCTCGGGCAGCCCGGGTCTGGTCCGGCAGGAGCTCGCCGCCTGGGCCGCCGCCACCGAGATGACCCGCAGCGTCGCCCGCCACGACGGCTGGCGGATCCAGTTGCATGACGTTGGGCCGCATCATCGGGACGGCGACAGCCTCCGTAGTGGTAGTGGCGATCGCGTACCCGCCACATTGGGACCGGGGGTAAACCCCCGATGACATTCGGGGGGCCGCACCGTCGTAGTTTCAGCGCCCGATTCCTAGCGTGTGAGGTACGCAGGGGCAGCAGTTTTCGGGGAAACGGGGTAGCCAGAATGACCGTGATAAGCAGGGAGCGCACGAGGGCGACGTGGCTTACCGGAGCGGCCGGCCTGCTGATGCTCGGGGTGGCCTTCGTGATGATGGTCGTAGCGGCGCCTTCCCAGGCCCACCCGCTACCGCGTCACGCCGCAGCGCAGGCCCAGGCGTACACACTGTCCATGATCACCGAGAGCTGGTCAGCTAACGGTTCGGAGTGGGCCGCCCGGTCGCCCTTGGCCAGATCCGTGGTGAGCTGACCGAAGGGATCGCCTAGCGTGCGATGTGAGGGAACGATCCCGAACATGACGGAGAAGACAGATGATCCTGGTGACGGGGGGCCACCGGCAATATCGGCGATCAGGCTGGGTATTCGTCGTCGGCGACGTGGTCGCCCCACTCGGCGGTCTGGCCGTCGTCCGCCTCCTGGATCGCCAGATGCGTCATGAACGTCCTGGGCCCGGCCCCGTGCCAGTGCCATTCCCCCGCTCCCGCCTGCACGGTGTCACCGGCCCGGATCGCCTCCGGATCGCCGCCGCGGCTCTGTACCAGCCCCGCGCCCTCGGTCACGTGCAGCACCTGGCCGAGCGGATGGCAGTGCCAGGCCGTGCGGGCGCCTGGCGCGAAGTGCACGCTGAGTACCCGGGTCCGGGCTGGCGGGACGGGCGCCGCGATCTCGTCCATCCACACCGGGCCGGTGAACCAGTCCGTCGGTCCCGGCCTGGTGTCCGCGCGTTTCCTGCTGATTTCCACGGCGTTATCACTCCCTAGCTGGCCCGCGGGCCGCGCAGCACCACGACCGAACGGGGCCCGACGGTGACCTGATCGCCGGCCTGGCACCGCGGCGCCGCCCCCACTGGCTCGAAGCTATCTATGTCCGTCTCCCAGGTCTGCCCCGCCCGGGCCGCCGGAACGGTGAAGGCCAGGGGCTCCCACCACGCGTTCACCAGGACCAGGAAGTCGTCGTCCAGCATCGGCTGGCCGTCCGGGCCGGTATCGGGGTCGTCGGAGCCGTCGAGGTAGACGCCGAGCGCCAGCGCGTTGGGGTCGGACCAGTCGGCCTCGTTCATCGGCGTCCCGGCCGGCGTGAACCAGCCAAGCTCGGAGGCCTCGATCCCGCTGAGGAACCTGCGGCGGCGGAAAACCGGATGAGACCGACGGAACGACACGAGTTTGCGCGTATACGAAAGCAGCTCGCCGTCGGTGGCGGACCAGTCGAACCAGGAGATCTCGTTGTCCTGGCAGTAGGCGTTGTTGTTACCGGCCTGGGTCCGGCCCAGCTCATCGCCGCCGAGCAGCATGGGCACGCCGAACGAGAGCAGCAAGGTGGTCAGCATCGCCCGGGACTGCCGCGCCCGCAGCGCCAGCACCTCCGGGTCGATCGTCGGGCCCTCGGCGCCGCAGTTCCAGGAGCGGTCGTCGTTGGTGCCGTCCCGGTTCGACTCGCCGTTGGCTTCGTTGTGCTTGGTGTCGTAGGACACCAGGTCCTTCAGGGTGAAGCCGTCGTGCACCGTGATCAGGTTCACCGAGGCGGTCGGCTTGCGCCGGTCGCCCCCGTACAGGTCGGATGAGCCGGCGAACCGGGTGGCGAACTCGCCGAGGGCGCCGCGCCGCTGGCTGCGCCAGAAGTCGCGCATGCTGTCCCGGTACTTGCCGTTCCACTCGCGCCACGGCGCCGGGAACCGGCCGAGGTCATAGCTGTCCATCTGCCCGACGTCCCACGGCTCGGCGATGAGCTTGGCCTGTGACACCACCGGATCCTGCGCGACCAGGTCGAAGAACGCGGACATGCTGCTGAACCCGCCGTACTGGCGGGCCAGGGTGGCGGCGAGGTCGAACCGGAACCCGTCGACGTGCATCTCGGTGAGCCAGTACCGCAGCGAGTCCATGATCAGCCGCAGCGCGACCGTGTTTCCGGCGTTGAGCGAGTTGCCGGTCCCGGTCGTGTCGTAGTACTGGTCCGGGTGGCCGGGGTTCAGCCGGTAGTAGGCCGTGTTGTCCAGGCCGCGGAAGCACAGCGACGGACCGCCCTCGCCGCCCTCGGCGGTGTGGTTGAAGACGACGTCGAGGATGACCTCGAGCCCCGCGGCGTGCAGCGCCTTGACCATGGCCTTGAACTCGGTTACCTGACCGCCGGCCCGGTCCCCGGAACGCACCGCCGCGGAGTAGGCCTGGTGCGGCGCGAAGTATCCGATCGTGTTGTAGCCCCAGTAGTTGGTCAGGCCGCGCTTGAGCAGGAAATCGTCAGGCACGTACTGATGCACCGGCAGCAGTTCCACCGCGGTCACGCCCAGATCGGTCAGGTGCTGGACGGCCGCCTCGTGAGCGAGCCCGGCATAGCTGCCGCGCAGCGAGTCGGGCACATCCGGGTGGCGCATGGTGAAGCCCTTGACGTGGACCTCGTAGATGATCGTGTCCGCGTAGTCGCGTCGCAGCGGGGCATCGTCACCCCAGTCGAACCCGGGGTCGGTGACCAGGCTGAGCGGGACGTGCCCGGCGGAGTCCAGCGAGCTGGGCGCATCGGCGTTGCCCGAGTCGTAGTCGAACACCTCGGGCCCGAACACCACCTCGCCGCGCACCGCCCGCGCGTAGGGGTCGATCAGGAGCTTGGCCGGGTTGCAACGCAGTCCCCGGGCCGCGTCGTAGGGGCCGTGGACGCGATACCCGTAGGCCTGCCCGGGGCCGATCCCGGGGATGAACCCGTGCCAGACCCCGTCGTCGTAGTCCGGCAGCCGGACCCTGGTCTCGTTCCCCGCCTCGTCGAACAGGCCTACCTCGGCCGCCTCGGCGACGCCGGAAGCCACCGCGAAGTTGGTCCCGCCGTCGCGAGGCATCGCGCCCAGGGGCGACGGCCGGCCAGGAAGCGCATCAGCCACTTAACCTACGTTACGATCACCGTCCGCGTCGGCTCCGGCCGCCCCCCAGGCCCCGGCGCCTCGGTGCCGACGATCTCCTACGGCGCTGGATGCGAGGTGTGCGCGCGGCTGCCAAATCGACGCAGATCACCGACCACGATCGCGGGCATGCACTCTGGCCGCTGTCCTGGCTGAGCAGCAGCCCGGCAGTGATCAGCGAGATAGTCATCAGGAGCCACAGCAGCATCGCGGCCCGCCCGGATCTCCTCGAGCGTCGGCATCTCTTTACGTCGACCGCATCCTTGGCCTGGAACTGCTCGTGAAATAGGACAGCCACGGGACTGACGCCGCGGACATTTACCGCCGGGCCGGGTCTGTCAAGATCTTCTGCTCTTGTGGTCGCGTGCCGGGCTATCCTGACGTAAGTGCGGCGGAGGGGCTCGCCGTCCTGACGTCCGCGTATGCGCGGGCGACGCGAACACGGCGGTGCCGTCAACGGTCCCTACCAGGCGTATCACTAGGCGCGGGTAGGAAGGATGGCGCCGATGCCGAACGGCGAGAATATTCTGGCTGACGCCTTGAATGAGCTGGCTGCGCTGGGAACGGCGCGGGACCGGGAGCAGCTCGCAGCGTTGCTGGAGCGGCTGGATGCGGCGCGGCTGCGTGTCCTGGTGGTCGGCGAGGCTAAGCGAGGCAAGAGCACGCTGATCAATGCTCTGCTCGGCCGCGAGATACTGCCAGCGGGGGTCACGCCACTGACCGCGGTCGTGACCACTGTGCGGTACGGTAACGACCCGCGGGCCGAGGTGCTCTTCCTCGACGGGCATGAGGAAAAGCACCCGCTGACCGCATTGGCGGCCTTCGTCACGGAGCCGCGGAATCCCCGTAACCGTCGCGGGGTGGCTGGCGTGACGGTGTACCTGGACGAACCGCTGCTCGCGGCCGGGGTGGAGCTGGTCGACACGCCGGGGACGGGCTCCGTGTTCGAGTGGGACACCGAGACGGCCCACGAGGCGCTGCAGTCGATGGATGCGGCCGTGTTCGTACTGACGGCCGACCCGCCGGTATCGGCAAGCGAGCGGGACCTGCTGGCGAGGGTGGCGGGGTTGTCGGTGATGACCTTCGCCGTGCTGAATAAGGTGGATCACCTAGATGAGCCGGATGTGGCGGAGGCGCTGGATTTCACTCGTGGAGTCCTTAGCGAGTCCGGCCATGCCGGCCAGGTGTACCCGATGTCGGCGCGCGCGGCCCTCGGCGGCTACGATGCCGGTTTCGCTGCGTTCGAGGCCGATTTCGTGGCGTACTTGCTAGCCCGGCGGAAGGCCGACCTGCGCGCGTCGGCGGTCGCGCAGGCTCGCCGGATCGCCAGCTCCCTGCTGGATGAGGTGGCGCTGACCCGCCGGGCGGCCGAGATGCGGGCCGGCGATGCGGCCCAGCGTGTCGAGCAGTTCGGCGCCCGGCTTTCTGAGGTGGCCGCGCGGAGCCGTGACGCCGTGGCTGTCGCCGAGGCCGAGTCGGCGCGGCTGCTGTTCGCATTGAACGATGCTGCTGATGGAGATGCCCCGCGGCTGGGCCGTGAGATCACCGGGCAGCTCGGCACGTTGCTGGACGGCGAACTGCGGACGGCGGCGCCGGCTGAGATCGAGCGGCGCGGCCGTGCGCGGCTGGCGGCGCTCGCCGAGGCGGCCGCGGAGGGCTGGCGTCAGCAGCGGCAGGAAGCCATCGAACAAGGACTTGCCCGGGTCGATGCCCGGCTCGCGGCCGGTCTGGAAGCCGAGCTCAACGTGCTCCGCGACTCCGCCGTCGAGTTGCTCGGCCTGGACCTTGCAATCCCCGAGCCGGGCAGGCGGCTGGCCGAAGACCGGCGGTTCTTTTACACCACGGCGGAGGACGTCGGCCAGACCGAGCTGCTGGCCGGTGCGGTCCGCCGCTGGCTCCCCGGCGAATTGGGCCGGCGGGCGGCCCGGGAGCACCTGCGCCGTGAAGCTCTCGGTCTGATAGAAAGCCAGGTCGGCAGGGCCAGGGGTGACCTGCAATACCGGCTCGCCGAGGCGACGCGGGCGCTGGTCCGGGAGGTCGAGCAGCGGTATGTCGAAGGGACCAGCCGGATAAGGTCTGCGCTGCAGGCCGCGGCCGAGCTGCGCGAAGCGTCGGCCGCCGGGGCCAGCCGGACGGAAAGTGAGCTGGCCAGGCGAGAAGCGGCGGTGAGTCATGCCGTCGGTTTGCTGGACCGGGCCGAAGCGCCGAGGTAGACCTCACCGTCGATCAGCGCGGCGGCCTCCCCGCCTCGGCCATCGATGGAGCGCCGAGGGGCGCGATCATGACAGGCCGCAATCTTTGAGGCGAGAAGGCGCTAAATAAGTACGGTAAAATAGGCAAAGGCGATGAAGCTCGCCTCTAACCGCCGCCGTGGCTGATGGCTTCTGCCGCGCGACGTGCTGGCGGAGGCTGACGTGAATCCTGGAACGTTCAGCAGCATCCTGTTCGAACGTCCTTCCGACGAGGTCCAGCGCGAGGACCCGTCGATGTTCCGCGACCTGAACCTTGATCAGGTGTTCGCCGCGGTGGCGTCCGGGCGGGACGAATACGACCTGATGCCGTTCTTCGCCACTCCGCTGCGGGATGTCCGCGCGGTGGAATACCGGCACGAGGCCCAGCGGGACATGGCCGACGACGCCCTGTCTAAGGCGGTGGCGGAGTTCACCCGGGCGATGCATGAGATGCGCGACGACCTGGGCCTGTCCGGCAAGCTCCGCGATCGGTACTCCAAGGAGCGCTGGTTCCTGGACGCGGCCCGCGTCTACGGCCAGGCCGTCACGGCCCTGGCTGAGGCGCTCACTGCGATCGAGCCCGGCTCGCGCGGTTTCACGGCGTTCCGGCAATACCTCGCGGACTACACCCAGTCCGAGGCGTTCACCGGTCTGATCGCGGACATCGCCAGGGTGACCAGCGCATTGGACGAGGTGAGGTACTGCGTCCTCATCAAGGGCAACCGGGTCAGGGTCACCAGGTACGAAGGTGAGGCCGACTACAGCGCGGAGGTACAGCGTACCTTCGCGAAGTTCGCCGAGCGCACGGTCAAGGACTACCGCGTCGGGTTCCGGGGCCGGGCGGAGATGGATCACGTGGAGGCCCGCATCCTGGATCTGGTGGCCAGGCTGTACCCAGAGGTGTTCCAGGCGCTGGATGGTTTCTGCGCCAGTCATTCCGGCTATCTGGACGAGACGATCCGCGTGTTCGACCGGGAGGTCCAGTTCTACGCCGGGTACCGGGACTTCATCGCGCCGATGAGGGCGGCGGGACTGGAGTTCTGCTATCCCGTCATGTCACCCGACGCTAAGGAGACCAGCGTCCAGGGGGCGTTCGATCTCGCGCTGGCGGCCAAGCTGATGCCCAAGGCCGGCGCGATCGTGCGTAACGACTTCCACCTCACCGGCTCCGAACGTATCTTCGTGGTGACCGGCCCTAATCACGGCGGCAAGACGACGTTCGCGCGGCTGTTCGGCCAGCTGCATTACTTGGCCAGCCTGGGCTACCCGGTCCCGGCGGGCCAGGCGGCCCTGTTCCTGCCGGACCGGGTCTTCACGCACTTCGAGCGGGAAGAAGACCTGGCCACGCTGCGCGGAAAGTTCGAAGACGAGCTGGTCCGGATCAAGGGCGTGCTGGACGAGGCGACCGGGGACAGCGTCCTGGTGATGAACGAGAGCTTCGCCTCGACCACGCTGCGGGACGCCTTGTTCGTCGGCGAGCGGGTGCTCGACCGGATGACCGCCCTCGGGCTGCTCGGCGTGTACGTCACGTTCGTCGATGAGCTGGCGTCGCGGAACGCCGCCTGCGTCAGCGTGGTGGCCACGGTGGCCCCTGACAACCCAGCGGAGCGGACGCTGAAGATCGTCAGGAAGCCCGCCGACGGTCTTGCCTACGCGGCGGCGATCGCCGGCAAGTACCGCCTGACCTACCGGCAACTGAAGGAGCGGCTGACCTGATGAAAGCCTTCTTGATGTACCCGGACCGGGATTTCGACCTCGAGCAGGACCTGCCACCGAACGAAGCCGACCTGAGCAGCGACCTGGAGCTGGGCACTCTCCTGCGGGCGATGGCCAGCGGCGACAAGTTCCTGCTCGATGTGGCCAGGCACGGCCTTCAATCGGGCCTGACTAGCCCGACTGAGATTGTGTACCGGCAGCACGTTCTCGCCGACTGCGTGGCCGAGCCCGGCGCAGTCCGGGATCTCTACGACGTCGCGGTCGCCGCGATCACCGGGGAGAGGCATCTCTTTGGCTGGACAATGCGGGATTCACCGGACTCCATCCTGTACCGCGCCCGGCAGGCGATGCAGCTGTACCTGGACATGTTCCGGCGGCTGCGAGGGATCGCCGATGCCCAGGCTGCCGGCTTTAGATCCGAGGGGTTCACCAGGTTCTTCGCCATGCTCACTGAGGAGCTGGCCGATGAGTACCTGGCCGAGATAGACGCTCAGATCGGTGAGCTGGAATTCCGCCGCGGCACGTTGATCAGCGCCAGGCTCGGACCGGGCGCCAAGGGCACGAGTTACGTCCTGCGGCGGCATCCAGAGCAGAGCTGGCGGGACCGCATACCTGGCCTGAACAGGCCTGGCTACACGTTCTACGTCCCCGAACGGGACGAGGGCGGAATGCGGGCGCTGTCAGATCTGACCAGCCGGGGAGTCAACAGCACGTCGAGCGCGCTGGCCCAGTCCGCGGACCACGTTCGGTCCTTCTTCGAGATGCTCCGCGCCGAGCTGGGCTTCTACCTGAGCTGCCTGAACCTGCGGGACCGGCTGACGGCCGAGGGCGGCCCGGTCTGCTTCCCCGACCCGGATACCCCGGTCCCGGTCGGCGCCGGGCACGCCCGGCTGTCCGCCCGCGGACTGTACGACGCGTCCCTGGCGCTGAGCCTGGAGGACGGCCGAGCGGTCGGCAACGACCTGGACGCAGACGGCAGGCAGCTGATCATGATCACCGGGGCGAACCAGGGCGGTAAGTCGACGTTCCTGCGCAGCGTTGGCCAGGCGTACCTGATGATGCAGGCTGGGATGTTCGTGCCGGCCTCCTCGTTCGCCGCCAGCGTCAGCACAGGGGTCTTCACCCACTTCAAGCGCGAGGAAGACGTAACGATGGAGATGGGCAAGCTGGATGAGGAACTGGACCGGATGAGCGTCATCGTCGGCCAGATCACGCCCGGCTGCCTGCTGCTGTGCAACGAGTCGTTCGCGTCCACCAACGAACGTGAAGGATCCGAGATCGCCCGTCAGGTCATCCGCGCGCTGACCGAGGCCGGGATCCGGATCATCTTCGTCACCCACCTGTACGACCTGGCGGAACGCTGCTTTGCGCAGCATGACCCGGCGACCCTCTTCCTCCGCGCTGAGCGGCAGCCTGGCGGCCGTCGCACTTTCCGCCTGCCCGCGGGTGAACCCCTGCCGACCAGTTACGGCCAGGATCTGTACCAGCAGGTGTTCGGCGCCGCGGACCAGGCACAGACGGCACGGGTGTGAGGAGGTGCCGGCGGGATCAGGCCGCGCCCTGCCAGCCACCCGTCCTGGCCAGCCACCCGTCCTGACCAGCATCGCGACCGTAAGCGACCAGTGGGCCCTTGTGGCGAGCGGCGCCAAGGTTGACAATGACGACTGGCGATGAGGCTCGCCACCGTGCGGCCTAGGGACCGGTTCCCTGGCCGGGAAACCGCGGGTCGTCTGTCCCGCTGATGGCCTCTGTCCCTGTCTCGCCGCGGCAGGAGAGGAGGCTGGCATGGTGGCTGTGACGTGCTGTTCTATGGGGTCGACGGGGTCGACGGGATTGCCGCGATGAGCGGCGGTCGGTTCCGCCGGGTGCTGGTCGGCTGGGATTGCTCGGTCGGCTGCGCTGCCGCTCTGCTCACCGCGGCCGCGATCGCTGACGGCGAGACGGGGCGGGTGGTCGCGCTGGCCGTACTGCGCCCAGTGCATCACGGGGAAAGCGAAGAAGACCGGGCCGCCGAAATGGCGGCGCAGCGGCAGCAGGCTGAAGAGTCGTTCGCGAAGGCGAGGGAAACCCTGCCAGGTGGCTCCCCGGTCCGGATCACCCTAGAGTTCGCCGAGAGCTCTGACGCGGCCCGTGCGCTGTGCGAATACGCGGACGCGCACGTGTTCGAGCTGCTTGTTCTCGGCCGCCACGGGACCGGCGGCGTGATGCACCCGCGGCTCGGCCGGGTCGCTGAGACGGTAGCCAAGAAAAGCGGCCTTCCCCTCCTGCTGCTCGGCGGCCAGAGCTAACGCGAGGGGCAGACGCGCGGGAACACGACCGGGTCCGCGCGTGACGCCAGCAACCGCGCGATGTAAGGTGTGGTTGATCACGCGATGAGGCTCGCGTAGCGCCGGGCCGGGTAACTCCGGTCGGCTGATGGCCTCTACCTGCAAGGGCGTTCTGACGTCTCACAGGTAGGGGAGGGCCGCGTGGTCCCCGAGCTCATTCAGGTGCTGCAGAGCCTGGTCGTGATCACGTTCGCTCCGCTGTATGCGGGCGTGCTCACCCGCGCCGAAGCCGTGGTCGCGTCCAAGCGCGGACCGAGCGTGCTGCAGCCGTACCGGGACCTGGCCAAGCTGCTCCGCAAGGGCAGCGCGATCAGCGATCAGGCCTCCTGGGTATTCCGCGGTGCCCCCTTTGTCGCCTTCGCCTGCTACCTGACCGTGTCGGTGATCATCCCGGTGATCACCGACGAACCGCTGCCGCTGGCCTTCCTGGCTGACCTGATCGGCGGCGCGTTCGTGCTCACACTGGCCAGCTTCGTGATCTCGCTGGCCGGCCTGGATACCGCGAGCCCGTACGGCGGGCTCGGAGCGAGCCGGGCAAGCTGGATCGGCAGCATGGCCGAGCCCGCGCTGATCCTGGTGTTCTTCACCGTCGGCGCCGTATCGGCGTCGGACAACCCGTACCTGATGAACCATGCGGTCGCCTCGTCGCCCTACGTGGTGGTGCTGCCCACCCACGTGCTCGGACTGGTCGCCTTCTTCATGATCGTGCTGGTCGAGAACGGCCGGATACCGATCGACAACCCCGGCGGGACGACCGAGATCTCGATGATCGAGGAGAGCCGCGTGCTGGAGTACTCCGGCCGCGAACTCGCGCTGGTGAAATGGGGCAGCTGGATGAAGCTCTTCCTGCTGTCCTCGATTTTCATGAACGTGTTCGTGATCCCCTGGGGCCTGGGCAGCGCCGCGAGCCTGCCCAGCGCCCTGCTGGCGATCCCGGTGCTGCTCGGCAAGCTCGCGCTGTGCGGCGTGGCGATCGTGATCATCGACACTTCGTTCGCCAAACTGCGGTTCTTCCGCATCGCCGAGTTCCTCGGGGCCGCGTTCATGCTCGCCCTGGTCGGCGTGGCTACCTCCTATGTGATCGGAGCGTGAGCGAGATGGAGAGCCTGTCCGCGAGCAGTGCCGCAGGTGTCCTGCTCGACCTGTCCGGCGTGCTGATCCTGCTGCTGGCCTTCGCCTGCCTGGCGTCGAAACTCTTCAACCGGTACGTGGTCTATTACGGTGCCCAGTCGGTGGTGCTCTCGTTCGCCGCGGGGACCGCGGCCGTCGCCTTCCACAGCACCGAACTGTGGATCCTGGCCGCACTCACCCTGGCGGTCAAGGGCATCGCGATCCCGCTGGCGGCGCGCAGGTTGCTGATCACCCGGCTGGCCCTGAAACGCGATGCCGCAATGTCCACGGGCCTGTCCACGTCGCTGATCGCCGGCGGGGCGCTGACGGCGTTCGCCTACCTGGTGATCCGGCCCGACCTGCTGCCGCACGGCACGGTCGCGGCCGCCGTGGTCCCGCTGTCGACCGCGGTGATCCTGCTGGGGTCCCTGTCCATGGTGGTGCGGCGCCATACCGTCGCGCAGCTCATCGGCTGGCTCATCGTGGAAAACGGCGTCTTCCTCGGCGCGATCACGCTAGTCGCGACGTTCCCGTTCATCGTCGAGGCCGGGATCTTCCTCGACATCGTCGCGGGGGTGCTGATCATGGTGGTGTTCGTGTCCGGGCTTACCCGCCAGCTCGCCGAGGCGAGCGCGGCCGAGCTGAGGGAGCTGCGCGGATGAGCGCCCTGGCCGTTCTCATCGCGCTGGGTCCGCTGACCGGGCTGGCCGTCGCGCTCGCCGGGGCACGGGCCCGGCTGGCCGGCCTCGCCCAGGTCACCGGTGCCCTCGTCGCGTTCGGCTGCGCGCTCGCGCTGCTGGTCGAACTGGACGGCCACCCACCGCTGGCCGGCTGGGACGGCTTCCTGTACGTGGACCCGCTCGGCGGGTTCTTCGCGATGACCGTGGCCGGCGTGACGCTCCTCGCGGCGCTCGGCTCCGTCGGGTACGTCTGCGCCGAGGAGGACAGCGGCGGGTTCAGCGGCTTCCAGGTCCGCCTGTATTACGCGTTCTTCGGCCTGTTCGCCTCGCTGATGCTCGCGGCGCTGGAAACCGGCAACCTCGGGCTGCTGTTCGTCCTGGTGGAGGCGAGCACGCTGGCCAGCGCCGCCCTGGTCGGCATCGAGGGCCGGTCCCGGTCGCTGGAGGCGGCGTGGAAGTACGTCATCATCAGCTCGCTGGGCGTCACGATCGCGCTCGCGGGCACGCTGTTCCTGTTCTACTCGGGCAGCGCCCTGCACCTGGGCTCGAACCTCGGCCTGACCTGGCCGTACCTGTTCGCGCACGCGCACGCGCTGGCCCCGCAGCCGCTGCGGCTGGCGTTCCTGCTGGCGGTGGTGGGCTACGGCACCAAGGTGGGACTGGCCCCTATGCACACCTGGCTGCCCGACGCGCACGCCGAGGCGCCGAGCCCGGCCAGCGCCATGCTGTCCGCCGCGCTGCTCAATGCCGGCATGTACGCGATCATCAGGTTCCTGGCCATCGCGCACGCGCGGC
>Ga0302324_100018330_pt1 | contig 13809 bp, 10 predicted proteins | sample Palsa_T0_1_FD_201949 | JGI IMG/M metagenome (GOLD analysis project Ga0302324, IMG submission 201949) | Peat permafrost microbial communities from Stordalen Mire near Abisko, Sweden - Palsa_T0_1 | ecosystem: Environmental > Terrestrial > Soil > Palsa > Peat permafrost | place: Sweden: Abisko... | reverse complement strand
CTGCCGGAAAATTTCCTGAACATTGCCGCTTTCGAAGCAGTATGCAGTAAACGGAACCTACCATGCCCGGCGGTTACGCACGGTAAGTCTGCGAAACAGGATCACTGGCGCGGCTGGTGAGGTCTGCGCGGGTCGCACGGAAGGCCGACGGGGCCGGAGGCCGGCGCTTGTTGCTGTTATCTCAGGGGTGCGCTTCGAACAGGGCCTCGGCCCGATCGAGGGTCTCGCTGAGATTGTTCTCACCGACCAGCGCGCGGGCCTCGTCGACGGCGAGCCAGCGGAGCGGGGACTGGGCGTTCTCTGGCGCGATCGCGTCCGGGTGCCCGGTCGCGAGGAAGAAGCGCAGATCCCCGTGCTCGTGCTCGGGGTCGCCGCCAGACGGGCGCACGTAGCAGACGGCCGCGTGCCGCAGGGTCGCGTCCGGCCAGGGCACGAGGTCGGTCAGCCCGGTCTCCTCGCGCGCCTCGCGCAGCGCGATCTGAAGCGGGTCGGTCTCGCCCGGGTCGCCGTGGCCGCCGACCTGGAGCCAGCGGTCGTGCTTGATGTGCCAGCGGAGCAGCACCCGGCGGGTAGGCGGGTGCACCACCAGGGCGGACGCGGTGAAGTGGAGCGGAAGCTGCGATCGCGACCAGGGGTCGGCCGCCGCCTCCGCGAGCCGGCGCATGCGCTCGACGTCGGCGGCCTCGGCCTCGCCCGCCGCCTGGTATCCGGTTAGCAGCCCGTTCAGCACGCGACCATGGTGCCATGCGCGCCCGGCGGGCGCGAACGAGTTTCCGGCCGTTTCCGTGCCCGTTTCGGCCTGTCGCCGCCGGCCTCTGCCCGTCACCGTCTGTCCCATCAGTCACACCAGTCACGTGCGCATCGCTAGCACCTTAATTCGAACGCTCGATAACGAAGTTCGGCTCCGTCCGCAAATACTTTCCATGTGGTCGCATCTGTGTTCTAATATCGACTACAAGAAAGTCGCTCGCGACGATCGGCGGTCAGGGTGGCGTGGCGCGCTTCCCTGCGCCACGGCCCCCGACCGCGAGCCGCGATCAGCCGACGCCGCTCAGCACACGAAGATCAGCAAGAGGTGACCATGACGCGCAGTTTCGAATATATTAGCTATGATGATGCCGACCAGCTCACCATGACTGAAAACACCGCCGCCAACGATACTGCGCCTGGTCAGCCGATCGCCGGCGGCGGCGGTCCGGAGAGCCCCGGGTTCGGCCCGCACGCGCCCAACGGGCGCACCGAGGCGCTGATCAACCGGGGCCGCGCGCCCGCCGGGCGATCGCGGACCCGATGGCTCCGCTCCCATCTGCGGTCGGTCGCGATCTCGGTCGGTGCGGCCGGCATCGCGATCGTCGCCCTCGTGATCGCGCTGCCGGGCGGCGGCGCGAGCTGGCCGGGCAGCGTGGCCCAGGTTCAGGCGGAGATCACCACCGCCTGCCAGAACCCGAACGTGGCGGCCGAGCCGAGCCAGCTCAACTTCGCCTGCGCGAAGTCGACCCAGCAGATCCTCTGGGTCTTCGCCCTGCTGACGAGCGGCAACAACCCCGGCTTCGTCGATCAGACGACCGGGCGCAAGGGCCTCGAGCCGATCCAGCCCGCCCAGGGCGGCGACATCGCCTGGTCGCTCAACCTGCACCAGCCCTACAACCCGGCCAACCCGGTCGACAGCCTGCAGGTGGCGGCGCGGGCCATCAACAACATCATCAGCGGGGCGACCCTCACCAGCTCGACCGGCACCCCCGACGTCGAGCCGGGCCTGGAGAGCACGGCCGCGAACTGCCAGCGCTACACCGGCTCGGCCCTGCTCGTCACCCGTTCGGGCTTCCCGGCCCGGTGCGCGCAGCCGGTCAGCACCCCGTCGGGCCAGGCGGCGCTGGTATCCGATGTCTTCCAGCAGTGGATGGGGGGCACCCCGTCGCAGATGGCGGCCCAGGCCGGAGTGCTGTTCGAGAACTCCGATAACCCGGGCGACCAGCAGGTCCAGGCGATCCTGGCCAGCCTGCCGAACTTCGGAATGTAATCGGGTAGTTTCGCTCTGTATCGCACGAAATCGTAGGACTGTTACCGCCGAAGGGGGGAAGAGAAACCGTGCATTCCGTCAAGAGGCCATGGTGGCAGCAGGCAACGGCGCTCGTGACCGTGACCACCGGCGGCGTGATTACCGGCTTCAACTTCGTCCCAGGGGCGGCCGCGACGATGACCTCGCCGACCAGCGTGCCACTGCACCTGCTAGCCCTCGAGCAGGCGGCCCAGCCCGGCGCTGCCATGAACGCCAGGGCCGTCGGCGGCGACAGCGCCGACAGCGGCACCAGTGACGCGCTGCTCCGGTCGGCCATCGTCAACGTCGCGAAGTACTACCTGCAGATCGCCGCGACCCGCAGTCCGGCCCAGATGGAGACGCTCATCTGGGACAACACCAGCCTGAACGGCGCCGACCACGGGCCGTCGTGCGCGGCGTTCGCCAGCCTCACCCTCGAACTGGCGGCGCAGGCGGTCGGCCAGCAGAGCTGGGTCAGCGGCGGGACGAGCTACCCCTTCCCGCTGCCGGCCTGGGCCGATGTCCGGGTCGACACCAACCCGGCGTCGCCCGCCGTCACCTCGGTCATGGCGGACGCCGAGGCGCACGACCGCTGGCATCCGGTCGGCCAGGGCTACCAGCCCCAGCCGGGCGACTGGGTGCTGTTCGCACACCACGTCGAGGTCGTGACCCGCTACTCCGCCGGGGTGCTCGACACCATCGGCGCAGACTCCGACCCCGGGCTCACGGTCAACGCCCACTCCTACGGCGGGACGCTGGCGGCGGACGGCGTGGTCGGCTTCGTCGACAACGGGCACCTCGCCGCCGCCTCGTTTGACGGCGGGACGGCCGCGCCCCGGGCGGCCGCGGCGACGCCAGGCACGGCCGGCGACAAGCCGTCTACCACTCGTTCGCCTTCGGCCGCGACCCATGCGTCGGCCGCGACCCATGCGTCGGCCGCCACGACGCCGACGGCCGACCAGCACCCGGCGTCGGCGACGCCCCGGCCGGCCAGCGGGAAGGCGGGCGCAGCAGCGGCGGCGACCGGCGGGCAGGCGGTCGTCCCCGGTATCGCCGAGCAGGCCGCGGCGGGCGCGACCCAGACCTCGGGCACGGGGTCACGGGATGCTGCGATCCCCGGCATCGTCCGGCCGGCCAGCGCCAGCATCACGGTGGGCTCAGGCACCGGATCGGGGACACAGGCGGTGGACGACCGGGGACCGGCCGCGGCCATTCCCGGAGCTGCTGCCAGCGGCGGAGCCTCGAAGTCAAGCGCCTCGGCGGGTGTCGCGGCCGTCCCCGGAGCGAGTCCGGCCGCGGTCGCCCCGACCTCCCAGCCGTCGGGGACGCCGGCTAGCCAGCCGTCCGCTACGCCGCCTCGTCAGCCGGCCGCCGCCGCAGCAACCGGTGCTGCCGGTGCTGCCGGTGCTGCCGCTGTCCCGGGCTCAGCTCCCGCTCCGTCCGCCTCAGCAACCGCCACGCCCACCCCAGCGTCCACGCCGGCCGCAACCGCCACGCCGACCGCTACCGCCCCTGCGAGCGCTACGGCCGCGCCGACTAGTACTAGTACCGCCAAGCCGGAGCAGTACCGGCACTACGCGGCGGCCGCGCAGGCGACACCGGGGACGCGGACGCAGCAGGCGTTCATCAGCCTGATCGCGCCCGGGGCGGTCGCCGCCCAGCAGCGCTGGGGGGTGCCCGCGGCGGTGACCATCGCGCAGGCGATCGAGGAGTCCGCCTGGGGGAACAGCCAGCTCGCGGCGGAGTACCACAACCTTTTCGGCATCAAGGGGTCCGGCCCGGCGGGCAGCGTCGGGCTGCCGACCTCGGAGTTCTACAACGGGCAGTGGGTGACGATCGACGCGCAGTTCCGCGTCTACCACAACGTCGCCGAGTCGATCGCGGACCACGCCGAGCTGCTGGCCACCAGCGGCTACTACCAGCGCGCGATGGCGGACCGCGCGGTCCCTGACGCGTTCGCCAACGACCTCACTGGGGTCTACGCGACCGACCCGGACTACGGCGCGAACCTCATCGCGATCATGAAGCTCTACAACCTGTACCGGTTCGACGGCCCGGCCCAGTCCGTCCAGCCCCAGTCCGCGCAGGCGTCGGCGACCCCGTCGGCGACGCCGACGGGGACCCCGGCCGCATCGCCGGGAGCGGCACCGTCGCAGGCGGCCACTGCGCAGCCGACGGCCGCGCAACCGGCCGCCACGCAGCCAGCGGCCACGCCGATCGCCGCGCAGCCGGCCGGCGACCAGGCGAACGCCGGCGGCACCACCGCCGGGGGGCACCCGGTCAGCCAGCCAACGGCCGGCGGGCAGGCGACCATCCCCGGACTGGGGTCGCCCGCCCTGGCGCCCGCCGCTGCTGCCCATGCCGCCGCGGGCGCCGGGCCGACGGCCGCACACCAGGCGGCCGCGCCGATACCGGGCGTGGTCGCGCCGACCGGGGTCACGGCGACGGGGGTCACGGACGGCCCGGCTGCGGCCACCCCGCACGCGACCTCGAGCCCGACTGCGAACGCGAACGCCAGCGCGAGTCCCAGCGTCACCGACGGCGCAAGTCCTAGCGCGAGCGCCAGCGCGAGTCCCAACGCGACCGGCGGCGTGACCAGGGGCGGGGCCGCCATCCCCGGGCTCGGCGCTCAGGCCGCGGTCAACGACCAGCGGCAGCCCTTGGCCGCGGCGACCACGGCGGCCCGGTACCAGCCGCAGTTCACCACCGCGATGACGACCGCCTACTTCGCCACCGCGAAGGGACCACTCGGCCATGGCGAGCACCTGTACCGTGACGTGGCCGCGCAGACCGGCATTCGCTGGGAGCTGCTGGCGGCCTGCGACTGGATGCAGTGCAAGGCGCAGCCTCGGTACTCCCCCGTGCACGGGGAGAAGATCGGCGCGCTCAACTCCGACGGGACCAGCTACTCCACCAAGTCCGCGGCGCTGGGGCAGTGCGCGCGAGATCTGATCGAGCTCGCGTCGGCCGTCTACGGAATCGACCTGACCGCGCGGCGGCTGCTGTCGGTGCGCGCCCTCGCCGACGCCTTCGCCGCGTTCCGCTGGGGCGCGCTGCTGCTGCGGCACGGCGTCTCGGCGATGGAGTTCCCCTACTCGGTGGCGGGGCTCACCGCGCAGCATCAGAAGATGCACTGGCCCGCCATCGACGACCCGGCCGCTCCGGACCGGCCGGGCGCCCGGTTCCGCGAGCCGTTCGGCGCCGTTCCCGTCGTGCTCAGCCTCAATTACCCGGCTACCGTCTTAGCGGACAGAAAGGGCAGGTAACCCGTGTTCCGCTTCCATCGCAGGCCAGGACCGCAGTTTCCGTCCACCGAGCAGGCCCCCTCGCCCGGTCAGCAGGTAACCGTCCGGCTCGCGGACGGGCGGCTCGCGGACGGCCGCGTGGTCGATCAGCGGGCGGACGCGGATGACGCCCAGGGCGGGCTTCATCCGACGATTGTGATGGTGGGAGAGCCCGCTGGCCCGGGGCCCCGGTACCCCCGGCGACGGTGGTACCGGTTCATCCCGCGCTGGGCCCGGTGGACGATCGTGATCGCGATCGTGCTGGTGTTGTTCCGCCGCGTCGTCGCCTGGGCGGTGCTGGCCGCGTTGTCGGCGGCCCTGCACCTGTTCGGCGCCGACGTCCACCTGCCGCATGTCTCGTTCGGCTGGCCGTGGTCGTCGACCACCACCAACACCCTGGTCGGGCCCATCGTCTTGCAGAAGATCGAGGGGATCGACAAGCCGGCCCTCGGCACCGCGAGCTTCGACTTCGTCTTTACCCGCAAGGTGACCAAGAACATCGGCTTCCTGCCGTGCTGGTATTCGGCGACGTTCGCCGCGGTGGGCCGGGCGTCCGCCACGGTCGACCTGAACCCCGGCACTGCCTGGTGGAAATCATCGACCGGGCACTACCAGCTCCGCGTGCTCAGCCAGCCGACCGGATCAATTCCCGGAAAACTCGCCATCACGATGGCGCTACCGCTTCCCCAGCTGCCCCAATCGGTGCACGACGTATCGATCGACAACACACTGTCCTCGCCGATCTCGACCAACCACAGCTGGACCTACCCGGGTCTGGCCTGCGGGGCGCTGATCCAGCCGCAGTTCGCCCAGTCGGCGCTCTACGCGCAGGCCCAGACCGAGGCGTACAACCAGGCCACGACGCTGCCCAGCGTCACCAGGCCGCTGATCGCCGCGGCCGAGAAAGAAGCGACCACGATCATCCGCGACAATTTCATCGCGCCGACGGTGGGCGCGCTCAATTACGACGTGACCGCGTTCTCCATCCGCTGGGTGCCACCGGCCGGCTAGCGCCGCAATTGCCGTCGGCATCACCAGTGAAATCGTCGTCGCCCAGGGCGGGTCACTAGCTGACTACTGGCTGCGCAGGACTTATCATGTCCGGTATGCCGGGGGTTAACTCAATCGAGGTGTTTCAGCAGGCTGTCAACGAGTTTGACGTTACTGCGCTGCGCCTCACGATCGATCCGGCCGCGCTGGCGGCTGCCCGTCAGTCGCTCGATGAATCCGGGCTGCTGCTGCTCGGCGAGGTCCACGGGGTCCGCCAGAACCCGCTGCTGGCCCGGGCGCTGATGGCCGCCCTGGAGGTGACGGGGCTGGCCCTGGAATGGCCGGCCGGGCTGGCGGCGGGCGTGAGCGGCTTCTTCGCCGACGGCCGGGTGCCCGACCACCCGCAGCTGTGGGACGGGGACGGCCGGATCACGGTCGGGCACTTCGCGCTGCTCCGCGAGCGGTTCCTGGCCCAGCGACTGCAGGCGCTGACCTTGTTCGACGGGGTTGACGGGGCGGGCTGGTCGCAACGCGAGTCGGCGATGGCCGAGCGCATACTCAACGCCCAGGGACGCGCCAGCCGCACGCTCGTGATCGCGGGGAACGCGCACACCGCGCTGACGCCGACGATGCTCGGGGTCCCGCTCGGAGCGCGGCTGGCGGAGTGGCGGCCGGGCGTGCGCGAGATCCACATCAGGTACGGCAACGGCACCTACTACAGCCGCTCCCCGCAGCGGTTCAACCAGCAGTTCTCACTGCGCCGCCGGGCCAGGCTGCGGGCCGAGGGCGGATCGCTGGTGCTCGAGTTGCCCGCCCCGATGCAGGCCCGGGTGCCGCATCGGGTGTCGGCCAGCCTGCCGCCGGCTACCCCGCCCCCGGCTGAGCCGAGCCCGGCCGGGTACGCCGGGGCGTTCACGCCCTACCGCGACCGGGCCGACCTGCCGCCGCTCGAGCCGGCCGGCCAGCCGGGATACCCGGACTTCCCGGACTATCCGCAGCAGGCGACGCCGCCGGTCCCGCCGGAAACGCCGCTGGCGCCCGCCGCCCCGCCCGGCCCGCAGGGCGCCGCCGCGCCGTCGGCCCGGCGGCGGAGGCGACCCAACCCGTACGAGACGGGACTAACCCCGAGGTAGCGTTGTATCCATGACGGCTGAAGTCTTCCCTGGTGGCGGACTGTTCCAGCGCGGCGCCTCGGCCTTCGCCGCCAGCGTGCCCGCCGACCCGGCCGACGACGGCTTCTTCGGCCCCGGCAGCGTCACCTGGCGACTGCACGCCGACCTGTCGGCCCCGGTCTCTGGCCTGCGCTCGCTGCTGCTGCAGGCGCTGCACCCGCTGGCGATGGCCGGCGTCGACCAGCACAGCCAGTGGCGAGACGACCCGGCCGCCCGGTTCGCGAGCACCGCGGCCTATGTGCTGACCGTCACCTACGGAGACCGGGCGGCCGCCCGCGCGGCCGCCGCCCGGGTGCGGAAGATCCACGAGTGGGTGCGCGGCACCGACCCGGTGACCGGGCGCCCGTACGCGGCCGGCGACCCCGACCTGCTGATCTGGGTGCACGCGGCGCAGGTGGAGTCCGGGCTGGCCGCCGCCGCGCGCTTCGGGGCCGAGTTCAGCGACGCGGACCGGGACGGGTACGTATCCGAGATGACCGCTTCGGCCGAGCTCGTCGGGGTGCCGCCCGGCCGGGCGCCCGCCTCCGTGGCCGAGCTCGACGCCTACTTCGCGGCGGTCCGGCCCGAGCTGACGCTCAGCCCCGGCGCCGCCGACACCGCCCGGTACCTGACCGAGATGCCGGCCATCGAGCCGGAGCTGGCCGACGTCTGGCAGGTGGTCGCGGCGGCCGCGGTCACGTCGCTGCCGAGCTGGGCGCGGGACCTGTACGGCTGGTCGGACGCCGTCGCGCCGGACCGCACCGAGGTCAGGCAGGTCCTCGGCGTCCTCGACGCGATCTACCTGGGTGAGCCGGGGGTGCTCGAGGGCCGCCAGCGGCTCGCCGTGCGGATGCGAGCGGCCGAGTCCGCCCGGTGAACGAGCCACTCCTGCGGGTCAGCCGGGGGCTGGCCGCGGTGCGGCTCGCCGCCCGCGGCGGGGCCCGGTACGCGGCCAACGCGCCCCGGCTGTTCGCGCGGGCCGGGGAGCAGCGCCAGCAGCTGCGCGACGACCTCGCGCTGCGCACCGCCCAGGACGTGGCCGACACGCTCGGCACGATGAAGGGCGTGCTGATGAAGATCGGCCAGCTCGCCAGCTACGTGGACGACGGGCTGGCGCCGCCGGCCCGCCGGGTGCTCGGCCGCCTGCAAGACAGCGTGCCGCCGATGTCGCCCGAACTCGCGGCCGGGGTCATCGTGGCCGAGCTCGGCGGCGCCCCGGAGACCGTGTTCAGCGAGTGGGACCCGCGGCCGATCGCCGCCGCCTCCATTGGCCAGGTGCACCGCGCCATCACCCGCGACGGCCGCGCGGTCGCGGTCAAGGTGCAGTACCCCGGGATCGCGGAGACGATCGCGGCCGACCTGGGCAACGTCGGGCTGCTCCGCTCGCTGCTGCGGATGGCGGTGCCCAGCCAGAACGTGACCGAGCTGATCGACGAGCTGCGCGAGCGGGTCGGCGAGGAGCTCGACTACCTGCGCGAGGCGGACAACCAGCGGCAGTTCGCCGCCTACTTCGACGGCCATCCGACCATCACCGTGCCCAAGATCGTCGATGAGCTGTCCACCGCCCGCGTCATCACCAGCGAGCTGGCGACCGGGGCGCGGTTCGCGGAGATGCTCGGCTGGTCCCAGCCGGAGAAGGACCTGGCGGCCGAGACGATCTACCGGTTCACCTTCCGCAGCCTGTACGAGCTGCACGCCTTCAACGGCGACCCGCACCCGGGCAACTATCTGTTCGAGCCGGGCGGTCAGGTCACGTTCCTCGACTTCGGGCTGGTCAAGCACTTCACACCGACCGAACTCGACCCGCTCATCAACATGATCAAGACGCTCTGCATCGGCGGCGACGCCGACGCGTTCCGCCGCGCGATGGAGGATGCCGGCTTCCTCGAGCCGGGCGCGCCGATCGGCACCGATCAGGTCGTCGACCACATGGCGCTGTTCTACGACTCGATCTCGGCCAACCGGCCCAAGACGATGACCAGCGGATACGCCTCGGCCGTGGCCCGCCGCTACGTGGACTTCAAGAGCCCGCTGGCGGCCTACGCCAAGATTCCCCGCTCCTACGTGATCCTGCAGCGGATCAACCTCGGGCTGTTCGCGATCCTGGGCGAGATGAACGCCACCGCGAACTGGCGGGCGATCTCGGAGGAGATCTGGCCGTTCGTGGCCGCGCCGCCGTCGACCCCGATGGGCGAGGCCGAGGCGGGCTGGCACGCGGCGGCCTGCCCGGCCCGCTGACCGGCGGAGTCAGCGGCGCCGACTGGCCGGGGTAGCGGGGCAGGGCGCGACTGCCTTACCCCTGACCCCGGCGGCGGCCTCGCGGCGGGGTGACCGCCATCATCGTGTGTCATTTGGGCGGTCCGTCCGGCACTTTGGGCGTGATCGTGTGCCGGAGAGGGCACCCCGCGACCCGAACGGCCCACGCTGACGCCCGAAGGCCCGCGAGCGACAGCCAAAGTTTCTCGAGGGACGCGTGTTGCCGACCGCGTTAACGCCGGGCGAGCCAGGCGTTCAACTCGGCCCGGTCCGGGCTGGTGGCGGGGCCGCGGCGGGTGACCGCGAGCGCGGCGGCGGCGTTGGCGCGGCGGGCGGCGTCGGCCGGGGCGAGGCCGTCCGCCAGGGCGGCGAGGAAGACTCCGGCGTGCGCGTCGCCGGCCCCGGTGGTGTCGACCGCGTGCACGGTTGGCGCGGGGATGTGCAGGGGTGAGGTCGGCGCGTCCGGGGCGGGCGCGGTGTCCCGGGCGGGCGCGGGATTCGGGGCGGGCGCGGGGTTCGGGACTGGGACGCGGGTTGCCTGGCCGGCGGGCGGGCGGATGGCCAGCAGGCATCCGTCCGGCCCGAGCCGGACGAGGACGTTGGCGCGGGCGGTGCGGGCGAGCAGGCGGGGGGCCGCCTCGTGGGCGGTGACGCCGGTGAGCAGGGCGGCCTCGCGGGCGTTGGCGCTGAGCCAGTCGCACCGGGCGAGCACCGGGTCGAGCACCTCCGGGGGGATCTGCGCGACCAGCGGGCCCGGGTCGACGAACAGCAGCACGGCCGGCGGCAGCGCCGCCGCCCAGCGGCCGAGGTCGGCCCCCGAGCCCGGCGCGACCAGGCCGTAGCCGGACACGTAGACGGCATCACCGGAGCCGACCGGGACCGTGTCCCAGCTGCCCGGCTCGGCCGCCGACTCGGCGCCCAGGCTGGTGACGAACGTCCGCTCGGCGTCGGGCTCGACCAGCGCGACATCGAACCCGGTGTCGCGGGACGGGTCGGGCGGGCGGAGCAGGCCGATGCCTTCGGCCGCGAGAGCGGCGCGGACCAGGTCCCCCCAGGGGCCGGTGCCGTGTCCGCCCGCGTATAGCACCGGCAGGCCCTGCCGGGCGGCGGCCGCCATCACGTTGAACCCGCCCCCGACCACCACTTCGGCCGAGGTCGCCAGCAGGTCGCCGCCGCGCGGGGGCAGCCCGGACACCCGCATGAGCACGTCCACGATCGCCTCGCCCGCGAACACGAGCCGGCCGGGCCGGCCGGCCGGGAGGGCAATGGCCGGGTCGGACAGTCGCGACGGTCCGTTCGGGGAGATCATGATTTTCGCAGTTGAAGGAGGGCGTCGGCCAACGCCGCGAGGTCGAGGCCGGTCCGGTCGGCGGACTCGATCGCGGGCGACGGGAACGCGGCCAGACCGTGGCAGGCGCCGCCGATCGCGCCCGCCATCGCGGCGATCGTGTCGCAGTCGCCGCCCACCGACGCGGCCAGCAGGGACGCCTGCCAGGGGTCGCCCGGCACCGCGCTGAGCACGGCGAACGCGGCCGGCACGGACTCCTGGGTGGCCAGGCTGGTGCCGACCAGGGTGTAGATGACCTCGGCCGCCCGCTGCGGCGGCGCGCCCGCGACGAGGTTCGCGGCCCAGTCGATGCGGGCGGCGACGTCCGCCCCGGCGGTCCAGTGACCGCGCTGCGCGGCCAGCCGGGCGGCGGCGATCGCCGCCTCGGTCGCGGCCGCGACATCGGCCCCGTCGATGCCGGCGCTGACCGCGGCGGCCACGGCGGCGGCGCCCGCCAGCGCGATGGACGTGTTGTGGGTCACCAGGCTCGCCTGCTGCACGCGGTCGACCAGCTGCAGCCGGGCGTCGGCGGCGGTGGCGATGCCGACCGGGGTAATGCGCATCGCGGCGCCGTTGGTGTCGCCGTAGCGGCCGGTCTCGGTCGGGGGGACGCCGGCTTGCACCGCTGTCAGCGCGCGTTTGGTCGAGGGGCCGAGCAGGTCGAGCGAGCCGCGGGCGGCCATCTCGCGCTCCCAGCCGAGCAGGGCGGCCGCCAGCTCGGCCGGGTCGACCCGGCCGCCGCCGTCGACCAGCAGCCGGCCGAGCAGCACCGCCTGCTCGGTGTCGTCGGTCACCGCGCCCGCGGGCATCCCGGCCGCGATCGGGTGATCGTCCGGGGCGGCCTCGAAACCGGTCAGCAGCGGTCCCCAGCGCTCGACGATCTGCGGGCGGGACAGCAGCTGCGTCGGCATGCCGAGCGCGTCGCCGATCGCGAGTCCGTACAGCGCTCCCCTGGCCCGGTCCTGTCGCCGCACTGGCCGCCTCCTCCTTGTGCCTTCTGTGTATTGATGGGTCGTGCGTGTCTTGCGTGCGCGCCGCAGCGGGAAGAGAGAGCCGTAATGCGAGGTTTACGCGGATGGCTGTATGTTCCCAGGCTAAAGCTGTTACAGCAGGGAGAAGCACCGGTGAGCACTGCGACCCAGGATCGGCCGCTCGGTTACGAGGCCAACGGGATCAACGTCATCAGCGAGGGCGAGCGGAAGGGGAGGCCGCGCGACCTGTTCTGGCCGTGGTTCGCCGCCAACATCTCGGTCCTCGGGCTCGCCTACGGCGCGTACGTGCTGGGCTTCGGGATCTCGTTCTGGCAGGCCTGCGCGGCCGGTTTCATCGGCATCGTCGTGTCGTTCCTGCTGGTCGGGTTCATCGCGGTGGCGGGCAAGCGCGGGTCGGCGCCGACGCTGGTGCTGTCACGGGCGGCCTTCGGCGTGCAGGGCAACAAGCTGCCGTCGCTGGTCTCGTGGGTACTCAACGTCGGCTGGGAGATCGTGCTGACCGTGCTGGCGACGCTGGCGACGGCGACCGTGTTCCACCGGCTCGGCTGGAGTTCGGGCGACGTTACCAAGGTCATCGCGTTTCTGGTCATCACCGTGCTGATCGTGGGCAGCGCGGCGCTCGGGTTCGACACGATCATGCGGTTGCAGACGATCATCACGGTGGTGACCGGGGTGCTCACCGTCGTCTACTTCATCCTGGTCGTGCCCAAGATCCACTGGTCGACCGTGTCGTCGTTGCACTCGGGATCGGCGCAGGCTTTCCTGGGCGCGATCGTGCTGGTGGCGACCGGGTTCGGGCTGGGCTGGGTGAACACCGGGGCGGACTACTCGCGTTACCTGCCCCGCCGGTCGTCGGGCGCGGGGGTGGTGGGGTGGACGACGTTCGGCTCGTCGATCGCGCCGGTCTTCCTGCTCGGGTTCGGGCTGCTGCTGGCGGGCTCGTCGGCGTCGCTGTCGAGCGCGATCAACACCGACCCGATCGGCGCGCTGGCCACCATCCTGCCGACCTGGTACCTGGTGCCGTTCGTCATCGTCGCGGTGCTCGGCCTGGTCGGCGGCGCGGTCCTTGACATCTACTCGTCCGGCCTGACCCTGCTGGCGGCCGGGCTGCGGGTGCCGCGCTGGTCGGCCGCGCTGATCGACGGCGTGCTGATGATCGTCGGAACGATCTACGTGGTGTTCTTCTCGTCGAGCTTCATCGGGCCGTTCGAGGGGTTCCTGATCACGCTGGGGGTGCCGATCTCGGCCTGGTGCGGCGTGATGCTGGCCGACATCCTGCTGCGGCGGCGGCCGTACTCAGAGGCGGACCTGTTCACCTCCTCCGGTCGGTACGGCGTGGTGCGGTGGGTGCCGGTCGGGCTGATGGTGGCCGGGAGCGTGCTCGGGTTCGGGCTGGTGGTCAACACCTACGCGTCGTGGCTCTCGTGGCAGGGGTATCTGCTGGGGCCGTTCGGGCTGGGCGGGAAGACAGGTACCTGGGAGTACGCCAACCTCGGCGTGATCGTCGCGCTGGTGGTGGCGTTCGCGGGGTGGCTCATCTGCGGCCGGGCCGCGGTCCGGCGGCAGGAGACTTCGGAGGCCGACTAGCGCGGGCTTCGCCTGGCTGGCTCTTCGCCTGGCTGGCTTTTAGCCGGCGGTCCGGCGGGATCGGTAGGCCGCCACGTTGACGCGGTTGGCGCAGGTCAGGCTGCAGAATCGGCGAGACCGGTTCTTCGACAGGTCGACCACGACGTCCTCGCAGTCGTCGGCCGCGCAGACCCGGAGGCGGCCG